>WNFU01000550.1_pt1 | contig 50851 bp, 50 predicted proteins | sample 5400121 | NCBI WGS metagenome assembly WNFU01 (sample SAMN13153360, study PRJNA577476) | soil metagenome | isolation source: 100 cm soil or saprolite under grassland replicate 1 | place: USA:California | collected 2016-06-15 | reverse complement strand
CCGAGTTGGTGATGAACTGCTTCGCGCCGTCGATCACCCACTCCCCGTCGTCGAGCCGCGCCGTCGTGCGGGTGTTGCCGGCGTCCGATCCCGCCTCGGGCTCGGTGAGCCCGAACGCCGCGAGCTTGCGGCCCGCGCACAGCTCCGGCAGCCACTCGTCCTTCTGCTCGGCGCTCCCCCACAGGTGGATCGGCATCGTGCCGAGCGAGGTGTGCGCGGCGAGCGTGATGCAGACCGAGGAGTCGACCCGCGCCAGCTCCTCGACGGCGAGCGCGTAGGCGAGCGTGTCGGCGCCGCCGCCCCCGTACTGCTCCGGAAACGGGATCCCCATCAGCCCCAGCTCGCCCAGCTTGGCGACGATCTCGTACGGGAACTGCTTCGTGCGATCCAGCTCCTCGGCGACCGGGGCGACCTCGTTGCGGGCGAAGTCGCGCACCGTGCGCTGGATCAACCGCTGCTCGTCCGAGAGCTCGAAGTTCATGGCCGGACCATACGATCCCCGCCATGCGTGCGCGGCGCCGGTCGAGACGTGATCCCAACGTCCACTCGCTGCCGGGGCGTGAGCCCGAGCCGCAGCGCCCGGCGGAGGGGCCCGTTCCCGCGCTGCGCCTCGGCAAGACCGTCTCGAACGGTCTGGCGCCGAGCATGTTCGGGCTGCTGGAGCGCGGCTCCGGATTGCGCCCCGAGATCGCGTCACGGGTGCGCGGCAAGGTGGTGTTTCGCTTCACCGAGCCCTATGCGGACCTGCGGGTCACGTTCGGGGCGCGCAACGTGACGGTCGAGGACGGCGAGTTCCACAAGCCCGACGTGGCGATCATCGGCAGCCTGCCCGACATCATCCACTTCGTCGCGACCCCGCTCGTGCGCGGGATACCCAACCCGGCGCGCCTTCGCGGCCTGGTCGCGATCGCGCGCGTCGCGCGCCGCCGCGTCAGGATCGAGGGCGACCCGGCGCTGGCCCGCGACGTGCTGCGGCTGCTGTCGCTCTAGAGAGGCTCGGGGCCCGGGAGCGCGGGCCCCGCCGCCGCGCGCGGATCCTCGCCGAGCAGCCGCTCGATCGCCTCGGGCTCCATCGGCCGCGCGAAGTGGAAGCCCTGCCCCAAGTCGCAGCCGAGCTCCATCAGGCGGTCGAGCTGCGCGGGGTGCTCGATCCCCTCGGCGACGACGCGAAGCTGGAAGCTGCCGCCGAGGTCGATGATCGCGCGGGCGAGCGCCGAGTCGTCGGAGGTGCCCCCAAGCTCGTCCACGAACGACTTCGCGATCTTCAGGACGTCGATCGGAAAGCGCCGCAGGTGCTGGAGCGAGGCGTACCCGGTGCCGAAGTCGTCCACGGCGAGCTGGACCCCCAGGACCTTGAGCTCGCGAAGCCGCGCCGCGATCTCCTCGACGTCCTCCATGAACGCGGTCTCGGTCAACTCCAGGATCAGGCTGTGGGGATCGAGCTGCGACTCGGCCAGCGCCCCCTCGACCTCCTCGACCAGCTCCGCTTCTCGCACCTGCTCGCTCGACAGGTTGACGCTCATCGCGAGCGCCGGGTGCTCGAGGAACCGCCGGCGCCACGCCGCCGCCCGCAGGCAGGCATCGCGCAGCACCCAGCGCCCCAGCGGGAGGATGAGGCGGCTGTCCTCGGCGACCGGGATGAACTCGGCGGGTGGGAGCAGGCCTCGTTCGGGGTGGCGCCAGCGAGCCAGGGCCTCGATGCCCGCGATCTCCCCGGTTCGCAGCTTGAAGATCGGCTGGTAGTCGAGATAGAACTCCTCGCGCTCGAGCCCCCGCCGCAGGTCGCCCTCGAGCTCGAGCCGCTCGACCACCGCGACGTGCATCTCGGGCGCGAAGAGCTCATAGTGCCCCTTCCCCTTCGACTTGGCCCGGTAAAGCGCCAGGTCGGCGTTTCGCAGCAGCTCGTCGCTCTCGCTCGATCCCATCGCGATCCCGATGCTCGCGGTGACGGACACCTCGCGGTCCCCGACGGCGAACGGCTCGTTGAACGCGTCGAGGATGCGCTGCGCGGCCGCCTCGATGTCCTCGTCGCCGATCCCCTCGAGCAGGACGACGAACTCGTCGCCACCAAACCGTGCGGCGGTGTCGCCGGGGCGCACCCAGGCGATCAGCCGCCGTGCGACGCCGACCAGCAGCTCGTCCCCCGCGGCGTGGCCGAGGCTGTCGTTGACCGTCTTGAAGGTGTCGAGGTCGCAGAACAGGACCGCCGCGTTCGCGCCGCTGCGCGTCGCGCGGGCGAGGGCCTGGCGCAGACGGTCGAGCAGCAGGGCGCGGTTGGGCAGCCCGGTGAGCGGGTCGTGAAGCGCCTGGTGGATCGCGTCGCCGACGGTTCGCGCGTCGGTCAGCGCCAGGCTCGCGTGCTCCGCGAAGGTGAGCAGCACCTCGCGCTCGGCCGCCGAGTAGCTGCGCCCCGGCCTGCGCGTGCCGACCATCAGGCTGCCGACGATCTCGCCGCGCTCGCGGACCGGAGCGGCCATCGCCGCCCGCACGCCCGAGCTGGCGAACGCGGGGTCGGCGGCGGGAGACGTGTCGTAGTTCTCGATCACGACCAGCCGGCCCTCGGAGACCGCCTGCCCCGCGACCCCCTCGCCGACCCGGCGGCGGCGCTCCGAGCGGCGCAGCTCGGGCTCGACCCCGGCCGATGCGACGAGGACCATCTGCTCGGGGGTGTCCGTCTCGATCAGCCGCAGCGTGACGACCTCGTCGCCGAGCAGCTCCGAGGCGCCGGTGACGATCCGATCCAGCACCTCGTCGAGCGCCGTGCGGGTGACGATCGAGCGCTGGATCCGCGCCAGCCTCTCGAGCAGCATCTGGCGCTCGCGCAGCGTGTCCAGCACGCGCGCGTTCTCCTCGCTCTGGCGCTCGGAGCGCTCGCGCATCCCGCGCTCGTCGTCGAGCAGCCGCAGCATGCGCACCGTCGCGCCAAGCACTCGCGTCATCGCGCGCAGCAGGTCGACCTCCTCGGGGCTGAGCGCCCCCCGGTGGCGGGCGACGACGAGCGTGCCCAGCGCGGCGTCGGTGATCTGCACCGCGATCGCGGCGCATGTCCCGACCCCCGGCACGTCGAGCTCGCGGCGGCCCAGCTCGGCGACGGCCCGCAGCGCGGCGTCGGGCACCGCGCCGGCCGCGAAACCGATGCTGGCCGCGATCCCGCGCGGCGAGACGATTGCGCTGACCTCCGCCTCGAAGGCCTCCGAGGTGCGCTCGACGGCGCCGACGAGCGCCGACCGCTCGTCCTCGAAGCCGGAGAGCGCCGCCACGAACTCGGCCAGCTGCTGGGTGGCCCAGCTGCTTGCCCGAGAGAAGCTCGCTTCTTCCATCACGCCCCGACCCGAACCCAGCCCAAGGTAACGACGACCCCCATGCAGGCTTTCCATCGGCACGAAGTCGCACCCACCTTAGTGCTCGGGGGGGCCGCGCTCCAAACGCGTGGCGACTAGCCCGCGGCGAGGTCGCCCGCCAGCGCGACGAGCAGCCTGACGCCGTATCCCGTGGCGCCCTTGCCGACGTACTCGCGCCCGACGTCCCAGGCCGTCCCGGCGATATCGAGGTGGGCCCACGGCTTGCCGTCCACGAACTCCTCCAGGAACGACGCCGCGTAGATCGTGCTCGCCTTGCGCTTCTCGGAGGCGTTGATGAGGTCGCTGATCGACCCCTTGGTCAGCTCCTTGTACTCGGGGTGCAGGGGCAGCCGCCACGCGAGCTCCCCGACCTCCTCGCCGGCGCGGCGCACCCGCTCCGCCCACTCGTCGTCGTTGGAGATCAGGCCCGCGTAGGTTGAGCCCAGTGCCGTCAGCACGGCGCCGGTCAGCGTCGCCAGGTCGACGATCCGATCGGCGCCCTCGCTCGCGCACCAGCTCAGCGCGTCGGCGAGGATCAGCCGCCCCTCGGCGTCGGTGTTGATGATCTCGACGGTCTTGCCGTTGTGCTGGGTGACGATGTCGCCCGGCTTCAGCGCATGCCCGCTCGGCATGTTCTCGGTCGCCGGCACCACGGCGAGCACGTCGAGCTCGAGGCCCAGCTCGGCGATCGCGCCGACGGACTCGATAACGGCGGCGCCGCCCGACATGTCCATCTTCATCTCGTGCATCCGGCTCGACGGCTTGATCGAGATCCCGCCCGAGTCGAAGGTCACCGCCTTGCCGACCAGGCCGAGGGTCCCCGCCGACCCTCCGCCCTGGTATCGCAGCACGATCAGGCGCGGCTCCTCGTCGGAGCCGCGCGCCACGGCGACCAGGCCGCCCATCCCCAGCGCCTCGATCTCGGCGCGGTCGAGGACGTCGACCGAGACGCCGTCGTGCGCCCCGGCGATCTCGCGGGCGCGCTCGGCGAGATAGGACGGCGTGACGACGTTCGCGGGCAGGTTCTGAAGCTCGCGGGCCCGATTCGCGGCCTCGGCGGCCACGAGCGCCCGGTGGGCGGCTCGCTCGGCGCCGCCGTCGCCGCCGAGCAGGACCAGCGCCTCGATGCTGGGCCGTGGCTCGTCGTCGTCGTCGGCGGAGGCCTTGTAGCGGTCGAAGCGGTACGAGGCCAGCTCGGTTCCCTCGACCAGTGCGGCGGCCACGTCGTCGGCGTCGCCGCCGGCTGGGGGAACCCAGGCAAGCGTGCTGGCCTCCAGCGCGGCCGCCTCGCGGCTCGCCAGCGCCGCGGCGACGCGGGCGCGCTCGGGATCGAACTCGTCGCGGGCGCCGAGGCCCACCACCAGCACGCGGGCCGGTCGCTCGGGGCGCAGCAGCGTCGTTCGCTTGTAGGCGGGCTTGGCGTCGGCCGCGCCGGGGGCCTCCGCGAAGGGCGCCGGCAGCCGGTCGCCGTCGAACAGGCCCAGGCAGAGCAGGTCGGCGTCGGCCTCGGACGGCGGCGTGTCGGCTACCTCGACCCTGATGGACGGTGTTCTAGCATTGACTGCCCACCCAGCCAGCTAGAGAGAAAGGCCCCGATGCCCTCCACAGTCATCCTCGGCACCGCCCGCACCCCGTTCGGCAAGATGGGCGGGGCGCTCGCCTCGCAGGACGCCGTCGAGCTCGGCGGGACCGCGATTGCCGCTGCGCTGGAGCGCTCCAGCGTCGATCCCGAGCAGGTCGAGCACGTCGCCTACGGCCAGGTGCTCCAGGCGGGCCAGGGCCAGATTCCCTCGCGCCAGGCCCAAGTAAAGGCCGGGATCCCGAAGGAGGTCCCCTCGGAGACGGTCAACAAGGTGTGCGCGTCGGGGATGCGCACGATCGGGCTCGTCGACCAGGGCGTCCGCCTCGGCGAGCTCGGCATCGCGGTGGCGGGGGGGATGGAGTCGATGAGCGGCGCCCCCTACATGCTTCCCAAGGCCCGGTTCGGCTTCCGGATGGGCGACGCCAAGGCGATCGACGCGATGACTCACGACGGGCTCACCAACCCGTTCAGCGGCAAGCACATGATGGAGGAGGCCTCCGAGGTCGCCGAGGAGCTCGAGCTGACCCGCCCCGACATGGACCGCTGGGCGGCGCGCTCGCATCAGCTCGCCGCCAAGGCGACCGACGAGGGCCGGCTCGCCGACGAGATCGTCGGGGTGGCCGTGAAGTCCAAGAGGGAGGAGAAGGTCGTCGAGGCCGACGAGGCGATCCGCCCCGAGACGACAGTCGAGGTGCTGGCCAAGCTGCCGCCGATGTTCAAGGAGGACGGTACGCACACCGCCGGCAACGCCCCCGGCGTCAACGACGGGGCGGGCGCGGTCGTGCTCGCGTCAGAGGAGTGGGCGAGCCGCGAGGGCCGCGACCCGATCGCAACCATCCTGTCCTACGGCACGGTCGCCGACGACTTCGCCTACCTCGCCCGCACGCCCGCCAGGGCGGCCAAGCAGGCGCTGGAGAAGATCGGCAAGTCGCCAGACGACGTCGACCTGTGGGAGATCAACGAGGCGTTCGCCTCGGTGGCGATCAACTCGGTTCGGATGCTCGGGGTCGACGACGACAAGGTCAACGTCAACGGCGGCGCGATCGCCCTGGGCCACCCGATCGGCGCCTCGGGGGCCCGAATCGTCGGCGCGCTCGTGCACGAGCTGCGGCGCCGCGGCGGTGGCCTGGGCTGCGCCGCGATCTGCTCGGGCGGCGGACAGGGCGACGCGATCGTCCTCGAGGTAAACGGCGCCTAGCGCGTACCGCATCGTTCGGGGCAAGGCGGCGGTCGCAGCCCGGCACTGTCCTGGATAGACCTCGCATACCGGACCCAAAGCAGGACAGTGCCCGCGCGCGTTTCACCAGAACCACTCGTCGAAGGTTCGGATTTCGCCGCGCCGCAGCTTCCGGTGGCGGACGAAGAACGCGAGCTCCTCGCCGTCCGACGGTGCCGGCAGAGCGGCGCTTCGGCACGCGATGCCGGGATGCCCCTCCACCCAGGCGCCGTTGCCGATCGGCTGGCAGCGTGGCCAGCCGATGCGCCGCTTTCGTGAGTCGAGGGGATAGGTCCGCGGGAGGCCGAGCGAGCTCAGCCCCCGCGCCGTGATCGCATCGACGTAGCGATCACGGGGAACCGTCGCCTCGAAGAGCACGGGCGCGCTGTCGGGATCGAGGTCCTCGGGGCCGAACGGCTGACCCTCGAGGCGACGAAGCACGACACCGCGCGCAACGGCGACCGTCCCGCATAGATAGACGACCGGAAACGATCCAGGAGGATTCCAGCGCCCTCCCGCTTGGCGGGCGTACGCTCCGTCGAGCGGATCGTCCCAGGCCGGGTCGGCGACCCGCAGGTAGCCACCGCCCCGCTCGATCGTCCGCATCTATCAGCTACCGCTTGACCAGTCGAACGCCGCGCGCACCGACTCCAGCAGCTCGCGGTGGCGATCCCGAGCGATCATCTCGAGCATCGTCAGGCCGCCGTACGCATTCGCGGCGCGGCGAGCGATGCCTGGCACGCGCTCGGCCTTGAGCCGGTGCGAGAGCAGATCGGTGATCTCGGCGACCGCGGTCGCCTTTTCGAGTCTGGGACCGGGGATGCCCCGCTCTCGCCACCCGGCGAGCGCCTGGCGGCGAACCCCGAACAGGCGCGCCAGCTCGGTGTTCGAAAGCTCCATTGCCTCGGCGATCTGATCGAGGACCGCTGCGGAGCGGGGTGGTGCGGCGACAGCCATGGCCTACATAAAGGTAGCGCAACCGTTTCGCAACCGCAAGCAAATCGCAATCCTTTAGTCTGGCCGCCATGCCAACCCCTGCCGCATTCTTCGACCTCGACCGCACCCTGATGGCGGGGTCCTCGGGGATGCATTTCGGCCGCGCCGCGTTCCGCACCGGCATGGTGGGGCGCAGGCGCCTTTTGCGCTGGGGGATCGACCACGTCAAGTTCCGGCTTCGGGGGTCGACCGACGAACGCACCGAGCAGCTTCTCGCCGAGGTCAAGGAGCTGCTCGCCGGGGTGCCCGAGCGCGACATCGCCCGCATGGCCCCCGACCTGCTGGCGGGGATCCTGCCCCGCATCTACCCCCAGATGGTCGACGAGGTGAGGGCTCACCAGGACGCCGGCCGTCCGACGTTCATCGTCAGCGCCGCCGGCAACGAGCTCGTCGTGCTGCTGGCCCGCGTGCTCGGGATGGAGGGCGGGATCGGGACCGCCTATGCGGTGGACGCCGCCGGCCTTCTGACCGGCGATCTCGACGGCCCGTTCATGTACGGCGAGGGCAAGGTCGAGGCGATGCGGCGCTTCGCCGACGAGCACGAGATCGACCTCGGCGCCTCATGGGCGTACTCCGACTCGGCCTCGGACCTGCCGATGCTGCGTGCCGTCGGAAACCCCGTCGTCGTCAACCCCGATGTCGAGCTCTTCGACGTCGCCAGGCGGCAGGGGTGGCGGGTGATGCGCTTCGAGCGCCTGGGGCGCCGGCTCGTGATCGCGGGGACGACCATCGCCGCGGCGGCGATCGGCGGCAGCGGAACCTGGCTCGCGGCGCGCAGCAGGACCCGGGGGAAGCTGCCGCGGCGAACGCTGCGGCGCTAGGCTCGCGACGCCGATGGACCCCGCCGAGCTCGCCTTCTCCGGGATCGCGCGGCAGGCTGAGCTCGTGCGCGGCGGCGAGGTCTCCTCGCGTGAGCTGGTCGAGCTCTACCTGGAGCGGATCGAGGGCCTCGATCCGCGGATCAACTCGTTTCGCGTGGTGATGGCCGAGAAGGCGCTGGCAGAAGCCGATCGCGCCGACTCGCGGCGGGGATCGGGCGACGAGCTGGCGCTGCTCGGGGTCCCCGTCGCGATCAAGGACGGGGTCGACGTCGAGGGTGAGATCACCGCCCACGGGGTGGCGGGGTTCGAGGAGCCGGCGACCGAGGACGCCGACATGGTGAGGCGGCTGCGCGACGCCGGCGCGGTCGTGATCGGCAAGACCAACCTCCCCGAGCTGGCGATCTACGGCTTCACCGAGTCCAAGACGTGGGGGGTGACGCGCAATCCCTGGAACGTGGACCGCACCACAGGAGGGTCGAGCGGGGGCAGCGGCGCCGCCGTCGCGGCGGGCCTGGTGGGCGGTGCCTCGGCATCCGACGGAGCGGGCTCGATCCGCATCCCGGCGACCAACTGCGGGCTGTTCGGCCTCAAGCCCCAGCGCGGTCGCGTCTCGATGGCGCCGGACCTCTACGTCGACGACGGACAGCACTGGCACGGGATGTCGATGAACGGGTGCCTGACTCGCTCCGTGCTCGATACCGCGCTCTACCTCGACGTCACGGCGGGTCCCGCCGCGGGCGATCCGGCTCCACCGCCGCCTCCGCCGCAGCCCTTCGTCGAGGGCGCGCGTGCCCGGCCGGACGGGCTTCGGATCGCCTCGTCGCTCAAGGCGCCGCGGCTGCTCGCCCCGCCGACCAAGCTCGCCGACTCCAACCGCCGCGCGCTCGAGGACATGGCCGAGCTGCTGCGCTCGCTTGGGCACAGCGTCGAGGAGCGCGACCCCGACTACGGCGGGGTCGGAAACCAGGTCACGGCCCTCTACCTGGCGGGCATCCGCGACGACATAAAGCGCACCCCGCATCCCGAGCGGCTCGAGGCGCGCACGCGCGGCTTCTCGCGTCTCGGTGCCCCCTACTCCGGCTGGTTGGTACGCCGCGCCAAGCGGCTGATGCCGAGCTACGCGGAGCGCATCAACCGCCTCTTCGACGACCACGACGTCCTGATGACGCTCGTCTCACCGATTCCCGCGGTCGAGGTCGGGCGCTGGGACGGCCGCGGCGCGTTGCGGACCGTGCTCGCGATGAGCGGCGTCTACCCCTTCACCGCGGTCTTCAACTACACCGGCCAGCCCGCCGCATCCGTCCCGGCCGGCTTCACCGACGATGGCCTGCCGCTCTCGGTCCAGCTCGTGGGGCGGCCCAACGACGAGGTCACCCTGCTCTCGCTCGCCACCCAGATCGAGGCCGAGCGGCCGTGGGCCGACCGGCGGCCGCCGGTTTCCTAGGCGGCTACGGCGCCGAGAGCCGACTTAGGGCCCCTAGACTTCCCGCATGGCCGTCGAGCCGGGATCGAGGCGCCGCGCGCACGAGTGGCTGGAGGAGGTCTACTCGCGCCAACCCGAGCGCGACGCCAAGTTCGAGACGATCTCGGGCCAGGAGGTCCGGCCGCTGTACACGCCCGAGGATCGCCAGGGCTCCGATCCCGAGCGCGACCTCGGCTACCCGGGCGAGTATCCCTACACCCGCGGGCCCTACCCCTCGATGTACCGGGGGCGGCTGTGGACGCTGCGCCAGTTCGCAGGCTTCGGGACGGCCGAGGAGACGAACGAGCGCTTCCGCTACCTGCTCGACCACGGCCAGACCGGGCTCTCCACCGCGTTCGACATGCCGACGCTCATGGGCCTCGACTCCGACCACGCCCGCAGCCTCGGCGAGGTCGGTGTCGAGGGCGTAGCCATCGACACGCTCGACGACGTGATCGAGCTGTTCCGCGACATACCGCTCGGCGAGGTCACGACCTCGATGACGATCAACGCCCCCGCCGCCATCCTGCTCGCCTTCTACGTCTGCGCGGCCGAGGAGCAGGGGGTGCCCGCGGAGCGTCTCGGCGGAACGATCCAGACCGACATCCTCAAGGAGTACATCGCCCAGAAGGAGTGGTGCTTCCCGATCGAGCCCGCGATGCGGCTCGTTACCGACATGGTGGAGTGGTGCTCGCGCGAGATGCCCCGCTGGCACCCGATCTCGATCTCCGGCTACCACATCCGCGAGGCGGGCTCGACCGCCCAGCAGGAGCTGGCGTTCACGCTCAAGGACGGGTTCACCTACGTGCAGGCGGCGCTCGACCGTGGCCTCGACGTCGACGACTTCGCGCCGCGGCTTTCGTTCTTCTTCAACGCCCACATCGACTTCTTCGAGGAGATTGCCAAGTACCGCGCCGCGCGGCGGATCTGGGCGCGAGAGATGAAGGAGACCTACGGCGCCCGCGATCCGCGCTCGCTGACGCTGCGCTTCCACACCCAGACGGCGGGCGTCTCGCTGACCGCGCAGCAACCGCTGGTAAACGTGATCCGGACCACGATCGAGGCGCTGGCGGGAGTGCTCGGCGGCACCCAGTCGCTGCACACCAACTCCTACGACGAGGCGCTCGCGCTGCCCAGCGAGGAGGCGGTGCGCCTCGCGCTTCGCACCCAGCAGGTGATCGCACACGAGAGCGGGGTGGCGAACACCGTCGATCCACTCGGCGGCTCCTACTTCATCGAGACGCTGACCGACGAGATGGAGCGCGCGGCGTACGAGTACTTCGCCCGCATCGACGAGCTCGGCGGCATGGCCGAGGCCATCAAGCAGAGCTTTCCGCAGCGCGAGATCGCCGATGCCTCGTTCCGCTACCAGGCCGAGGTGGACCGTCGGGAGCGCATCGTGGTCGGGGTCAACGAGTACCGCTCCCAGGACGAGGACGACCTGCCGATCCTGCGGATCGACCCGGCGCTGGAGCGCAAGCAGGTCGGCCGGCTCGCCTCGACGCGGGGGCGCCGTGACTCAACGGCGGTCGAGCGTGCGCTCGGGGATCTCAAGCGCGCCGCGGCGGGCGACGAGAACCTGATGCCTCACTTCATCGTGGGGGCACGCGCCCGCGCCTCGGAGGGAGAGATGATCGCGGCGCTCCAGGAAGTCTTCGGGACCTATACGGAAACGCCGATCTTCTGATCTTCGCGGGCTACGCCGCGCGCTGCTGCCCCGACTCGACGATCAGGACCATCTCGCCGCGTGGCGAGGGGTCCGACCCGCACAGGAACATCCTGCCGACGCGCAGGCGCCGGGCCTCGGTGCGGGCGATAGCCACCGCGCTGGCCCGGCCCACCCCCGCGGCGAGCACGCGGTGGCGCTGGCTGCGATCTAGATATACGACGTCGTACATGGGTCCCCCATTGATCGCTCTCTGCTTCCGGCCCGGATGATCCGCCCCGAGGCGGACCGAACCGCTGCCGTATGGGTTCGACCCCCTAAGGCCATCTCATGCCCCTTCCCGCACGGGCTTTAAACCCGGTCGCCGCGGGCGCCTTGACGACTACGATCGCGGCCGTGGGCCGCCTCGCGGTCATCGCCGGACATACCCTGCTCGACGCGGAGCCGCCGCCCGGCGCGGCGCGGCGCGACGTGGCGACCCCCTGGGGCCCGGCGGCTGTGCTCGAGGCCGGCAACCACCTGCTGCTGCAGCGCCACGGCCTCGACCAATACGTGCCCCCGCACGCGATCGAGCATCGGGCCAATCTCGCCGCGCTCGCCACGCTGGGGGTCGACCGTGTGCTGGCGATCGGGTCGGTCGGCGCGCTCAAGGCGTGGATGGCGGTCGGCTCGTTCGTCTCTCCCAACGACTTCATCGCGCTCCATCTCGGCATCTCGACCTCGGGCGCCGCGGGGCACCGCGTCCCGGGCTTCGACCCCGGGTGGCGGGCCAGCGTGGTCGATTCCTTCAAGCGCTGGGACGAGCTTTCGATCCACGATCGCGGGACCTACTGGCAGGCGATCGGTCCGCGGTTTGAGACCCCCTCCGAGATCGAGCTGATCAGCGCCAGCGCCGATGTGATCGGGATGACGCTGGCCGCCGAGTGCGTGATCGCGGGGGAGCTCGGGCTCGCCTATGCGCCGGTGTGCACGGTCGACAACCTCGCCAACGGGATCGGCCCGGCGGCGCTGACGCTGACCGAATACGAGGAGGGGCGCGACATGAGCCGCCGCCGGATGCGCGAGGCCCTCGAGCAGGTCGTGCCCGAGCTCGCGGGAGCCGGGTGAGCCTCACCGTCACCGGAGCGTCGCTCGACGGGCGGCGCGTCGGCCTGCGCGTCGCGGACGGGACGATCGCGGAGCTCGGCGAGGGGGTAGCCCCGCGCGACGGCGACGAGGTCATCGACGCCGGCGGGATGGCGCTGGTCCCAGGCCTCGTCAACGGCCACACCCACGCCGCGATGACGCTGTTTCGCGGCTACGGCGACGACCTGCCGCTGATCGAATGGCTCGAGGAGCGGATCTGGCCGATCGAGGCGCGGCTCACCGGCGAGGACGTCTACTGGGGAACGCGCCTCGCCTGCCTGGAGATGGTTCGCACCGGGACGGTGCGGTTCTGGGACATGTATTGGCAACCGGACGCCACCGCGCGCGCCGTGCAGGACGCCGGGCTTCGCGCGACGATCGGTGCGCCGCTGATCGACGTCGGCGCCGCCGGGCGCGGGCAGCTGGAGCGCGACGCCGTGGAGAGCCTGGAGGCCCTGGCCGGGCGTGAGCGGATCGATCGGGCGCTCGCGCCGCACTCGATCTACACGGTCTCCGAGCCCTCGCTGCGGTGGATCGCCGAGCAGGCGGCGGCGCGGGACCTGCCGATTCACATCCACCTATCGGAGACCGAGGCCGAGGTGGCCGATTGCGTGCGCGACCATGGTGCACGCCCCGCCGCGTATCTCGATCGCCTCGGGCTGCTCGGCCCGCGCACCCTGCTGGCCCACGGGACGTGGCTAGACGACTTAGAGCTCGACCTGATCGCGGCGCGCGACACCACCGTGGTGACCAACCCGGTCGCGAACCTGAAGCTCGCGGTTGGGCGGGTGTTCCCGTTCCGGGACGCGCGCCGCCGCGGGATCCCGGTGGGGCTCGGAACAGACGGCGCAGGCTCGAACAACTCGCTGGACCTGCTCCAGGACGTCAAGATCCTCGCGTTGCTCCAGAAGCACGCGGCGCGCGATCCAGCGGCCGTCCCGGCCGCCGAGGCCTGGGACGTCGTGACGGGTCGCGCCGCTCCGCTGCTCGGGGCATCGGGCCGCCTCGAGCCCGGCGAGCCGGGCGACTTCCTGCTGGTGCGCACCGACTCCCCTGAGCTGAGCCTCGGTGATCTGGTCGCGAACCTCGTCTACGCGGGGTCGGGATCGATCGTCGACACCATGGTCGTCGCGGGGCGGGTGCTGATGAGCGGCGGTGTGGTTGGCGGCGCGGACGAGGTGCTCGAGCGCGCGGTCGAGCGCGCCCGGCGGCTCGGGATCGTCTAGCCGGCGGCCACGCTCAGACTAGGCTTACGGCATGCCCGACGAGTCGAACGCCGCTGGCGGGGGTGGCGATGACGATCGCAAGATCCGCGTCGTCGTCGCGAAGCCGGGACTGGATGGTCACGATCGCGGCGCGAAGATCATCGCCAGGGCGCTGCGCGATGCCGGCATGGAGGTCATCTACACGGGCCTTCACCAGACACCGGAGCAAATTGCGGCGACCGCGATCCAGGAGGACGCCGACGCCGTCGGCCTCTCGATCCTCTCGGGAGCTCACATGACGTTGGTGCCCCGTGTGGTCGAGCTGCTGCGCGAGCAGGGGGCCGACGATGTCGTCGTCACCGTCGGCGGCACGATCCCCGCGGACGACATCCCGGAATTGAAGGAGCTCGGGATCGCCGCGGTGTTCACGCCCGGGTCCTCGACCGAGGAGATAGTCGAGTTCGTGCGTGGTGCGGTGAGCGAGCGCGCCTGAGCGCGAGAGGGGCCGCGCCAGCGCGGTTCCACCCGCTCTTCCAGCACGACTGGACGAGCTTCTCGATCGTCGACTGAGGGCGTCGCCGGTCTAGCTGCGCACGCAGACCAGCGACGGCTTCCACTGCAGCGTCGTCGCCGTGAGGTTGACGACGCCCTCGTACCACGCTCCCGAGAGCGTCGGGCGATCGGGATCGGGGCTGACCCGCGAGGAGTTCGAGATCGCCAGCCCGGGGGTAGCCGACAGCACGCCGCCGGTCAGCGGCTGCCGTTTCGCCGGGCAGCGGATCTCGTAGAGCTCGTCGCCGCCCGGCACGACGGTCTCGAAGTTGACCGTCGTGTAATAGCTGAGCTTCGCCGACTTGGCGCTCGCGACGGCCCCAGCGGCGGCGCGACGCGGTCCGATGCGCTCGAGCTCCGCCCGGCGCAGGACCGTGACGTCGCGGCTCGCGACGATCGAGCTCGCCGCCGGGACCGAACCGCCGCCGGTGCCGGTCGCGGCGGCTGTCAGCGTCCCGGCGAGGGCGGCCGCGGCCGCAGCGACGGCCAGGAGCGCCCGGCGAGTCCTCACCGGCGGCGCCCGCAGGTCACGAACGGCTTCCACTGCAGGGGCTCGGCGGTCACGTTCATGACCGCTTCGTACCACGCGCGCGGGTTGGTGGGGAAGTCGGCGCTCGGGCTCGTGCGCGAGGAGTTGACCATGATCAGCCCGGGGACGGCCGCCAGCACGCCTCCGGTCAGCGGCTGCTCGCCCTCTTTGGGGCAGTGGATCTCGAAAAGCTGTGCGCCGCCCGGCGCAACCGTCTGAAGGTCCAGGCTGACGTAGTACGTCAAGACGAGCCGGGACTTCCCGGGCGAGCCTGCCCCCGAGAGGGCGGACTCGCTCCGGGTGGCCGGCCGCAGCTCGCTACCCGAGATGGTCCCGCCTGGCTGGTAGCCCGCCGCAATGCGGGCCGCTGGCGGGCTCGAGCCTCCGCCGGGGGCCGGCGGCGAGAAGGTCAAGAGACCGATCGACAGCGCGGCGAGCGCGGCGCCGAGCGCGCGACGCATGCACGCCCGGAAGGGAGCAAGAACACGGCGCCCCCGCGCGGATGCGCGGGGGCGCCGCAACACTCAGATCGTCCTGAGGGCGTCCGCTACTTGCCGATGCAGGTCAGGTGCACCTGCCAGGTCAGAGGCACGGCCGTGACGTTCGTGACCTCCTCGTACCAGGCACCCGACAGCGTCGCGCCCGACGGGTTGTTTCGCGACGAGTTCGTGATCGCGAGCCCGGGGGCCGGCGTCGAGCTGCCGCCCGTGGCGGGCTGCTGCTTCACGGGGCACCGGATCTCGCGGAAGTCCGCAAAGCCCGGCTGCACGGTGAACGTCTCGACGCTGATGTAGTAGAAGAGCTTCGCCGACTTCTTGCTGGCGTTGGCGCCGCTCGAGAGCGGGGCCTTCTCGGTGTCGACCAGCTTCAGGTCGTTGCCCGAGATCGTGTCGCCCTGGCTGCGGGTGATGTCGATCGAGCTTGCCGGCGCGACCGCGCCATCGCCGACGCTTGACGAGACGAAGACCCCGAGTCCGGCGGCGGCAAGTACCGACGCCAGCACGATCAGCTTGGATCTGTGCTTCATAAATTCCCTCCGTAGTGAGTTGATGACCTGCCGTGCCGGTCGATCCTCCCACGGCGTCTGACCGCGAGTCAACCGGTCGGCGCACTATATGGGCAATCGCGGCGGCGCGCAGCCGTGCGACGGGGCGGGGCGCTGGATTCTCAGAACCGTGTCGAGCGGCCGCCCGACGCCGTGGAGCGGTGGATAAGATCCGCCGCCCCGATCCCCGGACGCTCACAGCTTGAAGATTTGGAGGCTCACAGCTTGAAGATCTGCTGCCTTGTAAAGGAAGTCCCCGACGCGGCGGTCCAGAAGCGGATCGACCCGGGAACCAAGCGGCTCGACCGTTCCGGCGAGAAGAACCTCAACCCCTTCGACACGCACGCGATCGAGGCCGCGATGCAGGTCAAGGAGGGGGGGGCGATCGACGTCGACGAGGTCGTCGCCGTGACGATGGGCCCAGAGAGCGCAGTGCGCGCCCTCCACAAGGCGGTCGCGCTCGGCGCCGACCGCTCGGTGCACCTGACCGACGACGCGCTGGCGGGCTCCGACGTCGCCGCGACCGGGTACGCGCTCGCCAGGGTGCTCGAGAAGGAGAGCCCGGACCTGGTCCTGCTCGGCCAGCAGTCGGACGACGGCGAGTGCTACACGATCGGCGCCGTGGTCGCCGATCACCTCAAGATGCCGTCGCTGACCCAGGTGATCAAGATGGACGTCGCCGACGGCAAGCTGCGCTGCGAGCGCCAGGCCGAGTACGGGTACGACACGGTCGAGGTCGAGCTGCCCGCCGTGATCAGCGTCGGCGACGCGATCAACGAGCCGCGCTATCCGTCGCTCAAGGCGATCATGGGCGCGAAGAAGAAGCCGCTCGACACCCACGCCGCGTCCGATGTCGAGATCGAGGCCGATCGGGTCGGCGAGCAGGGCTCGCGGACCACGGTGCTGGCGATCAACCCCCCGCCCGAGAAGGAGGCCGGGGAGATCATCGAGGACGAGGACACGAACGAGACGGTCGAGAAGCTCGTGTCCTGGCTCGAGGAAAGGAAGCTCTTGTAATGCCCGGGATCCTGGTCTACGCCCTCCATGACGACGAGGGCAACTTCAACAAGAACTCGCTCGGGGCAGTATCCGAGGCCGCGAAGCTCGCCGGCGAGCTCGGCGCGGAGGCCGCAGCCGTAGTCGTCGGGGACATCCCGGACGACGCCTGCGCCGGGCTCGGCGCCTACGGCGCCAAGAAGGTCTACCGCGCCAAGGACGTCCCGGAGGGGCTCGCCCAGCCGGTCATCGACGTGATGGCCAAGGTGATCGCGGACGATGGCTACTCCTACGCGCTGTTCGGAGGCGGGCTCCTCGGCTTCGAGGTCGGCGCCGGCCTCACGGCCCGCCTCAACGCCGGAGTGACCATGGAGGTGACCGAGGTCAAGGTCGACGACGGCAAGCTGGTCGCGGTCCGCCCCGTGCTCCAGGACTCGGCCGTGGTCGACGTCGGCTACGTGGACGAGCCGGGGATCATCATCGGACGCCTCAACGCGTTCGACGCCACGGAGAGCGACGGTGGCTCGGCCGAGGTGACCGACGTCGACGTCGAGCTTTCGGAGTGGTCGAGCAGGGCCAAGATGGTCCAGCGCGGCGAAGCGCGCGGCGAGGACGTCAACATCGAGGACGCCGAGATCCTCGTCGGGGGCGGCCGCGGGCTCGGCAAGGCCGAGGGATTCGAGCTCTGCGAGCAGCTCGCGGATACGCTCGGCGGCGCCGTCGCGGCGACCCGGGCGGTCGTGGATGCGGGCTGGTACCCGTATGCGGCCCAGATCGGGCAGACGGGAAAGACGGTGGCGCCGAAGCTCTACCTGGCGGCCGGGATCTCGGGCGCGATCCAGCACAAGGTCGGGATGCAGAGCTCCGAGAACATCCTCGCGATCAACAAGGACCCCAACGCCCCGATCTTCGAGTTCGCGGATCTCGGGGTCGTGGGCGACCTGCACAAGATCCTGCCCAAGCTCACCGAGGCCGTGAAGGCCAAGAAGGGAGGTGGGACCTGATGAACACGCTCAAGGATCGCCTGCGGCTTCCCTCGCCGGCGATCATCGTCGCGGTGATCGCGCTCGTCGCCGCGATGGGCGGCGCCGCATACGCGGTCAAGAAGATCGGGCCCGAGGGCCTCAAGAAGAACGCCGTCAAGACGAAGAAGATCGTCGACAAGGCGGTGACGACGTCGAAGCTCGCCGACGAGGCGGTGACGACGGTGAAGCTCGACACGCCCGAGCGCTCGGAGGCCTTCTTCACCAACCAGGCCGACGCGACGCCGGTGTCGACTACTGCGCCGCCGTTCACGGACGCCGATCGCGTCGCGTCCCTGACCCTGGCGACCGGCGGCCACTACGTGGTCACCTCGAGCGTCGACCTCGCCAGCGGCGGTGGTGGCGCAATCATCCAGTGCGCGCTGCGTGACGACGGTACGGTGATCTCCCGGGGCAGCGCGAACACGGCGGGCACCGAGTTCAGCCAGACCATCGCCCTGACGGGCGTCGTCGACGGCGGCTCGATCGACCTCGTCTGCCTGTCCTCGGCAGCCGCCCAGGCTCGCAGCCGCGTGATCGTCGCCAACCGCGTCGCGAGCGCGACGACGCCGTAGCGGCGAGTCGCCGCGCATTCGCGCGCGTGGAGTGGGCCGGCGGAAGCCGGCCCGCTCTCGTTTCGGCGGGCGACCCCCGGGGTAGCCGAGGCGATTGACTGGTCAATCAGCCAGCATGCGCAGTTAGAATCTCGCCGCCATGGCCGTAGCCCCGGAGCAGTACCCGCCCCCCGTCGACCCCGCCGAGGAGTTCGTCGGCCCCCCGACCGATTCGCCCGACGACCGCATCGAGGTCGGCGTGGCGATCGTCGGCGGCGGACCGGCCGGCCTGGCCTGCGCGATCCGCGTCATGCAGCTGCTCGAGGACGAGCCCGAGCTCGCCGAGCGCCTCGGCGAGGTCCCCGTGGCCGTGATCGAGAAGGGCAAGGCGACGGGTGCGCACCTGCTGTCGGGCGCCAACATGCGCCCGTCGGCGATGCGGGAGCTGTTTCCCGACCTCGATCCCTCCGACTGGCCTGTCTACCAGGAGGTCACCAAGGACGCCGTCTACCTGCTGACCAGGCGCCTGGCGCTGCCGCTGAGGCCGATGCCGCCCAACTTCCGCAACCACGGCAACTACGTCACCTCGATCGCCAGGCTCGGCAGATTCCTGGGTGAAAGGGCCGAAGAGGCCGGCGCCTACCTGCTGACCGAGACGGCCGCCGACAGGCTGCTCGTCGAGGACCGCATCGTCAGGGGCGTGCGCTCCGGCGACAAGGGCCGCGGTCGCGACGGCGAGGAGCTGGCCAACTTCGAGCCCGGGTCGGACGTGGTCGCCAAGGCGACCGTGCTTGCCGAGGGCACCCAGGGCCACCTCACCGGCGCCGCGATCGACTACTTCGACCTCCACGGACACCAGCCGCAGCGCTGGGAGCTCGGAGTCAAGGAGGTCTGGGAGGTGGAGAAGCCGCTCGACCGCGTGCTTCACACCATGGGGTGGCCGCTGCGCAAGCGCAAGAAGTGGAACGAGGTCGGCGGCAGCTTCATCTACCCGATGGGGGAGGACAAGGTCTGTCTAGGGCTCGTCGTAGGGCTGGACTACACGGACGCGACGTTCTCGGTCCACGACGCTCTCCAGCAGCTCAAGACCCATCCCTTCGTGAGGAAGATCCTCGAGGGCGGAAAGCGGGTCGCGTGGGGGGCGAAGACGATCCCGTCGGGCGGCTACTGGGCGATGCCGCGCAAGCTCTCGGTGCCCGGGATGGTCATCGTCGGCGATGGCGCCGGCATGGTCAACATTCCAGAGCTCAAGGGCATTCACTACGCGATGCACGCCGGGATGTACGCCGCGGAGACGATCGTCGAGGCGCTCAAGAAGGACTCGATCAACTTCGAGGCCTACGGCGAGCGGGTGGAGAACAGCACGATCGGCGAGGATCTGTACCGGTCGCGCAACATGCGCCAGGCGCTAGGCAAGGGCTTCTTTGCCGGAGGCGTGTTCGCGAGCGCGATGGTGATGACCCGGGGGCTGTTTCCCGGCGGAATGTGGAAGCAGCATCCGGACGCCGACGACCCGGTGGCGATCGACGGCGCCGCGGCCACGTATCCAAAGCCCGACAACAAGTACATCTTCGACAAGCTCTCGTCCGTGTTCGCGTCCGGCAACGCGACGCGCGACGACGCCCCGAATCACATCCGCCTACAGACCCACGTGCCGCGTGAGATCGCCCAGGCGTGGGTCTCGATGTGCCCGGCGCAGGTCTACGAGATCCCCGACGACCAGCAGGAGAACGGCGCGGCCGACGTCGACCTGACGATCGTGCCGTCGAACTGCGTCCAGTGCGGAGCGATCACGGCCAAGGGCGGCCGCCTGACGCCCCCCGAGGGCGGCGACGGGCCGCTCTATCAGGAGACCTGACGCCCACCAGGCCGGAAGGCCGGGCCGCTCAGGCGGGGGCCGGCTGCGGCGCGGAGGGCTTTGGCGCCCGCGCTTCACGCCGCTGTGGCGGTGCCGCGACGCGGTTGCGCCCTTCTCGCTTGGCGGCGTAGAGCGCTTCGTCCGCGGCCGCGAACAGGCGCTCGTACTCGATGCCGTCTCCGCGCGCCACGGCGACGCCGAGCGAGGCCGTGACGTCGACCCCGCCGGGGCAGGTGCGCTCCACGACTTCGCGCAGTCGCTCGGCGACCCGCAGCCCCTCTTGGAGATCGACGCGAGGCAGGACGACCAGGAACTCCTCGCCGCCCAGCCGGTAGATGAGCTCGAAGGAGCGGAGCGCCTTGCGCATCTCGTAAGCGGCATCGCGAAGCACGGCGTCCCCGCGCTCGTGACCGAGCGTGTCGTTGACCCGCTTGAAGTTGTCCAGGTCGGATGCGATGACGCACACCGGCGCGCCGCTCAGCCTCGCCTGCTCCTCGAGCTCGGCGAAGCGCGTGCCCAGCGCCTTGCGGTTCAGCAGTCCGGTGAGAGGATCGAGCACCGACTCGCTGCGATGCTCCAGCTCCGCGCCCTGGATCGCCATCGCGATCGCGACCACGTTGCCGAGCAGCGCCAGGGTGACGATGGTGAGCCCCGGATCCTGGATGAGGGCGGTGGCGTCAACCGCGGCGCCCACCCCCACGATCGTGAGCGCGCCGACCGCCGCGCCGACCGCCACGACGCGGCCTCGAAACCGCGCCGGCATCATCCCCACGGGGAGCACGAGCATCGGCAGCAGCGGGCTGTGCGGACCGCCGGTGATCACCGCGGCTGTAGCGAGAATCGCCTCGGTGAATGCCATGCTGGCGGCCGCGTGGAGCTCGGGGCGCTCCGAGCGCGCCATTCGCCGGTCGAGCGTGACCATGTTGAGGGTCGATATCGCGAACAGCCCCAGCAGCCACCAGCTCAGGATCGGCGCCAGGACGAGCACCCCGACCCCGGCGAAGGCCGACCCGAGCAGGCGCGCGCGACGCACACGAGCGCTGGTGTCGACCGCGCGCTGGCGGTCGACCTCGGTCGGGCACAGCCATCCGGGGCTCATCGAACGGTCAAGCGTGCCGCTACGGGCACGCGAGCTCCTTGAGGCCGCGGTTGTAGATCTCCATCGTGGGTAGGGAGGGGGCGTGGGTCTTAGGGGATATCGACGTCCCAAGCACGATCCTTGACCGCGCTCAACGTCTGCGCAGCTATGCGGTCTCGCGAACGAATGCGCGGACCAGCTCCGCGAGCCGCTCGGGCTGATCCTCGGACACGAAGGTCCACGAGTCCTCGATCCGCTCCAGGCGTGAGTCGGGGATCGCGGCCGCGAGTCGCTCCGCATAGGAGAACTTGAAGAAGCGGTCCTCGGGAGCCCACGCGATCAGCGTCGGGCGGTCGAAGTCCGCAAGCCGTTCGGCGGCCTCGAGCGTGTAGCGGTTCGAGATCCCCTTGAGGACCTTGGCGACGTCACGGCGCACCGCGCGGCTGTGCAGCGAGGGCTCGAGCCAGGCGCGCGTGACCTCGGGGTCGGGACCGTGCTTCGACAGCCACCCGAACGCGTTCGGGGCATGGCGCAGCGGGGTCAGGCGCAGCGACTGAGCGACGGGCCAGATCGAACCCGGAATCCGTGCGATCGCCTGGAGCGGCCGGAACATCGGCGGCAGGAAGTTGTCGTAGGCGTCGCAGGGAGTGAGCACCAGCCGCCCGATTCGCTCCGGATGACGGGTGGCGACCAGCTGGCAGATCGCCCCGCCCGTGTCGTTGCCCACCAGCGTGACGGTCTCGAGCTCGAGCTCGTCGATGAAGTCGGCGATGATCTGCGCGAGGCCGGGCGGGGAGAGGTCCGCCGACGGGTCCATCGCAGCGCGGTGGGAGCCGAGCGGCCAGTCGGGGGCGATGCAGCGCAGCTCCGGCTCGAGCAGCGGCACGACCTTCCGCCACAGCGTCGCGTCGGCGAGCAGGCCGTGGACGAAGAGCAACGGCTCGCCGCTGCCGTTGTCGCGATAGCGGATCGTCCCCGCGGGAAGGGTGGCCGTCGACTCGGGACTCATCTCGTCACAGCTCCGGCCTTGAACCTATCGCGCCGCTCGATGCCGCGGGGCGCTCGGGTTGGAGCGGTGACGGCCCGAGGCCGCCCCCGCCGGGGCCGGGGCCGACCCTGAACGGAATTCTGGAGGGGCTGGCTAGAATCGAACACGATGAAGGCGGGAATCCACCCCGAGTACACCCTCGCGCACGTGCGCTGCTCGTGCGGGAACGAGTTCTACACACGCTCGACGAAGCCCGAGCTCCATGTCGAGATCTGCTCGGCCTGCCATCCCTTCTACACGGGCAAGCAGAAGCTCGTCGACACCGGCGGCCGCGTCGAGCGCTTCAAGCGCCGCGCCGCCAGGCGCGCCAAGGGCTAGACCACCGCGATGGGGCGGCCCATGGACGGCGAGGGCGCCCCGACGCTCGGCAACGCTCCCCGGATGCCTGACGGGATGCCCGTGGCGGGGCGCGACGCGCCGCTCGGGGGTCAGGCCGTGCTCGAGGGCGTGATGATGCGCGGCGTCTCGACCTGGGCGGTCGCCGTCCGCGAGCCCCAGGGCGAGATCGAGGTCACCTCGGAGCCGCTCGTCTCGTGGGCGAAGCGCCACCGGGTGTGGCGGCTGCCCGTGATCCGCGGCGTCGTGGCGCTCGCGGAGTCGCTGAAGATCGGCTTCCGGGCGCTCGCCATCTCCGCCAACGCCCAGCTCGAGGAGGAGGAGGATTCCGAGCCGATCGGGGGCTTCACATGGGGGTTGACGATCGCGCTGTCGCTGATTCTCGCGATCGGGCTGTTCTTCGTGATCCCCGTCGGCGCGACCAGCCTGATCAAGGACCAGCTCGGCTCGCCGCTGCTCTTCTGGCTCGTCGAGGGAGTCCTGCGGACGTCGATCTTCATCGGCTACATCCTGCTGATCAGCCGGCTGCCCGACCTGCGGCGCGTGTTCGAGTACCACGGCGCCGAGCACAAGACGATCTCGTGCTTCGAGGCCGGGGACCGCCTCGTTCCGGTTCGCGCGGCGCGCTACTCGCGGCTTCACCCGCGCTGCGGGACGAGCTTCCTGCTGATCGTGATGGTGCTGGCGATCTTCGTCTTCGCGCCGATCGGGCTGCCCGCCTGGTACTGGCTGCTGGCCTCGCGCGTCCTCGGCATCCCGCTGATCGCGGGTCTCTCCTACGAGGTGATCAAGTGGGCGGGGCGCAATCGGCGCAAGCGCTGGGTGCGGGCGCTGATGTGGCCCGGGCTGATGCTGCAGAACCTCACTACGCGCGAGCCCGACCACGACCAGCTCGAGGTCGCGATCCGCGCGCTCGAGGCCGTGCTCGCCGTCGAGAGCCCCGAGGAGGAGGCCGAGGAGGCCCCGATCGAGATCGTCGCGTAGGGCCGAGGCAACCTCTTGATGGTTTGAGTACCCCATGGGGTACCGGATCCATCAGAAGTTGAGTTCGGGGGCCACCGTGGTAAGGCGCCTCCTTACCCAGCCAGGCGGGCCGGGATTCGGCCAAAGGCCGAGCCCCGCGTCACACTTAGGGCCATGATCGATCAGCTCGTCGAACAGATCGAGGAGCGCCACGCCGAGCTCGAGCGGCTGATGTCGAACCCCGAGGTGATCGGGAACCGCGAGCGCTACGCGGAGGTGGGGCGCGCGTACCGCGAGCTCGAGGCCGCGCATCGGCTCGCCGCCGAGTACCGGAGGCTCAGCGACGATCTCGAGGGCGCGCGCGAGCTGCTCGCCGAGGACGGCGACGACCCCGAGCTGCGCAAGCTCGTGGCGGAAGCGCCGAGCCGGCTCGACGAGCTCGGCGAGCAGATCCGCCTCGCGATGGTCGAGCGCGATCCCAACGATGCCAAGAACGTGATCGTCGAGATCCGTGCCGGCACCGGCGGCGACGAGGCCGCCCTGTTCGCCGGCGACCTCTACAAGATGCTCACCCGCTACGCGGACGCGCTCGGCTTCGCGACCGAGGTCCTCTCGCAGTCCGCGGCCGAGGTCGGGGGCTTCAAGGAGGTGACCTTCGCGGTCAAAGGTGAGGCTGCCTACTCGGTGTTCAAGTACGAGGGCGGCACCCACCGGGTCCAGCGCGTCCCGAAGACCGAGTCCCAGGGGCGCATCCACACCTCGACGGCGACCGTCGCCGTGCTGCCCGAGGCCGAGGACGTCGAGGTCGAGGTCGATCCGAACGAACTCGAGATCGAGACGTTTCGCTCCACCGGGCCGGGGGGCCAGTCGGTCAACACCACCGACTCCGCGGTCCGGATAACCCACGTGCCGACCGGGACGATGGTCTCGATGCAGGACGAGAAGTCACAGCTCCAGAACCGCGAGAAGGCGATGCGGGTGCTCCGCGCGCGCCTGTACGACCGCGCGCTGGCCGAGCAGCGGGCGGAGATCGCCTCCGAGCGCCGCGCCCAGGTAGGGAGCGGCGAGCGCTCCGAGAAGATCCGCACCTACAACTTCCCCCAGGGTCGGGTGACCGACCACCGCGTCAAGCACACCTCGCACGACCTCGACGCCGTCCTGGGCGGCAACCTGCGGGAGTTCACCGACGCGCTGACCGCCGAGGAGCGTCGCCGCCGACTCGAGGCCCAGGCCGCCGAGGCCTGAGCATGGCCGTCGCGGCCGCCCCCCTTCGCGAGGCGCTGGCCGCCGCGACCGACGCCCTGCGGGCCGCTGGAGTGGAAGCGCCCCGGCTCGACGCCGAGCTCATGCTCGCCGAGGCGACCGGGACCGATCGAGCCCGCCTCGCGGCCGAGCCCGAGGCCCCGATCGAGCCCGCCGCGGGGCGCGCCTTCGCGGCGATGGTGCGGCGCCGCATCGCCCGCGAGCCGCTCGCCTACATCACCGGGCGCAAGGGGTTTCGCGGCCTCGAGCTTCAGGTCGACCGACGGGCGTTGATCCCGCGGCCCGAGACCGAGCTCCTCGTCGAGATCGCCGTCGAGCGGGGGCCCGCAACGGTGCTCGACGTCGGCACCGGCTGCGGCGCAGTCGCCCTGGCGATCGCCGACGAGCTGCCCGAGGCCGAGGTGATCGCCACGGACAGCTCCTCCGCGGCGCTGGAGTTGGCGGCGAAGAACGCCCACCGGCTCGGCCTCGCGGCGCGGGTCGAGCTCCTCGCGGGGACGCTCCCGCAGGGGCGATCCGTCGAGCTGCTCGTCGCCAACCTCCCGTACGTGCGTGACGGGGAGTGGGAGGAGCTCGCGCCCGAGATCCGCGCCTACGAGCCCCGCGAAGCGTTGGTCGCCGGGCCCGACGGGCTCGATGCGATTCGCGGCCTGATCGCGCTGGGCCCCGACTGCGACGCGATCGCGCTCGAGGTGGGCGCGGGGCAGGCCCCGGGCGTGCAGGAGCTGCTCGCCGACGCCGGGTTCGGGGAGCTGGAGTCCCGCCGTGACCTGGCGCAGATCGAGCGGGTCGTCGTCGGTGTGCGGTGAGTGAGACCGTCTCGATCGAGCGCGACAGCCCCGAGCGTGCCCGTTCGGCGCTCGAGGCCTGCATCGGCTCGGGCGGCGTCGCGGTCTTCCCGGCCGACACCGTCTACGGACTCGCCTGCGATCCGCTGCACCCCGATGCGGTGCGCAGGGTCAACGAGCTCAAGGAGCGCCCGGACGCGAAGCCGGCGGCGGTCATGTACTTCACGCCGCTCGCGATGCGCGAGCTGATCGGCTCCCTGGGCCCGCGAACTCGCGACGCGCTCACGGCGCTGCTTCCGGGGCCGGTGACCGTGGTCGTCGCGAACCCGGAGCGGCGCTACCCGCTGGCTTGCGGCGACCACCCCGAGCGCCTCGGCCTGCGGCTCATCGAGGGGCCGCTGAAAGGCGCACGTTGCGCGGTGCTGCAGACGAGTGCGAATCGTTCCGGCGCTGAGGCTCCGCGATCGCTTGACGAGGTTGAGGAACGCCTGCGCTCGGAGGTGGATCTGTTGGTCGATGGAGGAGAGCTTCCGGGAACCGCTTCGAGCGTGATCGACCTCTCTGGGCTCGACGGGCGGGGTGGATGGAACCTGCTGCGCGAAGGTGCAATGCCGGCGGCACGGATAGAGGAGGCGCTGGCGCGATCTTCCGGCAGCCGGTAGGCGGCCACCGCGGCGCCATCTCCACTTCTGATGGATTCGATACCCGATGGGGTACTCAAAGCGTCAGGAGCTGTCGGCCAAGCATGCGAAGCGGCCCCGCCACATCCCCGTCCCCGGGATGCGGGGGGACCGCCCGCAGCTTTGTGGATTCGCGTCGTCAGGCGGCGAGCGCCGCGGCGTGACGATCGAGCGCCGCGCTCTCGACCGCCTGGTCGAGATCGAGGTACGTGCGCGTGCGCGCGATCTTCCCGTCGCGGAACTCGAGCACCCATCCGACCGGCGAGGTCACCTCGACGCCGCTGACCCGCCCGCGGTAGCGCAGCCTGCCGAGTGCGAGCAGGGTGCCGTTCGCCTCACGGAGCTCGATCGCCTCCTTGCGCACGCCCTCGAACGCCGCGTCGGTGGCGTCGAACCACTGACGGATGCCGTCGGTCGTGCGGTAGGGGGCGTCGTCGTCGCGGGCCCTCAGGAAGGGCTGCCACTCGCAGTCGGGGTGGCAGACCTCGAGGAACGCCTCGACGTCGCGCCTGTTGAAGGCCTCTATTCCCTTGTGGAACACCTCTGCCTTGCCCATGTGCGGGTTTTCGGTGCCTGGGCGGCTGGCCGAGACCGATCGCCCCTTTTCCCGGACATGCGTCCAGCGCACCGCGTGGCCCGCCGGCAGTCGGCGGACGCCGATGCCGGGCGGTCTCGCCCAGGGCCGCTGCTATCGTCGGCCGCGTGACCCCACTCGACCTGCCCGATGACTTCCAGACCGCGCCACTGGCGGAGGTCGACCCCGAGATCGCGCGCGTGCTGCGGCGCGAGCTCGAGCGCCAGCAGGGGACGCTCGAGATGATCGCCTCGGAGAATCTCGTGCCCCAGGCGGTGCTGGAGGCCGTCGGCTCGGTGCTGACCAACAAGTACGCCGAGGGCTATCCCGGGCGGCGCTATTACGGCGGCTGCGAGGAGGTCGACGTCGCCGAGCAGCTCGCGATCGACCGGGCCAGGGAGCTGTTCGGGGCCGAGCACGCCAACGTGCAGCCTCACGCCGGCGCCCAAGCGAACAACGCCGCCTACATGGCGCTGCTCGAGCCCGGCGACAAGATCATGGGCATGGCGCTCGATCACGGCGGCCACCTGACGCACGGGATGAAGCTCAACGTCTCGGGCAAGCTCTACGAGGTCGTCGCCTATCACGTGCGCCGCGAGGACCTGCGCTGCGACATGGACGAGGTCGCGCGGCTAGCCGACGAGCAGCGACCGAAGCTGATCGTCGCCGGCTGGTCCGCCTACTCGCGCCAGCTCGACTTCGCGGCGTTCCGCGAGATCGCCGACTCCGTCGGGGCGCCGCTGATGGTCGACATGGCGCATTTCGCCGGACTCGTCGCCGCCGGCGAGCACCCCAACCCGGTCGAGCACGCCGACGTCGTGACGACGACCATCCACAAGACCCTGTCGGGGCCGCGCAGCGGAATGATCCTGTGCCGGGAGGAGCTCGCCAAGGAGATCGACCGCGCCGTCTTCCCCGGCCAGCAGGGCGGCCCGCTGATGCACGTGATCGCCGCCAAGGCCGTGGCGCTCGGGATCGCGCAGACCGAGCCGTTCGCGGAGCGCCAGCGCCAGACGGTGCGCAACGCCAGGGCGCTCGCCGCCGAGCTGATCGCGGGCGGCGTCGACGTGCTCACAGGGGGCACCGACGTGCACCTCGTGCTCGTCGACCTGACCTCGACGGGGCTCGACGGCAAGACCGCGGAGACCCGCCTCGAGCAGGTCGGGATCACCGTCAACCGCAACGCGATCCCGTTCGACGAGCGCCCCCCGATGAATCCGTCGGGGCTGCGGATCGGCACGCCGGCGCTGACCACGCGCGGGCTCGGCGAGGACGAGATGCGCGAGATCGCCCAGGTGATCTGCGCCGCGCTGTCGGACCGCTTCGATTCCGAGCGCGACGCGCTGCACGAGCGCACGCGCGCGCTGATGGACCGCCATCCGCTCTATCCTCAGCTCTCGCCGGCTGCGGTCTGAGCTCCCCGCAACCGCGCCCTCGCGACTGAGATTCTGGGTTGACATGAGCGGCCCCGCGCACGTGCTCGTGCTGCGGCCGATCATCGAGAGGCTCGAGGCGAGCGGGCACCAGGTCGAGGTCACATCGCGCGAGTACACGCAGACCGAGGAGCTGCTCGAGCTGCATGGGATACCGCACACGTCGATCGGCCGCCACGGCGGCGCGTCGCGGGCGGTCAAGCTGGCGCGCCTCATCGGGCGAACGCTCGGCATGCGCCGGTTCGGGCACGGGTCGGGATTCGATCTCGCGATCGCGCACGGCTCGAACGACCTCGCGCTCGCCTCGCGCTGGCTCGGGATCCCCGAGGTCAACATGCACGACTACGAGTTCGCGGTCGCGCAGCATCACATCGGCTGCCGCCTGGCACGGCGCGTGATCTTTCCCGAGGCCGTGCCTGCCGAGCGATTGCGCCGCTTCGGGGTGCGCGCCGAGAAGCTGCGCCAGTATCCGGGCCTCAAGGAGGAGTACTACCTGTCCGACTTCGAGCCCGACGAGGGGCTCCTCGACCGCCTCGGGGTCGACACCGACCGCGTCGTCGTCGTCCTGCGACCTCCACCGGACGTCTCGCTTTACCACCGCAAGTCGAACCCGCTGTTCCCCCAGGTCCTGCTTCACCTCGGGGGCCACGAGGGAGTTCACGCCGTCGTCCTTCCACGCACCCCCGCGCAGCGCACCTACATCACGAGCCTCGAGCTTCCCTCGCTCATCGTCCCGGAGCGTGCGGTTGACGGTCAGAGCCTGATAGCGCTCTCCGACCTGGTCGTGTCCGCGGGCGGGACGATGAATCGCGAGGCGGTGGCGCTCGGGACCCCCGTCTACACTACCTACGGCGGCCGGCTCGGAGGAGTGGACGAGTGGCTGATTCGAGAAGGGCGCCTGCGACCGCTCACTGACGCTCGCGCGCTCGACCTCGTCAAGCGCTCCCGCCACGGCGACCGGACGCGACGCGATCCCGCCCTGCTGATGGAACTGATCCTGGGGACCTTGCAATGAGCGTGCGGCCTTCGGTGCGCGAAGCCGATCCTCCCAGCGCCCCGGCCGAGCAGACGACCGACGAGCGCGCCCTCGTCCAGGGCTACTCCCAGCTCGCCAGCGCGTACGAGTCGCGCACCGTGGACGTGGTCCTCCGGGGGCTGGACCTGACGATCGCGGCATCGATCCTCATCGTGCTCTCGCCGCTGCTGGCCGCTGTCGCGCTGCTGATCCTTGTCACCTCGGGGCGCCCGGTGCTCTACAGGGGCCAGCGGGTCGGCCAGGGGGGCCGCGTGTTCAAGATGTACAAGTTCCGCACCCTGCGCCCCGATGCCGAGACGCGGCTCGGCCCGTATCTGGGGATCGAGCTGACGCGTCGCACCGAGCTCGAGGTGACCGCGGTGGGGAGGGTGCTGCGCGCGTCGCACCTCGACGAGGTCCCGCAGCTGTGGAACGTGCTGCGCGGCGAGATGAGCATCGTCGGGCCCCGCCCCATCCGGCCCCCGTTCTTCGCCGAGCTGTGCCGGCGGATTCCCCAGTACTGGCAGCGCCTGGTGATCAGGCCCGGCGTCACCGGCTTCGCGCAGATGCGGATCACCCGCGAGGAGGACTGGTCCTACAAGCTCGCCCACGACATGGAGTACATCGCGGACCGCTCGGTGCGCCTCTACCTGCGCGTGCTCGGCGCCACCATCCTGCGCATCGCGCATCGCAGCCTGCGACGCTGAGCCGGCCGCTGGCGCGCGGCTCTTAGGGCCTCTTAGACTGGCGCCATGTGCGGGATCTGCGGTCTCGTCTCGCTGGACGGGGCCACGCCCCCCGATCCGGACGTCCTCGCCGCGATGAGCGAGACACTCGTGCATCGCGGGCCCGACAGCGAGGGAGCCGTCGTCGACGGCCCCGTGGGGCTCGCGGCGCGCCGCCTGTCGATCATCGATCTCGAGGGCGGAGATCAGCCGATCGCCAACGAGGACGGCACGATCCACGTCGTCCAGAACGGCGAGATCTACAACCATCGCGCCCTGCGCCGCGACCTCGAGCGCCGCGGCCACCGGTTCGCCACCGCATGCGACACCGAGGTGCTCGTGCACCTCTACGAGGAGCGCGGCCCCGCCTTCGTAGAGGAGCTGCGGGGCATGTTCGCCATCGCGCTGTGGGACTCGCGGGCGCGGCGCCTCGTCCTGGGCCGCGATCGGTTCGGGATCAAGCCCCTGCTGTACCGGATGCACGAAGGGGTGCTCAGCTTCGCCTCCGAGCTCAAGGCGATCCTGCGCCAGCCCGGCTTCGCCGCGACGGTGGACCTCGAAGCGCTCGGCGCGTTCCTGGCGTTCAACGCGATCCCGGCGCCGCTCACGATCTTCGAGAAAGTGCGCAAGCTGCCGGCCGGGCACGTGCTGGTGTGGGACGGCGGCGAGCCCCGGGTCTCGCGCTACGCGCGGCCCCGACCCGCCGATCCCGAGGACGTGCGCGACGAGCCGATGGAGGTCCTCGCCGCGGAGCTTCGCGACCGGTTGCGCAACTCGGTCCGCGCCCACCTCGTCTCCGACGTGCCGGTCGGGGTCATGCTCTCGGGAGGGGTCGACTCGTCGGCGCTGACGGCGCTCGCCTCCCAGGAGAGCAGCGAGCGCGTGATGACGTTCTCGATCGGCTTCGAGGAGAGCTCGTTCGACGAGCTCTCGACGGCCCGACTGGTCGCCGAGCGCTACGGGACGGATCATCACGAGCTGGTGGTGAGGCCCGACGCCATCGAGTTGCTGCCGAAGCTGGTCGACGCGTTCGACGAGCCCTTCGCCGACTCCTCCGCGCTGCCGACCTACCTCGTCTCCGAGCTCGCATCCAGGGACGTGAAGGTGGCGCTGTCGGGCGAGGGAGGCGACGAGCTGTTCGGCGGTTACTACACCTACGTGGCGGACGCGATCGCGCCGTGGGCGGGACGCGCGGCGTCGGTCCTTCGCCCCGCGGTGGAGGCGCTGCCCAGCTCGTCGTCGAAGGCGAGCTTCGACTACAGGGCAAAGCGTTTCGTAAGGGGAGCGCGCCTGCCGTCGCTCGAGCGCCATCACGCCTGGAAGGAGATCTTCTCGCCCGACGCGCGCGCCGAGCTGCTGTCGGCCTCGGCGCGGCACCGCGCCGATCCGCTCGACGTCTACCGCGAGCGATACGCCGAAACCGAGGGAGCGGACGAGCTCGCCCGCCTCCAGGACGTCGATCTCGGCATCTACCTCGTCGACGACCTGCTCGTCAAGACCGACCGGGCCAGCATGGCGCACTCGCTCGAGGCTCGGGTGCCCTTCCTCGACACCGTTGTCGCGGACCTCGCGCTCGCCCTGCGCCGGCGCCACAAGGTGATGGGGTTCGCCAAGAAGCGGCTGCTGCGCCGGGCGCTGGCGCCGCTGGTTCCGCGCGCCGTCGTGCACGGCCGAAAGCAGGGCTTCTCGGCGCCGATCGCGGCCTGGCTGCGCGGCGAGCTCGAGCCCTTCGCGCGCGAGGTCCTGTCCCCGCAGGCGATCTCGCGCCAGGGCTACTTCCGTCCCGAGGCCGTGACCCGTCTGATCGACGATCACGTTTCGCGGCGTGAGGACCTCAGCCGTCAGATCTGGGGACTGCTCTCGTTCACGCTGTGGTGCGACCGCCACGGCCGCGTCGCGGGTCCCGTCGCCGTCGCGTCGCCGGAGTGAGGCCGATGCCGGCCCCGATCGACTCCCTGTTCGCGTTCCTGGTCGCGGCCGTTCTGGCGTGGCTCCTCGTGCCGCTCTGCGACCGCATGGCATGGCGCATCGGCGCGATCGACGAGCCGAGCGAGCGGGGGCTTCACGACGTCGCCACGCCGAGGCTGGGCGGCCTCGCCGTCCTCGTCGGCGTCCTCGTGGCGGGAGCCATCTGGCTTCCGTCGCACGGCGGCAGCCAGGGGTGGCAGCACGACACGACGCTCGCGATCCTCGGTGGGGCGGCCGCGATCACCGTCTTCGGGATCGTCGACGACATCTGGGAGCTCGGCGCCGCCCCGAAGCTGCTCGGACAGATCGTCGCCACGCTGATCCCGGTGGCCGCGGGCGTGAGCGTGAACAGGTTCACGCTCCCCTTCATGGGTCAGGTCGCGCCGGGCTCGGTGGATCTCGGCGAGCTGCCGCTGCTCGGCGACGTCGATCTCGGGATGGTCTTGACGATGCTCGGGATCGTCGCGGTCATCAACGTCATCAACTTCATAGACGGCGTCGACGGGCTCGCGGCCGGCGTCTGCGCGATCTCGGGGGTGACGCTCGCGGTGATCGCCCTGTCGCTCGACAGGACGGCCGCCGCAGCGCTCGCCGCGCTCACGGCGGGCGGGGCGATCGGCTTCCTCCGACACGGCCTTCCCCCCGCCTCGAGCTTCCTGGGAGACAGCGGGTCGAACCTGCTCGGCTACCTCCTCGGGATCGTCGCCGTACAGGGAGCGTTGAAGACCAACGCGGTGGTGGCCCTGTTCTTCCCGCTGATCGTGCTCGCGGTCCCGATCCTCGACTCGGGCTTCGTGATCGCGAAGCGGCTGAAGTACCGCCGTCCGATCTACGTCGGCGATACCTCGCACTTCCATCATCGCCTGACGAACATCGGGTTCGCGCAGCGCAAGACGCTCGCCTACCTGTACGGCTGGGCCTTGATCATGGCCGCGCTGGCGCTGGCGCTGCGCTTCGTCCCCTACAGCGACGACCACGGGCACTTCGACCCCGCATGGACGGCCGTGATCATCGCCTGCGGGGTAGCCACGCTGGCGGCGAGCGCCTACGTGCTCGTCGCGCTGGAGATCCTCAAGCTGCGCCGCATCAGGCTTCGCCAGATGCTGGACCTGCGGCCCGCCGGGGAGCCTCCACCGGCGGAGGCGGAGGTGGACGCCGGTGTGGCCCACGAGCTGGAGACGGGAAGCTTCGCCGCCGTCAACCCCGACACCGGGGAGCTGGAGAGCGTCGACCCCGAGACCGGGGACTTCGAGGCGGTGGGACCGGCCCAGGACTGAGGGATCGTCCGGAGCGGGCGCGAGTCGAAGCCGGCGGGCGGCCTCGCGACGGCCACCGTTCACGCTCAACCTTGCCGCCGGCGCTGCCGATAGCAGCAAAGAGCCTCCCGAATCGAGCTGCGCATGGAGGCCGGCTCCAATATGACGTCTCTTTCTGGGTACACGCGCATACCGGTCCTGACCCTCCTCGGCGCCATCGCGGCCGGGGTCCTATTGCACGCGCTGCACACCGTGCTCGGCTTCGGGGGCCCCAGCGTCGACTCGTGGTTCGACGACTACCTCTACAACGCCGTCCTGATCGCCGCCGCCGCCGCGTGCCTGTTGCGCGGCGTCTCCGTGGCCGACGAGCGCTGGGCTTGGCTCGCCTTCGGCACCGGGCTCGCGTTTTGGGGTGCGGGCGACCTCTACTGGACCGTCGTCCTCTCCGGGCAGTCTCACCCTCCTTATCCCTCTGCCGCGGACCTGCTCTTCCTCGCCGGATACCCGGCGCTGTTCGCCGGGATCGTGCTGCTCGTCAAGGCCCGGGTGCCGCGCTTCGGCTCGAGCATGTGGCTCGACGGTGGGATCGGCGCGCTGGCCGCGGCCGCGCTGGGAACGGCACTGCTCCATCCGGCGCTGACCGAGCTGGCGCACGGCACCTCCTCCGAGGTCGCCGTCAACCTGGCGTATCCGCTCGGAGACATCGCGCTGATCGCCTTCGTGGTCGGCGCCGTGGCGATAGTCGGCGCCACGGCGGGGCGCCGCGACTGGGGCCTGATCGCCGGCGGACTGGTGGGGAGCGGGATCGCCGACGCCGTCTACGTCTACCAGGACGCGACCGGTTCGATGGTCCAGCGGACCGAGATCGACACCGTGTGGATGGTTGCCGCGGGCTTGATCGCGCTCGCCGCGTGGACCGGGGCGGGACGCGCCGCGTCGGTGCCGACGAGCACGGATCGCTCGCTGTTCTTTCCGTCGCTGTTCGCGATCGTCGCGGTGGCTCTTCAGGTGAACGACCTCACTCGCCCCCTCAACCCACTCTCGGCCGGTCTCGCAACCGCGACGCTCGCCGTCGTCGTGCTGCGCCTGTTCGTCGCCTTCGCGGACAACAGCCGCCTGCTGGGGACAGTGCGCCGCGAGTCCGTGACCGACGCGCTGACCGGCCTCGGAAACCGTCGCAAGCTGCTCACCGACCTCCAGCGGGCGCTCGACTCGCGTGGAGCGCCAAACGGGAGCGGGACGGCGTTCGGGATCTTCGACCTCGATGGCTTCAAGGCCTACAACGACAGCTACGGCCACGGGGCGGGCGACCTGCTGCTCAACCGCCTGGGCCGCAATCTCGCGGCGGCGGTCAAGCCCTTCGGCACGGCCTACCGGCTGGGCGGCGACGAGTTCTGCGTCATCATTTCGTCGGGCGACGAGGTCAAGCTCGAGTCGATCCTCGCCGCCGCGAGCGCGGCGCTCTCCGAGGAGGGTGAGGGTTTCTCGATCACCTGCTCGCATGGCGCCGTGCGCATCCCGCAGGAGGCCACAGAGCCCACCCAGACGCTGCGCCTCGCCGACCGCCGCATGTACGCCGAGAAGGGAATGCGGATCGATTCCGCGGGTCGCCAGACCCGCAACGTGCTCATGAGCGTGCTGCGCGAGCGCGAGCCAGAGCTGGGCGACCACCTCCAAGGCGTCGCGAAGCTGTCGCTCGAGCTGGGCAAGCGCCTCGCTCTGACCGCCGAGGAGCTCGACGTCCTGGCGCGAGCGGCCGAGCTTCACGACATCGGCAAGATGGCGATCCCGGACGAGATCCTCCACAAGCCCGGCCCGCTCAACGATCAGGAGTGGGCGCTGCTGCGCACCCACACCCTGGTCGGCGAGCGCATCCTCGAGGCGGCGCCCGCCATGGACCCGGTCGCGCGGCTCGTTCGCTGGACCCACGAGCGCTGGGACGGGCGGGGGTACCCGGACGGGCTCGCCGGCGACGACATACCCCTCGGCGCGCGCATCATCTTCGTCTGCGACGCGTTCGACGCGATGACGTCGGAGCGCTCCTACAAGCCGAGCATCGACGTGGACGACGCGGTCGAGGAGCTGCAGCGAAACTCCGGCAGCCAGTTCGACCCCATGGTCGTCGAGCTGCTGTGCGAGCTGATCGCCGAGGACCGCGCAGTGCGGGTCGATGCCGACGGCAGCCGGGGCCGTGCCCAGGCGGAGGCGATGCGCCCGCTGCAGGGCGACGGCTCCTCCTCCTCGTAGCGCCGGTCCCGCAGCTCGATGTTTGGCGGTGCCCTACCCCCGGGTAGGCGTGGTCGCGCAGCGCCGTGGGCGCGCACGGATCGGTGAGCTCAGGGATGGCGGACCTCCGGAGGAGTCTCAGTGCGTTTGAGAGCAGCCCTGACGGTCGCCGCCGTAGCGGTGGCCGGACTGGTCGCCGCGTCACCTGCCCAGGCGGGCGAGGCGAACTGGACGCTCGGCGGCGAGCCATGTGAGCTGATCCCGGTCCCGGCGGCCTCTCCGGTCGGCACGGGGCCGTGCCCGGGCGTGCGCCCCGGCGCGATCGTCGAGAGCGACGTCGGCCAGTGCACGTTCAACTTCCTGTTCTCGGCCTCCGACGGCAGCCGCTACATCGGCACCGCCGGGCACTGCATCCTCGGCGAGGGACCGTTTGCCAGCGACGCGGGCGAGCGCTCGTGGGCGCCGGGCACGGGACCGGTTGCGCGTGATGCCGCCGGCAACCGGGTCGGCGAGTTCGCCTACGCGATCCTCCAGGACCCCAAGGACTTCTCGCTGATCCGCCTCGACCCGGGGGTCGCATCCAGCCCGCAGATGTGCCACTTCGGCGGGCCCACCGGGACGAACGACGACCGAACGTCCAGCACCGTGGTGCTCAACCACTACGGAAACGGCGTGGCGGTGGGCAGCGTGCTGCCGGCGCGCAGCGCGCTCGCGCTCGGGATGCCAAACCCCGACCACGTCTACGCTGAGGGCGCGGTGGTCCCGGGCGACTCCGGAAGCGGGATCATCAGCGCCGATGGCCGAGCCGTCGGCGTGATCGTCACCACGGGCCTGCACCTGGGCTCGATCGGCACCTCGGGCGTCGACGCCGGCACGATGGGCGTCACCCGCATCACGCCGCAGGTCAACCGTGCCGAGCAGGTCCTCGGCACCCAGCTCGACCTGCTGACAGCACCACTGAGCTGACCCGGCCCGTCGGGACGGCGCGGCGCCGGGCGATTGTCCCGCGCCGCGCTCGTCCTGCCCTACCCGGCGCGAGACGCCCGCTCCAGGCGAGTCGGGGAACCGCCCAATTTCGGATATATTCGGCGCCCAGGCTGGCGTCGCGCTCGCGGCGCACGAATCCCTCACGATCGTCCCGATTCCGATTGGAAAGCCGCGACTTCGACATCCCCGGAGAGCCCGATGAGGTCGGGCGCGGATGCCGCGACGGCCGGGGCCACGGTGGTGGCGGTGATGGTGATCGGCGCGTTGAGCGGGTACGGGCTCGGCTTGCTGGTGGGCCTTGCCGTCCCGTTTGGCCTCGCGGGGCTGTTCGCAGGAGTCGTCGGCGGATGCGCGCTTGTCTACGCTCGCTTTAGAGACGTCTAGCCCGCCGCGGGGCCACGGGTGGGCCGGCGCGCTGGCTCGCCATCCCGATCTGGTTCTGCTCGCGCTGGCGCTGCCCGTCTTCCTCGTCGCCGGGCTTCCGATGCTCGGCTACGCCGTGATCGCCGCGGTGTGGCTCGCCCAGGCCGGCGTTCAGATCGCCGTGGATCGGCACGTGGTCCGCTCGCTCGCCGGTGGGAAGCGCAACGCGGCGCTGGGGTCGCTCGCCGCGGCAACGCTCGGGCGGGTGTGGATCGTGGCGCTCGCCATCCTGCTCGTCGGGCTGCTCGGCGAGCGCGAGGACGGGCTCGCCGCCGCGGTGCTCGCCGCGGCGCTGGTCACGGCGCACCTGACGGGGTTGTTCGCCACTCGGCTGCTCGAGTCCGGGGAGACCCACTCGTGAGCACCCGACTCAAAGTGCTGATCGGGGTCGGGCTCTATCTGGCGATCCTGATCCTGGTCGGGGTGATCTTTGGCAGTGCCGGGGAAAACGACGAGTTCCAGCCCCAGAACGAGTTCCTGCTCGAGCCCTGGATCCCGATCGAGATCGGCGGGATCGACCTGTCGATCAACAAGGCGGTCCTCTACCTGGTCCTGGCGAGCGCGGCGACGATCGGCGTAATGACGTTTCTCGCCAACCGCATGAAGCGCGAGCCAAACCGCGTGCAGATGATGGTCGAGCTGGCCTACGACCTGACCCGCAACAACATCACGCGCACCAACCTCGACGAGCGTCTCGCGCTGAAGTGGTTTCCGTTCATCGCCGGCCTGTTCTTCTTCATCTGGTTCTCGAACATGATCGGCTACCTGCCGCTCCCCACCAGCACGGAGAATCCGATCGACATCCTCGGGCTCGAGGTTCCTACATTTGCGCTATATGCCGCCACCGCCAACCTCTCGATCCCGCTCGTTTTGACGATCGTCGTTTGGATCACGTACAACGTCGAAGGGATCCGCGAGAAGGGGTTCTTCAAGTACTTTGCGAGCTGGCTTCCGCCAGGCCTCGAGGACATGAACCCGATCGGCAAGGGCGCGATCTTCACGATCGAGGTCCTCTCCCACATGGTGCGCCTGATCTCGCTCTCGGTGCGATTGTTTGCGAACATCCTCGCCGGCCACCTCCTGATCCTGTTCATGGGCGGCGGGCTTGCCGTCCTGCTGGGAGTTGCGGCTCTCGGCCTCTTGACCCTCCCGATTGCGTTCGCGTTCTTCGTCTTCGAGCTGGTCCTGATCGCGACTCTTCAGGCGTTCATCTTCTCCATCCTGACCGCTATCTACATCGGCGGCGCGACCGCCGAGACGCACTAGCAAAGGAGTTGTCCAATGGTTGACCTCGTACTACCGCTGGCTCAGCAGAGCGGCATCACCGACACGGGAATCACCGACGCCGGCAAGGCGATCGCGCTCGGCGTCGGCGCGGGCCTCGGCTCGATCGGAGCCGGGATCGGCATCGGGATCATCTTCGGCAAGGAGATCGAGTCCGTCGCACGCCAGCCGGAGATGAAGGGCGAGCTTCAAGCCATCCGCTGGCTCGGGTTCGCACTGACCGAGGCGGTCGCCTTCTACACCTTCATCTTCGGGCTGATCGCGTTCTTCCTCTAGAGGCCCGATCTTGGAGCTCGCCGCAGACATAGCCGCACCTCTCCTGCTCGCCGCCGAGAGCTCCGACGAGGGCGGAAGCTTCCTCGTCTCGCCCGGCCTCGGGTTGATGCTGTGGACCCTGCTCGCGTTCGGGGTCACGATGTACGTGCTCTCCAAGCTCGCCTTTCCGCGAATCGGCCAGGCCCTCGAGGAGCGCGCCAACGCGATCCGCAAGAACATCGAGGAGTCCGATCGCCAGCGACGAGACGCCGATGAGCTGCTCCAGGAGTACCGCAAGCGGCTCACCGAGGCGCGCGAGCAGGCGGATGACATCATCGCCCGGGCCCGCAACGCGGCCGACACGCTCAAGTCCGAGGCCACCGAGGACGGCAAGGCCAAGCGCGAGGAGCTCGTCGCCGCGGCGCGCAAGGACATCGAGGTGGAGACTCGGCGCTCACTCGAGCGCATCCGCAAGGAGGTCGCCGACCTCACCGTGCTCGCCACCGAGCGGGTGACGCGCAAGACCCTCGACGAAGCCGACCACAGGCGCCTCGTCGAGGAGGCTCTCGCCGAGGCGGACTTCTCCACCCTGGCCGGCGACGGGGACGGGGCGTGATGGAGGAGATAGCCCGCGTCTACTCCAAGGCCCTGTTCGAGGCCGCGAAGGACGCGGGCAAGCTCGATGAGATCCGCGACCAGCTCGGCCAGTTCGCCGACGTCCTCGATCAGAACCGCGAGCTGGCGGTGTTCTTCTTCAGCCCCTACTTCTCCTCGGCGGAGAAGCGCGACGGAATCGCCACCGCGGTGTCGGGCGCCGAGCCCGAGCTGGTGAACTTCCTCGAGCTGCTGGCGGAGAAGCACCGCATGCCGGCGATCTTTCGCATCCGGCGCGAGCTCGATCGGCTGTGGGCGGAGGAGAACCGCCAGCTCGACGTCAAGCTGACGAGCGCCGTCGAGCTCGATCCCCAGGTCGCGAGGCAAGTCGGGGAGGAGATCTCGAAGCAGACCGACCGCAAGGTGGAGCTCGAGAGCGACGTCGACGAGAGCATCCTCGGCGGGCTCGTGCTCCAGGTCGGGAACATGGTGCTCGACACCAGCATCAGGACGAGACTGGAGAGACTTAGAAGGGAAATCGCCAGGGCGGCGTAGCGAACTGCTGCCACCGCCGACCAGGCCGAAGGGAGACCCGTCCACATGGAGATAAAGCCCGACGAGATAACCAAGATCCTCAGGGAGCGGATCGAGGGCCTCGAGACGGACGCCGCCGAGCTAACCGAGGTCGGGACCGTGCTCTCGATCGGGGACGGCATCGCTCGCGTCCACGGGCTCGAGAACTGCATGGCGCTCGAGATGCTCGAGCTGCCGCACGACGTCGTCGGGCTGGCGCTCAACCTCGAGCAGGACAACGTCGGAGCCGTGCTGTTCGGAGAGTGGGAAGAGGTCGTCGAGGGCGACACCGTGAAGCGGACCGGCAACCTGCTCGAGATCCCGGTTGGGGAGGCCTTGCTCGGGCGCCTGGTCGACCCGCTCGGACGGCCGCTCGACGACAAGGGCGACGTCTCGACGAGCGAGACGCGCCCTGCCGAGTTCAAGGCGCCCGGCGTGGTGCAGCGCCAGCCCGTCAAGGAGCCGATGCAGACGGGCCTGAAGGCGATCGACTCGATGATCCCGATCGGGCGCGGACAGCGCGAGCTGATCATCGGCGACCGCCAGACCGGCAAGACGGCGATCGCGATCGACACGATCATCAACAACCGCGACAAGGACCTGATCTGCATCTACGTGGCGATCGGCCAGCGAATGTCAACCGTCGTCCAGGTCATGGAGACCCTGGAGGAGAACGGCGCGATGGACAACACGATCATCGTCGCCGCGTCCGCCGACGAGGCGGCGCCGATCAAGTACATGGCGCCGTACGCCGGCTGCGCGATCGGGGAGCACTTCCTCTATTCGGGCAAGCACGCCCTGTGCATCTACGACGACCTCACCAAGCACGCGTACGCGTACCGCCAGATGTCGCTGCTGCTGCGCCGGCCCCCTGGCCGCGAGGCTTACCCCGGCGACGTGTTCTACCTGCACTCGCGGCTGCTCGAGCGGGCGGTGAAGCTCTCGGACGAGCTCGACGGCGGCTCGCTCACGGCGCTGCCGATCATCGAGACCCAGGCCGGCGACGTGTCCGCGTACATCCCGACCAACGTGATCTCGATCACCGACGGCCAGATCTTCCTCGAGTCGGACCTCTTCTACTCGGGCGTGCGACCGGCGATCAACGTCGGCATCTCGGTGTCCCGGGTGGGGGGCAACGCGCAGACCAAGGCGATGAAGAAGGTCGCGGGCAAGCTGCGCCTCGACCTCTCGCAGTACCGCGAGCTCGAGGCGTTCGCGCAGTTCGGCTCCGAGCTCGACCCCGACACGCAGCGCAGCCTGGCGCGCGGCGAGCGCCTCGTCGAGGCGCTCAACCAGAACGAGCGCTCGCCGCTTTCGGTCTCCGACCAGGTCGCCTCGACCTACGCCGGGACGGGCGGATATCTCGACCGGATCAAGACCGAGCGCGTCGGCGACTTCCTCGGCGACCTGCTGTCGCGGATGCACTCCGAGCAGGGTGAGCTGATGAAGCGGATCGAGGAGTCGGGCGAGCTGTCCGACGAGGACGAGGAGACCCTGGGCAATGCGATCGCCGAGATGGTCGACGACTTCGGTCCCGACTTCGACGAGGAGGGCCAGCCGCTCGAGGAAGGCGAGTCGGACCGGATCAAGTCGGACGTCGAGCACGAGCGACCCGGCCGCACCGACGAGGAGGCGGAGGCCGAGGAGGAGGCCGAAGGAGAGCGCGAGAAGGCCGCGGAGACCGTCGCCGGCGCCGAGCGCGAGGCCGAGTCCGACCAGGAGCGTGAGAAGGAGGAGGCTCCCGCTTAGGAGCTCCAGACCATGGCCACCCAGAAGGAAGTCAGGACCCGGATCGCGAGCGTGAAGAACATCCAGAAGATCACGCGCGCGATGGAGATGGTCGCCGCCGCCCGGCTGCGGCGCGCCGAGCAGCGCATCGCGGCCATGCGTCCCTACGCGCAGGCGATCCGCAAGATGACCCGCCGGGTCGCCGAGGCGGCGGAGGGGATTCCCCGGATCCCGCTGCTCGAGGAGCGCGAGGACGAAAACCGCGTCGGGATCCTGCTCGTCACCGGCGATCGCGGCCTCGCCGGAGCGTTCAACACCCAGATCATCCGCGCCGGCGTGCAGCTGCGGCGCGAGCTCGAGTCCAGCGGCGCCGAGGTCGTCTTCCACGTCGTCGGCCGGCGAGGCAACTCCAGCCTGGAGTTCCGCGGCGAGCCGGTCGAGGCCTCGTACGTCGGTTTCACCGACCGCCCCGGGTTCGCAAACGCGCGCGAGATCGGAGACGCGCTGACCTCGGCCTACGTGGACGAGGACTTCGACCGCGTCGACCTGATCTACAACCGCTACGTCTCGCCGCTCACCCAGTACGTGCGGCGCCAGACGCTGCTCCCGCTTCAGCATGCCGAGGTCTTCGGGGCCGGCGTCCCCGAGCCCGAGCAGCCGGAGGACCCCGAGCTCGCGGAGGCACAGGAGCGGTCGCTGTGGATCTACGAGCCGGAGCCCGAGCACCTCCTGCCGATGCTTTTCAAGGACTACGTGGACCTGTCGGTGTTCCGGGCGCTGCTGGAGTCCACGGCGTCGGAGCACGGCGCGCGGATGACGGCGATGCGCAACGCGGCGGAGAACGCCAACGACATGATCACGAACCTGACGCTGGAGATGAACCGCGTGCGGCAGGCCGAGATCACGCAGGAGATCCTGGAGGTTGTCGCCGGGGCGGAATCACTCGGCTGATCAAGCAGCAAGGAGACGAATGGCTAGCGAGAACGGAAACGTCGGCAAGGTCGAGCAGGTCCAGGGGGTCGTGGTGGACGTCGCCTTCCCGGACAAGCTGCCCGAGATCTACCACGCGCTCAAGATCGAGGTCCCGGAGGGCGAGGGCCGCCGCGCGCTCGACCTCGTCCTCGAGGTCCAGCAGCACCTCGGCGACGACCGCGTGCGCACCGTCGCGATGGACGCCGCCGACGGGCTGCGCCGCGGCGACGACGTGATCGACACCGGCGGGCCGATCACGGTGCCGGTCGGACGCGAGACGCTGGGCCGGCTCTTCAACCTGCTCGGCGCACCGATCGACGAGGGCGATGCGGTCGAGGGCGACATGCGGTGGCCGATCCACCGCCCAGCGCCCGAGGTCGAGGATCTGACCCCGAGCCAGGAGATCCTCGAGACGGGGATCAAGGTGATCGACCTGCTCGCCCCCTACGCCAAGGGCGGCAAGGTCGGGCTGTTCGGGGGCGCCGGGGTCGGCAAGACGGTGCTGATCCAGGAGCTGATCCGAAACATCGCCGAGGAGCACGAGGGGCTGTCGGCGTTCTGCGGCGTCGGTGAGCGCTCGCGCGAGGGCAACGACCTGTGGCTCGAGATGAAGGAATCCGGCGTCCTCGACAAGACGATGCTCGTCTTCGGCCAGATGAACGAGCCGCCGGGCGCCCGTCTGCGGGTCGGCCTCGCGGGCCTGACGATGGCCGAGTACTTCCGCGAGGAGGGCGGGCAGGACGTGCTGCTGTTCATCGACAACATCTTCCGCTTCGTGCAGGCGGGCTCGGAGGTCTCGGCGCTGCTCGGGCGGATGCCCTCCGCGGTCGGCTACCAGCCCACGCTCGAGACCGAGATGGGCGAGCTCCAGGAGCGGATCACCTCGACCAAGCAGGGATCGGTCACCTCGGTGCAGGCGATCTACGTTCCGGCCGACGACCTCACCGACCCGGCGCCGGCATCGGTGTTCGCGCACCTCAACGCGACGACCGTGCTGTCGCGGGGCATCTCCGAGAAGGGGATCTACCCCGCCGTGGACCCGCTCGACTCGACGTCGACGATCCTCAAGCCCGACATCCTCGGCGAGGAGCACTACGAGACCGCGACCCGGGTCCAGGAGGTGCTGCAGCGCTACAAGGAGCTTCAGGACATCATCGCGATTCTCGGCATCGACGAGCTCTCGGACGAGGACAAGCAGACCGTGAACCGGGCCCGCAAGATCGAGCGCTTTCTCTCACAGCCGTTCTTCGTCGCCGAGGCGTTCACGGGGCGCTCCGGCGAGTACGTGCCCGTCGAGGAGACGGTGCGCGGCTTCAAGGAGATCGTCGAGGGCAAGCACGACGACATCCCCGAGCGCGCCTTCTACATGAAGGGCACGATCGACCAGGTGGTCGAGGATGCAAGCGGCGCCAAGGCGGACGAAGGCGGGGACGAAAAGGATGCCGAGGAGGGCGAGCGGGAGGCCGGAGAGTCCGAGGAGTCCGAGGAGTCCGAGGAGTCCGAGGAGCGCTAGCCCGCGATGGCCGAGGAGCACACGTTTCGCGCCCAGGTGCTGACCCCGGAGGGCCCGGTCTACGACGGTGAGGTTCGCCAGCTCTCGACGCGCACCGCCGTCGGCGAGGTCGGAATCCTCGCCAACCACGCCCCGCTGGTCGGCCGGCTGGTCCCGGCCGAGCTTCGCATCCACGTCTCCGACAGCGAGACGATCCGCTACGCCCAGGCCGAGGGCTGGCTGGAGGTGTTCGCGAACAAGGCGGTCGTGCTGATCGGCGAGGCGATTCCGCCGGATGAGCTCGACCCCTCGGAGCTCAAGCAGCGCCTCGAGGACGCGGAGCGCCGCCTCGCGGAGTCAGAGGAGGATTCCGCGTCGCACGATCAAGCCGAGCGCGACAAGGCTCGTGCCGAGGCTTTCCTTGAAGTAGCCGAGTAGCCTCGCTCCCCGTGGACGAGCGGGCTCTCACCGAGCAGCTGATCGCATACGACACCTCGCAGCCGGAGGAGATCCGGCTCGCCGCGGGGTTCGTGAAGGGCTGGCTCGAGGCACGCGACATCGAGGCCCGCCAGATCGGCGTTCGGGGCCTGCCGGTGACGATCGCCGAGGTCGGCCCCTCCGAGGGTCCGACGGTGATCCTGCATGGGCATCTCGACGTCGTTCCCGGCAGGCCGGGGCAGTTCGAGCCCCGCCTCGAGGGCGAGCGGCTGTTCGGTCGGGGCGCCTACGACATGAAGGGGGCGCTCGCGGCGATGCTGCTGGCGATGCACGACCTGCGCGACAGCGCCCCGGTGCGGGTGAGGCTGGGAGTCGTCCCCGACGAGGAGTCCGAGGAGGAGGTCGAGCGGGGCTCGGACCAGCTCGTCGCGGAGGGCTTCGCGGGCGACTTCGCGATCACCGGTGAGCCCACCGACATGCACATCGGGGTCCAGGCCAAGGGGGTGCTGGCGATGCGCCTCGAGGTCAGCGGTCGGGCGGCTCACGGCTCGACGCCGTGGCTGGGGGACAACGCGATCCTCAGGGCGCTGGACGTGTTCCGCACGATCGAGTCGCTACCGTTTGCGAGGCAGAGCTCCGAGCTGTTTGACCGCCCCTCGATCAACCTCGGCCGGATCCTGGGCGGCGACGCCCTCAACAAAGTGCCCGACACGTGCATCATCGATGTGGACATCCGCTACCTGCCCGAGCAGGATCCTTCGATGATCCTCGAGGAGGTGCGTGAGCTGCCCACCGCGCAGGTGATCTCGACGTTCGTCCGCCCGCCGGCCGCGGTTGACCCGGATTCGGTCTACGTGCGTGCGCTCTGCGAGGCGGCCGCGCCGCATCACCGCACCGAGGTGATGAGCGTCGGCCGCGACGGCGCCTCCGATGCGGTGTCGTTCCTGCGCGCGGGGATACCCGCAGTCGAGTTCGGTCCCGTCGGCGCCGGCCACCACGGCCCCGAGGAGTGGGTCTCGATCCCCTCGCTGGCGAGCTACCGCCATGCCCTGATCCAGTTCATCGAGGCCCTGCCGGCGCGGCTCGCCGAGGATGAGGCCTCGTGACGCCGTCGGACAGCGACAAGCCCCCCCGCGACGGCGACGAGGCGATCGACGACGCGCAGGCCGCGGACGACGAGAGCGGCGCCCGCTCCCGGCGCAGCGGGTTCACCGAGGAGTTCGAGGCGGCGCTCGAGAGCGACTTCGGCGAGGGGTTCGGAGCCGAGATGGCCTCCGAGCCCGATGACGGTGACGACGATCCGGGAGAGATTGACGAGCACGAGGCGGCCGCCGGCGCCGACCCCGCCTCCCTTGCCGCGCGCGTTCAGCAGGAGACGATCGAGGCCGATGTCCTGGCGCTGGGCGACGCGGAGGAGGCGGCCGAGCGGGCCGCCGCCGCGGGGGCCGGCGGCGGCGCGGCCGGAGAAGTCGAGCTTGAGGACGCCGAGGACGAGGTGGAAGTCGCCGAGGACGAGGAGGTCGGCGAGGAGCCGGAGGAGGAATCAGGGGAGCCGGAGAAGGAGGCCGAAGAGGAGCCTGCGGAGCCAGAGGAGGAGCCAGAGGAGGAGCCCGAGGAAGAGGAGGCCGAAGAAGAGGCCGAGGAGGAATCCGAGGTCGCGGTCGGAGCCGCGGTCGCGGCGGAAGCGGCGCCGCCGCCCAGCCCTCGGGCGCCGGCGCTCGGTCCCGCGCAGCCGGTCGCGGACGCGGACGACAAGGCGCCCAAGGCCCGCCTCTGGCTGCGCTTCCTCGCGGCGTCGTTCGTGATCGTGATCTCGATGGCGACGGCGACCGCGGTGACGGGGCTGCTCTACCTGACCGACATCGCCAAGGGGCTGGGTGGGATCGAGGGCGTGCAGAAGCAGCTCGCCCAGGTCGAGGGGGGTGAGCCGCAGACGATCCTCATCCTCGGCTCCGACCAGCGCCCCGGCGATCCCTCGGCGCGCTCGGACACGACGATGCTCTTGCGCCTCGACCCGAACCAGAACGCGATCGCGCTGTTCTCGCTGCCCCGCGACCTCAAGGTCAACATCCCCGGGTACGGAATCGACAGGCTCAACGCCGCGTACGCCCTCGACGGGCCGAAGCTGACCCTGAAGACCGTCCAGCAGCTCACCGGCCTGGAGATCAACCACGTGGTGAATGTCGACTTCACCGGCTTCGTCAGGGCGGTCAACGCGATCGAGTGCGTGTACGTGGACGTCGACCGCCGTTACTACGTGCCGCCCGAGGCGAGCTACGCCGAGATCGACGTCGAGGCCGGATACCAGATGCTGTGCGGCGAGAAGGCCCTCCAGTACGTGCGCTTCCGCCATGCCGATACGGACATCACGCGCACGGCGCGCCAGCAGGACTTCCTGCGCGAAGCGCGCCAGAAGATCGGTCCCGGACGCCTGTTCCGCGACCGCGACGAGCTGATCAACATCTTCACCAAGTACACGACGTCCGACATCGAGGATCCGCAGACGATGCTCGAGGTGCTGAAGCTGTTCCTGAGCGTCGCCGACGCGCCGATCAAGGAGATCCACTTCCAGGGAGATCTCGGGCCGTCGTACGTCACCGTCTCCCAGGAGGAGATGCAGGCGGCCATCAACCAGTTCAAGGGCCTCGAGGACACCGAAGGCCCGCGCGGCGGGGGCACCTCAGGCGAGGACTCCGGCGGCGGAGGCGGTGGAGGTGGGGGCGGCCACGACGAGCCTGCGCCCGAGCCCAGCCTGATCGACTCGAGCGAGTTCGGACGCCACCTCGCGGAGCGCTTCGTCCGCTCCACCAAGTTCCCGGTCTTCTATCCGACCAAGCTGACCCCCGGCGCCCAGTTCAGCGCCGACTCGCGCACCTACGAGGTCGAAGACGAGGACGGCGACGTTCAGGAGATCTACAAGTTCGTGGTCCAGACGCCGCTGCTCGGCGAGTACTACGGAGTCTCCGGGACGACCTGGGAGGACCCACCGATCCTCGACAACCCGAGCGAGACGCGGGAGATCGGCAAGCGCGAGTACGACCTCTTCTACGACGGCGACCGGCTGCGAATGGTCGCCTGGCACACCGACGAGGGGTCGTACTGGATCAGCAACTCCCTGCTCCAGTCGATCGACGAGGCACAGATGCTCGAGATCGCCGAGACGGTGGAGGATGTCGCGCCCAAGTGAGGGGCTCGGCATGAGCCGATGACCGATAGGGAGACGATCGGCGTGGTCGGCGTCGGCTGGGTCGGGCTCGTCACGGCGGCGTGCTTCGCCGAAGTCGGCCACGAGGTCCGGGCGATGGACGTCGACGAGGCCAAGGTCGAGGCGCTGCGATCCGGCGAGGTCCCGATCCACGAGCCCGGCCTGCCCGAGCTCGTCCAGCGAAACGCCGAGCGGCTCCATTTCACGACCTCGATGGACGACGTCCTCGACGCGGCGCGGCTTCTGTTCGTGTGCGTCGACACCCCGCCGACCTACTCGGGCGACGCCGACCTGTCGCGCGTCCACGCGGTCGTCGCCGGGCTGGGCGGCGACGGCGACCATGCGCTGGTGATGAAGAGCACAGTTCCGGCAGGTACCGGAGCCGCGATCAAGCGCGACCTTCCCGGCCTGGCTTACGTTTCGTGCCCGGAGTTCCTCAAGGAGGGGACGGCGGTCGAGGACTTCATGCACCCGGACCGCGTCGTGATCGGCGCGGCGCCCAATGACGCATGGGCCGCCGACGCGGTTACCGCGATCTACGAGCCGCTAGGGGGTGAGCTCGTTCGCACAGATGTTGCCAGCGCTGAGATGATCAAGCTCGCCTCGAACGCATTCCTCGCCACGAAGATCTCGTTCATCAACGAGATCGCAAATGTCTCGGAGGAGGTTGGGGCGGACGTGACCGAGGTCGCCCGGGGTATGGGTCTCGACGACCGGATCGGCCCGTCGTTCCTGCGGGCCGGGATCGGGTACGGCGGGTCTTGTTTTACGAAAGATGTCAGCGCGCTCAAGATCCTTGCCGGGAACACGGGGTACCACTTCCAGTTGCTCAGCTCCGTGATCGAGGTGAACGAGCTTCAGAAGCGGCGGGTAATCGGCAAGCTCGAGAAGCATCTTGGATCCCTGGCCGGGAAGGAGGTGGCGCTGTTGGGACTGGCGTTCAAGCCCGACACCGACGACATGCGAGGGGCCTCCAGCCTCGTGCTCGCAGCTCGCCTCCAGGGCGAGGGTGCGACGGTGCGCGGCTTTGACCCGGTAGCCGAGGAGCGTGCGCGAGAGCTGCTGCCGAGCGTCGAGTTCGCGGCGTCGGCGGAGCAGGCGCTCGAGGGCGCCGATGCGGCTGTGCTGGTCACCGAGTGGCCGGAGTTCGCCGAGCTCGACTGGGCCAAGCTGCGCGAGCGGATGGCCAACCCGCTGATCGTCGACGGTCGCAACTTCCTCGACGCCGCCGCGCTGCGCGACGCGGGCTTCACCTACGAGGGCATCGGCCGCCCGAATGGCAGTCCGGGCGGCCCGGGCGGCGTGGGCGCCGGGGAATAGTCGCGTGCAGGCTCTGATCCTTGTCGGGGGGGAGGGCACCCGTCTGCGTCCGCTGACGCTGACGATGCCCAAGCCGGTCCTGCCGCTGGTCGACCGGCCGCTGATCCGCTACATGATCGACTGGCTGGCCCATCACGGCGTCGACGACGTGGTGATGGCATGCGGCTTTCTCGCCGCGGGAGTCCATGACGTGCTCGGCGAGGGCGGCGACGGCGGGCCGCGGCTGCGCTATGTCCAGGAGCCCGAGGCGCGCGGCACCGCCGGTGCGATCAAGTTCGCCGAGCGCTTTCTCGACGACCGCTTCCTGGCGCTCAACGGCGACGTTCTCACCGACCTCGACCTCACCGCGCTGATGCGGCTCCACGAGGAGCGCGGCGCGACAGCCACGCTCGCCCTCTATCCGGTCGACGATCCCTCAGCGTACGGGCTGGTCAGGAGGGAGGAGGACGGCGAGATCCGCGAGTTCCTCGAGAAGCCGGAGCCCGATCAGATCGACACCGACGAGATCAGCGCCGGCGCCTACGTCCTCGAGAGGCGCGTGCTCGACCTCGTTCCTGAGGATTGCGAGGTCTCGATTGAGCGCGAGGTCTTCCCGAAGCTCGTCGGCCACGGCCTCTACGGCTGCCGCCTGGACGGCTACTGGACGGACATCGGCACGCCGGAGCGCTACCTCCAGGCGAGCTGGGACATCCTCGAGCGCCGGGCCCGGACCGATGTCGGCGAGCGGCTCGACGAGCACGGCCTGCTCGTCGAGGAGGACGCCGAGGTCGCTTCCGGCGCCACGCTCACGCCACCGGCGCTGATCGAGACGCGCACCCAGGTCGCCGCCGGCGCCCGTGTCGGCGCCAGGGCGGTGGTCGGAACGGGCAGCGAGATCGGCGAGCGTGCCGTGATCGAGCAGTCGGCGATCCACCGGGGATGCCGCATCGGCGCCGAGGCGCAGGTCCGCGGCACGATCCTCGCCGCCGGCGTCGAGGTCGGGGTGGGCGCGACGGTCGAGCCGGGTGTGGTGGTCGGCGAGGGCGCGCGGATCGCGCCCGGGGCGACCGTCGGGGAGGGGGGTCGCGTTCAGCCGGGGGAGGAGTTCGCGTGAGCGACGACCTGGCCTCGCTGCGCTCGCTCGACTCCAGCGACATGCTTGGCGCCGTCGAGGCGCTGCCCGACCACCTGCGCGACGCGCTGTGGCGAGTCGAGTCGGCGCGGCTCGAGCCGGTCGAGAGCTCGGGACTCGTCGTCTGCGGCATGGGTGGCTCCGCGATCGGTGGCGACCTCGCCATCGCCGCGCTCGGCTCGAGGCTCGGTAGGCCCCTCACCGTGGTCCGCGGCTACGGGCTGCCGGTCTGGACTCCGACCGACCGCGCCGTGCTGTGCTCGAGTTACTCGGGCGACACCGAGGAGACGATCGCCTGCTACGAGGCGGCCGAGGCGCTCGGGGCGGTGCGGATCGTCGCCACGACCGGGGGCGCGATCGCCGATGCGGCGCGCCGGGACGGGGTGCCGATCATCGGCCTGCCCGCGGGCCTCGAGCCGCGGGCCGCGGTCGGCTACATGTTCACCGTCGCCGCGGAGGTGGCGTCGCTGTGCAGCGGCGCCGACACCATCCGGATGGAGATCGACAGCTCGGCGGCACGCCTGGAGGAGCGTCGCGAGGAGCTCGGCGAGCTCGCCGGCGCACTGGCCGATGCGCTCGACGGCACCGTTCCCGCGATCTACGGAAGCGACCTGACGGCGCCGGTCGCCTACAGGTGGAAGTGCCAGCTCAACGAGAACGCGAAGATGCCGGCTTTCGCGAACGAGCTTCCCGAGCTCGATCACAACGAGATCGCCGGATGGGATGGCGCCGGGGAGGGCGTCGCGATGAGCGCCGTGATGCTGACCGATCCCGACCAGCACCCGCGCGAGCGCCAGCGCTTCGAGCTCACCGCGTCGCTGATCGAGCCGAACGCAAGCCACGTCGCGCACGTCGAGACGGTGGGGGACAGCCGCACGGAGCGCCTGCTGTGGGCCGTCATGCTCGGCGACCTGCTGTCGCTCCACCTCGCGGCGCGGCGCGGCGTCGATCCGACCCCGGTCGACGTCATCGAGCGGCTCAAGGACGAGCTGGGGCGTCCCTAGGCCGCTCAGCTAGCCTCGACGCGTGGCCTCCACCCAGCCCACCTCCATCGAGAGCGCCACTCCGACCCTCGCCGTCCGTACGCGGGGTCTGACCAAGCTCTACGGCAGCGGCGAGACCGAGGTCCGCGCGCTCGACGGGGCC
>WNFU01000940.1_pt1 | contig 50875 bp, 39 predicted proteins | sample 5400121 | NCBI WGS metagenome assembly WNFU01 (sample SAMN13153360, study PRJNA577476) | soil metagenome | isolation source: 100 cm soil or saprolite under grassland replicate 1 | place: USA:California | collected 2016-06-15 | reverse complement strand
GTTTTGGCTTATCATGATTCGTAGATTTATCATTATTCGTATACATGGCTTGTTCCTCCAAATTCACAAGGAATCGAACAAGCCATTTTATTTCAAACCTTACGGGCCGCACCGGCCAATTTTGGGACTACTGAGACTGGCTGATGTAATCGGCCTCGCGGTCGCGTTCGCCTCGCTGCTGAAGTGAGGCGCGGATTGAAACAGGGAGACGGTCGAATGCCAGTACGGGCGATTGCGTTCGCCTCGCTGCTGAAGTGAGGCGCGGATTGAAACCGGGTCTGCTCCGGCTCGATCAACTCCCAGCCGTCGTTCGCCTCGCTGCTGAAGTGAGGCGCGGATTGAAACTTGACATGGAAGATCATACCAGAAATCCATCATCAAGTTCGCCTCGCTGCTGAAGTGAGGCGCGGATTGAAACCGCCTGCAACGGAGACGCCCATCCGATGTCGAACAGTTCGCCTCGCTGCTGAAGTGAGGCGCGGATTGAAACGCCGTTGCGCGCGGCAAGAGCAGCGGCAGGCGCGGCGTTCGCCTCGCTGCTGAAGTGAGGCGCGGATTGAAACTAGTTTGGAAAGTGGTCAAAACCTCCAAGTTGAGTTCGCCTCGCTGCTGAAGTGAGGCGCGGATTGAAACGCGCCCCCTGTGACTATCGCGCCTGCGCCTGCGCGTTCGCCTCGCTGCTGAAGTGAGGCGCGGATTGAAACCAACGGCCTGAGCGGTAATGCCAAGGGCCTGTCCGGTTCGCCTCGCTGCTGAAGTGAGGCGCGGATTGAAACGAGCGTGATCTGCGGGATGTAGAGATTATTGATCCGTTCGCCTCGCTGCTGAAGTGAGGCGCGGATTGAAACGCCGAGGAACTGAAGTTCAAGGGCGACTTTCCAGCGTGTTCGCCTCGCTGCTGAAGTGAGGCGCGGATTGAAACGCCGTTGGTGATGGCGATCTCGTTCGCTGTGCCGGTTCGCCTCGCTGCTGAAGTGAGGCGCGGATTGAAACTTCGAACTCGGCGATACGGCTCCCGAGTTCCTGCGTTCGCCTCGCTGCTGAAGTGAGGCGCGGATTGAAACCCTGTTCGCGACGCATCTGGTCTTCCATACCCGGGTTCGCCTCGCTGCTGAAGTGAGGCGCGGATTGAAACACAGGTCCGGCGATCAACTTCCACGTGCCGGCGTGTTCGCCTCGCTGCTGAAGTGAGGCGCGGATTGAAACGCGCTTGGCGTGACTCATCACGGATTCGTATTTCGTTCGCCTCGCTGCTGAAGTGAGGCGCGGATTGAAACGCCGCCCTGGCCGGGATCGGGAGTCGTGTTGGAGGTTCGCCTCGCTGCTGAAGTGAGGCGCGGATTGAAACCTGATAGCGCCCGATCTCCTCGTTGGCCCGGGCGCGTTCGCCTCGCTGCTGAAGTGAGGCGCGGATTGAAACATCGGCTTGGCTGCCGGACGCGCAGGCTCTGGCGGTTCGCCTCGCTGCTGAAGTGAGGCGCGGATTGAAACTCAATCAAAAAGTTATCTTTTTTAGAGTTTTTCTGGTTCGCCTCGCTGCTGAAGTGAGGCGCGGATTGAAACACGGAGTACAAAAAAGCCAAACGGCCGCCGGAGTGGGTTCGCCTCGCTGCTGAAGTGAGGCGCGGATTGAAACAATATTCGTGTAAATCGCGTGGGTCTCGGGGTTGAGTTCGCCTCGCTGCTGAAGTGAGGCGCGGATTGAAACGTCACCGGCTTCGGGTTCCCGGCGCCACCGCCTTACGTTCGCCTCGCTGCTGAAGTGAGGCGCGGATTGAAACGTCACCGGCTTCGGGTTCCCGGCGCCACCGCCTTAGTTCGCCTCGCTGCTGAAGTGAGGCGCGGATTGAAACCATTTTTCCTCCAAAGCAAACAGAAACATCTTTGACGTTCGCCTCGCTGCTGAAGTGAGGCGCGGATTGAAACTCGGTCGCCTTACGCTCCTCTTCCCTGTCCTCTTCGGTTCGCCTCGCTGCTGAAGTGAGGCGCGGATTGAAACTCTGCCGGGATAAGGGCGGAAGGCACAGGCAATATGTTCGCCTCGCTGCTGAAGTGAGGCGCGGATTGAAACATATAGTTAATGATAAACTCCACAGCTTTGCGCATGTTCGCCTCGCTGCTGAAGTGAGGCGCGGATTGAAACGTAATGACTCAGGCCGAAGCTGATCAATTGGTCATGTTCGCCTCGCTGCTGAAGTGAGGCGCGGATTGAAACCTGAAGAGATCCGTAAACGAGAGAGCTAGACATGTGTTCGCCTCGCTGCTGAAGTGAGGCGCGGATTGAAACGTGTAAAAACGTCGTCTTGCCTACAGAGCCAATTCGTTCGCCTCGCTGCTGAAGTGAGGCGCGGATTGAAACTCCACAGGCGACGACACAAGCGCCTAAACCGCCTAGTTCGCCTCGCTGCTGAAGTGAGGCGCGGATTGAAACTCGGCGAAAATCGCCGCAGTCGGCTTGGGCGTGAGGGTTCGCCTCGCTGCTGAAGTGAGGCGCGGATTGAAACACGAAGCCGCTTGAGCTAGCGTATCAACAACCACCAGTTCGCCTCGCTGCTGAAGTGAGGCGCGGATTGAAACCAAATCGAAAAAGCCGATCCGGCTTACAAGGGGCAGTTCGCCTCGCTGCTGAAGTGAGGCGCGGATTGAAACTCGTGATTTATCAACTGCACGCCAACAAAAGTAGTTCGCCTCGCTGCTGAAGTGAGGCGCGGATTGAAACCAATTGTGATGCCGAAGTAATCAGCAATTTTATATGTTCGCCTCGCTGCTGAAGTGAGGCGCGGATTGAAACTCGCATCAGCCAACGGATGAATATCGAAAGATGGAGTTCGCCTCGCTGCTGAAGTGAGGCGCGGATTGAAACAACGTAAGGCTCTATATCACTCACGTTGACAAACTGTTCGCCTCGCTGCTGAAGTGAGGCGCGGATTGAAACACAAGAGAGACGGCGCAAATGATCACTATTGGCGGGTTCGCCTCGCTGCTGAAGTGAGGCGCGGATTGAAACTTGGCAAGCACGGTCAAAGATTGTAGATCAGTGAGCGGTTCGCCTCGCTGCTGAAGTGAGGCGCGGATTGAAACTGAAGTGGCGCCTGAGCTATCTCCGCTTGCCCATGTTCGCCTCGCTGCTGAAGTGAGGCGCGGATTGAAACTCTTTTTGCTATATGGTTTAGCATTAGATGGAGGTTCGCCTCGCTGCTGAAGTGAGGCGCGGATTGAAACCCTAATAACAAATGCTGAAACCCGGAATATATTTCGTTCGCCTCGCTGCTGAAGTGAGGCGCGGATTGAGACGCAAGTGGAATGGTACGATCAGGTGCAGGTAGCCGGCCCGCTGCTGAAGTGAGGCGCGGTCAGCGGAGCGATTTTTCATGTGGCGCCGCGAGGCGTTGAGCGTTACAAGGACCAGTTTATATGTTGGAGCGGTCTGAATCATTGAGCCTTGCGCGACAAACCATAACCGCGAGTCGGGACTCCATCTCTCTCTCCAACCATCGAGCGCTCCTGTAAGGGAATGGCCCTCGAACAACCTGATCCTCAACCGCGATTCCTTCGACAATTTCGATCCGGGTAACGGCGAAGGCGCCGATAGGTTCGCATTCAATTTGACGTCTGGGTCAGGCGCCGTCTTCCGTGGATGTATCGCTCACAACAACATTGATGATGGTAGGGATGTGTTCACTTGTGACTATACGGGCGCTATTGGCGCCGTGACGATAGAGAGTTGTGTGTCCTACGGTGGCGATTTCTTCTCAAATGGCGGTTCGACGACAGACAATGATAGACGAACCGGACGAAAAGCTATAAACTTTTGTCTGTCTCCTCTATTTTCGTCTGTTTCGTATTCACCATAGAATCCATCAACCAACCAACTCACAAAACCCGGGAGGATTATGACAAACACCAGTCTTACACGGCGTCGACTGCTTGGAATGGGCTTCGGCTCAGTTGTGGCTGCGGGTCTTTTTTCAAAACCCGCCCGATCCGCGGCATCGACTCAGGACGAAATCAATCTGAGGGAAAATGGGAATTTCCCTGATTCATTTCATCGCGTCTACTCGTTTTTCGATGAGATGATGGACGCATATGCGCAGGGATCGACACTCCGTCTGATTCAAAGCTATAGCGATCAGCAGGGATTACTGAGCACGGCTTTCACCTATGACAATGCGCAAGTCATCCACGCCTATCTGCTGCGCGGGCGCAAGGATGATATTGACAGGGCAAGAACGATCGGCAATAGCCTGATCTATGCTCAGCTGAACGATCCGAATTTCAACGACGGGCGGCTGCGCCAGGCCTATTTCGTCGACCAGTCTGACCCTAACGGCGTCTTTATCCGGCTGGCGCTCGCCCCTTTCTTTTTCACCGGGAGCGCCATCGGCGATATGGCGTGGGCGGCTATTGCGCTCGCGCAACTCTATCGGCGAACGAGAGAACTCCGCTATCTCGATGGAGCGCTCAACCTCGGCAATTGGATATTCAATGTCACCTTCGACACACGCGGGGCGGGCGGTTACAACTTCGGCGTCGATGGCGGGAACAACCGGCTTTTATTCAAGTCGACCGAACACAACATTGACGCCTTCGCTCTCTTTAGGATGCTCGCCGGGCTGACAGGTTCGAGCGTTTGGACCGATCGCGCAGAACACGCGCGCAATTTCCTGGCGGCGATGTGGAATAGCGATGCGGGCTTCTTCTGGACCGGAACCGGCGCCGATGGGGCTACGATCAACCGCGATAACATACCTGAGGACACTCAGACCTGGTCATTTATGGCCCTGCGGGATGATCTATTTGCGACGTCGATTGATTGGGCGAAGACTAACCTGGCGACCACCGACACGCCGCAGACAATCAACAGCCGATTGAGGGGGAACATTCGCATCAATGGTTCAAGCTTTGCAAGCCTCAGTTTGCGATCGCTTGCCCCGTCCTCGCAGTTCGATCAGCCGCCTGATCCAAACGGCGTATGGTTGGAAGGAACGGCTCATCTGGCCGCGGCTCTGTTGGATCGCAAGCTCGGTGGTGGACGCGATATTGACGGCTTCGATGGAGATGAGAAGACGGCGAGAAGCCTGCTCGATAACATAGAATTGGCGCAGGAGAGATTGGGTCGAGATCAGACGATTGGAGGAAGAGCTTTGACCGGCAGGCAGGGCGTGGTCGCGGCTTCAAGCGTGGTTAACACCGGCTTCGGGTTCTCTTTCTACCCGAATCTACATCTGGCGGCGAGCGCATGGTATGTGATTGCCGGCCAATCAGGTAATCCTTTTCAACCGGGATTTCGGTAACGATTTTTCCTGTGGCGCCGAGAGGCGTTGCTTGCCGAGTGGCGCAAAGATCATATCTGCCCGGGTTGCGGCGCGGCAAACGATATCCCGCTGAAGACGCTCGCCCGCCTCGCCAAGCGCGGGATAGATGTCGGCTGCTCAGCGTTGGGCTGTAGCTTGAAAAACAGCGCCCGCGCATAGAGCTTACCGCTTTTTAGCGCTTTGCCTCCTTCCCTGCGCGTTTCGGGCGAGAGCCAAGGCGTGTCCCGCTGACACGTCAATTCCCTTATTGCAGCGACAAACTGTCACTTCTTGCGCCGCCGTCCGAATTGATTAAGCGCCACTCTCCCTGCGGAATCAGGAGTTTAGCGGAAGGCCGCACGTTCGGCGCCCATTTTGCGGGGCGATTGGCGTACTTCCTTTCTAAATCAAGTTTGGGTTGCTGGCGCTATATAGTTGCTCCCACTTCCAGAAGAGGCGCCGGGTAAAGGAGCACGTCCGGCGCCTCTTCTGCCACGATGTTTGGGGCTCACACAGGTTTTTTATCCCCAAAGTCAATTCGGTTGCTGACCTGAACGACACCGTATAAGGCAATGTCGAGTCGCCCCGTCCCCCGCCGGAGGGTGACGGGCGCACGCTTGGTCCGGCGCCCTTACTGTCATGGCGCTACACACAAAAGCTGGTTGGAAAAGAAAAGACTCGAAAAAATGCAATGGGATTGGCGGGAGGCAGCGCTGGTCGCCGTGATTCTGGCGTCCGGCGTGTGGATGATTACTGCGGGACTTATGGAATTGTAAGGCGAATAGAGAAGCCGGACTACTCGCCCGGCTTTCGCGTGGGAGGCTTCCCTTCTATTCCCGCGCGATGGGATTGCCCATCGCGCGCGACTTGTATCTCAAACCGGCGCCGATGAGCGAGGTTAGAAAAATGAAGGGCGTATGAAAATCGTGTGTGCAGTATGCAGTGTTGAACAAGAACACGCCGATCGGTGCGTCGAATGTCAGCGCACCCTGCCAGGCGGCGTCGGGCTTTCCCCTGGCGCGAGGCCCGAAGGCGTCAGCGAGTTTGCCAAAGGCGTTGACCTGGTCTGGAAGCGGAAATCCGGCCGCCTCTACACCAACGTCCGCTGGCGCGTGCGGTGTCACTCGACCTCGGGGATGGAAGTCGGATATATAGGGGGCGGCTGCGCTGACTTCGCCCTCAACGTTCTGATGGCGCTCTACCCTGCCGGGAAAGGCGAGAACGTAAGAATCTGGCGGGGGCATGTCTCCTGGCGCGCGTGGACGTTGCATCAGGATTTCAAGGCGAAGTTTCTCGCATCCGCCGACCGCGATGATGGACGCATACCGTGGGCCAAGATCACCAAATGGATCGAAGCGCAGCGCGATGAGATGACCAGGATTTGAACGAACAACAATACAAGCCGCCCCAGTGCGCGCCACACCCTGTAATCTCTCCAACCCCGCGCCGATCGAAGCTTCCAAAACTTGCCGGACGGCAAGCGTAAAGCTACAATTCTCGCGATCGATCACTCTTCGAATCAATATCTCATCCCCCAGGAAAGGATTCACCATGAGGCACTGTTTGCTTGCTGTCTTGGCGCTTCTCGCCCTCGCATTCACCCAAGCCGTCGCCCAAAACAAATCTGAAGAATCCTCACTCGCCGGCGCGAAGATTTTCATCGAGCCGATGCAGGGCGATCTTCATCCGTTTATTGCGGCGGAGATCGTGAAAAAGAAACTGCCTGTCGTCATCGTAATGGAAAGGAAAAATGCGGACTACATCCTTGCCGGGTCCTTTATAAAAGGCGACGACAACAAGAAACAAGGGAGCGTCCAACTGCTTAACGTGAAGGATAAGACGCTGGTCTGGGCAGGTGAGGCAGACGACCGATCGCTGTTCATGGGCAATTGGAGTCGGGGCGGTCAGAGCAAGGTCGCGGATCGCATCATCAACAAGATGAAGAATGACCTCTACTCGTTTCAGCGAACCGACGCCGACCGTACCCAGCGCAACAACTTGAGTGGGCGTCGCCCACCCAACCGGGGCGGACAGGCTGCGCGAGACGGCGCGGACTCCGCAATTGTGGACCCCGCAATTGCCCGCCCACCCAACCGGGGCGGACAGGCTGCGCGAGACGGCGCGGACTCCGCAATTGTGGACCCCGCAATTGCCCGCCACAAATACGAAGTGGCGGTTCAGAACGCGCTCGGCTTTAAGCAGGGCCTATATTCGGCCACGGAGTTTCCGGGCATCCACGGAATTTTTATTGACAACCTGATGGGCGACGACAGCCCCGCCGCTCTGGCCAACATTCAAGCGGGCGATCTGTTGACGGAGTTGAACAATCAACAGGTGCGCAACGACAGCGAACTGTCGCATGTTCTTGAATCATTGGAGACCGGCCAGGAAGTCCCGGTGAAGGTCTATCGGGATGGAGCGATGACAAGCTCGCGAATCAAGATCGCTGACCGCGCCCTTCCTCCTTCTGAGCCTAAGACGGAACTGCGCGATCAGGGCTTCCTCGGAATACTCAATTCTTTTCGCCGCCCCCTCCCCGGCACAAAGAAATGGGGCGTGGAAGTGAAGGAGCTACACATCAACGGCCCGGCTAAGGTTAACGGGTTACGACGTGGCGACGTCATCACCGAGTTCAACGGCCATCCGGTGAAGACGCTCAACGAATTCAACCGCCACATCCGCGCCGTCAGACCAGGCAGCAAAGTGGTGGTGACGTTCTATCGCGGCGTCACTGAGCAAAAGATCGAAGTGATCATGGGCCATCGGTCGGAAGAATTCGAAAGAAGCATGCGCCGCCGGCGTTAATCGAAACGGACAAATTCAAGCCTCAGCCTCAGTATGCGAACGCTGTCGCCTCGCGGTACTGATCCAGCGAGCCTACCCGTACACGCAATCGCAAACTGATCTGAATAAAACGCTCGGCGCCGCGAGGTCGGAAGGGAACGTGTGGAGTGAACGGAACAGACGGAAGCGCGTCAAAAACGCTCCGTCTGTTCCGTTTTTCTGTTTGTTGCGACGTTTTCAGAACGTGAACTTCGCGGCCAGTTGCAACTGGCGCGGGTCGCCCACTCCCTGGCGCAGGAAGCCGTCGAAGTTGAACAGCGGCACCGTGGTCAGCGGGTTGATCAGGTTCATGTTGTTGAAGGTGTTGAACATCTCGATGGTCGGGATGATCGAGTAACGTTCGGAGAAGCGGAAGACCTTCGACAGTCGCCAGTCGAACGAGAAGTATTCGTTGTTTTTGCGCCCGTCGTTGCGGTTGGTGGCCGTGCGGGCGCCGGGCGTGATCGGCTGGGCGCCGCGGGCCTGGATGCGCGCGTTAGCCTCGAAGCCCATCGGCAATTCGCCGTTCAAAACGAAATTGAACTTGTGGCGAATGTCGCGGTCCGCGAGCGAGTAATCGAGCTGCAGATTGTTGATGTCGAATGAGCGGTCGGTGAACGGGTCACGTTCGTTCGAATCGTCGTCGAGGTCTTTCGATAACACGTAGTTCAAGTCGAACTGAAAACCGCGGCTGAGCCGCTTTCTCATTCCCACCGTGAATCCGCGATAGAGCGATTTGCCCACCGAGCTGGTCACCATCACTTCATCGAGCGCCGGCGCGAAGATGCCTGTGCCGTCGGCTTTTAGCTTACGGTTGAAATTCAAGAAGCGAGTCAAATGCACGCCCTTCGAATAGGTGAAGTCGACGTAGAGCGCCAAGTCGTTGATGATCTGCCGCTCGAAGGCGACGTTGGTCGAGTAGATGCGCGGGTTCTCGTAATCGCGGCTGAAGACTCGCACGCCGGTGAAGTCCGGGAACGTCCCCGCAGGCACCGGCGTCGGCGTAACCACGTTCGGCCAGACCGGGCCGGGAACGCCCGACGCGATGATGCTGGAGTTGCGGAAAATCGTCTGCTGCTGCACACCGTTGGTCGTGATCGAGCCGACCTGCGAGAGCATGTTTTGCCGCGCGTAGAAGATGCCGTAGCTGGCGCGCAAGACCGACTTGCTGTTGTGCGTGACGTCCCACGCGAAGCCGACGCGCGGTTGAAACATCTTGAACTGATCGGGCAGCGTTCCGTCGGAAGGGAATCGCGGGTCGTTCAGAAAACTTCGGTAGGCCGTCTGCGAAGGCGGCACGACCGGATCTGGGAAGAGCTGCGCCTCCCAGCGCAGGCCGTAGTTAAACGTGAAGCCTGGCCAGACCTGCCACTTGTCCTGAATGAACAGGGCGAACTCTTCGTTGTTGATGTCCGACGCTCCGGTCGCGTCCGTAGCCGGGCCGCTGAGCGCCGCGCCCTGCAAATAGAACAACAGCGGGCCGCCGGTCGGGGTCGCTCCCCCGGGACAGCTCGCGCTTGCGGCGACGTAGGTCCCATTCGAGCATCCCTTGATGTTAGGCCCGAAGCCGGGCCCCAGGCTGGCGGGCGACGCGTAATGCAGGAAGCCCGCGACGCTGTCGAAGATGTAGCGGCCTTCGAAGAAGCCGCGGAAGACCTGCGCGTTGTTGCTGTGCGTCCAATCGCCTCCCGTCTTGACCGTATGGTTGCCGGCGACGATCGAGAAGTTGTCGCGTACCTGGAAGCGCTGGAAGAGTTCGTCAATATTCGGCCCCAGGAAGAACGGGTTGCCGAAACGGAACGTCGTGGCGAAGCCCATCGCCGTGTCGGCGGGCACGTTCGATTGGGTGGCCGAGCGCGGACGGTCTTCGCGGAGGTAAGTGACGTGAAACTCGTTCAGCTTGGTCGCCGAAAACGACGTGAAAATGTTGGCGTTGAAGGCGTTAATCTTGCCTGGGCCTTCAGTGCCGTTCGCCGACGCGCCGTAAGTCGGCACGTCGAAGGTCTCGTTCTCCTTTTTCGTGCGCAGGAAGCTGTAGGAGAGTCAGGTTGCCGGTGATCTGCTCGAAATTGGCGAAGTAGAAGGCCCTGTCCTTTTTGATCGGCCCGCCGAGGTTGCCGCCGAACTGTTCGCGGTGGAAATCCTTGAGCGGTTTGCCGTCGGAAGTGTTCGAGGTCAGGGCTTCGAGGCGCTGGAAATGGAACAGGCTGCCGCTGAGTTTGTTCGTGCCCGATTTGGTGATGACGTTGATGACGCCACCGCCACTGCGGCCGAATTCCGGGCTCGCGCCGGTGGCGACGACCTGGAACTCCTTGATGGCCTCCATCGAGATGTCAATGGCCGCGCGCTGGCCGCCGGCCTGTTCGCCGAAGAACCCGTTGTTGTAGTCGCCGCCGTCGAGGCTGACGTTGTTGAAGATGCCGCGCTGCCCGTTGAAATTGATCTCGTCGCCGTCAGGCCCCTGCGTGATGCTCACGCCGGGAGTGAGCGTCAAGAGGTCTTCGAATTTGCGGCCCAGCACCGGTGTGCGGCTGATGGCGACCTCGTTGATCGTCGAGCTTGATTCCACCCTGACCGTGTCGATCGTCGGGGCGGCGGTGATCGTGACGCGCTCCTGCACGGATGAAACTTTCATGCTCAAGCTTAGGTTGATAGCCTGGCCGACCGTCAGGTTCAGGTTCTCCTGCGCCACCGTGGCGTAGCCCTGCTTCGAGACCGTCAGAGTGTAGCGGCCCGAAGGCAACTGGAGAAAGACGAACCGCCCGTCGGAATCGGTTGTTAGAGTCTTGGTTAAATTGGTGTCCGTGTTTTTGACTTCGACGCTTGCGCCGGCGACGACCGCGCTGCTCTCGTCGAGGACTGTTCCCTGAATGACGCCCGTGGTGATCTGCGTCTGAGCGCGCGCGATGACCGGCGGCGCCAACAATGCCATCAGCGCGAGCAGAGAACAGCACACGCCTCGTCCTGTGTGGTTCTTCATAAGATTAATCTCCTTGGTTTTCGTGTGTGACTTCGGAACCGGTTAAGATTGCTTAGGGCAGACCGAATTCTATTTTTGACTAGATGAAATGGGCAAGCGAATTGGGCGGCGAGGCGAGGAAAATTTTAAGTCGCGCGGAGACAAAATTGTCGAGGATCGAGGATCGAGGATCGCTAGATCGCAAGTAAGGCTATCTTCGATCCTCGATCCTCGATCCTCGACTCTCATTGCTAATTACCGGTCAGGGCCTTCTCTTTCTTCACGAACTTATCGGGAGAGAGTTTAGGATTCACCTTGATCTTGCTGATCTCCCATTCTTCGTTCGGCGTACCGTTTTCAATTTTGGTCATGCGGTGCGGTAGGTTGAGGCCGCCGGCGCTCTTAAAATCGCTGAAAGCCCAGCGGTAATCGACTTCGGGGGCTTTCTCGAATCTCTCCTGAGCTTCTTTTATGAAGCGTTCGCGCTCTTCAGGAGTGGGTTCTGGGCGCTGACCCGGCTGTCCGCCCTGACCCGGCTGTCCACCCTGACCCGGCTGTCCGCCCTGACCCGGCTGTCCTGCTTGCGCGCCTTGGGGCGGCTGTCCGCCCTGGCCTCCGCCCGGCCTGCCCGGGCCTCCGGGGCCTCCGGGCCCTCCTGGGCCGCGTCTGCCAAATCCTCTCCCCATTTGTTTTGCTTTGTAACTGAGTCCGATCAGTTGATTTGTTTGCTGATCGAAGTAGAGTCGCACGGTGAAGCCATTGGCGCCTTTGCCGTCGAGCACATTGAGTTTGCTGCCTTCGGGGCCTGGGGCTTCGCCGATGAAAGCGAATTCGACCTGAGCCGACGTAGGAGCGGCCAGCAGCCAGCCGAGCATGATCTGATACATCTCACGGCGCTGCAGCGATTGGAAATAGGACGCCATCGGCGAATTTGGCCCTAACATGCCGCCCGGCCCTCCGGGGCCGCCCGGGCCGCCAGGGGCGCCCGGCCCGCCGCGCGTGATCACAAAACCGCCCACAGGACCGGCGCCTCCCATTCCGGGAATGACGTCGTTCCAAATCTGATCGCCGTTGAGCGCGCTGATAAGGGTCAGGAATTGGTTGGTGGTGGTTTTCTTTACCTTATCCGGCATGAGCACCTCGATTTCGAGGTCGCTTTCCATTTGTCTATCTCCGGCGCCTTGGCGAGCAGTGCCGGTGATGGAGAGGCCTTGGAGTTCTTTCAATTTCTTCTCGTCGCCGATGGCGGCGCGGGCCTGTTTGAGTATCTGCTCGGCCTTAGCCTTGGCGTCAGGCGCCTGGGCCAACGCTGCGACCGGGATTGTGATAGCGGCGATAATTGACAGGATCAGTTTGCGCATTTCAATTCTCCTTGGACCGTTGCTCAGGCGAGTGAGCGGCAAACCGAAGCTTGCCGGACACCGACTCTTTCTCTATTCTAAAAGACTTTGGGAATGAACGCTCAGTTTCACTACCTTTGTAGTTTTGTAGTAAAGCTAAGGATCGACCATGACGCAAGCCGAGACCGGGAAATCCTGGCAAATCACCTTGATTCGATGAACGACGAACTAAAGAAAGACGATCCCAATACGCAAGTGGTCGCGGACGATAAAGGGGCTCTGAAGGGGAATCTAGTAGACCACATCACGGATCAATTGCCGAACGCATTGCATGCCGCATTGCCAGCGCTCAACGCCTATCCGAACGACGCCGAAGTGCTGTTGCTGACGATTATTGCGGCGCTGATGGACAATCAGCCTGATCAGGCGCTGCGGTTTTTGCATCGTTTCAGCAAGAACTGGCGGTCGCGCGCGTATGAAGACCAGTTGCTGCGGGCCATCGCGCTGACGCAGCAGGGCCTCTGGGCGCAGGCCGCGATGATCGGGAAACAGATTGGCTGGCCGAATCTTTACAGTGCGTTTATTTATCTGCCTGGAAGCTGGGGGCTGCGCGATTGGGCGCATGACTGGGTGCGCCAGATCGAGCGGTTTGAACACCGTGAGAAGCGGTCAATCGCCGCCAAGAAGTCTTCGGAAAGGCGAAAGACCGGAACCGCGAAATCGGAGCGAGCCGCCAAACCTCATCGCCAAGAGAAGGCGCGCCGCCCCCAAGCCGAGGAGATGATCCAGGCGGACGCGGCGCCGGAGATGGGGCCGAGCGCCGAGCCTGAACTCTCCGAGCTGCCGCGTTACCAGATCCGCATTCCGCTCTCGGTCGAATTCTCCGAACAGCGGATGGCGCTGCGTTATCTGCTTTCAGCCGCAGGCTCGACCAGCTCGACCGCGGCCGGCGCAATCGCGCGCCACATCGAATCGCGCAATGGCGGTCGCGAATGGCGAAAATTGCAAGAGCGCTACGCCGCCATCGCGCCGAGCGGCAAGGAGCAGGCGCTCGTCGAGTTGCTGCGTCGCAACCCGACCGAAAAGAAGATGGTCTTCGTCCACCATCGCGAGACATTGCACCGGCTGGCCGAGTTAGTGAAGCGCGAAGGCGTCGCCTGCGAGCGGTTCGATGGCGGAATGACAGGGCCGGAGAAAGACGCCGCCGTTCGGCGCTTCTACGACGAGGTCCCGCTACTGATCTGCACCGAATCCGGCGGCGAGGGGCGCAACCTGCAATTCTGCAACACGCTGATCAATTTCGATCTGCCCTGGAACCCGATGACAATCGAGCAGCGAATCGGACGCGTCCACCGCATCGGCCAGACGCGCGACGTTTTTATTTTCAATCTGGCGGCGCGCGGCACGCTTGAGGAGCAGGTGCTCAAGATACTCGACGAGAAGATCAACATGTTCGAACTGATCGTCGGCGAGATCGGCGAGATTCTGGGCGAGATGGAAGACGAGCAGGATTTCGCCGATCTGGTCTACGCCGCCTGGGTCGAGACCACCGAAGCCGAGCGCGGATCGGCGTTCGAGCAGTTGGGCGAGCGCTTGGTCGAGGCCAAGCAGCAGTACGATGAGGTCAAGGCGCTCGATGAAGAATTGTTTGGAGAGGAGTTTGTGACTGGGTAAGAACGGTTCGGTACAGGGAGCGGTAGCGACCTGGCCCCTGTGGAGATGGCTATCTACGAGGGCGCCAGGTCGCTACCGCTCCCTGTACCGAACCGTGGCGCAAAAATATATGACTGATTCATCGAACCGATTCCGTAATTTCGCCACGCAGTTGCTCGAATATGAGGGCGCTCTGGTCGAACCCCTCGATCCTCTTGGACTTGAAGCAATGCTGCCCGGAAATCTGCAACAGGCGCTCGGCGCGCCGGAGTTTTTGCGACTGGGTTTCGCGCCGGAGGCGCCAGTCGGCGCCGAGCGCGCGAGTCTCGAATCGGACTGGCTCGAAAAATTCGGGCGATTGCTCGACGAGCGGGGCCGGCGGTTGAGGTTCACCGCCAATGTCGTCGTCCCGCCGCTCGGCCATGTCGAACGGACAGTCGAGCGCAACGTCGTGTTGCAGAACGCCGTTTACCGGATGTCGCAGGTCGAACAGGCATGGACTCGATATCTGATCTTCATCTTCCGCTACACCGCGATTTCGGACGAGAAACGCGAGGGGATTTTCAAATTCGGAATCAACCTGATCAACGGAAGCGCGGTTGATCCGATGGTTGACCAATTGCTGGCCGCGGCGATGGACGAAAGCGCGACCAGGGCCGTGACAAAGCCGACTGCCACGCAACTGCCCGCCGACTGGACGGGGGAGAGGTTGAAGAAAGCCGTTACACGCGCCGCGCCGGTTCGCGTCCGCGCTCACTTGAGCCAGTTCGTCAACGGAATGCAGCGGCGATTGGATCGCGATCTGGAGCGCCTTCACGAATACTTCGGCGGATTGCGCGAGGAGTCGTGGCGCAAATTGAAGAGGCGGAAGGGCGACGCCGCGCGCGAACGCCTGCGAATAGAGGCCGCCGAGCGCGAGTACCAGGTCAAGGTCGCCGACCTCAAACAGAAATACGACCTGCGCGTCAACATAGAGCCGGTCCAGACGCTCGAATTGATCAGCCAGGTCCAGCGGGTCGCGCTCGTCATCAAGCGTCGCAAAGGCGAACGCAAACTGGCGCTGGATTGGAACCCGATCGCCAGACAACTCGATCCGCCGCCGTGCGAATGGAGCTTCGTCGCCGAAGGTTCGCGCGTGGTCTGCGACGATCAGTTGCACATCGTCAGCCCGGCTGGACACGCGCCATGTCCGCAATGCGACAAGGAGTATTGCCGGGCCTGTTCGCCGCGCCGTTGTCCGAAGTGCGGCAAGGAAGAGAAGGAGGCCGCCGCTTCCGGGACCGGACAGAAAACCATTGCGACGGTTAAGGCGCGATCCGGATTTCGAAGGGCTTCGCGATGATCCGCGATTTGAGGCGTTGTTGGACGAGATGGGTGTCCGAAGTGAAGGCGACTGACCGCGTCGCGGAAGGCGGCGGCGCCAATTGAGATTGATCGAATCTCTTGCTCTTCGTTCGGCGATGTGCCGCAACCTGTACGGGTTATGGTACGCCACCACGCGATTTTCATCCCCTGCCATCCTCGGTAACGCGCCGAAGGCTCAGTCTAACCTCATGGCTCGGCGCCGCGTTTGTCATATCGCCAATCATTTTCTATGCTACATGACTTTCATAACGGAGAATTATCTCCGAGGCTTTTGCAGTAGTGGTCAGGGTTGGATATGACGCGAGACGAATCACAAAATATTCATATAGAGCGCGCGCTCGAAGCCCCCGTCGAAATTCCTGTGGTCGCAATTATTGGTCGCCCGAACGTGGGTAAGTCGACTTTGTTCAACCGCCTGATCGGCGCGCGGCGCTCGATAGTCGGCGCCATTCCCGGAATGACGCGCGACAGAATTTACGGCGAGGCCGAATGGCAGAACCGCGCCTTTCGCGTCGTAGACACCGGGGGCATCGTGCCCGACGACGAGGCGGTGATCCCGGCCAACATCTTCAAACAGGCCCGCGCGGCGATTGACGAGGCGAGCCTGTTGTTGTTCGTGGTCGACGCGCGCGAGGGGATAACTCCGGCCGATGAGGAATTGGCTCGGAGGTTGCGGGCGCTGGACAAGCCGGTCTTCATCGCCGCGAACAAGGTCGACACCGCGCAGATCGCCGATTTCGCCGGCGAATTTCACCGCTTCGGATACGAAGACGTGTTTCCTATTTCGGCCGAACACGGCGTGGGCCTGGGCGACCTGCTCGACGCGGTGATCGAACGGCTGCCCGCGGTCGAGGTCGCCGAGCGCGAGCGGAGCGAGATCAACGTCGCCGTCATCGGGCGTCCGAACGTCGGCAAATCTTCGCTGATCAACAAACTGCTAGGGGAGGAGCGCGTGATCGTTTCGCACATCCCGGGCACGACCCGCGACGCCGTGGACAGCGTGTTTGAAGCGCAGGTCGGGGAAGGCGGCGAGACGGTCAGACTCCGGCTGATCGACACCGCCGGGATCCGCCGCAAGGGCAAGACGACCGGGATGGAGGAGAAGCTTTCGGTCGTCATGGCGCGCAAGCACATCGAACGCGCCGACGTAGCGCTGCTACTGATCGACGCGGTCGAAGGCGTGACCGCGCTCGACGCCAACATCGCCGGGTACGCGCACGAGGCCGGGCGCTCCGTCATCGTCGTCGTCAACAAATGGGACGCGGTCGAAAAGGATTCCTACACGGTCTACCAGTACGAAGAAAAGATCCGCGACGCGATGAAGTTCCTCGATTACGCGCCGATCGTCTTCCTCTCGGCCTTGACCGGGCAGCGCGTGGTCAAGTTGCCCGATCTGATCAAACGGGCGAATGACGCGCGCAACCTGAGAATCCCCACCGCGCAGTTGAACAAATTTTTCGAGGAGCATCTCGAACAGCCGCGCGCGACGATTTCCGGGAGGAGCAGATTGAAGGTCTTGTACATTACGCAGGCCGGGACCCGCCCGCCGACCTTCGTCGTCTTTACTTCGGGCGCGAAGACGAGGCTCCATTTTTCTTACGAACGGTATCTGATCAACCGGCTGCGCGAGACCTTCGATTTTTTCGCGACGCCCATCCGCGTCAAGCAGCGCGGCCGGCAACGGTGAATATCGCCCCTGGGTACGCGTCGCTTCCAGCGCGCAGTCTCTGCTGAAGACCTATTGAACGGAATCAGACGCCTTCGAACTTGAGGCGACGCGTACCCAGGTTTGGCTCCTATAAATTCGTCTTTCGCCGAGACTGCGCGCTGGAAGCGACGCGTACCCAGGCGAGGAGATTTATGTCGAAGAAAGCTAAAGCGTTGATAATTGTCGCCGCAGCCTTGTTTTTGGCGTTTGCGAGCATGGGGACCTATTTTCTGATCTACTATCGCGTCGTGAGCGTGCCGGTAGGGTCGATGGCCAATACAATTATTCCAGGTGACAAAGTGCTGTGCAGTATGCATGTCGGAGGGATCAAGCGCGGCGACATCGTGATCTTCAAGCTCCCGACTGATCCGAAAGTGATATACGTGAAGCGCGTGATCGGGCTGCCGGGAGAGACGATTCAGGTAAAAGGCCACCGCGTCTTCATCAACGGCAAGGAGTTGCCCGAAGAACGCGCCCTGGTTCGACTGATCGACTCGCAAGCGCCTGAATTGCCCGTCGTCAAAGTCGAGCCGAAGCCGCAGGGCGCATGGTACCGCGTCTTTTACGATAATGACCTATATTCCGCCGGAGATGATTTCGAGATCAACCCCCGAATAAAATACGGCGCGGCGGAGCCGTATCAGATTCCACCGGGCAATTACTTCATGCTGGGTGACAGTCGCGATAACAGCGAGGACAGCAGGTATTGGGGAACCGTGCCGCGCGAACTGATCGTCGGCAAAGCTATGATGATCGTCGACTCGACGGCCAAGGGGACTGAAAGGCGATCATTCAAATCGCTCGAGTGATCTTAGTGGATAGTCAGTTTTTCAACGTCGAATATAAAGACCCGGCCACGCAGGCGCGCGCCGGACGGATCAGGGCCGCCCACGGCGAGATCGAGACGCCCGTCTTCATGCCGGTCGGGACTGCGGGCACGGTCAAGGCCGTCACGCAGGAGATGCTCGAAAGTCTCGACGCGCGAATCATTCTCGGAAACACCTATCATCTTTTTCTCCGGCCCGGCCACGAAACCGTCTTCGACCTGGGCGGGTTGCGCAAGTTCATCTCCTGGGACCGCGCGATTCTGACCGACAGCGGCGGGTTCCAGGTCTTCAGCCTCGGCGAGTTGCGGAAGATCAGGGAAGAGGGCGTGGAGTTCCGCTCGCACCTCGACGGCTCGAAGCAGTTCCTTTCGCCGGAAGTGTCGATGCGGGTTCAGCATGCGCTAGGCTCCGACATCGTGATGTGCTTCGACGAATGCACGTCGTTCCCTGCCACGCGGGAGCAGGCCCGGGATTCGTTGGAATTAACCGCGCGCTGGGCGCGCCGCTCGCGCTCGGAATTCGACCGGTTGAAGGACACGCCCCAGTCAACCGCCGTCTCGCCGGCGCTCTTCGGAATCAATCAGGGCAGCGTTTATGAAGACTTGCGAAGCCGGGGCCTGGAGCAGTTGGTCGAGATCGGGTTTGAGGGTTATGCGATTGGGGGGCTCAGCGTCGGGGAGGAGAAGCGGCGGATGTACGACGTCACCGAATTCATCGCGCCGCAAATGCCCGCCGACAAGCCGCGCTATCTGATGGGTGTGGGGACGCCGGAGGATTTGATTGAATGCGTGGCGCGCGGCGTTGACATGTTCGATTGCGTGATGCCGACGCGGAACGCGCGCAACGGCCAGGTCTTCACCTCGCGCGGGAAGATGAACGTTCGGAACGCTAAGTTCGCCCGCGACGAGCGCCCGCTCGACGAGGAGTGCGAGTGCGCGGTTTGCCGGCGCTATTCGCGCGCTTACGTCAGGCACCTATACAACTGCGGCGAGATGCTGGCTTCGACGCTCTGCTCGTACCACAACCTGGCCTTCTACCTTGACAGCATGCGGCGCGTCAGGCAAGCTATTGTGCTTGGCGAGTTCGCCCAATTCCGCGCGCATTATCTGAATCAGATGAGAGAGGGGTAAGAGGCGAGCCGCCGCGTCTCGCGCTGTTTTATTTGGCGAGACGATCAATCTTACGTAATGAGGTAAAACCCGCCTAGTGATGTCACTACAAATCGCATTGGTCCTATTCCAGCAAGGCAGCCCATTCGTGACTTTTATCCCGCTGCTTCTGATTTTTGTTCTTTTCTATTTTCTGATCCTCGTGCCGCAGCGCAAACGCCAGCGTGCGATCGACGAGATGCTTAACAACCTGAAAGCGGGCGACAAGGTTGTGTTCAGCGGCGGGATCTACGGAACGATTGTCAGCATTCGGGACGACAAGCGCACCGTGCAGTTGAAAATTTCAGAAAACCCCGTCATCAGAGTCGAAGTCGCCCGCACGGCGATCTCCGGCCTGCAGGACGCGTCGGCGGAAGAGAAGAAGTAGGTTATGAACAGAAATCTTCGTACACGCAGCATCATCATCACGGTCATTACCGCGCTGTGTCTGATTATTATGTTCGGCCCCTGGCACAGGACCGGCAAAAGCGCGGGCGATTTCTTCAAGCCTTCGAAGCTCAAAGAAAACCTTGCAGAGAACATCAAGCTCGGCCTCGACCTCAGGGGCGGCACACACCTGGTGATGCAGGTGCAGGCCGACGACGCGATCAAGGCCATCACCGACGGCAACGTCCTCAAGACCGACTCGGAGCTTAAAAAAGCGAACATTCCGTTCACCGCCGTGAAGACGCCGGCGAACGGCGTGGTGGTCGTCGAGACGCCGGACGCGAGTAAGCACTCGGAGATCCGGGACAAAATGCTGCCTTATTTCGGAGGCGAGTCGGAGTGGAGCGTTTCAACCTCCACCAGCCCCGCCTCGGTGACATTCAGCCTGAATAGCGGCGCGGCCAACCGCATCCGCCGCGAAGCCACCGATCAGGCCAAGACGATCATCGAGCAGCGCATCAACCAGTTCGGCGTGACCGAGCCTACGGTGCAGTTGCATGGGCGCGAGGAGGATCATCAAATCCTCGTACAGATGCCCGGCATTGACGACCCCGAACGCGTCAAAAAATTGATCCAGGGACAGTCGAAACTGGAGATCAGAGCCGTCTCGGGCTACGGACAGAAACCGTACGCCACAAGGGCGGAGGCGGAGGCTACGCTCGCCGGGGCGACCGATAAGGAAGTGTTGCCGTATAACGAGAAGCGCGGCGACGGGCGCGCGGACACGGGTTTTTACGTCGTCGAAAAGGTTCCGGTCATCACAGGCGCCGACCTGCGCAACGCGCGCGGCATCCAATCCCAACAGGGGTTCGGCTACGAGGTCGGGTTCGATTTGAAGCCGACCGGCTCCGAGAAGTTCGGAACCTGGACGGGGAACAACGTCGGCAATTACCTGGCGGTGGTTCTCAACGACGAGATCAAGAGCGTGGCCGTCGTCAAGTCCAGAATTGACGAGAGCGGCCGCATCGAGGGCAATTTTACACGGCAGCAGGCGGAAGACCTCGGTCTGGTGCTGAGGTCGGGCGCGCTGCCGGCGAAGATCGTCTATCTCGAAGAGCGCACGGTCGGCCCCTCGCTCGGCGCCGATTCGATCCGGCAGGGGATGGTTTCGCTGGTGGCCGGGCTTGGGCTGGTCATTCTATTCATGCTTTTCTACTACCGGTTCTCCGGCCTGAACGCGGTGATCGCCCTGGCGTTGAACCTGGTCATTCTGCTCGCCGGTCTGGCGGCCTTCGGCGCGACCTTGACGCTCCCCGGCATCGCCGGCGTGATCCTGCTGATCGGCATGGCGGTGGACTCGAACGTGCTGATCTTCGAGCGCATCCGCGAAGAACTGCACGCGGGCAAGATCGTCAGGTCGGCCGTGGACACCGGGTTCGAAAAGGCGCTCGTGACGATCATCGACACTCACGTGACGACGATCGTCTCTGCGGCTTTCCTCTATGCCTTCGGCACCGGGGCGATCAAAGGCTTCGCCGTGACGCTGACCATCGGTCTGCTGGCGAACCTCTTCACCGCCGTCTACGTGTCGCGCACGATGTTCATATGGGAGCTGACTCGCGGCGGACGGCGCGCTGAAACTATAAGTATATAATCATGGTGGTTGGCGGTTGGTTTTCAGCCAACCGCCAACCACCAACCACGGCCAAACACGGCCAAACACGGCCAAACACGGCCAAACACGGATTGATATGATTCAGATATTTAAGCAGACCAATTTCGACTTCCTGGGAAAGAAGTGGTACTTCATCGGGCTGTCGTGGGTGTTGATCCTGGCGGGCTTCGTTTCAGTCCTTTACCGTGTCGTTGACGGCGACCCGAACACGCACCCGTTCAATATGGGAGTGGACTTCTCCGGCGGAACCCTGGCGACGGTCAAGTTCCGAGAGAGTCCTGACCTTGGCAAATTGCGCACGGCGTTGGCCGGCCAGAAGATCGATCCCACGGCGATTTCGCTCCAGCCGGTATCCGACCGCATCGGCCAGGCCCCGGCGAACGAAGTTCTGGTGCGGCTGCCGAACCTTGTCCACATTGAACAACAGGCGGGACAGTCGGCGACGGCCGCGCAATCCAAGGAAGGCGCCGACATCGGAAAGCAGAAGATCCTGGCGGGTTTGGCCGCATTCAACGACCCTTCGACGCAAGGGAAGGTGGACCTCAATACGAATGGCGTCGATGACCTGCGCGAAGCCCTCAAGTCTCGCGCCGGGCTTGACTCGCACAGGGCGGGCGAAGTCGCGCAGCGCATCGTCGATTACCGTGAAAAGTCGAGCAACGGCCTGGTCCGCAATCTGAGCGAAGTGAAAAATCTGAGCGGCGTCGATCCGCAATTCGGCGACGCGATCGAGAAGAATTTCTTCGCCGGCTTCGCCTCGGTGAAGAGCGTCGAGGCAGTCAGCCCGCAGGTCGGCGCCGACCTCCGCAACCGCGCTATCTACGTCACCATTGTGGCCTGCATCGGGATGCTGATCTTCGTCGCGTTCCGGTTCAAATCCTGGGGGTTCGGCATCGGCGCCATCGTCGCGGTCTTCCATGACGTGCTCGTGACGCTCGGTATCTTCTCGATCACGCAGTGGGAGGTCAACTTGACGGTGATCGCGGCGCTCCTCACGCTGGTCGGCTATTCGATGAACGACACGATCGTCATCTTCGACCGCATCCGCGAGATGATGCGCACCCGGCGGCGCGAAACCCTCGAGAAACTCTCGAATGACGCGATCAACCAGACGTTGTCGAGAACCGTCATCACCTCTGGTCTGACGTTCCTGACCGTCTGCGCGATGTTAGTCTTCGGCGGCGAAGTCTTGAAGAGCTTCTCCTGGTGCCTCTTTATCGGCATCATCGTCGGCACCTATTCATCGGTCTATATCGCCAGCCCGTTCATGCTCCTCTGGGAAGGCTGGAAAGCCGTTAAGCGCAAAGCGACGGTTTCGGCGCCGCTTAGCTCCGAAGACGCCGTTTCGACCGCCGCGCCCGCCACCGCGGGCGGCGTCACGGCGCAAATGCTGGCCGCCGCAGGCGTCTCCACCAAGCCCCGCAAAAAAGGAAGATAGAATCGACGATAAATGGCTTGTTATAGCGCCAAACTGGTAATACAAAATTTGCAAAACATCTTGACTCGCGGATGAGCCGAATAGTAGACTCACCGTCGTTGCTGACCTGTCAAGGATAGTTGTATTCAATAGGCTCCAAGTAGTCACACACAGAATAATAAAATTAGGTTTAAAGCTCGCGCTCTTATGGCGAGATTCCCTGAAAAGACGTTGTTTTTTCAGGAATGACCCCTGTTTATCTTGCCCCCCAAAGTAGATCAAGGTCTGTCTAAGAAGTGGCAAGGCAAGTGATTGGGTAAGCGCTTGGGCAAGTGGTTGGGGGCGTGAAGCTTGGATTTTGACGGTTTCAAGGCCGCAGGCTGTTCGCCTCAATCAAAATCACGCATTTAAAAATCATGACTGTTTGCAGTGTTGTTAGCCAGATCCATCGGCGTTGAACTCAAGGGAGGGCTATAAGCCATGTTTGATACCTTAGTTGAGTCGTCCAAACACGGTCAAGAGAACACCAAAACGGGTATATACATGCTCGTCACCGGCAGCATATACGCCGTGGGGTTGCTAGTGATAGGTGTGGCGACGATCATTTACATGAATCCCGGGCTCGCGGACGCGTTTGACGTTGCGGCCATGATTGCGCCGCCGCCACCGCCAGCTGCGCCGCCACCGCCCGCTCCGACGGTGGCTATCAAGAACATACCAGTAACGCCTACCTTCGTGCCTCCTACCAAGCCGCCAGAAAAAATTCCGGATCCGGCAACGGTCCAACCCAAACAGGTCGTCGCCGTTTCGCATGGCGTGCCGGGTGGCGTGCCGGGTGGCGTATTAGGAGGCGTGCCGGGCGGAGTCTCGAAGGGCGATGACCCGCCGCCGCCGCCGCCCCCTCCGAAACCGGAACCGACGGCGACGCCAGTTCCCAGGAAACTCGTCGTATCAGGTGGCGTATTGCAGGGAAAGGCCATAAACAAAATTCAACCGCCTTATCCGCCGATCGCGAAAGCAGCGCGCGCTTCTGGAGCCGTACAGGTACAGGTCACCATTTCTGAAGACGGCAGGGTGATCGAAGCCGCGGTAATGAACGGTCATCCGTTGTTGCGGGACGCCGCGCTACAGGCCGCCAGGCGATGGACGTTCCAACCGACGGAATTATCGGGCGTTCCTGTGAAGGTGCAGGGAATTCTGACGTTCAATTTTACGCTGCAATAAAAGATCCGGGCTCCGTTCGGAACTTATCTCCCCATTCGGTGTCTACAGCAAACGATGAGTCTTGCACGCCGCCACGCCGCCATCAACCGGCGCCTGGCGGCGTGGCGCCTGGGGATTTTCACGATCATTTTTAACAATCCGAGCCGCCTGTAAGATGTAGGCGGCCGGCAATGCAAATTCAGTAACCACTATTGGAGGGTTTTGATATCATGATGATCTTGCTTAGCCTAATCTGGTTAAAAGTAGCGCCTTTCGCTTTCGCTCTGGCCGAGGGGAGTGAGGCTGCGCAAGCGTTCGACTTCACGCCAATGGGCGTGTGGCGAAGCATGGGTTGGGTCGCGCGCGTTGTGTTAGTCATTCTGTTGATCATGTCAATCTGGTCGATTGCGATCATGGTCGAGCGCTATTTGACTTTCGGCGCGGCCAGGAACCAGTCGCGCGAATTCGCCCCTAAAGTCGCGGCGTCGCTCAAGGGCCAGAAGATCGACGAGGCGATCAGCCTCTCCGACAAGTACAAGAAGAGCCACTTGGCGATGGTGGTCAACGCCGGCTTGCAAGAGTTTCGCGCCCACCAGCTTTCGACCGAAATCTCCGGTGAAGTTGTGGACGCGTCGAAACGCGCGCTGCAGCGCGCCACCGCGATCAAGATCGCCGAATTCAGGCGCGGTCTCTCCGGCCTGGCGACGATCGGCTCGACCGCTCCGTTCGTGGGGCTGTTCGGCACGGTGTTCGGAATCATCAACGCCTTCGTGGGAATGGGCCAATCGGCTAATGCTGGTATCTCGGCGGTGGCCGGCGGTATCGCGGAAGCGCTCGTCACCACGGCGGTCGGACTCGCCGTGGCCGTGCCCGCAGTCTGGTTGTTCAACTACTTCACCAGCAAGGTGGACAACTTCATAGTTGAAATGGACAACTCTTCGGCCGAGTTGATTGATTTCTTCCTCAAACAACGCGGTAAGAAATAGAATATTCGACGAGTCTCCCTTCAATAGCCGGTTTCGCTAACTCGATCCTGAGGCCTCTTATGGCAGGCCTCAGGATCGGGTTAGGAGATTCAGGCAAAGCGAAGAAGGAAGACATTCGCCGCAATGTTGCGGAGAACATCTCGGAAGAAAGGGTTATAGCTATGAGCGCAGAACAAGGCGGTTCAGCGGGCGGGAGCCAATTAAATTCGGATATCAACGTCACGCCGATGGTGGACATTATGCTGGTGCTGTTGATCATCTTCATGGTCGTCACGCCCCTGCTCCAATCCGGTGTCAACGTCTCCATTCCGAAGGGACTTAACCCGGACGAGCAAGGGGACATCACAAATGAACGGGCGGTGGTTGTTTCAATCCCGTTTCCCGGAGCCTATTACATCGGGCGCGATCCAATCGCGAAGGACGATCTGGTCGAGACCATCAAAAACCGGATGAAATTGCGTAGACCGGATGAGCCGCAGGCGGTCTACATCAGGGGGGGGATCAGCGTGCCTTACGGCGACGTTGTGGATGTCATCAACGCCGTCCGCGACGCCAATTTCCAGCAGATCGGATTGGTGGCCGATAAACTGAAGCCGGGCGAGAAATAGGGCCGATATTAAAGAGTTTGTTGAAAAGGAGATAGAAAAGTATGGCAATGGGTGGTGGCGCCAGCACTAAGGAAGCGGTGCCGTATATCAACATGACGCCGATGATCGATATTTTGCTGGTGCTCTTGATCATCTTCATGGTCATCAGTCCGAAGAAGCCTCATCGCTTCGAATCGCGAATTCCTGAAAGACCGCCGGAAAATATGCCGGAACAACCGCCGGATCCGTTGGCCTTGCTGGTTACGATCCCGATGGACGGCGAGACGTACAAGTTGAACGTCGAGGAACTCAGCGGGTTGAAAGCGCTGGGAGAACGCCTATTCAAGGCGCTCGACGGGCGTCCGGCGGACCGCAAGGCCGTCTTCATCAAAGCCCCTCGAGCGCTCAACTACGGCCAGGTCGTAAAGGTCATTGACGTCGTCAAATCGGTCGGCGGAGAGCCAATCGGTCTTCAGATCGAAGGCCTCGATGAGCGGTGATGACCGGATTATATAAAACCACAATTCTTAATGGGAGAGTCCCTGAGGCTGTTATGAAAGTCTTCCGAAATTCGACTACCGCGCTGATGATCGCCGCTGTCACGGTGTTGGCGACGCTGGGATCAGGGTGTGGGTACATCAAAAAAGTTATTGCCAAGGACAAGCTCAATCAAGGCATGATTGAATACAACAAGGGTAATATTAGAAACGCCCAGGAGTTTTTCAAGGACGCGTCTGAAACCGATCCAAACAACCCGACGACTTGGCTCTGCCTGGGCGCCACCAGGGTCAAAGACTATAGGAAAGAGATAGATAACGCCAAGAAGAAAGAGATCGCCAACGACGCGCTGAAGGATTACCAGAATGCATTGTCGCTTGCCAACGGGAACTGTGGCGTCATAGACAACGCCCTTAGCTACATGGCGGTCATCTATGATGATAGGAGGAATGACGACAGAAATGATGTGAGGAGCATCGAGGAATGGCGCAAGGTCATGGGGGAGCGCGCGACAAATAAGTGCATGAAGAAGGATATTCAAGCGCAGTCCTTCTATGGCTTGGGCGTTGATTATTGGCATTGCTCTTACGATCAGACCACTCGTTACCAGGACAAGTTCAACACTGATCAATTCCATTACCGTAAAATGGATTACTCTCCTGAAGCTCTGGCCGACAGGCAGAAGGCCCAAGCGTGCGTGACCAAGGGGTTTGAATACTTCGAAAAGGCGTTGGAGATCGATCCGGAATACACTCAGGCCATGTTTTACAAAGGTCTGCTTTACCGCGAACTCCAAAAACTGGTCAAGGAAGAGGCCAAGCGCAAAGAGTTCGAACAGATGGCGCTCAAGATCGCCGCCGAAGCGACCGCCTTGCAGAAGAAGAAAGAAGCAACCGCCGCCGAGCAAAAGGCGCATAATCAAGCGTCCCCGACCAGTTGAGATTGCGGATTGCGGATTTTGGATTAGCCCGACCATTCATTCGTAAAATCACAACCCGGAAAGAAAAATGGCCGGAAGGTTTCCAAACCTTCCGGCCATTCAATTTTGCTATTGCGAATTTGCGGATGGTATAGAGCGGTTCGGTATTGCGCGTACGGGAAAGCAGCGGACCTCCGGTACGGTACCGGGAGCGGTAGCGACCGGGTACCATCGAATGGCTTTCTAAGCAAACACCCGGTCGCTACCGCTCCCGGTACCGTACCGCTTGCCAGCCCGTACGCACAATTGAAATCCGGCCTAAGTTGGGTCATTTAGCAATCCGCAATCCGCAATCCGCAATCCGCAATCCGCAATCCGCAATCCGCAATCCGCAATCCGCAATCTGCAATCCTCGCATCTTCTGTTATACTTTGATCCGATCATTGCGGAGCAGACCGGGTGACCGCCCGCGTCTCGGTGATTTCAAATCTCTATTGAGGTTTGAAATCACGCGAAATGCGGGAGGAAAGTCCGAACACCACAGGACAGCAGGCTGGCTAACGGCCAGGCGGGGTGACCCGACGGAATAGCGCAACAGAGAACAGACAGCCCGAACGCGCTGCCGCCCGTGCGGGGCCGCAATCTCAAATTTCAAATTTGAGATTGCGGCCCCGCGCGGGCGGCAGCGGCGTGGGCGATGGTGAAACGGTGAGGTAAAGGCTTCACCAGCGAGTCTGGCGACAGGCTCGGCTAGGCAAGCCCCCTGCGGTGCAAGGCCAAATAGGGAAGCGGTATTGAAGGCGGTCCGCTTCAGTCCTTTTAAATCTCGAGTCTCAAAATTTGAGATTTGAGATTTGGAAGGCTCGCTTCCGGGTAGGCCGCAAGAGCGGCGTAGCAATGCGCCCCCCAGATGAATGGTCACCGCTCGTTCCCGCCCTCAGGGTCGGAGCGGGCACAGAATTCGGCTTACAGGTCGGCTCCGCAAGTTCGCCGTCGTGAGCGGAGCGAGCGCGGCCCTATGGCGGTTTTCAATAGCGTGTACGGGACTCCGGGCGCGAGTTATTGACTCGCGCCTCTTTCCTGATTGGACTCCTGATCGGACAAAGCCACAAACAGGGCGATTAAACAAATCGCCCCGCACCGTACACGCGATAGAAAACCGCTCTAAAGATAGGCCGCCAATACTTTGAGGTTGAGAGAGCGGTACGGTACGGGGAGCGCGGAGCGACCTGGGCTTCGATAAGTAGACTATTTGATCGAAGCCCAGGTCGCTCCGCGCTCCCCGTACCGTACCGCCTGAGGCTGAAAATGAGCAAATACGCATTTCTTCGAAGCAACGCGACACTGATCATCATCGGCTTATTGCTGGGGTTGGTCAGCGGGTTCAAGATCGCCAACAGCCAGTACCGCAGCCAGCAGGGCGAGTCGTTGAAGCGAGACATCGCCAAGGCCACCAATAGGATGTCCGACCCGCAAGCCGAAATCAGCGCGATCATTGAAAAGGCCAAAGCAAATCCGAATGACGCCAAGGCGCAGCTCGATGCGGCCAGTCAGTTCATTCAAATCGAACGCCCTCAGGAGGCCATCCCATTTCTGGAACAGGCCAGGAAGACCAAACCAGACGACTCGCATGTCAGCGCCGGCTTCGGCGTCGTCCACTTTATGATGGGGCAATATGATCAGGCGATCGATTGGTTGAAGCGTTCGCGTGACCAGGGGGCGGATGACCCGACCGTGACGGCGTTGCTCATCGGGTCGTACATCCGGACGGGGAAAAATCTGGATGAGGCCGACCGGCTGGTCAAAGAACTCGAAGCCAGGGGCGTCGAGGCCGACAGTCTCGCCCGGATACGCGAAGAATTGAACGCCGCTCGTTCCGGCAAGACTGGGAATCCGACCGCGACCCCACAGCCGCGGACAGCGCTCAGCCACGGCCCCGAAGAGCCTAAGGTAAAGAAGTGAGGAGGCGCCGATTGGGTTTCATCTTCAGGTTCGTTCTCATTCTTCTCGTTTTCGCTTTCGTCGTGTACGTGTTGAAAGCGATCGCGCGCCTGAGCCATCATCTGCGCGGAACGATCAGAGATGTGAAAGAGATCCGCGAGAAGATGTCTCCTGCCGTCAGCGCGAATATGGTTCGCTGTCTCTCCTGCGGCGCATTCGTCTCCGCGCGTGACGCCGTGACCGTCTCTTCCCGCAACCGTTCACAAACCTTCTGTTCGAGGGAATGCGCTCGGGCGCACGTCGCAAAATAGAGGAGAACCGTAATGAAAAGAACCTTTCTGAGTTCGATTCTGATTCTGGCCGCGCTGTCTGCGGCGACAGGGGCCGATTTCGCCAGGGCGGCCCAGGACACTCCGGAAGCAGTCGCCAAAGCCTATTTCGCCGCGATGCAGTCGGCCGATTGGGCGAAGTGCGCGAGCTTGATGCACCATGACGCGCTGGCTTCCATGAAGAGCACGCTCGCCGCAGTCGTCAACGCAGACAAGACTGGGGACGCGGCCAAGACGATCTTCAAGTTGAAGAGCAGCGCGGAATACTCGCAGCTCGGCGAGGCGGCGGTATTCGAGCGGTTGATGGATTTCATTACGAGCGTCGCGCCGGACATGAAGACTGCCCTGGCGTCTTCGACCAACACGATTCTGGGCAGAGTGGATGAAGGCCCCGACCTTGTCCACATCGTGTTTCGCTCGCGGACCAAACTTGAGGGCGAGGAGGTGAACGAAGTCGACCTGATCAGCTTTAAAAAGCAAGACTCTACTTGGCGCGCGTTGCTGACTTCGGACATGGAGGACATGCTCAACAGGTTCGCCGCAGAGATGACGCCACCTTCGAAAGAGGACGAGAAGGGCGCGCGGCCAACGCGCAAGCCATAATTCAAATGATTGCTCGTTTTTGGACAGCGAAAACTTCGCAGGCCGAAGCGCCTGTCTACACAGATCACCTGAAGAACAAGGTGCTGGCGACTTTAAGAGAAGTTGACGGGTACGTAGGCGCGAGGCTGCTGGAGCGCGAAGCGGACGGCGGCGTCGAGATCGTCGTGATCACTTTCTGGCAGTCGCTCGACTCCGTCAGGAAATTTGCGGGGGACGACATCGAAAGAGCTGTCGTCAGTGATGAGATTGTTCCTCTGTTGCTCTATTATGATCAGCGCGTCAGGCATTACGACGTGGTTGTTGAGGATGACGTGAATGGCTGATCATCACGAGGAAGAGCAACTCGGAAAACTTTATGACGGGCGCGCGGCGCGGCGATTGATTCGCTATCTGGGGCCTTATAAACGTACGGTTGGCGTCGCGCTCTTATTGACCGTCGGGCTCAACCTGACGCGGCAGGTCGGGCCGTTGTTGACCAAGTGGGCGATCGACGATTACGTCAAGCCGGCGTCCGAAGGCGCGATTGGCCTCGACCGGGCGTTTCACGGAATAACGATACTCAGCCTCGTTTACATCCTGTCGCTCGCCGTCACGCTAGGCGTCGGATATTTTCAGGACGTGCTGCTCAACACTATCGGGCAGCGCGTAATGTATGACCTGCGCGAGCAAATCTTCGGCAAACTCCAAACCATCGAGGTCGCGTTTTACGACGCCAACCCGGTCGGGCGGTTGATCACGCGGTTGACCACCGACGTCGACGCGCTCAACGAACTCTTCACTTCGGGCCTGGTCGAAGTGCTCGGCGACGTCGTGCTGATCGCGGGCGCGCTGGGGATGATGTTCTATTTCAACTGGCGGCTCGCCCTGGTCTCTTTGACGGTCGTGCCGTTGCTAATCGCGGCCACCGCCTGGTTCCGCCGGGGCGCGCGCGAAGGCTTCCGCCAGGTGCGGACCAAGATCGCGCGCTTGAACGCGTTTACGCAGGAGCACATTTCGGGCGCTCAGACCGTTCAACTCTTCAACCGCGAGGAGAAGTCGCTCGGCCAATTCTCCGACATCAACGCGGCGCACCTGAAGGCCAACATCGACACGATCTTTTATTACGCGGTCTTCTACCCGCTGGTGAACCTGATCTCGGCCATCGGCATTGCGGCGATAATCTGGTACGGCGGCGGGAAGGTGATTCAGAACGCGATCACCATCGGCACGCTCGTGGCTTTCCTGCAATATACACAACGTCTGTGGCAACCCATTCAGGACATCAGCGACAAGTACAACGTCTTTCAGGCGGCCGTCGTCGCCAGCGAACGCGTCTTCAGGCTGCTCGATACGCCGGACAGGATCACTTCGCCCGAACACCCGCGGTTGCCTGCGACGGGCGCGCGCGCCGTCGGGCGGATCGAGTTCCGTAACGTCTCTTTCGCCTATAAAGAAGAAGATTGGGTCTTGAAGGACGTTTCATTCACCGTGGCGCCAGGCGAATCGGTGGCCTTTGTCGGCGCGACCGGTTCGGGCAAGACGACGATCACGAATCTGTTGATGCGGTTTTACGACATCCAGCGGGGCCAGATTCTGCTCGACGGAGTCGACATTCGAGATTGGGATTTGCGTCGATTGCGGGAAAATTTCGCCGTAGTCTTGCAGGACGTCTTTCTCTTTTCGGGCGACGTCGCCGGCAACATCAGGCTCGGCGCCGAGGCGATCGACGAGGCGCGCGTCGAATGGGCGGCGCGTGAGGTTCGCGCCGCCGGATTCATTGAAAAATTGCCCCACCGCTACGCGACAAAAGTATGGGAGCGCGGCGCGGGCTTGTCGGTCGGACAGAAGCAATTGATTTCCTTCGCGCGCGCATTGGCCTTCGACCCGCGCGTCCTGATCCTTGATGAAGCCACCTCGAGCATAGACACCGAGACCGAGCAATTGATCCAGCGGGCCATCGAACGCCTGATGGCCGATCGCACCGCGCTCGTCATCGCGCACCGCCTCTCGACCATTCAGCGCGCCAACAAGATCATCGTCCTTCACAAAGGCGAGATACGCGAGATGGGCAGCCATCAGGAATTGCTCGCGCGGCGGGGGATTTATTTCAAGCTTTATCAATTGCAGTATAAAGAACAGTCTCTAATCGCGGCGGGCGACTGAGATTTGACCGATCAGATAGCCTCGTGTATATTGCCGTTCCGTTAGCCGACTTAGCTCAGTTGGTAGAGCGGCTGATTCGTAATCAGCAGGTCGCCGGTTCAAGTCCGGCAGTCGGCTCCATTCCATCCCCCGCCCTCCCTACTGATGACAACTCACACAACCACACACAATCCGCATCAATTATGTTGACGTTCGCATTGTCGGGCGATAACTATAGTGAGTGCGGGAAACGATTCACAGCTTATTAGATCGGGCTCTGACGCGTTCCGATGAGATCGCGGTCGCGCGTCAACAGGGCTTACGTGTGGCGCGCTGGTCTTACGCCCGGCTCGCGGGGACGGCCTTTCAGTTCGCGCGCGAGCTTGAATCGCGCGGCGTAGGCAAGGGCGACCGCGTTATTTTTTGGGGTGAGAACAGCCCCGAATGGATCGCGGCCTTCTTCGGTTGTCTGCTGCGCGGCGCGGTCGCGGTCCCGCTAGACGAACAGAGCGCGCCCGATTTCGTCGATCGCGCGCGGCGACAGGTCGAGGCCGCGTTGCTTTTACTCGGCGATGAGCAAGCGCGCCACTTCAGAGATCGACAGCCGGTGTTGCGCTTCGATCAGTTAGTCGGGGTCGTCGAGCGTCATTCGGCGGCGCCGTATCGGGATGAACAGATCGGCGCGGACGACCTGGCCGAGATCATCTTCACCTCGGGCACGACCGCGGAGCCGAAGGGGGTTCGCCTGACGCACCGCAACCTGCTGGCCAACACCACGCCGCTCGAAACTGAGATCGACAAGTACCTCAAGTTCGAACGCCCATTTCATCCGATCAGGTTTTTGTGCCTGCTCCCCTTGAGCCACGTCTTCGGCCAGTTTATGGGAATGTTCGTGCCGCGATTGCTCTTCGGCGAAGTTTTCTTTTCACATTCGCTCAACCCGTCCGAAATCATCGCCGCGATCAAACGCGAGCGAATCTCGGTCGTCGCCGCCGTGCCGCGCCAGCTCGAAACTCTTCGCGAAAAGATCGAACGCGATTACGCGTCGCGCGGCGAGTTGGAGAAGTTTCGGCGGCGGTTTGAGTCGGCCGGGGGCAAACATTTTCTGAAGCGTTGGTTGATCTTCCGTGACGTTCATCGCCGATTCGGCTGGAAGTTCTGGGCGTTCGTGTCGGGCGGCGCGACGCTGGATGAAGAGACTGAGGCCTTCTGGCGGCGGCTGGGTTTTGCCGTCGTGCAAGGCTACGGGATGACCGAGACGGCGTCGCTAGTGACGGTCAGCCATCCGTTTAAGGTCAAACACGGCTCGATCGGAAAGACGCTCCCCGGTCAGGAACTGAAGTTGGACGCGAGCGGCGAGATTCTGGTGCGCGGGGCAAACGTCTCGGAGGGGTATTGGCGAGGCGCTGATCGGACAGGGGCTGGCGCCGAGGGGTGGCTACGGACCGGCGATGTGGGCGAGATGGACGCGGAAGGGAACATCTTTTTTAAGGGCCGCAAAAAAGACGTGATCGTCACCGCCGCCGGGTTGAACATCTACCCCGACGATCTGGAGGCCGCGCTTAATCGCCAGCCCGAGGTCAAAGCCAGTTGCGTCGTCGGCGTCGAAGGCCCTCGCGGGCCTGAGCCGATGGCCGCGCTGATTCTTCGCAATGAGAACGCCGACGCCGCCGAAGTCGTCAGGCGCGCCAACGCGCAGCTCAACCAGTCGCAGCAGATACGTCGCTGGTTCATCTGGCCCGAGGCGGATTTCCCGCGCACTCCGACGCGCAAAGTTCGTAAGCCGATCGTCAAAGAAGCGGCCTCGGCCAGAACATCCGGGGCGCCGAGCGCGGCGCCGGCCTCGACACGGGATTCATCGCTCATAGAATTGATCGCATCGATCAGCGGCGATCCATCAATGATGTCTCGCCGGCCGGACGCGAAAGCGAACCTGAGCGCCGATCTGAAGCTCGATTCGCTGGGAAGAGTCCAATTGCTCGGCGCGCTCGAAGACCGTTACCAGATTGAGCTTGACGAGTCGGCGCTGACTCCGGAAACTACGCTCGGCGACCTCGAACGTATGATCCACAGTGGCCGGCGCGTCGACGGCGCCGTGGAGTACCCTTATCCGAAATGGTCGCTCCGACGGCCTATCAATTGGCTTCGCTCGATGGCTTTTTACCTGCTCGTCGCGCCGTTCGTTTGCGTAATGTGCAGGCCGCGCGTCCGGGGCAAAGAGCGATTGCGCGATTTACGCGGGCCGGTCCTGTTCATCGCCAATCACATCTCGATGGTCGATCCGGGGTTGATTCTGTTCGCGCTGCCGTTTCGGTTCAGACACAGATTGGCGATTGCGATGGGGGGCGAGCGGTTGCGTGGATTGCGTCGCGGCCTAGAAGGCGAAAATTGGTTCGGACGGATGTTGGATCGGGTGAAATACCTGTTGGTTGTGATTGTCTTCAACGTCTTCGCCTTGCCGCAGAAGAGCGGATTCCGCCTAGGCTTCGCTTTCGCCGGGGAGGCGGTGGATCGGGGCTACAGCGCGCTCGTCTTCCCCGAAGGCCGCACGACCGCAGACGGGCGATTGAATCCTTTTATGAGCGGAATTGGTCTGTTGGCCGCGAATCTCGACTTGCCGGTCGCGCCGATCGAGATCGAAGGGTTGTTCGATCTGACCCGACAGCGGCGTTACTTTTCGCGCCCGGGAACGGTGACCGTGACTTTCGGCGAGCCTGTAACTTTTGAGCGCGGAACCGATCCCGCGCGGATCACTCAAGAGCTTGAAGATCGCGTGCGGGCCCTGGGAGAGCAATAGAGAGTTCCAGCCACGAATGAACACGAATGAACACGAATCTTTTTCTTGATCGTGGCTTCTTATTTGTTTTCTGCTCCTTGTCGCTATTCGTGTTCATTCGTGTTCATTCGTGGCTGGGATCGTTTCTTCGCCAGAATCTGACGGGGCGCCAGATTGACCGTCGCGTCTCTTCTCCATAAAATGCGGTCGCATCTCTTATGACACAAGCAGTCACAGATCGCGCAGTAGAACTCGCCGCATCGTTGGCCGAAGCGGCGAAGGGCTTCTATCAACGCGGCTGGGCGCTCGGCACGAGCGGCAATTTCAGCGCCGTGGTCAGCCCGGAGCCGCTGCGCCTGGTGATAACGTCGAGCGGTGTTGATAAGGGGCGGCTGACGACTGATCAGTTCGTTCAGGTCGACGGCGATGGCGAAGTCGTCGCGGGCGAAGGGCGTCCGTCGGACGAGACGAAGCTACACTTGACCATCGTTCGCCATCGGCCGGCGATGGCGGTGCTGCACACACATTCGGTCTGGAGCACTACGCTCTCCGCTTTGTCGATCAATGACAGTGGGATCGAAATTGCTGGCTACGAAATGCTCAAAGGTCTGGCCGGTGTGCGCACGCATGAGCATCGGGAGTGGCTGCCGATCTTGGACAATTCGCAGAATATGGACGAACTCGCGCGCGAGTTGGAAGAACTTCTCCGCCATCGCCCGAACGCGCACGGGTTCCTGTTGCGCGGGCACGGCCTTTACACCTGGGGAAAGAGCGTAGATGAAGCCAGGCGCCATGTCGAGATACTTGAATTTTTGCTCGAAGTGATGGGGCGCACGCGCTTCGCTGGTGGAGTTATGGCTTAAGTCGGGATATGTACCGTAGGTTGTCCTCTGTGCGAGGGCCTGCGGAGACTCGATTATCTGAGCCTCAAAAGCAATATGCGCAACGGCGAAAAGCGCCTGTTCTTCCTCAATTCTTGAGTAACCGAAACCTCCGCAGGCCCTCGCACAGAGGACAACCTACGGTACATTAAAGGGGGCGAGTTATGGCCATTCTGACAATCCCGAAAGAGAATCGAACCATCGAGAGGGCGGCGGCGATCGCCGACTATCTGGCGGGCATAGGCGTCGATTATGAAATCTGGGAGACTGCCGTATCGGTCGCGACGGACGCGCCGGCGGAAGAAATTCTCGCCGCATATTCCACCGAGATAGTAAAGCTCAAAGAGGGCGGCGGTTACGTCACAGCAGACGTGATCGACGTCAAACCGCAAACGCAAGGCCTGGACGAGATGTTGGCCAAATTCAACCGCGAGCACTGGCACGACGATGACGAGGTGCGATTCATCATCGAAGGGCGCGGGTTGTTCCACCTTCATCCGCAGGACGCCCCAGTAGCCGCCGTCGAGGTCGAAGCAGGCGACCTGATCAGAGTGCCGGCAGGCTTCCTGCACTGGTTCAACCTCTGCGCCGATCGCCGCATCCGCGCCATCCGTCTGTTCAAAGACCCGGCGGGCTGGACGCCGCATTACACCGCGAGCGGCGTCGACGGCGATTTTCAGCCGCTCTGTTTCGGCGCTTCTTATATTCCCGCGTTGGCGCAATGACCACGGCACAGTGCCGGGAGCGGTAGAGTGGGACAGACTTTAGTCTGTCCGGCCCCTAATCCACGCCACGGACAGACTAAAGTCTGTCCCACTCTACCGCTCCCGGCACTGTAACCAGATTGGCGCAATGACCGTAAATCTGAACGAACCTTCGGCGACACTAATTCTTCTCGACATCGAGGGCACGACGACGCCGATAGATTTCGTCTACAAGACGCTTTTCCCCTTCGCGCGCGCGCGCGTCAAAGATTATCTCAGCCGCGCCTGGGATGAGCTTGAGATTCAAACGGATCTGACGCAACTGCGCGCCGAGCGGGCCGCCGACGCCGCTCAAGGCCTCAACCCTCCCGCGATCGAATGCGAGTCTTCGACTGAGCGGCTCGAATCGACGGTCGCTTACATTCACTGGCTGATGGATCGCGACCGCAAATCGACGCCTCTAAAAGCGATTCAGGGGAGGATCTGGCGGGAAGGTTACGAGGCGGGGGAATTGCTCGGCGAGGTTTTCGACGACGTGCCGCCAGCGTTCGCGCGCTGGCGCCGGCAAAACAAATTGATTTGCATCTACTCTTCGGGCAGCGCGCTGGCGCAAAAGCTACTTTTCGCCCACACGACGGCGGGCGACCTGACCGACTACATTTGTCGTTACTTCGACACCACCGTCGGCCACAAAATCGAGGCGGACAGTTACCGGAGGATCTCCGAAGAATTACGGCTGGCCCCGGCGGAAGCGGTTTTTATCTCTGACGTAGTCGCCGAACTGGACGCCGCGCGCGCGGCCGGGATGAAGACGATCCTGGCTATTCGTCCAGGCAACCACCCGGTCGAATTTCCGGTAAACCATCCGACAGTGGACAGCTTCGCATCGCTTTGATTCAGCCGGGAATCTCACAGGAGAGGCGATTTAAGGGCATCGCGCCGGAACTCCTTGAGGGCGTGCGGGGCGTCAAGCGGTACAGTACGGGGAGCGTAAGCGACCTGAGCATCGATCAAGAGGTCTTTTGACCGATGCTCAGGTCGCTTACGCTCCCCGTACTGTACCGCTGGTCAACGCCGTAATATTCGTCCACCGGCTTCGCCACCGCCGCGTGAACGCGGTTCATCAGCGTCTCGACGTCGTTTTTACCGAGGTCCTTGGTCTCGATCGTGTCGTGAATGTAAACGGTGATTTTTGAAGGGAAGAGCTTCCAATCGCCTTTCTTGCTGAACTCGTAGGCGCCGACAATGCTCATCGGCGCGATCGGGTAGCCGAATTGGATCGCCATTCTGAAGACGCCGGGATTGAACGGGCCGACGCGCCCGTCGATGGCGCGGGTGCCTTCGGCGAAGACGATCAGACTGACGCCTTTGTCGAGCGTCTCCTTCGTCAGCTTCATCATCTGTTTGTACTTCGCCAGATTGCCTTCGGACGGGACCGGGACGTTACCGAACCGACGCATCATCCAGCCGTAAGCCGGGATTTTGAAATGCGACTCGTGTTCGAGGCCGCGCACGAATTGCGGGATCGCGGAATAGATGATGAACGCATCCCAGATGTCGATGTGGTTGCAGACGAAGAAACTCACCGCGTCACGGTCGAAGCCGGGCGAATACCGCGCCTCGAAATCGACTCCCGCGACGCGCAGGATGTTGCGGAAGAGCCATCGCTGCGGCCTGTCGTTCTTGCGCGGGTCGACGAACGCGCCGAGCAGGACGAGGAATGAGCAGACGGGGAAGAAGAAGGCGACGCTGGCGAGCCAGACAACGACCGAACGCAGGGCGTAATACGCCTTGCCGATGAAACTCAGCGTAGACCAGTTGTGTCTCGGATGATTGCGGACTTCGGACTGGATAAAACAGCTGTCGCTCATCAGACCATTACGTTCAAAGCTGACGGCAAAACATCGAGCGATTCGAGCCGCGCGGTCATGACTTCGCCGTCGATCATAATGTCGACCGGCGAATCGAATTCGAGGTCAATGTGACGCGCGCGCGCCTGCCAGACCAGTGGGTGACCGACGTGCGAGCCGTCGTAACACTTCGGAAAATTCCGTATGAAATCAAAGCGGCCCGCCGACCACCGGACGATGTCGATCAACCCGTCGCCCGTGTCCGCGTTCGGCGCGAGCATCATGTGGCCGCCCGTAAACTTGCTGTTGTTGAAGATCAGCAGCGCGGCGCCTGGCGGATCGGGATCTTCGAACCCGTCCAGCTTTATCTTGTAAACCCGCTTCTTGAAACCGGCCAGGCACAACACGACCGCCAGGGCGTAGCTCGCCGCGCCCAGGTGCTTGAAGCGCCGATTGGCAAGCGTGGCGACGTCTGCCACGAAACCCAGGCTCAGGATATTGATGAAGAAGACCTCTCCCTCCCCGTGTTTCAGCCGGAGCACGTCGCAGGGGCGCGAACGTCCTTCAATAATCGCCCGCATGGCATATTCGCCGCCGTTGTCAGTGAAATCTCTTAAAAACGAGTTGCCGGTGCCGAGCGGGAGAAAGCCTAGCGATGGTTTCTCCCCGCTGTCTAAGGCGTTGGCCGCCGCTTCAGGAAACAGCCCGTTGACGATCTCGAACGAAGTGCCGTCGCCGCCGACCGCGATGAATTTGCGATAGCCGTCGCGAAAGGCGTTCCGCGCGATTTCAATTCCATGGCCCGCGCGCTCCGTTTCGGCCACGTCGAATCGCGCCCCCGCCGCGCGCAGCCGATCCAGCGCCGGCCCGAGCAATTTCGCGCATTTGCCGAAGCCCGCCGCAGGATTGACCACAGCTAAAATCGAAGTCTTCATGCTAAATAACGAAGATCGAGGATCGAGGATCGAGGATCGAAGATCGAGAATCGCCCCGCGTGACAACGCAATCCTTGATCTTCGATCCTCGATCCTCGATCCTCTTCAAAGTTCTTTGATCGCGGCCTGGCGGTCGAGGCGCCAGCGAATTTCTTCGGCCAACACGAACCGTTTGATCTTCATCGAGGCCGTGCGCGGGAAATCGGCGTCCCAGAGCGTATAACCGCTGACGCGTTTGAAATTGAGAAGAGTGTTGTTGCGCCTCGACATGTCTCTGATCAACTCTTCGGTCAACTCCTGACCTTCATTGAGGCGCAGGACGATGACCAGCTTTTCGCCGAGCATGGATCGCTCCGGCCAGATGTAGTTGGCCGCGAAGACGCAGAACTCTTTCACGGGCAGGTTGTCGAACGCCCTCTCGATGTCTTCGGGATAGACGTTCTTGCCCTCCTCGGTGACGATCATATTTTTGACCCGGCCGAAGAGCTGCAGATGGCCCTGAGCGTCAAATCGGCCCAGGTCGCCCGTCATCAGCCACCCGTCGACGATCGCCTCCGCAGTCAATTCGGGGTCGTCCAGGTAATGTGACATAACGGCCTTGCTGCGCGTCGCCACCTGACCGATACCGTCGGCGTCCGGGTTGACGACCTTCACTTCCATGCCTGGCAGCGGCTTGCCGACGGTGTCCGCGCGGAAGGGATTGAAGTCGTTGAGCGTGATCGCCGTGCCCGCCTCGGTTAACCCGTAGCCGATGGCGACCTGAATGCCGAGGTCGTAGAAAAACTGGATCATTTGCGGGTCGCAGAACGCGCCGCCGGCGAAGATCGCGCGCAACTCGCCGCCGAAAGCGTCGTGAACCTGCTTGAGCAGAATGCGGCTTAATTCCAGCCTCGGCTCTCTTCGGGACAGCGCGCGGTTGACCTCGACCATGCGGTCGAACACGAAGCGCTTGAGCGGCGGCAGTTCGTCAAATCGCTTCCGCAATCCCGCCTGCAGGTTTTTCAGGATCAGTGGCGCCAGCGCGACGTAGGTGATCTTGTAGCGCTTGAACGCTTCGCGCACGAATTCGGGGCGCAGCGTGCGCAGGTGTACGACGGTCGCGCCGCACACGAACGGGCCGATGAACCCGACCATGAAATCGATCGCGTGGTTGGTCGGCAGGATGCTCAGGTAGCGCACCCCCGGCCAGAAGGGGTAGAGAGACGTGAGCGAGACGCATTGTTCCAGATAGTTTTCGTGCGTCAGCACGCAGCCTTTCGGACGGCCTCCCGTGCCCGACGAATAGACGACGCAGGCCCAGTCCGTTCGTTTGCGTGGAACGAAGTTCGGTTCGCCTTCGACTTCCGGGTCTTCCCATCGAATAGCGCCACGCAGGTCGGCTTTCTCCGGGGCGCCGGTGACGATCACAGTCCGGACGTGGCGCAGCGCCGGGAGTGGTAGCGACCGGTCGCCTGTGGAGCCGGTCGCTACCGCTCCCGGCGCTGTATCAGGTTCCAATTGCGTGATCGCGCGCCACAAGTGGTATTCGGTGACGAGGACCTCGGCCTTCGAGTGCGCTAGAAGGGCCACGTGCTCCGGCGCGCTCAATTTGTAATCGAGTGGTACGAGGACGCCGCCCGCGTAAAATATCGCATAAGCCGCGATCGGCCAGCATGACTGGTTGGTCATGATGATCGCCGCTCGCGATCCGGCTTTGAAACCGCGATCCTGCAGGAACTTCGCCATCGGCGTCGCGGCCTCTTTGAATTCGCGGTAGGTGAGCCGGTGATTTTCGCGCTCGCGGTCGGCTTCGATCAGACAGGTTTCGCCGGCGAATTTATCGACCGCCTCGCGCAGTGCCGAGCCGAGAGATTGATGCCTGGACAGATCAATCATTTCAGAGTCGCGCTTGAATCCTTTCTGCGAGGGTGCGGAAGTCACTTACGCCCTGCACTTCGTAATCGGGGAGTTCGATGTTGAAATGGTTTTCGAGCCGCGTCAACAACTCCAGCGCCTGCAAAGAATCAATGCCCAGTTTCTTAAAGAAGTCATCGTCGGGCGCGAGTTGCTCGCGCGAGGTCTTGAAATGGGTCGCCGCGAGGTCGAGGATTTCATTAATGGTTTGATCCGAAGCGCGCATGAAATTTACTCCGTAATTAACGTTCTTTGCGTTCACAGCTAAAGCATACCTCTCAATAAGCCCACCGCGCCAGCACGCAGCCTGAAGTGAAGCCCGCGCCCACGGCGGCGAACAAGACCAGGTCGCCTTTCTTCAACTTGCCGTCGTCAATCGCATCGCCGATGGCCAGCGGGATGGTCGCCGAGGTCGTGTTGCCGTACTTGTGGATGTTCTTGATGACCTTGCTTTGATCGAGGCCGATCTTATTGGCGGTGGCATCGATAATCCGCAGGTTGGCCTGGTGGGCGATGAAAGCGCCGATGTCGGCGCCGGTCAGGTTGTTCCTCTCCAGCATCGACCGGCTCAGTTCCTCCATCTTGCGCACGGCGTATTTGAATACCGCCTGGCCGTTCTGGTGGACGTAATGCATCTTCCTGTCTACGGTTTCGCGCGAGGACGGGTGGAGACTGCCGCCGCCGGGCATATACAAATGCTCTCCGCCCGACCCGTCAATCTCGTGGCGGTAATCGAGGATGCCGTAGGCTTCTTCGCCTTCGGCGCAAGGTTCGAGCAGAACCGCTCCTGCGCCGTCGCCGAAAAGGATGAGCGTCGTGCGGTCTTCGGGATTCAGAATGCTGGTCATCACGTCCGCGCCGACAACGAGGACCCTCTTATGCTGGCCGCTCTCGATGAACTGCGCGCCCGTGGTCAGCGCGTAGAGGAAAGATGAGCACGCGGCGGAGACGTCGAAACCCCAGGCGCGGGTCGCGCGAATCTTGTCTTGAATCAGACAGGCGGTCGAGGGGAAGAACATGTCGGGCGTGACCGTCGCGACGATGATCAACTCGATGGCGCCGGCCTCGATGCCGCGCCGCTTCAACAGATCGTCGACCGCCTTGACGGCCAGCTCGGACGTCGGCGTGCCCTTTTCGACCCAGTGGCGCTCGTGAATGCCGGTGCGCTCGACGATCCAATCGTGGTTGGTCTCGACCATCTTCGACAGATCGTGGTTCGTGATGACGCGCGGCGGGACGTAGCGGCCCAACGCGGTGATCTTCGCTCTTCGCCTGTTAGCCATGTCTAAACTCCTTTGGATGTGCGATGTATCTACTCTCAACCAGAAACCGGATTATGGCAAGTAAGGATGCGCGTCGGAGCTTTCGACGAACTTGCGCAGCCCGGCCTCGACAGCGGGTTTGGTGAACAATTCGCAGAAAATTTCAATCTCCTGTCGCAATTCGGCGTATGGGATCGGCTTTATAAAACGCTTCGCCGCTTCGCGCGTCGCGCGGTCGAATTTTTTGACCTGCGCCGCCGTGAATCGCGCCACTTTTAGCGCGGCGTCTTCGGCCACGATCTGGCTCACCAGGCCGGCGTTCTGAGCCTTCGTCGCGTTGACGCTGCGCCCCGTCAGCAGCAGATCGCGCACGACGGCGTTGCCCAGATCGCGCTTCAAGCGCGGAACGCCCCCGAAGCCCGGAATCAACCCCAGCCGCAATTCGGGAAAACAGAAGCGCGCCGTCTTGTCGGCGATGATCAGATCGCAAAGCAGCGCAAGCTCGAAGCCGCCGCCGAAAGTCACGCCATGAACCGCCGCAATGGTGGCGAGCGGCGAGGCGTCAATCGCGTTCGCCACCCGATGAGTGCGGTTGAGGAAATCGCGGACCAGCGGGGCGGCCTTGTCGAACCCCATCTCTTTCGCGCGAAAGTACAGCTCGCGCAGATCGGCGCCCGCGCAGAAGCCGGGTTTCATCGAACTGTAAATGATCAGCGCATGCGCTTCGTTTTTCAGCGTCTCGTGAGCCTCGACAAATTTCTCAAGCTCTTCGATAGTTTTCGTTCCGATCTCGTTGCATGGCTCCCGATGCAGAGTAAGCTCGATGCAACCGTCACTCAGTTCCCACGATAAAGTTGCTCCTTGAAAGCCTTTCATGCCTTATTTTGATTTTGATAGAGCGCGCCGATTTCACACTCGAAATGGGCCGCGATCGCGTCGCGCCGCAATTTGCCGTTAGCCGTCAACAATCCGCCCTCGACAGTCAGCGGCTCCTTGTTGATGTGGAAAGCGTGAACGCGTTTGTAATGCGGCAGTTGGGCGTTGACCGTCTCCAGGGCATTCTCGGCCTGTTGGCGGTCGACGTCGCCGGTGATGAGCGCGGTCAGGAAACTCCGCCCGTTGCCTATCACCACGCACTGCTGCGCGCCGGTCAGATTGAACAGGACCTTTTCTTCGATCGGTTCGGGCGCGATGTTGTGGCCCGAATTGAGAATGATCAGATTCTTGATGCGACCGACGATGGCCCAATTGCCCTTCTCGTCAACTTCGCCCTGATCACCCGTGCGAAACCAACCGTCGTCGAAAGCCTTCGCCGTCGCTTCGGGGCGATTCCAATAACCGGCGAAGATATTCGGGCCGCTGACCAGAATTTCATCGCCTTCGCCGAGTCGCATCTCAATGCCGGGAATCGCCGGGCCGACGCGGCCCGGCGTGAAATCGCGCGGGTCGTCCAAAGTGCAAATCCCAGTCGTCTCGGTCAAACCGTAGCCTTGCAACACGCGGATGCCGAGCGTCAGAAAGAATAACTGGGTCTCTTTCGCCAGTGGAGCGGAGCCGCAGATCAACGCCTTCAGATTCGGCCCGATCTTCTGCTTGATCGCAGAGAAGAGCAACGCATTGGCCAGCGCGAACCAAAGCCCGGCGCCGCCTTTGCCTTCATACTGCCGCAGCCAACCCTCTTTGCCTTTGCGGTAGATTGTTTGGATAAAGCCTGGCTTCTGCGCAATTTGACTTTCGACGCCGGTGCGAATGCGTTCGAGCAGCATCGGCACGTTCAGGAAATAATGTGGCGCGGCGAGCTTCAACTCATCAGCCAGTTTGGTCAAATCGGTAGAGAGCGTGAGCAAACTGTTTCGCGAAAGACAACTCAACATCACAATCCACGAAGCCGCGAAACAGAAAGGCGGGTAATGGAAGACTTGGTCCGGCTCGCGATCCGTTGCGCCTTCCATCAATTGATCCAACCGCATCCCCGTAGAGCCGAGCATAAACGTCACGCCGCCGGCGGTGAGCATCACGCCCTTCGGCTCGCCCGACGTGCCCGATGTGTAGATGATCGTGACAACGTCCGAATCATCGAGCTTGATCGGCTCATCCCCAATCTCTTCCCCGGGTTCGTTTGAAGATGCGGTTATGAACGCGTGATTGAAAAGCGTCAGCGGCGGCGCGTCGGGCCAGTTTTTCGCAATCCCGTCAAGCAATTCGGTGTTACCGCAAAAAACCGTGGACGCCCCGCAATCCTTGAGCATATTGACCAACTCTACGGGGGCCTGGCGCGAATAAAGCGGCACGACGATGACGCCCTCGGCCATCAACGCCAGATCGAGCGCGACCCAGTGAATACCGTTCGGCGCGAGTAGGCCGACGCGGGAGCCCTTCTTCAGCCCATTGTGGCGAATGAATGTTCGCGCGGCGCGCACGAAGCCCAATAGCTCTTCACAGGTTACCGTGACGAATTGCCCGTCACGCGCCTCGCGCAGAACAGGGCGATTGGGGGTTTGGTTCAGACGATGAAGAATGTTCTCGATGAAATTCATTTGGTTTATGAATCGAATCGAGATCGTACACGGATCGGACCGATCGCTGCTGATCAGCGCGGATAATCCGTCAGAATCCGTCGCGATCCGTTCAATCCGTGTACGATCTCAACTGTAGGTCTCAAGCAACTTCCGCAAGTTCGGGCTCAGCGGCGGCAGGTAATCTTCCCAATTCTGCAATCCTTTGCGGATCGGGAATTCGGGGTACCGCCGTTGCAAGTGCTCCTCGAAGTAGACGCCCATCTTCGCCATGACCTTCAAATTCTTCGCCACCGTCTTGCCGACGCCGTCGCGTATGGCTTCGCTCTCTTTGAGCAACTTGCCCATAATCACGATCAGTTTCTCTTCCAATTCGGGGTCGTCCACAGTCAGCAGCAGGTCCTGGTGGCCGCGCTCATGCATCAGGTTGTGGATGCGCTCGTCCATCGTCACGCCGGCCGACGCGACCAGCGCGGGCATGCAGGTCACGATGCCGTGGAAGCGCGACGAGACCATCAGGTGGCAGCGGCGCAGCAGACTGACCAGTTGATACATGTCGTAATCGGCGGACGAGAAGATCGGGATGTCGCCGCCCAACATGTCGGCCATCCTCTTGCAAGCCCTCGTGTCAAGCATCTCCATCGCCGCCAGGATGACGAAGACGCGGTTGTCGCGGCGGAATCGCTCGACGGCCTTGGCCATCGCCGTCAGGTAGAAGTCGTACTTGCGCTCGACCTCCGGCCCGGAGTTGTGGAAGTAGAACTTGCGATAATGGCTCTCTTGATAAGCCCCGGTCAGCAACTTGGCCGCGTATCTTGCGACCGACGCTTTCACCGGCCACCAGAACGGATTGATCGGGCAGACGACCAGCACGGGCGTCGAGCCGTCCCATCCGTATTTGCGCAACAGATCATCGCCGTAGTCATCCCCATAGGGCTGGGGCGGCTCGAACGTCCATGCCGTGTCCGTGCCGAGTTCGGTCGAAACGCCGAGTTTGCCGAGCACCGTCTGTGATTCGGGGTTGCGGGTGATGACGAACGAATCCTTACAGTAGCGCGCGACCATCTTGGCGATCAGCGGATCCATATAACCCGCCTCGGCGCCATAACTGACCGACAATTTGTTCTGCGCCGCCGCGATGCCCAAGGAGCCGATCATCATCGTCGTCAGCGCGTTGGCGAATTTGCTCTTGAACTGCGAGCCTTCGCACGCGACCACGCCGTCGAATCTCGGCACCTCGCGCCAGAGCATCGGCGGGAAGAGGTCGGGCAGATAGACCTGCCTGACGCCTTTGAAATAGCCGTCGGTCAGTCGGAAGTTCTGCGTCAGCACGCTCAATTCGCATTTGTCCGGGCCGAGGATGTGGTTGATCTGGCGCAGCATCTCCTCCACGCGCACGTCGGCGCCCGTGTTGCGCGTGCCGTTGTAGCCGGTGAAGAAGAGCTTCAGTTTGTCGCCCGGCTGCCATCGGCGGCCCGCGCCCAACATCCATTTGAATTTGGACAGCTCGATCAAGCCTGATACCCAGGCTTCGAGAGCCAAGTCCATGCTCATCGTGTGTTCCTCAGAAAATCCCTGGGTGCGCATCGCTTCCAGCGTGCAGTATTGGCAATGGGCCCATTGATCGGAATCAGACGGCTCCCGAACTGAAAGCGATGCGTGTACCCAGGTCTGGTTCCAATCAATGCGCCTTTCTCCGAGACTGCACGCTGGAAGCGATGCGTACCCAGGGGCGATTTTCATTGTTTCATGGATAGATGGTTGATGACCGTATCCGTTGGGTAGCGCAGCCTGCGAATGGCCGACTTGCCATGCCAAACAATTATTTGAATGCTGTGCGGCATCTCCATGTTCGGCGGCTTTCCCGGCTCTTCTGCGCTATTCTTCTTTAGTTATCTCATCAAGCATCTTTACGTAATTAAAGCATTCGACGCCCTGATACTTTTGCTGGTACCCCTCAAAGATACTTCGTAAGAAACTCAGGCTAAATTTGTCGCTCCATAGGTATATTGGCAAGTTATGGAAAATGTCAGCGACATCTGCCGCCTGTTCCGCTTTACCTTCCCTGCCAAGCATTCTTATCTCTAGCAGAGCATTGAAGAGCATCCTACATAGTTCTTGCCGTTGCTGCTCTGTCAGCAATCTCGCGTCCGGAAACTCCCAATCATTTCTTGCTTCATTGTCTTCCATCCAGTAATCCTCTAATGCCCTTGCCGCCTAACTTGGGGCTATCTCACTGCCGGAATCAACATTGGCTGGGCGATCTGTGGCGCATCGCTCGGCCAGTCTTTGTAAGGATACGTGAAATTTCCCGCCTTGCTGAATCTCAACAGCGGATAACTATATTGTGAAAACGGCGCGGGTTTCTTGCCAGTCTCGTTCGTGATGCGCGAATTGTCGAAGACCGTGTTCCAGATCAGATACGGAATAAACACCTTCAGCAACGTCGCGCCGTAGCCGATCGCGTTGCCGCGCAAATTATCCGCCAGCCAGTTGTTGATCCGCGTGAACGGCTTTTCGAGCGCGGGCAGATAGACCGGGCCGCGCTTGCCCTGCGCTTCGGCCAGCGCGTCGGTCAACTCTTTGAACGTCTGCGAATCGACGCCGGACGACAGGTGGTAGATGTCGTGGTTCGGCTTCTCTTTCTGGTGGATCGTGACGATGGATTCGGCGACGAAGTCCACGTTGACAATGTCCACTTTGTCCGTAGGGCGAAAGGGAAGCGCTAGCAAGCCCGCGAGAAACACGAACGAGCGCACCATGTCGAACTGCGTCGTTTCGGCGTAACGCGAATCGCCCAGAATGATGCTCGGACGAAAGACCGTGTGCGGGACGTCGGGCAGCAATTCGGCGACCATGTGCTCGCAGAACTTCTTGGTGCGCGCGTAAGGGTCGTAATCGGAGCGGTTCCAATCGAGCGCCTCGTCTTCCTTAACGACCTCGCCCGAGCGGTGGCCGGCGATGGCCACGGTCGAGACGTCGCTGAACCTTCTCAGCCCATGCAGATCGCGCGCGGACTGCGCGGCCTTGATCACTTCGAGCGTGCCGCGCAGATTGACGTTCAGGCAGACCTTTTCGCTCCTGCGGTTGAGCGAGGCTGCGCAGTGGATGACCGAATCGGCAGTCTCGACCAAACGACGGTAATCATTGTCAGATAGGCCGAACTTCGCGTCGGTCAGATCGCCACAGAAGACGTTGACGCGCGATTGCAGATATTCGTGGAAGCGTGGGAAATCCAGATGGAGTTGCATTGACTTCCACAGACGCTCGGCGGCCTCCTGCTCGGTCCTGGCGCGCACGAGCAGGTTGAGCTTGTCTTTGTGATTTTCGAGCAGGAGCGCGGCTACGTGCGCTCCCACGTAGCCGGTCGAGCCGGTCAGGAAGATTGCCATAAAATGATGATGCAAGAATTCAGGGCCGCGTTCAACTTGCCGCGACGCTCTCTTCGGGCGTCTGTATTTGAACCGCCCGCCTCGCGCTGTTTTCAACCGGGCGTCCTTCGATGATCGGGTAAGACCATTTGCGCAGGGCCGGGATGTGGACGTTGATCCAGTAGTCCCACCAGTCAATATAGTTCGCGTCGTAGCCGAAGGCGGCGCGCTCTTCTTCCGGCAGCGCGGCTGAAAGCAGTTCGACGTTTCGCGCCTCGAAGACGTATTCGTTGTGGAGGATGAACGGCTCGTAAAGCTCGATGATCTTTTCGACGCGATCCAGGTCGCGCTCTCTGCGGACGAGCGGCGAGCGCATCATCGGCAGCGGCGAGAGGATGCGCTGCAGCGCCTGAACTATCTGCTTCTGCGCCGGCGCCGAGAGTTTCTGGTAGCGCTCCTTCGAGACGGGGATCGTGTCGAAGTAAGCCAGCAGCCGCTGGTTGAAATCGTCCTGCGCCCGGTAGTGCTTGCGGTGGGCCAACCCCGTCAATTCGATGGTGCGGCGCATGTCGCAAGGGTTGGTCGCGGAGGTCGCCAATTGATAGATCGGCTCGTGGCGGCGTTCGATCAGAGCCGCCGCGATCAGCGCCATCCCGCGGCAGACCAGGTCTACAGGAATGATGTCGAGGCACTTCTTGCCGTTTGTCGGCATCTGGCGGAAGAAGGTGCCGAGCAGGTAAGAGATCGGCGCCGAGGTGTTGACGCCTTCGTTCCAGCCCTCGAACGGGTCGTGCGTGGAGGTCTCGACGATTGACGGGCGCACGACGGCGACGGGCAAGTCGGCGCCGAGCTTGGCGATCAGCGATTCGGCGAGACTCTTGGTGAAGGTGTAAGTGTTGGGCCATCCCAGTTCGCGAGAGCGGCGCATCCCCGCCTCGATCAGTTCGTCGCGCGTCCAGCGCTGGCGCTGCTTGCGAATCTGCGCTTCGAATTCCGTATCGCTCAGCTTACGGCCTTTGCTCAAGACCTGTTGGCGAAGCCGCTCGGAGATCTCCGGGCTCTCGGCGCGCGACTCGACCTCTCCGGCGAGCCGTCGCAGCGATTCGTGTTCGGCGTCGGCGTCGAAATCGGCGAGGCCTTTCGGGGTGTAATTGGGCGTGATCGCTTCGGCGATGCGGCCGTCGCGGTACCCGACCACGTAACAGGTCGAAAGGTGCAGCAGCGCCGCGCGGTCGCAGCGGCGCAGGAAATCGATCAGGTGGAGCGTGCCGTCAATGTTGATCGACAACGCCTGGCGCAGGTCTGGGTTGAAATCGGTCAGGCCGGAGCTGTTGATCACCAAGTCGAGATCGGACTTCACGCGCTCGAACGTCGCGGGGGCGATCCCGAGGCCCGGCTGCGTGACGTCGCCTTCGATGACTTCGACCTTTTCGCTCAGGAAGGCGCCGAAATCGTCGCCGTGCCGGGCGTGCAGGTTTTCGAAGAGCGGCGATTCGGCGACAACCTTCTCGAAGCGGCGCCGGGCCGTCGTCGAACGCTGGCGGCGTATGAGCAGGTAGACCTTGGCTATCTCCGGAACCTCTTCTAGGATCTTCGCCAGCCAGACTTTGCCGATGAACCCTGTGAAGCCGATGAGCAGGACATGTTTGCCCGCGAGCGACTCCCGCACGGAGAGCCTTTCGATCTGTTTGCGCTGCTCGAAGATTACTGTGGGAGTGTTGGACGCGGCGAACTGACGTCTGGCGGGGATTACCGCGTTGTCGAGCATCTCTCTGTGATGGGAGAAGCCCAGATTGCGCGCGAGCCTTTTAGGCGTGACGCGCCCGTCGGGTTTTCCGCCGATGACCCGCGCCAGCGCCTGTCTGGGCCGAATCACCGGCGAGAGCAGGCGGCCTGTGGCCAGGCCGTCGCGGAATTCGAGGCGGTTGGCGATCAGGCGCTCGGCCCCAAGATGCCGCGCCAGAGGACGCATGACGTGGTCGAGCCCTTGACTGACCAGCACGATGCGGGCGCCGCGCGCCTGCGCTTCCTTCAATTTCACCACGCCGTTGGGCTTCAACTTCGGCATGAGGACGTAGTTAAAATACTCTTCGCCGAGAAGGTCCAAACGGTCGCGACTCACGCCGCGCAGCAAGGTGTGCAGCGCGCGCGTGGCGAAGATGCGGTCGAACGCGTAGAGCAGCGGACGGAACATGGCCAGCAGCGCGACGCCGCCGCGCCGCATCCATCGTTCGGAGAAGCTCTGCGCGTTCCAGGTGAAGAACGCCACAGGGTGGACCGCCCCCAGGTTTAGCAGACTGCCTTCGACGCGCCAGAAAGTCGCGTTGGGCGTGTGAGAAGACGGCGTCAAATCGGACTTCCGAGCGGTCGTCGATGTTTGCGACCCAGTCTTGTTCTTGCTTTCGACTGCGCTCACTACTGAATTCTCAAGCCTTCGTAATTTTATTGACTTCTTGTTCGGCGGGGACAACGCTTTTTTACTCAATCCCGTGTTAAATCAAACTAGACGACTTTGGTACTCATGTACAGCGCCGCGCGTAGTGGCGGGTATTCCCCGCCCAACCGCCTCAATCACGAACGCGGGCGGGGAATACCCGCCACTACGCGCGCGGTACTGTACCTATCCCGCTTGGCCCGCCTGGTTTGATTTAAAAGCGTCAAAGTTCAGACTTCGATACCGCATGAAACCTGAAATCCCGGCGGTAGTCAAACAAAAGGAATTGTTTGATTACCGCCGGACAAATTCCTACAATCGCCGTGTTCCCCTAAATCGAACCAGGCAAGATTGGTACGGTACGGGGAGCGTCAGCGACCTGAGCATCGATCAATAGGCCTATTGATCGATGCTCAGGTCGCTGACGCTCCCCGTACCGTACCGCCGCGTGTCCCAATGTTGCCTGGTTC
>WNFU01000970.1_pt1 | contig 50902 bp, 44 predicted proteins | sample 5400121 | NCBI WGS metagenome assembly WNFU01 (sample SAMN13153360, study PRJNA577476) | soil metagenome | isolation source: 100 cm soil or saprolite under grassland replicate 1 | place: USA:California | collected 2016-06-15 | reverse complement strand
ATCAGCGGCGCGTCAATCCCGAAGCGGCGCGCGATCCGCAACGTGACCGCGAAAACGCGCGTCGTGGAACCAATCCTGACGGTATGCTGATCGGCTGGGCGCCGGGCATGTCGCCGACTCAGTTGCGGCCGGGTCATGCCAAATTGGTCAAGAAAGGCTCGGTCCTGATCTTCCAGATGCACTACACTACTAACGGCGTGGCCGCAAAAGACCGGACCAGTGTCGGCCTCATTTTCGCCAAAGAGCCGGTGGAGAAGCGCTACATCATTACGGGCCCGGGCGCGCGCGATCTGGTGATACCGGCGGGCGATCCGAGCTACGAATCGCGCTCCTCCTTCACCTTTAAGGAAGACAGCCACATCTGGGGCTTCATGCCACACATGCACGTGCGGGGCAAGGATTTCAAATATACCCTGGTATTGCCCGACGGCTCCTCGAAGGTGCTGCTCAATGTGCCGAAGTACGACTTCAACTGGCAGCTCAATTACTGGTTGAAGGCGCCGGTGGCGGCGCCGAAGGGCAGCCGGTTGGAGTGCGTGGCGCATCACGACAATTCGGTCAACAACAAGTACAACCCGGACCCGACGAAGACCGTGTACTGGGGCGATCAAACCTGGGAAGAGATGATGATCGGCTGGTTCGACTATACGGTAGATAGTCAGGATTTGCGCAAAGAGACAGCTTTGCTCAAATGATCTGAAATGAATTCCGATGGACAGGAGCGGTGGTGGGGTCATCATCGTCCTGTCCGTCTCTGTAGATATTCCGGGGAAGACTTCCTGTCGCGTTGCGACGCGATGAGATGATGAGAACCCTCCTGGGAGCGCAGGCATCCCTGCCTGCCTGCTTCCGGCACTGGCTGACTGACTGAAGCAGGCAGGGATGCCTGCGCTCCCAGGGATTTTCCGAAGAGGAGGCGGTTGTGTGGATTCCAAAATATAAGCGCGATGAATTGAAAGGGGTGGAATCACCCATCCCGACTCAGGTCGTTTCCAACGAAGAGATTCTCCCTCGCCCGCAAAGCAAGGAGCAGAAGCAGGTCGAGCGCCTCATCCACGAGATGGGCGAAGCGAACGCGAAGAAGCTCGGTCTGAAGCGGCGCGACTTTATGCGCACGACAATGGGGTTTGCGACTTCGTTGTTAGCGATGAACAAGGTCTTCGGCAATCACTGGGAGGTCGATCCTGTCGAAGCCTTCGAGCCTGACGCGACGGCGGAAAAGTTTCCGAAGGGGGAATACTTCATCATTGACGTGCAGACGCACTTCACCAACGCCTACGACCTGGGGAACGAGCGACGCGATGGCGCTGGAGGGTTTCGTCAGTATGAATTCCTCAAGAACATGGGCTTCAATCTCAAAGCGGACGCCGAAGCCTACAGCTTCCACAATTTCGTCAAGGAGATCTTCTTTGACAGCGAAACGAGCATCGCCGTGATCAGCGGCGTGCCATCTAAAGAGAAGCAACGAGACGATCAGGGCAAAGTTCTGGAAGGCCCCGCCCGCAGTCGCTCCGGATTGCCGAGCTGGCTGATGACGAAACGCAAACAGGACATCAACCAAATGGCCGGCGGATTGCGCGCGCTGTGTCAGGGCAATGTCGCCCCGAATCATTACTGGGATAAGGTCAAGAACCAGCCCGACTGGCCTGCGCTTTACGAGCAGATGGAACGCGAAGCGAAGCTTTACAAGATCGATTCGTGGAAGTGGTACTGCCATACGGACCCGGGCTTGAGCGGCGGCGGCTTCCAGCTCGACGACGAGATGTCGGCGAAGTTTTACGAGAAGGCGCGCCAACTCGGCGTCAAACTCTTCAGCGTGCACAAAGGCTTCTCCTACCAATCGCGCACGCTCGGGCATCTGGCCAATCCGAAGGATGTCGAAAAGGCCGCCTTACAGAATCCTGATCTCACTTTTGTGGTTTATCACTCGGCGCTTAAGCATGGAACGAACGAACAGGATTACATCAAGAACAATCAGTTCGATCCGACGACCGGCGATTTCCTTTGGCATAACGTGTTAATGGACATCAAGAAGCGCAACCCGAAGATCAATAACATCTACTGCGAGATCGGCTCATCGTTCGGCCTCCTCGCGGTTGATAACCCGCTGATGTGCCAGCACCTGATCGGCAAGAACGTCAAGCATTACGGTTCCGACAACGTCATCTGGGGAACTGACTGCCTGTGGTGGGGCTCGCCGCAGTGGGCGATTGATCTGATGAAGCGCTTCCAGATCAGCGACGAGCTGTGCGAGAAGTTCGGCTACAAGAAGTTGACGAAGCAGGATAAGGCCAACATCTTCGGCCTGAACGCGGCAAAGCTCTATAAGATCAATCCGAAGTCGAAGTATAACCCGCTGCCGGATGACGCGGTCGAACGCTTCAAGAAGCGCGAGTATGCGGATGAAAAGATCGGAGCTTATCCGGCCCACAACGCGCAAGGCTGGGTGCGCGCGGGCGATTAAATTTCTGGGTCTGCCATTCCGTTTTCGCTTCGCGTGTCACAAATGGAACTACTGATGACAGACGATGAAATCGTAAAATCGGCCAGATTTACGAAGGCACGTCGAACATGCAGCGGCAGACGATCGCCAAAATACTGTTGGCCGAATCGTTATGATTCCCACTTTGGTTTCCACCGAAGGAAGCTTGCTCCGTAATTAAGCGTGAAACCTGAGACCAGCAGGAAGAGGATGAGCCATTACCGTAGAAAGACTCGCCGTCATTCGACTTTGTGCGTAGCGCTAGCTTGGCTTGGTGTCTTTGGCGGGCTGCTGGTTTTTCAACCCGAACCGGCGACGCCGAAGATTGAAGCGGAGCGACAGCCGCAAGACCAAGCCGATCCAATAGTGATGGGCAGCAAGCTCTTCAACCCTACGTGCAGTAGTGGCTATTGCCATGGGGCGAACGGCGTGGGCGGCAGCGCGCCTTCGTTGCGTGACCGGAATTTCACCGCTGAATACCTGACGCGCGTGATCTCCGAGGGCGTGCCGGGGACGGCGATGCCGGCTTTCAAAAACCAGCGCTCGCCGGAGCAGATTCAGCAGTTGGTGGCCTATGTAATGACCTTATCGAAAGGCGCCGCGGCCTCCAACTTGCTTGCTTCGCCTGAAACTTCGGCGGCAAGACCCTCACGTAGGCCTGGCCCTGAAGATCAGGCCACGACTGGCCGACCCATGCCACCGATGAAGGAGGTCACGGGGGAACGACTGGCAAGCGCGGCGAAAGAGCCGCAGAATTGGATGACTTACTTCGGCTCCTACGACGCTCAGCGTTATAGCCCACTCAATCAGATCACGCGCGCGAACGTCAAAAGTCTTGCGCCGGTCTGGGCTTTTCAGACGGGGAAAATCGAGGGCGGACTCAACGCGACGCCACTCGTAATTGACGGTGTGATGTATTTGGTCGGTTCATACAATCGCGTCTTCGCGCTCGATGCGGCCACCGGCAAACTGTTCTGGCATTACTTCTACAAACTGCCGTCTGGACCGATTCCATATGGCACGTCGGCGCGCGGCATCGCAGTCGGCTATGGCTTAGTGTTTATGGGCACGCTCGACAATCATTTGGTGGCGCTGGATGCTCGGACTGGCAGAGAAGTGTGGAAGGTGGAGATTGAGAATTACCAGAAATGCGGGTGTAACGTCACCGGCGCCCCTATCGTCGTCAAAGATAAAGTTGTCGTTGGTGTGACCGGCGGCGACAGCGCGCACCGTGGTTATCTCAACGCCTTCTACGCAAACACGGGTAAGCAGGCTTGGCGTTTCTATACGATTCCCGGGCCAGGCGAGCCGGGCTTTGACACCTGGGAGAAAGAGTCATGGAAGTTCGGCGGCGGCGCGACTTGGATGACTGGTTCGTATGACCCCGAATTGAATCTGATCTACTGGGGCGTCGGCAATCCTTCCTCGGATTTTTATGGCGACGACCGCGAAGGCGACAATCTTTACACCGGCTGTATCGTCGCGCTTGACGCCGACACGGGTAAGCTGAAATGGCATTACCAGGAGATCCCGCATGACGTTTACGATTTCGATGCGGCTTATGAAGCCACGCTGATCGATGTCGATCGGAATGGGCGGAAACAGAAACTGCTGGCGCACACGAACAAAGGCGGCTACGTATGGGTTCTGGATCGGGTGACCGGCAAATACATCAACGCCTGGCCGCATGTGGATGCGGTCAATTGGGTAAAAGGTTTTGGCAAAGATGGCGCACACATCGGTCGTCTAGAAGTACCGGCAGGCAAAAGCACCGTGGTCTGTCCATTTTGGGGTGGCGGTCGAAGCTGGAACCATCAGGCATACAGCCCGCGCACCGGATGGCTTTACAACCACGGTGTCGAGTGGTGCGGCTTGATCACCCCGGTTCCACAGGAGCCAAGAGAAGGGCGCGGATTTGTCGCCGGCACGATTGAGGTGAAGCCGCCCTTAACCGGCCCGGCTTACGGTCACATAGATGCGTTCGATCCGGTCAGCGGGGAAAAGAAGTGGACTGTGAAAATGAAGTACCCGTTGACTTCATCATTGTTAGCCACAGGTGGCGACGTGCTGTTTAAGGCTGACATCGAGGGGAACTTTCTTGCCTACGATATAAAGACTGGCGAGAGACTCTATTCTTTTAACACTGGTTCAGGCACGCGCGGTTCGCCGATCACTTACTCAGTCAACGGGCGTCAGTACATCGCCGTGCCTTCCGGACTCGGGTCGATCTTTACCAGCGGGTTGAGCGGCTTGTGGCCTGAGACGAGGAATTTCCAGAACGGTTCAACGCTCTTTGTTTTTGCGTTGCCTGAAGCCGCGATTGAGCGCAAGGCGCGAACGACAAAACGATAGCGTATTGCAATGGACTGCCCAGACAAGGATGGTTACGCACGCATCGAATTGATTGAAGGACATGTTCGTAAAGAGTAGTAATGGGTTCTTAGCGTCTATTTGCCTTTGCTAGAAGCGGGTTTGTGATATCAGCTAATCGGAGGAACAATTTATGCGACGACTGTTGATCACCTTCGGAATAACCCTGTTCATTCGTGTCCTTGCGGCGCCGCGGTATAGGTAAGAAATCAGATGCGCCGCCGCGGCGCCGCAAGGACACGATGTTGCGTGCCAGATAGCGGCGAGATATGATTGCCACAGCCTCAATCATTCATTGGAGACCATCTACGCCACGGAGGAAACCGATGCTAATCAAGATCGACAATACAATAATCAATACTGCGAATATCGTCTCAGCGCACTTTACCCCCGCCACCGAAAATCTGAGGGGGGCTCTCACGATTGTCTTCGTAAACAATGTCGAGCCGACGAATTCCCTTGGGACGATGCTTCTGGAAGGTGACGAGGCTGTGGAGGTATGGAATGCTTTAAGCGGGGAGGCGAAAAGCGTCTCGCCGAAATAAGAAATTCGAGACATTCTCTGATCTGTTCAAACAGAAAAAGCCGACCGTCGTTGCTTCACCGGCCGGCTTTTCGTGAGCTTTCGGCGCGCCAGCACCCATTATTGTACTGGCGCGCCGAAAGCTCACATTCTGTTTGGGTAACGACGTCCGATTATGTAGCCCGTACCATCTCCGAAATTTATTACTTGGACAGTTAAATCAAGATTCTTCGTAACTGGATTAGCCGCGCCGAATTCTGTTTCAATTTGCTGACGTACATATTCAGCTTTCTACATAAAGCAACTTCGGCTTGCCTGTTCAACCACTCCATCATGGTTGCGGTAGCGGTACCGATTCTACGCATCGCGCCGCTCGGAGGCGAGAGCGAGCAACGCTTTTTTGCCTTTTTCACGCTCCGTTTCCGCAAGCACACGTTCATTCAGCTATGACGGCGGAGCTTACAAAGAGTCTTCGGTGATTGTTTTCGATGAGGCGACCAAAGCGTTGACTTCCACCGAGAAACTCAGCAGCGGGATGACTCTCAACACTAAGGGCGATTGGGCCAGCCCGATTTCAATTCGCTACACGATCGATCCTGTTAAGATCAAAGGTCAGGCCTTACAACTGCGCCGCAATGTCTCGATCGTCGCCGCACACTCATTTACCTTTCTTTGCGCAGGATACTCCACCCATAAACGCTTCGTTTTGGGTGGAGAGGAATGCGCCGCCCCTTTCTCAAGTAAAACAGTTGTGGCATATTGCGCGGATGGGTGTTCACCTGTCGATAAAGGCCAAATTGGTACTAGCCGCTAACGCTGGGCAGGAACTCAAGTCCAACATGGAAGAGTTCAATCGCGCCTGCAACACCCTTTCCGAACTCGCCTTTCAGCAAGATTTGCATCGCAGATATGACATCCATCACACAGGCTATCGCCTGATCCGAGAAGAAACGAATCTTCCCGCCCAGCACGTGGTCAACGCGATTGCCAAGGTGAGCGCCGTTTATACCCGCGACCAGAACAAGTGGCGCCAATTCAAATCACATTCTTCCGTGCGATATGACGCCCGCACGATGACTCTTGATCAGGACTGTCATAGCGCCTCGCTGACTATCTGTCCGAAAGGCCGTGTTGCCGGGCGGTTGCAGATGTCTGCCAGGATGCGCAAACAACTTTGCCAGGGCGAACTCGGCTCCGCCGAATTGGTCTATCGCAAGGGGAACTTCTACTTGCACATTTCGATCACGATTCCGGCGCCGGAGGTTAAACAGCCACAGGGCAGTCTCGGTGTTGATCTCGGCCATATCCGCCACAAAAAATCCTGCTACAAAAGGACGAGACGATCTCTCCAGGCCAACGGCAGTAAGAGCGCCAAACGCGCGCTCAAGCGTGTCTCTGGTCGTGAGAGGCGTTTTGTCGCGGACACCAATCACTGCGTCAGCAAACAAATCGTGGCTGACGCCAAGGCAAATAATCAGCGGATCGTCCTTGAAGATCTCAATGGAATTCGTGAGACCGGCAAGGCGAAATGCGTTCACGAATGGAGTTTTGCCGAACTTCAACAGATGATCCGCTACAAGGCGGCCAGGGCGGGTGTGGAGGTCGTGGTGGTCTCGCCTCGGTACACATCTCAGACCTGTTCGCGATGTTTGCATCTGGGCGTACGTCCGAATCAATCGAAATTCCAATGCCGCGATTGCGGCTATCAGATCAACGCCGATCTGAATGGAGCGAAATCTATCGCCTTGAGGCATGACCTCGTGGCGATGGGCCGTTACTTCTGTGAATATCCGTGGAAGGAAGTCAACCGGCCCGGAGCGGTTCGTTCTTCTGAGAAGAAGCGTCAAGTACGAAACCTGAAACCGCAAGCTCCATCTACAGCGCGTCCTCGCGCTTAGATGGAGTAGTTGACTACAAAGTTCCCGGTCTGAGCGTGGCCGTCATCAATGAAGGCAAGATCGAATGGGCGCGCGGTTACGGCGTCGTCGAAAAAGACGGCGACAAGTCAGTCAGCGCCGACACTCTCTTCCTGGCCGGCTCGATCAGCAAGCCTGTGGCTGCGCTCGCAGCGCTGCGCCTGGTCGAGCAGGGTAAGCTCGCCCTCGATGAGGACGTTAATCTGAAGTTGAAGACATGGAAGGCGCCGGAGAACGAGTTCACCAAGGAGAAGAAGGTCACGCTGCGCGGGCTGCTCAGCCATAGCGCCGGGCTGACCGTGCACGGGTTCCCCGGCTACGCTGTGGACGCGCCAATGCCGACACTGGTTCAGATTTTGAACGGCGAGAAGCCGGCCAATACCGCGGCGATAAGGGTTGACATCGAGCCGGGCAGCCGGTGGCGGTACTCGGGCGGCGGCTACACCGTAATGCAACAGTTGTTGATGGATGTGACGGGAAAGTCGTTCCCCGAACTGACGCGCGAGCTGGTCCTCGCGCCCGCCGGCATGCGGCAGAGCACATACGAGAACCCATTGCCGAAATCGCTAGAAGCTTCGGCCGCCACCGCGCATGGCCCTAGCGGCGACAAGGTCAAAGGCCGCTGGGCTATCTACCCCGAAATGGCCGCCGCCGGATTATGGACGACGCCCTCGGACCTGGCGCGCTACATCATTGAGGTACAGCGCGCGCTGGCGGGCCAATCGAAAGTTCTATCACGCGAGATGGCCCGGCAGATGGTGACGGTTCAGAAGGGGAATCACGGACTCGGCCCGGCGCTGAATAACGCGGGCAAGGAGTCGGCGCGCTTCGACCACGGCGGCACGGACTTAGGCTTCGAGGCCATCTTCATGGCCTATTGCAACAGAGGACAGGGCGTGGTGGTGATGATGAATGCGAATCGCACGCGGCCGCTGGCGCTAGAGCTGATTCGCGCAATCGCTCGGGAGTACAACTGGCCGGACTTCCAGCCGCAGGAGCGCGTTCTGGCCAAAGTCGACCCCGCCATCTACCAGAAGTATGCGGGACTTTACGAACTCGATAATGGGTCCAAGATCACGATGACGACGGAAGAGGGGCGGCTCTGGGCGCAGGGGCCGGGGGGAGCCAAATCCGAGATGTTGCCAGAATCGGAAACAAAATACTTCTCCGACAATGGCATTGTGCTCAGCTTTGAGCTGGGCGAGGGCGGGGCGGTGGCTGCTGTGATCATCGAGCAGGGCGGGCAGACCATGCGGGCGAAGAGGGGCAAGTAGTGGGCCGCACTGCGATGCGCTGAAACAATGAAAAGCGCCTGGGGACGCTCGCTTCCAGCGTGCGGGGTTTCCGCATTCGATAGGGGCAAGTCGCATATCTGGTGGTTCAGTTGGAAGGCAGGGAAACGGGGAGAGCAAAGAAAATCAAGGTAATTACTCGCAGGTTTACGGCCAAAACTGAAGGGCCATAAAATCTCGATACAATTCTGAGAACCTGCCGTTTTCGGTGGGACTGGTGTTGTTGATCGCCTGCGCCAACGTCGCCAATCTGACGCTGGCGCGCGCCGCCAAACGGCAACAAGAAATCGGCGTGCGGCTGGCGCTGGGCGCGACGCGCCGGCGCATCATTCGCCAATTGCTGACGGAAAGCCTGTTGCAGCTGATTGTGAAGAAGGGCGCACGCGCACGCTGGGAAAGCAGGTAGCTAGCCGTTTTCGACACGCGCCTTTATATCCGAGTACGCCGTTCACATGGCGCATGGATTTGCCATTGCCTTGCAACAAGCGAGCCGGATCCGACAGCGATGCGCCGTGAAAGAACCCCACGTTGACGTGCGAGGTGAATACATTGACATAGCCGAAGGGCGCATCTCCTAAACATGCAACCGGACAGCCGTCATGTAAAAGCTCCCGGACTTCGTCCCCGCACTTTCGCATCACCTCAAACCACTGATGCGCGATGGCTCCCAATTCACCTGCATGCTCTTTCATCCACGCATCGATGGCGGGATCCCGCTCGACAGCCCCGTTGAATCGCAGCAATTCCGTTCTCATCGTCGCTCCACGCTCCTGCTTTGGCAGTTCGTCTCTATAATAAGCTGTAGATACATCAATAAGCTGTAGATACATCAGAATAACGCTAGCAGAGAGGTGGATGAGCAGCAAGAGAGCAACACAGAATTAGGACACTACCGAACAGAGTCAACGTTAGGGACCACAGCTCGGTAGAAAGTAAACGGGAGGACGAAATGAAACGCAAAACAATATCTCAACTCTTTGGCTGCTTTCTTGGCCTCATCTTGCTCTTGCCTCTGACGGCGAGAGCGCAAAACACACCACAGAAGTCTGGCGATCCAGAATTAGAGCGGGTGCAAGCAATGATTCGCCAAGCCAGGCAAGAGTCCGAGCAATTCTTGGGGTCTGGCGGCAAAGCAAGCGACGCCAATCATCCCAACATAAAATGGGCGGCCACTCTTTGGCAGTATCGCGGCGAACATCCCAGCACTCCGGCGACAGATCTTGCCACGAGCGAAGCGCTGCGCCTGCTGATCCGCGCCGATCACATCAACGAAATGCAGGCCAAGGCAGACACCTTGAAACCAGATGACGCCGCCTGGAAACAAGCCATCAATGCACTGATGGAAGCAGCCACTAACCGGGGCAACTATGACTATCTCATCAGCAAAGCCCAAGCTCTTGTTCAACACGCGACTGACCCGGAGATCGAACTGCGTGCCCGCTTCACCCTCGGCAGAGCCTATTGGAAAAAAGGGGACACCGAGCAGGCGAAGGCCGCTTTTCAAGCTGTGATCACCCAGCATCCGAACACGTCTTACGCAGAATCGGCTGAAGGCAACTTGATGGAGATGCAAAACCTCAATCTCGGACAGCCCGCTCCGCTGTTTGCCAACAGAACAATCAACGGAGAGCCGATTTCTCTGGCCGACTTCAAAGGCAAGGTTGTGGTGCTGAAATTCTGGGCCTCGTGGTGACGTATATGCGTGGGGGAGGTTCCCCTACTCAAAGATCTGTACGCGAAATATAGGGATCAAGGATTGGTTATCGTTGGTGTCTCACTCGATGAAGATCCAAAGGCGCTTCAGGAGATGGTGTCAAGCAAAGGCATTACTTGGCCGCAAGTTCGGGATGCAGAGGGAGCCATTGTCAAGCTCTTCAATGTCAAAGGGACGCCCACTTATAACGTGCTGGATCGTGATGGGAAGATTGCGGCCAAGAGAATTCCGGCGCAGGAACTCAGCGGCGCTATTACCAATCTCTTGAAGAAATGAAGGGGGACGACTTATAGAGTCGCTTCTTTACAAAAGTACCTAACTCCGTGTTAAGCCGCAGATGAAATGGCTGAAGAACTGATGGAACGTGAGCTTTCGGTGGATCGGTACAACAATGGGGATCGGCGCACCGAAAGCTCACGACTTATCCCTGAGGTATAGAGCGGCTGAGCCAGTCCTCAAAACGCGTCGGGCCGATGCGCGGGTTATCGCCAGGGGTGAGGCTTTGATCGTTCAACTCTATGCCGAAGTAGAGTGTGAGGACGTCTGTGGTCACCTTCCGTGCGTCTCCGGTTGCGCGCAAGAATTGTCGGACGAGTTCGTCGAGAGGTATCAGTTGGGGACCCGCCAGCTCGACCATGCCGTTCACCGGTTCCTTGACTGCGACATCGGCCATTACGGCAGCGACGTCATCCGCAGCGATAGGCTGCAAAAGGGCAGATGACAACCGAACCGTTTGCCCATCGGTGGCCGATTGGGCGATGCTGCCCACGAACTCGAAGAACTGCGTTGCGCGGACGATCGTGTAGGGAACCGGGGAGGCCTTGATCAGGTTTTCCTGGGCCATCTTCGCGCGGAAGTACCCACTTCCAAGAAGGCGATCGGTTCCGACAACCGACAGTGCAACGTGATGCCCCACGCCAGCGGTCGCTTCCGCGGCAAGGAGGTTACGCCCTGATGTCTCGAAGAACTCCAAAACCGCCTTATCCTCGAACGAAGGCGAGTTCGCCACGTCAACAACGACCTGAGCGCCTGTAAGCGCTTCAGCCAATCCCTCGCCAGTGAGGGCATTGACGCCCGAGGAGGGTGAGGCTGCCACTACCTCATGGCCCTGCTCACTAAGGTTTTTCACGAGCTTTTTTCCGATGAGCCCGCTGCCGCCAATCACCACAATCTTCAAAATGAATCTCCTAGTTTGTCGCCCGCAAGCCGGGTCCGAGTTTTTGACCGCCGTATAATGATAGTCTGAATGAGATACTTATTGGACGTACAGGAGGGAAGCTGCGATAAGACCCAACAAGGACTCACTTATCTGACCGGAAACGTTCGCATCGCCTCTTCATATTCGCCCGCCACATCCGACAAGGCCTTACCCGGCGCCATGGCCGGGTCAGGCGGCGCTGCGGGAACGGCGGGAGCGGGCCAGAGCCAGCCCACCGAGGGCCATGGCGATCAGCCCCAGCACCAGGGCCGCGGCGCCACCGACTACTCCGTTGCCGGCGCCGGGACCACCTTTGGCGATGGCCAAATTCAGCCCGCCGTTGACCACGGCGATCAGCCCCGCCACCAGGCCCACGATGGCCCCCAATGTCCCGTTACCGGCGCCGATACGACCGGCGGATCGGCGCAGAGCCAGCCCACCGATGACCACGCCGACCAGCGCCAGCACAACGGCCGTGGTGGCCCAGAGTCGCCGGGGGGTCAGGCCGTAAACCGTGGTGGCGGCTGGCTCCGAAACGTGCGCGGCCACCAGCACGGCATGCACAAGCCCCCCGAACAGGGCGGCTGCAGCCAGGGCGGCGAGAATAAGAGCGAAGGTTCGTTTCATAGATTTTGTTTTGACCATAGCCCATTATCCAACAGCGGATGAGTTCCGTATTGGATAAAATTGACCTGACCTAAAAATGTGGAAGGTGGTAGCGTTTGACGTGTATGTTGGGTTCGATAAAGCGTTTGTGGCGATTTATGTAATCGGTCGGGCTAAGACCCGAGAACTCGAGAAATTCGCGTATAAAATGGGACTGATCGAAGTATCCGAGATCAACGGCAAGGTCCGCCCAATTGATCGAGGGATTGTGTTGGATGAAAGTCCGGGCTTGCTGAAACCGCTGAATCCGGCTGAACAGTTTCGGCGTTATGCCCACTTCCGCCTTGAAAACCTGAATGAACCGACGCTGGCTTAGACCAAGATACTTTGCGGCCTCCCTGACTGTCGGCCCGGCTTGGTTCTTCCCGAACATTTCCAGCGCCGCCGAAACCGCGTAATGCTGTTCCACGCCGTGACACAAGCGACTCAACAGAGCCTCCTGGAGCAACTGAAACCGCTCGGCAGAAGTTCTTGCCTCACAAAGGCGCTCCCGCAGCCGACCGGCCGACGGTCCCCAAAGTGTTTCCAGATCGACGTGAGTGTCGGCGAGATCGCCTGCCGGGAGTCCGAGAAACGGAAAAGCGCCGCCCGGTTTGAAGTGAACCCCGATGATCAAGGCAGCTTCCGCAGTATCGGGCGAGAAGCCGCGCCCAGAGGCGCCTGAAAAGATGGCGCCGGATAAGCGGGAGCAGTTTTCAGGACGTTCGGCGTCGTAAATTCGCAGCTCGTTTTGCCGGAGATTGATTACGAGTTCGAGCGTGCCGGTAGGAAGAATGCGTTCGGTCTTGTGCTCCGGCTCGTAGCCTTCGTATAGCCAAAAATTGTCTACAAACTTCGAAAGCGGCGGTTTCGGTTTGTAAAAGTTGAATATCGTGTCGATATTTAAAATCGTAAACTGTTGGGATTTGCCACCGGCTATAGCTAGTGTGGAACGCGCCATAATTAAATATTTTGATCAAAATAAAATGAAATATCAAGCATCTTGATCTACGCCTGGGGAGAGACGGCTTTCATGACGGAGTGAGCTTCACTCAAGGTGTCGTAAAGCAATAGTCGACCCGAGCGCAGGACTGCTTCCGCTTTTGCCAACTTAGCTTGCGCCGAGGCGCGTTCTTTCAGGAGGCCGCTGGAAGCCACCGGTGTTTTGGTTAGAGCGAGTTCGGTCACCTTTTCAATAGCTTTACGCGCAGCCCCCAGCATTACCGTTGGAATGCCCGTCGCAGCAATCCCCGCGACCGGGAATCGGTAGAGTGGCCCCTTATAGTGGGATCCGGTCTCGAATTCCGGCGCCATCGGAAAAGTCCTACACTCGGGTACGTAAACATTAGTCACCGATATGTCATTGCTCCCTGTGCCGCGCATCCCCACGGCGTCCCAGGTGTCGATAATTTCGCAATCTTCTCTGGGAAAATAGACCATCACTTCGGATGATTGGGCGCCATCGACGAAAGCTGTCGATGCGATCCAATCGGCGTCGTAGCAATTGCTGAGGAACGGCGCTCGACCGGAGATACGGTATCCGCCTTCCACCGGAATCGCGTTCAATGGGCGGCCATATTGCGCGGCGATCAAAATGTCCGCGCCACGGCTATAGATCTCCTCTGCCCTGATCTTCTGTGATCGCGTGGTCTATCCAAGCTATGCGGCCGCGCCGAGATTGCTGAACCTGTCTCCGCTGGAGGACCAGGCTGCCGCCGGCGCGGTGATGTGGGTTCCCGGCTCGGTGGCGTATCTCATCCCTATCGGGCTGTTAACCGTCCAAGCGCTCGGCTCACGCCGGCGGGCTTTCCGTCCATCAAGCCGGCGTACTGAATTGCCGGTCATCCAAACTAGAGGCGCTTCAAATTCCTTTCCTGCCGGTCGCCCTGAAGGTTGGGACCTATTGTCTGTCCCGATCATCGGAGCGGCGCTCGGCCGGCCGCGATTTCGGCGCGCGGTCCAATCGGCCATGTTCGCGCTGGCGCTCATCGTCATTGCCGATGGCCTGTTCGGTCATCAGATGAGTTCGATGAACCTGGCGGGAGTACTTCCGTGGACGCACTGGCGCGGGCTTGTGGTGATCTCGCTGCTGGCCGCCGGCAATTTCTTCTGTATGGCTTGCCCATTCACCCTGGCGCGCGATTTCGGACGGCGTTGGCTGCCTTCGCGTTGGCATTGGCCGAAATGGCTGCGTTCCAAATGGCTCGCTGTGGCGTTGCTGGCGGTCTATTTGTGGGCTTATGAAGCATTCAGTTTATGGGACAGCCCGTGGTGGACTGCGTGGATAGTCATCGGCTATTTCGTCGCGTCGTTCGTCATTGACGGCCTGTTCCGTGGCGCGAGCTTCTGCAAATACGTCTGCCCCATCGGCCAGTTCAACTTTGCGCAATCGCTCGTCTCTCCGCTCGAAGTGAAGATTCGCAATGCCGATGTTTGCCGCGCCTGCGCGACCTACGACTGCATCCGGGGCAATGACGCGCAACGCGGCTGCGAGTTGGCGCTCTTCCAGCCGAAGAAGTCTGGTAACCTGGATTGCACTTTCTGCCTGGACTGCGTTCACGCCTGCCCTCATCAGAACGTGGGAATCATCGTCGCCACGCCTGGCAGTCAGCTCACTCACGACCGCTACCGTTCCGCCCTCGGCCGCCTGTCGCAACGGACGGACGTGGCCGCGCTCGTGTTGTTGCTGGTCTTCGGGGCTTTCGTGAACGCCGCCGGGATGATCGAGCCGGTAGCGGCGCTGGAGCGGACGCTGCAGCAACGCCTGGGCTTGGAGGCGCCGCTGCCCGTGACCTCGGCGCTGTTCTTACTGGCTTTGCTCGTCGCGCCGTTATTACTGGTAGTGGTGTGCTGCGTCGTTTGGCGCGCGCTCGGCGGCGGCGCTACGCGTTGGAAAGAGTTGACCTGCAGCTTCGCGCTGGCGCTGGCGCCGTTGGGCTTCAGCATGTGGCTGGCGCATCTGGCGTACCACTTTCTGACCGGCGCATCCGTTGTGATTCCGGTGTCGCAGCGCGCGGCGAGTGATCTTGGTATTTCGCTTCTCGGCCAACCGAATTGGGCGAATACGGCGATGCCGCCGCTCCATTGGCTGACGTCGCTGCAAATCCTGTTGCTCGATGGCGGGTTGCTGTTGACGCTTTATGTAGGCTGGCGTGTTGCGCAGCGGTTCTCGGCGCGCGCCGCGGGAGCGCTGGGTCTGCTCGCGCCGTGGGCCGGCCTGGCCGTGTTGCTTTACGCAGTGGGCGTGTGGATTGTGTTTCAACCGATGGAGATGCGCGGCCTGACGCGCGAAACGCCCGGAATGCAGGCTTGCCCGATGTCGAACCGAACTCCGGGGATGCGACAGTGAGGACTATGGAGAAGCATCGAGCAAAATTGATCGGCCGGTACTGGCGTCACGGTTTGTTGCTGGCGCCGCTGCTATTGGCGCTGTGTTCGCGAGCGCAGGCGGACGGTGGCCTCGTGCAGATGCATCAAACGGCCGGCCCATTTGTAATCACGGTCTTCGCAGCGCCAAGCCCGCCGCGCGTTGGCCCGGTTGAGATCAGCGTGCTGGCGCAGGACCGCGCGGATGGGCGAGCGGCGCTCGATGTGGAGGTGTTTGTTCGGTTGCGAAGCGAAGGCGGGGCGATTGTCGCGGGGAGGGCGACGCGAGAGGCGTCGCGAAACAAGCTCCTCTACTCCGCCTCGATGAACTTGCCCGAGGCGGGGCGGTGGGAGTTGGAGGTGACCATCAACCAGGGAAAGAGCGTGGCCAGTGTGTTCGGGCAATTGTCGGTCGCGTCGCCAGGGCCGTTCCTGATCTCCTACTGGCGAAGCCTGTCCCTGCCGTGGGCCGTCATCATTTTGTTCCCCATGAACCAGTGGTTAAAGAGGCGCTCCGCGCTATCCGTGTCGCCCAGTATTTTAAATCCTCTTGACCTGTCGATATTTCAGCTCGTCCCTCGATAGTGGCTGGGCCAATTCCGCTATCTCCTCCCATCAAGAGTTCGATCCAGGTTGTATGCGGCGCTGATGAGAGCCAGATGCGTAAAGGCCTGGGGGAAATTTCCCAACGCCTCGCCACTGGGGCCGGTCTCCTCCGCATACAACCCCAGGTGGTTCGCGTAACCGAGCATCCGCTCAAAGATCAGTAGCGCCTCTTCCAATCGAGCCTTATCCACCCGCCCCGCGCGCGTGAGCGATTCAACGAGCCAGAAGGTACAGATGTTGAACGTCCCCTCGGCGCCTTCGAGCCCGTCGCCCGTTTCTTTCAGGTTGTAGCGATAGACCAGACTGTTGGAGACCAACCCGCCATGCTCGGGAGGTTTATTAATCGCGTCGATAGTCTTCAACATTCTGGGGTCCGAGGGAGCGAGGAAGAATACCAACGGCATCATAAGATTCGAGGCATCGAGAGATTCGCTCCCGTAATGCTGGACGAACGCCTGGCGCGTAGGACTCCATCCCCTGGCCATAATCTCCTCATAGATCTGGTCACGGGCCGTCATCCACAGGGGAGCCTAAAGCCCCGTATCCAAATGTGTCGGTACATGGCCGCACATAGGCGGGATTTTCTGACTAGCGCATCAAATCTGACAGGTCATAACTCACCAACTCGCCGATGCGCTCGATCGTGATGTCGGCTGCGGGGTAAGCGGCGATGATCTCAGGGTCGAGCGCGTAATGCCCCTGGCGCGGGAAGACGGTCGTCAGCCGGTCTCCCCAGACGTTTTTCATCGCAGCAAGTATTCGCAGCTTGTCGTCCACCATCACGTAACGGCGCGCCGGGTAATGCCGCTCCACGTCATCGAGCATCAGCTCTTTGTGAATGTAGATCAGCACGCGCCCTTCGACCGCGTCCCACAAACTTGACCGCCGCACTTTGCGCGGCTGGAAAACCACGTCGCCGTCAGAGAGGATCACCGTCGGCCCCCATTGCCACACATGCTCCAGCGCGTCGAGTGAGCCGGGGTATAAGCGGTTGGCGAACGGGTAGTCTATCAGGTACTCGGACATCATGAGCAGTTGGGGGTCGCACATCGCTTCGAGCCGGTAGCGCTGCAGCGTCCCCAGGTAATCGGCGTAACCGAGTTCCGCGCGCAACTCCTCGAAGATCGTGAAGTACCGGTCGCGGACTTCCGGCCCGAACCTCTGTTCTAAATACAGCCGCAGGTCGGCCGTTACCCTGTCGTTATCCAGTAGCGTGTTGTCTACGTCGAACAGAAACACGACTTCGTTTGAATTTGTCATATCGGCACAGTACACCCTCCATCCTGGCCATGCAATTAATCTACCAGCCGATTACAAATCCATCGGTACAGGGGCGAACGGACGGCAAGGACAGCGAGGCGATAGAATGATCGGCTTGCCGCGGTTGGATCGTAGTTATGGCGAAGCGCGCTAAGGGGGCTATTCAAGTTAAGGAATATGTGGATTGTTAAGCTGGCGCTTCGGCAGCCGTACACGTTCATAGTCATGTCGCTCCTCATTCTGATCCTGGGTGTGGTGGCGATCTACCGCACGCCGGTCGATATCTTCCCTGTTGTGGACATACCAGTCGTCAGCGTCATCTGGACCTACAGTGGAATGATTCCGGAAGAGATGACAGGGCGAATTACCACGGTCAGCGAGCGCGCCATTACAACGACCGTCAGCGACATCGAACATATCGAATCGCAGTCAATGATTGGCGTGTCGGTGATCAAGATCTACTTTCATACCGGGGCCAACATCCCGGAGGCGGTTGCGGAGGTTACCGCGATAATGCAGGGAGTTCTGCGGCTCCTACCTCCCGGGATCACTCCGCCGCTGGTCATTCAGTATAGCGCATCGGATGTTCCCATCCTGCAGGCCGCGGTTTACAGCGACACGCTCTCCGAAGATCGGCTCAACGACTACTCCAATCAGTTCATCCGGACACAGCTCGCCACAGTACAGGGCGCGTCAGTGCCGTTGGCATATGGCGGCGCGCCGCGCAACCTCATGGTCGATCTCGACCCGGAGCGCATGTTTCCCAAAAACATCTCTGCGGCGGATGTGAGCAACGCGTTCAACGCGCAGAGCTTGATCTTGCCTTCCGGCGACGCAAAGATGGGCGTGCGTGATTACAACGTACGGATCAATAACAGCCCGACAGTGGTGGAACAACTTAACGACCTGCCGATCAAGCTGGTCAACGGCGCGACAGTTTACCTCCGGGATGTCGCGCATGTGAGGTTGGGGGCCGCTCCACAGACAAACCTCGTGCGTCGTAACGGTCGGCGCTCGGCGCTGCTTACGATCTTGAAAAGCGGCGCCGCTTCGACCCTCGACGTCGTGAACCGGGTCAGGGCTAGAATGCCGAGCGTGCTGGCGACGCTGCCGCCGGAGCTCAAGCTCGATTTCCTCTTTGATCAGTCGGTGTTTGTGCGCGCCGCGATCTCCGGCGTCGTACTCGAAGCGACCATCGCCGCGTGCCTGACCGGCTTGATGATTCTGCTCTTCCTGGGCAGTTGGCGGAGCACATTGATCGTCGTGACCTCGATCCCGCTCTCGATCCTCTCCTCGATTATCATCCTGAGCTTCCTTGGCGAGACGATTAACATTATGACGCTTGGGGGGCTGGCGCTGGCCGTCGGGATGTTGGTTGATGACGCGACCGTCGAAATCGAAAACACCCACCGCAATATGGAGATGGGCAAACCCATTTTTAAAGCGATCCTGGATGGCGCGCAGCAGGTCGCGACGCCGGCGTTCGTTTCCACGCTCTCGATCAGCATCGTGTTCGTTTCGGTCATGTTTTTGACCGGGGCTGCGAAGTCACTGTTCACGCCGCTCGCGAAGGCTGTGGTGTTTGCGATGCTACCCTCATACCTGCTCTCGCGCACTCTCGTGCCTACGCTTGTCAGATATCTGTTGCCGAGCGAGGCCGCGCTTTACCGAGCCAGAGCCGGTCACACGGCGAGCGGCGACGGAGAAAACAATCAGCCAAATCCGACGGCCGTCCCCGCGCCACGCGGCGACGTCATCTGGCGCATCGGCGCGCGATTCGACAGAGTCTTTGAAAAGCTGCATGTCAGGTACCGCAACTCCCTGGCCTGGGCGCTCGGTCATCGCCTGCTTGTGTGCGCGGTGTTCGTCATCTTTTGCGCCGTTTCATTCGTCCTCTTTCCATTTCTCGGGCGCGACTTCTTTCCGTCGGTGGACGCAGGCCTGTTTCGTCTGCACGTGCGCGCCCCCGTGGGCACACGCATAGAAGAGACCGCGTTGCGCTTCACCCGGGTGGAGGACGTGATCCGCGAAACAATCCCGCCCGAGGAGTTAGACATCATCCTCGACAACATCGGGCTTCCCACGTCGCTCAACCTGGGGTTCACCGATACGGTGACCATCGGGCCATTTGATGGAGAGATACTGGTCTCGCTCAATGAGAAGCATGGTCCGACCCAGAAGTATGTCGAGGAGCTGCGCAAAAAATTGATCGCCCGGTTTCCTGATATGACCTTCTTCTATCAGCCCGCCGATATGGTGACCCAGGTTTTGAATTTTGGACTGCCCGCGCCGATTGACATTCAAATCGTGGGAGCCGATCCGAAGAATAGGGATATTGCGCGAGAGATTCGGACGCGAGTCGCGGCCATCCCGGGCGCGATTGATGTTCACCTTGCGCAGGTCCTCGACTATCCCGAGCTGTTCGTCAATATCGACCGGACGCGAGCCCAGGAGATCGGCTTGACGCAGCGGGACGTGGCCAGCGACCTGCTCGTGTCGCTGAATTCGAGCTTTCAGACCTCGCCGAATTTCTGGCTCGACTGGAAAACCGGAGTCACCTACAACGTGTTGGTAATGACGCCGCAGTACAAGATCCATTCGATCGACACGCTGCAGAGCACAACAGCCACGTCAACAAATGCGCAATTGCCCCAGTTGGTGAGTAATCTGGCGACCATCGACCGCAACGTATCGCCGGGCGTGGTCAGCCACTATAACATTCAGCCGACTCTGGACGTCCTTGCCAGCGTGCAGGACCGCGACCTCGCCGGAGTCGCGGTCGAAGTGGACAAGATCCTGGCTGATATGCGATCGAAATTGCCGCGCGGCTCTTCCCTCAACGTGCGCGGTCAAGTCGAAACGATGAGGGCTTCGTTTTCAGGCCTGAGCATCGGATTGGCGTTCGCCGCCATCCTCGTCTACTTGTTGATAGCCGTCAATTTTCAATCGTGGCTCGATCCACTCATCATCGTGATGGCTCTGCCCGGAGCGCTCTCCGGCATCATCTGGATGTTGTTTGTAACGCAGACGACCGTCAGCGTCCCCGCGATGATGGGCGCGATTATGACGATCGGCGTCGCCACGGCCAACAGCATCCTGCTGATTAACTTCGCCGGAGACGAACGCTTGCAGGGCAAGAATGCGATTGATGCCGCGCTCAATGCGGGGTACACGCGGCTTCGTCCGGTGATTATGACCGCCACCGCGATGATCATCGGTATGTTACCGATGTCTCTCGGGTTGGGAGAGGGAGGGGAACAGAACGCGCCGCTCGGCAGAGCGGTTATTGGCGGTCTGCTGGTCGCCACCTTTTGCACGATTTTTTTCGTGCCGGTCATCTACAGCCTCTTGCACCGGAATCCGCCGCGAACTATATCGCCGGAAGAAGCCGCGTTGCTCGAATGACGGCTGTTCGCAAGCTTGAACGACTGAGGATAGAGAGGCGGCAATGGATTCCGAAGAGCCTACAACTGGTCCCTCTGGACCTGATGAGCCGCAGTCGCGACCTGCCGAAGCTCCGCGAGTCGAAGGCGGAGAGCGCCGCCCGAAGAGTCGCTTCAAGCTCGCGGTTCTGGCGCTGATCGGGTTGTTATTTTTCGCAGGCCTCTTGGCCGTGGGTATTCTGCCTCGCATCAAGCGGCAAAAGAAGATTATGGAAGCCTCTCAGGCGATTAAAGACGGCGTCCCAACCGTGGATGTGATTACTGCGCGACAGGCGCCGGCTACTTCCGAGCTGGTACTGCCGGGAAACATTGAGGCGATTCAAACGACGCCCATCTCAGCTCGGACGAACGGTTATTTGTGCCGCTGGTACGCAGACATCGGCGATCGCGTTAAGGCCGGACAATTGCTGGCTGAGATTGACACGCCCGAAGTTGATCAGCAGTTGCAGCAGACTCACGCAAACCTGTCGCAGGCCTGGGCTAGCCTCGATCAGGCGGGGGCGAATCTTCGCCAGGCGCTCACGAATTCGGAGTACACGCGCGTGACCTATGAACGCTGGAGGTACCTCGCCGGCCAACATGTCGTCTCAGATCAGGATCGCGACCAAACATGGGAGGCCTACAACGCGGCAAAAGCGAACGTTGACGCGATGCAGGCCACCGTCAACGTCGCTAAAGCGGCCATCGCGGCGAACGAGGCGAATGTTCGGCAATTGATGGCGCTGCAGGGATTCAAGAGAATATACGCCCCATTCGCGGGAATCATTTCCGCGCGCAATGTCGAGGTCGGATCTTTGATTAATGCCGGCAGCGCCTCGAACGTCAGTACTTCGACTGGCGCGCCTCCTTCGGGAGCGACGATCCCTGGCAGCAGAGCCGCGCAGACTAGCCCGGGCAATCCTTCCGCGGGCGGAGGACTCTTTCAAATTGCGCGGATTGACACGCTGCGTATCTATATCAATGTCCCGCAGACATTCTCGAGCTCGATTAATCCAGGGCGGAAGGTGGAGATTAATGTCAGGGAGTTCCCACAGGATAAGTTCACCGGGTTGGTCGTCCGCACCACGAATGCCCTCGATCCAGCTTCACGCACCTTACTTACGGAGGTGCGGATCACGAACCCTAATTACAAGCTTCTGCCGGGTATGTACGCGACCGCAAAACTCAGCGTCGACCAGGCAGAGCCGCCGATAAGAATCCCGGCCACGGCTCTGGTTATTCGCGCCGATGGGCCGCAAGTGGTGACAGTAACCAAGGATCAAAGGGCGCGTTTTCAGAAAATCGTCATCGGGCGTGATTATGGCAATGAACTGGACATCCTCTCCGGTCTCGAACCGGGCGCCACGCTCGTCGTCAATGTCACGGACGATATACAGGAGGGCGCGCCAATACGCGCGCAGCCTGCTGTAACCCCTTTGAGCAGCGAGGCGAAAATTCCGCGGTAGATTCAAGTGGCGATATGCGATATGCCATATTTCATATCGCATATGTCATATGAAATATGACATGGGAGTTAAGTAATATGGGCATACTGTTAAGGGCCGTCGCATTTTCACTGGCCACTGCACACTGATGTGACATTCCCATCCGTCAATGTGCCTGGTGGGGCGACTTCATCAGGCACAATCACGGAGAGGAACATAACGTTTTCTCCGACCTTGTCCAAGCAATTCAGCGTGGGCGGGGGCCAGTATAAATTCTTCTTCGACAATCAGGGCGCCACGAGCAATTCGCCTATTACCACTTTGAGTCCTTTTTATTCGGTGGACATCGGCGTCCTCTTCACGCAACCGCTCTTGCGCAACCGCTCGATTGATATCTACCGGCACGACATCCGCATTCAGCGCAAGCGGCTCACGCAATCAGATTTCGATTTTCGGCTCAGCGTGATCGCGGTGATCGCCCAGGCGCAGCAGGCTTATTGGGAGCTGGTCTACGCCTTGCGTGACCAGCGGAATCAGCTCTCGAGCCTGAATCTCGCGCGCGAACAACTCCACATGATCGAAGAGCGGGTCTCGGTCGGCGCATCCGCTCCGCTTGAGCGGGCGCAAGCCTTGACTCAAATCGCAACGAGCGAAACCAATCTCTTGTCGGCGACGCAGTATGTCACCACCACGGAGAACGCGCTTAAGCAACTGATCCTGCGCGACCCGACTGCCGCCGCCTGGTCGGCGCAAATCGAGCCGACCGATCAGCCGCCATTGGCCCCCGCGCCGGTGAATCTGCAGGACGCGCTCGGAGAGGCCTTCGCCAACAGGCCGGAATTGAACCGTCTGCGTCTGCAACAAGAGATCAACAGCATTGATATTCAGTACTATCGCAATCAAACACTCCCTCGATTTGACGCGCAATCAGTCATCTCAACGACAGGATTTGCCGGCTCTCCGCTACCGCTGGGGTTGATCGCCGGCAATCCGACAACCAATTCCTCCTCTTTTCTGTTCAACCAAATCAATCAGTTGCGTGGCTCTCTAGGTCTGACTCCGGTTCCGATCCCGCCGGCTACCAGTTCGGCTCCCGGTAATCTCATCGGCGGATATTTTCGGGCGCTGAGCAATGTCGGGGACTTCCACGCAGTGACGTTGGGCCTGGCGATCGAAATCCCGATCCGTAACCGGACCGCCAAAGCCAATTTGGCGGGCGCTCGCATTCAGGGCGCCCAGTTATTAGCGCAGGTTCGGGCCTTGGAGCAGACAATCGAAGTCGATGTGCGCAACGCGGCGCAGGCTGTAGAGATTACCCGACGACAGATTCTGACGGCGCGCGCTGCGCGAGAGAGCGCGGAGATTCAATTAGCTGGTGAACAGAAGCGGTATCGAACCGGCCTCTCGACCACCTTTCTGGTCCTTCAATTTCAGAATCAACTGGTCAATGCGCGCACGGCCGAGATACGCGCCGAAGCGAATTACAATCAGGCGATCGCGAATTTGCAGCGCGCCACTGCGACTACGCTGCGCGCTAACAATGTGACCGTCAAAACTCCCTAGTTTTCCCGTTCAAACGTACGGCGGTGGCGGCGGATTACGCTCGGTGAACTGGCGCTGGCGCCAGTACGGATAGGGCAGAGTCTGTTCGCTCGCTTCGCCGAGCCGGGCGACATGTTCGGGCGTAAGAGACCACTCAGCCGCGCCTGTCTTCGGACGGCCGGATGTGGCGGCTGCGGGCAACCTGTACATCATCGCCGGGGGCGCGCCTGATGTTGTCGCCGCGTGCAGGCCTCTCTTCGAGGCGATGGGACAGAAGACCATCCACATCGGTGATGTTCCCAGAGCGGCGAATCTCGTGAAGCTTAGCGGCAATTTCCTCATCGTCTCGGTGATGGAAGCGCTGAGCGAGGCCATGGCGCTCATCCGCAAGGCCGGCGTCGACCCCCATCGGTACTACGACCTGCTGACCTCCACGCTCTTCACAGGCCCGGTGTTCACGAATTACGGCGGGCTGATCGCGCGGCAGGAGTATAAGCCCGCGGGATTCGCGGCGCCGCTGGGAGAAAAGGACATTCGGCTCACCCTCGCCGCTGCGGAAGCGCTTCGCGTCCCCATGCCGCTGGCGAGCCTGGTCCACGACCGACTACAAACGGTGATTGCCCGCGGCGGAGAGGAACTCGACTGGTCGGCGATAGGGCAGCTTGCGGCGAACGACGCCGGTCTGGCGGACCTGGCGAGGTGAATTTACGTAGTTTTTCGGGACGGTCGGCGCCTTTCCGTACTGAGAGATTATTGAAGCGGTGATAGTGTGATCTGTTCGTTCGCGGTTTTACTTTTTGCAGACGTCATCAACAGGACTGGGAGGGAGACCGATTATGGGATTTGTGGGCAAGCTTGAAGAGATTCGGGCGCGGGCGCGCCAGCACATTGAAGACGGGGCGGTTACCAAAGATTATCCTCTGGACCGCGATCAGGTCATCGGCGTCTTGAACGAGGCGCTCGCGACCGAAATCATCTGCGTGCTGCGCTATCAGTTTCATTACTTCATGGCCACCGGCATCCATTCTGAAGCGATCGCTGACGAGTTTCGGGAGCATGCGAATGAAGAGCAGGAACACGCCGGGAGGATCGCCGCGCGCATCAAGCAACTCGGCGGCAAACCCGAGATGAATCCGAGCTCACTCGCCAAAGTGAGTCACACCGAGTACAAAGAAGGCGTCTCGCTCGCCGACATGATCCGTGAAGACCTGGTCGCGGAACGCATCGTGATTGAAACCTATCGGGAGATGGCGCGCTACTTCGGCCAGAAGGACCCGGTATCGCGCCTGCTGATGGAAGAGATCCTGGCGAAGGAGGAGGAGCACGCCGACGAAATGGCCGATCTGCTCTTCGCCGTCGAGCCGGAGAGCGGCGAAGTGTCGCGGCGCCTCTATTTCAAAGACGAGATTCCGGGGGAGTCGGACGCCGGCCAACAGGTCAAGACGGCCGCAGCCGTGAAAAACAACGCCAAAAAGGCTGCGCGCAGGTGAATGGCATAGTTCTAAAAAGAATAGGAGGAACAAGTGAGCAACCAACACAACCAAAAAAGACCGCTAACGACGACCAACGCCGGCGCCCCCGCGCCGTCCGACGATACCTCGCTCACCGTCGGTCCCAATGGCCCCGTGCTGCTGCAGGATGCCTACCTGCTCGAGAAGCTGGCCCATTTCGTCCGCGAGCGCGTCCCCAATCGCGTGTACCACGTCAAGGGCGGCGGCGCCTTCGGCCATTTCGAGGTGACCGCCGACGTCACCCAGTGGACCAAGGCCGCCTTCCTCAACCAGGTTGGCAAACGCACGCCGATGTTCGCGCGTTTCTCGGAGGTGGCCGCCGAAGAGGGCTACCCGGACACGGACCGCGACGTGCGCGGCTTCGCCCTCAAGTTCTACACCGAAGAGGGCAACTACGACCTCGTCGGCAACAATACGCCGGTCTTCTTCGTGCGGGACCCGATGAAGTTCCCCGACTTTATTCATTCTCAGGAGCGCCTGCCCGACAGCGGCCTGCGCAGCAACAACATGCAGTGGGACTTCTGGACGCTCTCGCCCGAGTCGGCCCACCAGGTGACGATCCTGATGAGCGACCGGGGCACGCCGCGCACCTACCGCCACATGAACGGCTACAGCAGCAGCACGTATCTGTGGGAGAACGCCGCGGGCAAGAAGTTCTGGGTCAAATACCACTTCAAGACCGAGCAGGGCATCCAGAACTTCACCGACGCCGAGTCCCGGGCCATGCGCGTCGAGGACCTCGACTACCACCGGCGTGACCTTTTTGAGACCATCGCCCGCAAGGACTACCCAGCCTGGCGCCTCGAGATGCAGATCATGCCCTTCGAGGACGCGGCCAACTACCGCTTTAACCCCTTCGACATTACCAAGGTCTGGCCGCACAAAGACTACCCGACGATCCCGATCGGCCGGATGGCGCTCGACCGCAACCCCGAGAACTTCTTCGCCCAGGTCGAGCAGGTCGGGTTCGAGGTGGCGAACTTTGTCCCGGGCATCGGGCCCAGCCCGGACAAGATGGTGCTGGCGCGGCTGTTCGCCTACGGCGACTCGAACCGCTATCGCACGGGCCCGAACTACGATCAACTGCCGGTCAACCGGCCGCTCAACGAGGCGCACAACTACAACAAGGACGGCCCGATGCGCTTCCACCACAATGGGAACCAGCCGGTCTACGCGCCAAACAGCTACGGCGGGCCGCGGGCCGACCCGCAGCGCTACCACGATCCAAGCTGGTTCGTGGAGGCCGGCGAGATCATGCGAACGGCCTACGTGGCGCACAAGGACGACAACGACTTCGTCCAGCCCGGCATGCTTTACCGCAACGTGATGTCGCCGACCGATCGGGACCATCTGGTCGGCAACATCGTCTGGCGCCTGAGCCAGGGGGTCGAGCAATTCATCCAGGAGCGTGCGGTCAATGACTACTGGGCCAAGGTCGACCCCGACCTGGGAGCGCGGGTCGCCAAAGGCCTCGGTTTGAAAATCACGCCTCAGGCAACCGGGGTGGCTGGGAAAGGCCAGAGCAAATAAATGCAAGGCAATGTCAAATCTTCAAGATCGTCTGGACAAATTCAAGAAGAGATTTGAATCCGGAGCCCCTCCTTATAATGCGTCGCGCGAGGCGGTCGAAACGATGCATCGCGCCACGGCCGAGCTTAAGGCTTCCGGCATTGAAGCTCGCGCGCTGAAAGTCGGGGACCGTGCCCCGGGCTTCACCTTGTTCAATCAGAATCACGCGCAGGTGGCTTCGGCCGACCTGCTGCGCGAAGGGCCGCTGGTGGTCAGCTTCTTCCGAGGACACTGGTGACCGTACTGCAATATGGAGCTGGAAGCTCTGCAGGAAATCGATCCCGAGGTCAGAGGGCTGGGAGGGCGCATTGTGGCGCTCACTCCCGAACTCGAAAGGTACACGCGCTCTCTGCACAAGAAGCTGAACCTGACGTTCGACATCCTGACGGATCTTCACCTCAAAATCGGCGATCGCTTGCATCCCGACGCCGAGCAGCGCGTTGACCACGAGCTTCATCGTCGCGCCCGAACCGCTGGGTCCGAGATAAAAGTTTTGCCGCGCGATCGCGTTAAAGATCGGTTGGGCGGCCTGGAAAGTCTCTTCGTCGCCGCCGCAGAAGAGCGTCAGCGCTCCCTGTTTGGCGGCAGGAGTGCTGCCGGAGAGTTGTGATCTGATTCATTTCATTTTCTTTGAAGCGCCTGTTGAGGCTTATACCCGTCTGTGAGGGTCTTCATGAATGCCACTAACTGGTCTTCCTGCTCGTTGGTCAACCCGAGGTTACCGATCGTCGTATCCATGTTTTGTGGAACCTCAGGGGCGGGCCAGCACGACACCTTTTCTCCCGGGGCCCCTGGCTGACAACGGGGGAGTTTATCGCGGGTATTGTAGAAGTGGACGACTTCTTTCAGGCTCTTAAAGTAGCCATTGTGCATATAGGCCTTGACGAAATCGGGACGCGGCCGTTTGTCCACATTCCGCAAGGTAGAAACCTGGAACTTGCCGTCGAATTGAGGAGCGAGCCGCGCCCAATCAGAATTCGGGTTGAGCCGCGGATTTCTGAGAAAGTCGCCTACTCCTTTGTCCACGAACGCGGAGCCTGCCGGGTTGGCGGTGTATCCGTATCTGTCCGGCTTATTCTCGTTGTAATACGGAATCGCCGGGTTCCTGGGGACACCGAGATTGGATGAGGTAAAGTCGGTAAATAACGGCGCCACGCTTGCAGCGTCTCCGGGCGTGATCTTGCGGGCCACGCTTTCGGTTCCATCCAGGTGGCATGTATTGCACTTCGCCTTGCCGCGAAACATGTCCCATCCCGCCTGCTCGTCCTGGGTTAAGACCTTCTGGTCGGGGTTGGCGAGGGCGTAATCGAATTTCGACGAGAAAGGACTGATATCCGGCGCGGCTTCATAAGCCGCAATGGCGAGCGCAAATTGATCATAAGTCGCGTTCGAGCGCCCCCGGTCCACTGTGCTAAGGCGCACAGGCAACGGGTCACCCGCCGGAGGTGGCCCCGGCTTGCCGCACACCTGGTCGACGTCGGCCGGCCACGTGATTACGAATGCTTGCGCCCCCCAGACGGCCTCAAAGAACCCCCTATAGGGACTCTGAGAGAGCCGGCGCACGACGCAGGCGGTGTCAGGGAAGCCCATTTCGTTAGCATCAATCGGGGGATCTTGCGCCTGTTCCGCCGCGGGATTTTGCATGAAGGCTCCGGTGGCGCGCAGATCCCAAAAGTTCCCGCCATAGAAATCCCCCTGCGCCTGGTTGTACTGAAGGACCGGGTAATAGGGCGCATAGGTGTAACTCTGCGGTTTCCGGTGGCCGTATCGCGATTGCGCCGGGTCCGCCGACGCATTGCGGACCGATCCCGGATAAGCGACGGTGGTCATATTAAGGATCGAGATCGGCCCGGTAAAATCCACATAGGGCATATGGCAAAACGTGCATGCCTGATTTCTGTTGACCGAGAGCTGCTTGTCAAAAAGCAGGAGCTTTCCGAGCGTTTGAACCCGTTTCATGCGGCTCCCAAAGTCGGTTGGGATCGAGGGCAGTTGCGCCAGGGTGTCAGCAAAGATCTTATCAATTTCAGCCTCCACCCGTTTTATCTCTTCTTCCAGACCTGCCGGCAGACTTGCTGGCAAACCCACTGGCGCCAGATTCTGTGGGACGCCATTCGGCGCCGAGGCGGTTCGAGAAATGACAAAAAGCCCGATCATCAGCGCGCAAATTACTAATGATATGATACGCGTCATATAGCTTCTTGTATTTATCTCTGCTCGATCTTCGTACCGAGTCGCGCTATCTCAGATTGTGGGGAGATTGCGAGAATTGAATTGAACGGAAAATGTTCAATAACGAAAAAGCCTAACGCCTTGTATTCGGATGTGTCGGTACAGCGTCGCACATAGGCGGGATTTTCCGACAGGGCAGCATGTGAAGTTACAGCGCGCCGCCCCTTGCCGGGCAGGTCGACGGGTTGGCCCGCCCGAGTACCCTGTAGAGTTGCTCCTACGGCCGATGAGCCGGCGCACGGCCTCGCCCACTTTTTCGCCATACCGATGGGCGGCCAAATCTACATGCCGATCCGTATTTACCTGTACGGCGTCCGTGCGTCCGCCGCAGTGGCACGCGATGAAACGTTGTGGCAATGTCGCGTGGATCGACCGGCGGCACAATCCCCTGGACGGCGCCGAAGGCTACCCTGGAGGAGGCGATAGCAGCCGGGGAATCGAGCCGAGCGCCTCTTTGTATTACGCGCGGTCGCTGGACGGCGGAAGCTCCTTCGAGAAGAACCGGTATGTCACTGGTCTAGTCTGCGCATGCTGCCAGATCGCCGTGGGTTTCTCGAAAGGCAATGTAATTTTGGCATGGCGGTCGGTCGAGCCCGGCGATGTTAGGGACATTTTCACTACCGTCTCAAGCGACAAAGGAGCGACATGGGCCAAGCCGCAATTGGCGTCGCGCGACAACTGGGTGATCAACGGCTGCCCTCATGAAGCGCCGACCTTCGCCTCGACGGCGTCGGCCGTATATCTCGCTTGGATGACCGCCGCATCGGACAAGCAGGAAATTTACATGGTCGTCTCGAAGGACGGCGGCAAGACTTTCGGAGAGAGAGTTCATGTATCGGCCGGGTGCTCCGGACAGTAACATCGTTGGCACATATGGCGGATCAGGGATGGAACTCGTCTCTGACACATAATGTTGTTGATGAAACGCGACGTGATTCCCACCTCGATTTGGAATGTTTGGCCCCGGCGCTGACCGTCAAAGACATCATCAGTCTTTGTTCCATATCCCTGACTACAAGAGTCATTTCGAGGAACCGGATCGCACTCATTCATATTTAAGCGCGACCATCGGATCAACCTTCGTCGCCCGCCGCGCCGGTATCCAGCAGGCCAGCAGCGACACAGCGGCCAGCAGCAAAACGATACCGATAAATGTCAGCGGATCGCTGGGGCTGACGCCGAAAAGCAAGCTTCGCATTGCCTGTCCCAAAGCGAGTGCTGCTGCCAACCCAATCGCCAATCCCGACAGCGCCAGTTTGCTGCCTTGACTGACGATCAGTCGTTGAATGTCTCGTGGCTGAGCGCCAAGCGCCAGGCGAATGCCGATCTCACCGGTTCGCTGTGTGACTGCGTAAGAAATCACTCCGTAAATCCCGACCGCCGCCAATGCGAGCGCCAGCGCCGCGAACGCAAACAGCAACTCGACAACAACCCGCACGCCGGCCAGATCGTCGAAAAGCAGTTTGTCCATTGTGGCGACTTCATAAACCGGCAGTTTCTGATCCAGCGTCCCGATGCTGCGGCGCACGGCGGAGATTTGTTCGAGCGGCGCACCGTTTGTTCGAACCACCAACGACAAATCTCCGACGGCTGCTTGCGCGTGCGGCAGATAAATCTGCGGCAGTGGCGGTGCGTCCACATCATCGTTTCGCACGTCGCCGACGACGCCGACGACAGTGATCCAGGATTCGCCGCTAGCTGAATTTTCAAAGCGAATGCGTTTCCCCAGCGGATCTTCGTTCGGCCAGTATTTGTTCGCCATTGTGCGGCTGATGGTGGCAACGCGCGGCGCGTCCGCTTGATCTTGAGCGGAAAACTGACGACCGGCCAGCAACGGAATGCCTATGGCGGCGAAGTAACTGTGACTAGCTACCAGATCAATTGCCCAGGGTTTGTCGTTGTCGTTGGCAACGGTTTGGCCTTCGATGACCAGTGACCGGCGCGCATTGCGACTGTCGCCCCTCAGCGGCAGGCGCGTGATCGCGCCGGCAGATTTGACGCCCGGTTGCGCGTCAATCCGGTCGAGAACGTGCGAGAAAAAGTCACGCCGTTGCTGCTCGGTCGCGTAATCGCGCTCCGGCAAGGACACGCGCAGCGTCAGTAGGTTGCGCGTGTCGAAACCCGGTTCGATCAACTGGTAGGCGATGACCGTGCGAATCATCAACCCCGCGACAACGAGCAAGACCGACGCCAGCGAAATTTCGCCGACTACTAGCGCGCTGCGGAAACGATTGGTCTTGCGACTGGCTGAACCGCCTCGGCCACCTTCTTTTAACGTTTCGGTCAGGTTCGGCTTTGAGAACTGCAAAGCGGGTGTGAGTCCGCAAACCAGCGCCGCGATCAGCGCCAACATCATCGTGTAGGCCAGCACGCGACGGTCAACCACGGCGGTGTTCAGTAACTCCAGCGACGCTCCATAACGCGCTTCGATCAAACTCAGCCCCCACACCGCCAACAGCAATCCCAACGCGCCGCCCGCCACGGCCAGCAGCAGATTTTCCGTCAGCAGTTGCCGGATCAACCGCCAACGCCCGGCGCCCAGCGCCTGCCGTATGGCAATCTCCTTTTGCCGCGCCGCCGCGCGCGCAAACTGCAAACCGGCGACGTTCGCGCAGGCGATCAGCAACACGGCGAAGACTACGCCGAGCAACAGCGCGAAAGCCATCTTGCCCTGTGGTCCCCAGAGCACGTCCCGCGCGCTCATCACGTGCGAACTCCAGCCGGCATTAGTGGCCGGAAACTGCTCGGCGATGCGCGAGTTGATGCTTTTCATTTCGGCGTCGGCCTGCACCACGGTCGCGCCGGGTTTGAGCCTGCCAAACACCATCAGCGACCGCCGGTTGCGATCTTCCCGCTCTTTCGCCCGTCCCCCATCAAGCGCCAGCGGTTCCCAGATGTCGCCTTCAACGACAAAACGGAAATTGGCCGGCGTAACGCCAACCACCGTCACACTACGATCATCGAGCGTAACTGTCCGGTTCAAGATATTCGGATCGCCGCCAAACCGTTTTTGCCAAAATTGGTAGCTGAGCAGCGCCACTCCCGCAGCGCCGGGGCGGTCTTCATCGGGCAACAGCGCGCGCCCACGCGCCGGGTTGACGCCCAACACCTGAAAGAAATTGGCCGTTACTTGCGCGCTGGAAATTCGTTCTGGGTCTCCGCTGCCAGTCATCGTCCGCGTCGCACTGGTCGCCGCCGCCAGACTGGTGAAGCTCTGCGCTTTGTCACGCCAATCCAGGTAATCGGGAATCGAAACCGGATTCTGACTCCCACTGCCGCTACTGGCCGACCAGACAAACGCCACACGCTCCGGTTCATGAAAACTCAGAATCCGAAACAGAATCGCATTGATGTAGCTAAAAATCGTCGTGTTGACTCCAATGCCCAAGCTGAGCGTCAGCACGGCAACCAAAGTAAAGCCGGGATTCTTCACCAACATTCGCGCGCCGTAGCGCAGGTCTTGCAATAAGCTTCCCATAAATCCTCCGTCACGTTGTCGGTCTGTGTCGTGCAACAGAAGCAGGTCTGTTCGCTCTCGACATTGCGCGGCGATTGATGACGCCGACGGGTATCAGAAGTGAAAACTCAATCCCTGTGCCGCGCAACAACCGGATCGACCGAAGCCGTCACCGCCGCCGCCCGCGTTGAAAGCAAAGATTTTAGAAGAAGTCTCGCCTCAGACATCTCACTTGGATAGGCGGCCGGTGTTCAGTTGTGGGATCGGCCTTTCCCAAAATCGAATAACCCTGAGCCGAACAGGTCCCGTGACACGATTCTATAGGCGCAATTCAAAGCTATAGCGCGCGAAAGGGATCTTGCAGCAACGTATTTAAACTTAAATACTTACCAAATGGGAATATGACGTATGCGCTTTTGATCAATCCGAACTCCATTTGAATCGTTGCCGATTGGTTCAAAACGATGCTTTTAGCCAGCGCACCCCGAAAATCGGATGAAGATTTCCGCCGCGTATGGCATTGAGTGCCCCTCATCGTCTTGAGGAGGTCTACTCGATGTCTATTCAGCTTGCCTTACGTTTTGATGAAGTGCCCATCACTTGCGAAACCCGAGCAGCGGTATCATTCGATTGCCCCTTGCCTGGCCGGGAAGCGATCGGCGGAAGAACAAGCGGACGCGCTCGGGATCTCTTACAGCACCGTCTGCCGTTGGCTGAGGCAGTTTCGGGAAGAGGGCATGCCCGGACTGTTCCCATCGACTGACTATCCACGCGAACCACAAACTCCCGAACGGGTCATCGTGGCGCTGCTTTATTACAAGTGTTGTGTGCCCTCAGCCTCCGACCGGGAACTGGCGCGAGTCTTGAACGCGACCACTGATCACCGCATTCATCACGAAACGGTAAAGGCATTGCTGCAACGCTATCCCATCTGGCGCCATCCGGAATTTCAACGTCTCATCCAGTATCCCGCGCCGGATAACCCTCAGTTGTTACGGCGGTCAATTCAGAGATCACGATTGGATCCGCGCCAATCAACGACTGGGCATACGTCACGAGATGTATGACAAGGGCCATCCCTGGCAAAATTTGATCGAGAGCCAGTTCGGCATTCAAGCCCGGCTCGGCGAGTATCGTTGGGAACGATGCCGCAGCGTCGAGGAGGCGGTTGAATTTCATCGCGAACTGATCCGCGATCATAATCGATTGCCGCACTGGGCGCATCATCGCCGCAACGACGGGAAGCGCTCACCGCTCACGGTTCTCGGCGACGCAAGGGGCAAGCGTGTTGAGCCTGCCGATCTGCAAAGGGCATTCGGACAACGTTATTCTCAGCGTTTGACTGATGCGCGTGGCTTTGTCCGAATCGGACGCTGGAAGATATATATTGAAGAAGGTCGGGCGCGACGCAAGGTCGCATAACAATACTGGTAAACCAGTCAGGATGAGTAAGGTCACCCTGTCCTCACTCAACCGAAGCCCTACGGATTATCACGTTGGGCGGGCATGAGAAAAGCTTGTTGAGGAAACAGGCGAGGTTTGAGATGGAGCTACACCATCAAGACGAACACGTCGCGGAAGCTGATAGGGTCAGACGGTCATTGTCGAATTCGAGATTTTCCTATAATCGATGGAATACCTACGGTAGCTAATGAGGTATTGGGACGAAATGAATAGGGGCGAGCAATAGCCCTTATGATCCCCGCAACTCGGACAGCCCTTTCCGAGTCGTCAGATACGGGTGGTCAGCGGTCCTTACAATTGCCGATCTAGTCCCAAACGTGGTGCGCCACGCTAAGGAATCGGAAGAAGACCTAAGTCGGCGGATAAAGGGTGTGTCCCACCCGTCTAACCGCAGAACGTGCTAAACCATTTACTTCAATAGGTTTAAGCCTAATTTTCATTGCAGGCGGCGAGTCATCTCAAAAACCGCTTAAGTCGCCTGTTTGTAATATATTACCCCGAATTCCCGTTAGACAGGTGGGACACACCCCGGATAAATTGTTATGTGAGCAACGTCGGAACCGATACCGGCTCCCCCTAACAACAGAGGGTAAGTGGGTAGATCACCAATGCCGGTGTCGGGGCAGCGAGATCGTAATAGTCGATGGAGTAACGACCATCCGAGGCGAACGAGAGAGACGTTCACAGGGCGAAGGGTCTCATACACTCAATGCGACACGATACTCAGTTACGGACGGACAAGCCGCCGTACCATAAAGGAAACAATATGATCAACGTGGCTGAGGAAATGGAGCGACTTCATACGCTGGCAAGACGAACCCAGGATCAAATACGCAAACCACTATGGAAGCTGCTGACTGACAAAATGTGGTTGGCGCAAGCCTGGGAGCAGATACGGAACAACAAGGGTAGTCAAACTCCCGGCATTGATAAGATGACGGCAATTGAAATAGACCTTGAATTGGTCCATAAACTGGCAGACAGTTTGAAGAGCGGGACGTACAGGCCCACCCCTGTTCGCCGCGTCTTTATTCCGAAAGCCAATGGCAAAACTCGACCACTTGGAATTTCGACCATCAAAGATCGGATTGTGCAACAGGCAATCAAAATGTTACTCGAACCGATCTTTGAGGCGGACTTCTGCAAATGTTCGCACGGTTTCAGGCAAGGCAGATCGACAATAACGGCATTACGCGACGTATCACGTGCGTACCCGGTCATCAGTTACCTGATCGAGGGCGATATTAAAGGCTGCTTTGACAATATCCCGCATGGCGGGCTGTTGGAACTGATCAAGAAACGCGTGGCGGACGAGAAGGTGCTGAGCCTAATCAGCAAATTTCTCAAGGCCGGCTACCTGGAAGAATGGCGCTATCACAAAACCTACAGTGGCGTCCCGCAAGGGAACATTGTCGGCCCTCTGTTGTGCAATGTCTTCCTTCACCAGTTCGACCTCTTTATGCTGAGAGAACTGAACGCCAATCAATCCCAGACCAGTCAACAGGCGAACGCGAGACGAAATCCCGAATACAGAAAATTCGAGACCAGAATCGCCAAGCTTAGGAGACAACTCAGGGATGGACATGGCGACAGATCTATCGTCAAAGAGATCAAGGAACTGGAGCGGCAACGGAAATACGTTCCATGCTACGCCAAAAATAGGAAACATCCGGGCAAGGTATGGTACGTCCGTTATTGCGATGATTTCCTCGTTCTTGTTGCAGGAACCAAAAAGGAAACCGAAGCATTCAAGGAGCAAATCAGGCTGAAACTCTCCAACATGGGGCTCAAGCTCAGTGAGAAGAAAACGAAAATTACTCATTGGAGTGAGAGCTGCGACTTCCTTGGCTATCAAATTCAGGGAAAGCTCAGGAGGAGAGGCGTCGGCTTAAGAGCTGTTTTCGGCATCCCCCAACAGAGTCTCCGCCAATTGCAGAAAGACCTGGAGGAAGTCAGCGGCTACTATCATATCCGGGTGTGTCCCACCTGTCTAACCGCCTCCGGCGGTTAGACAGGTGGGACACACCCTTCTTTCCTCGAAGAGCATTTCAAAAACATGACGACCTTCTTGAGAGTGCCCGGAGTCAAACGCAATTCATTGGCCGAAACCGGAATGCGCGTTTTGCGCCGGCTGGAACGAAATCATGATGGATTCCGCTCGGAGAAGGGCCGACAGAACGCATTGAAAATCTATCAAGCAGTAACATATTTAGGGTGGTCAATCCACAATCCCACAAATCTAACCGCCGGAGGCGGTTAGATTTGTGGGACACACCCGAAAATTTATAGGCCGTCTAGGGCTGACTAAAATTGCGGCACTATCTTAGCGTCTATTTCTCCTCTCTTTATACGCTCTTGTACCGCTACTATCAGGTAATCTGTTAATGGAACTGCATCTGCATCGGAATTGGCGATGTGGTTTTCACGTGCTCTTGCCGCTTCTGTAAACACCGCAAGCATTTCTTGTCTGATAAGTCGCTCGACTGTTACTCTAAGTTTGTGTCTTGTTTCTGCGTCCATAATCTACCTCCGGTGCGAATGTAATTGATGGTTACGGAAAGCCAATAAAATATTAAAGACCGCCTGAAGAAAGCGGTTTTGGACAGGCCTAAAGGATGCTGCAAGCCGAATCAATCAGTTCCTTTCCCGCCTCTCTCACTACTGTCAAATAACGATCTAAATCATCAGGCTTGATATACAGTTCATCTCCAACATTTAAAGAATCACTAGTGCTATTTTTATACTGAAGATCAACAATACTTCTTCGATGAACAATTAAGTGACGTCTCTTATTCAATAAATATAAATCTGGGTTATCAAGTGCTGTGATTAAATCGGCTCGCCCTAGCGACAATATGGAAAATATAGTTTTTATTGCGGGTAAAGTGTCTATTGAATAATGTTCAATCAAAATATCTCCCATCTTTTTTGAAACATCAAACCCGTGCGTCTCAAGTATCTCCAAAGAAACTCCTCTTATGTCAAACCACTTTCTGACTCTATCATTCTTGAAAAGAATATTCACAAGCTCAGGTTTCGTATTCAAGAGAGATATAAATAAATCGGTAGCTAAAACCTCGATACTTGACCAAGTAAGCACAGCACCCTGTCTTAACACTTCTCGTGAAGCAGTATTAAAGTTCGGATCGCTCAATAACATTATTAGATCAGCAAATAACTCTTCAATAGTAGTATCTTTATGCGTGTCGTCTAAACTTTCTTCCTGTGCTCGCTTTTTGGCGATTTCATATGCTTGAGCGCGCGCCCACTCAGGAATATGTCCATCTTTATCCGCGTGATTTAGAGCGCGTATCTTTTCAGCTAAGTGTATCTGCAAGAATCGCTTTTGTGAAACGCTCGCCATCCCCATCCAAAATGGCAAGCTCGTTGTTGAAATAACAGACGATAGGTTTTTGGCGAACGACCCGATTGGTTGAATAAGTGGCTTCTGCGCTATAGATAGAAAATCGTTAATCGGCTTAATAAACTCATCAATATTAACAGGAAAGTAAAAATGCCGTAGAGCGATCTCTTGTGTTGTTTCAGCCATTCTATTTTGTCCTCGGTGCTGAATTATGAAGTTTGGTTCCCGGCTATATGTCTTCCCCCAGAGGGTAGCTGGCCATTTGACGCCGGTTCTTTCTCAGGTATTCCCTGATATAAAGGGACAACATGTAGAACACATATTGCCTATGGATCGGGCAGAATACGTTACCCAGGTGAGTTGCATCATTTACAAAAAATTCTTTGCGTACGAAGTATCTTCCTAAATCCCTCAACGCGTGCTCTAGGCGAAGTGAGCTAACGGCCAACATAGCGGGAAGACCAAAAGACATACCTTCGGTTATCGCGCTTGCTTTCATTTCTTGCGCAACTTGATAAGAGAATCCTGTGATGCCTCTCTTTTCGAGGCGGCTTAACTCAAGGCGAATTCTATTACAATGGCGGCATAATCCAATTTTCGGCATCACAGGACATTCGGGATGTTGGCACCATTCACAGCTTTTCCGGTTGGATAAATACTCGAAATGTCGCTCGATCCAAGCGTGTTCTGAGTCACACATAGCCTTAACCACTTCCTGTAGATGAAGAGGGCCGGTCAAAAGAAGAATTAGGATTTTATCTATGAAAAAGTCCACTTGCAAGAATTATTAGAACCGCTAGAATTGGAGTCCCTGAAGTGGACCCATAAAGATTCAAACTGTTTGAAATCAGAGCGAGGGAGGAACTGAGACAAATATTGACTTTAGGAGCGCTCAGGCGTAAATAGTGCGAGTCTTTGCCAAATTTGTAGAGGAATCGGCCCTATGAGACACCATCCACCCTTACCCGAAGGACAATAGCCATATGCCTATACCACTCGATCCGGTCACGATGAAAAAACTTGCTCTTGTGAAACAACTTTATCAGCAGGCATATTTGCATTCTGAGGCAAGGAGCAGCCCGGTGAGTAGGATTATCGCGGTCGTGACGTTTGACCTTGCAACCGAGACGATTTTGAAAGCAGTATTTTCATCGCTTAATCCCAGCAAGAATCCGGAAAAGGAATTTCAAGGACTTGTTTCGTCCGTAGAAAGTTCGCTAACTCCTATTGGCCTCTCTTCATTGCCAGACAAAGTTCAAATTCAGCACGTACGCTCAATCCGGAATGATGCACAGCATAAGGCCAAGTATCCTACCGAAATCGAAGTCAATGATTGCCGAACCTATACGAGGGATTTTCTCGAACACATTACGATTCAAGTTTGGGATAAGAATTTTGACGAGATCAGCCTTACCGATTTGATCCAACATTCAAAAATCAAGGAAAGGCTCGTGGAAGCAGAGGCACACTTTAAAGCTGGTAAGTATATCGAGGCTATTAAATATGCAAAAGCCGCATTCAATAAGTGTATAAACTTAGTCATAAAGAAGGTGATCGGGGAATTGCCTCAGTTCCAAGGGACACTGTCTACCCCGAGAGATAGCTATATGACGTTGGACAAAATGAAAACTATGGTGATGCTTCAAACTTTAGGGTTGAATTTTGCTGAATATGCGAAGTATCAACAAGCCTCAAGCGCTGTTCTAATTTCTGAGGCGATGGATGGCACTTTAACTTGCAGGTTAAAAAAGAGCGACTTCACAGAAGAGGAAGCAAAGTTTACCGTTAGCTATGTTATAGATGCCATTCTCCAAATCGAAAGTTACGTCGGAGATATTGAGAAGCCATTCGGAATAGAATATAGATAGATTGAAAGCGAACGAATGTTGATGGCGAATAGAGAGGCTTATGCACTTGTTACGAGATATAGATTTTTGGCTAAAAGCTGGCCCCACGTTAGCAGCGGTGATTGTTCCACTCTTGACATATCTTTGGCTTGCGCGGAGAATGGCGCGCTACCAGACGCAATTAAATAAGGATATCGAGCGCTACAAAATAGACCTCAGCAAAGAGCTTGAGTCTTACAAAGCAAACATTACTAAAGAACTCGAAAGCCATAAGCTTCAACTTCAGTCTGCCTTTCAAATAAAGTTCTATGAGTTTCAGACGCGTTATTCATTGCTTCACCAGCAAAGAGCAGAAGCGATTGTGAAACTGTTCAAGTTGCTGGCCAGAGTGGAAATGGATTTACAGAACTGGGCAAACTGGGATGTTCTGCGTCGCACAGACACCAAGGAGGAATTCTACGCGAAAACTCAGGAGCGATTTCAAGAGGCGATTGAATTTCACGACGAAAATAGAATTTACTTCGATGATGAGATTACGAAGAGTGTACAAAGCTTAGTGAGAACGACAGAACTCCTATTCAGCAATCATTACACTATTGAGGTCGCAGCCAATTCACATCCTGCCCTAGCGGAGGACTTAAAACAACAGGCAAGGCGTATCGTTGAACAGAACGTTATACCCATAATGAAACAACTACAGGGTAAAATCCGAATACTTCTCTCACCGGAGCAGCCAAACCTGAAAAATTCAAACAGTTTGAAGTCTGGCTCTCGGTAATCAGTGGGTGTGTCCCACCTGTCTAACCGCCGGAGGCGGTTAGACAGGTGGGACACACCCACTTATCTGTTCGCGAAACCAGAACAGAAAAATGTAGGACAGAAAAATTCAGTACCTCATCAGTAAAGCCATCAATACCTCACCTACTTTTCTTATGATGCGATTGCCTTAACAGACCTGTAACGAACAGCGCCTTGCCGAGACTAATGGGTAGGACCGGACCTACTGAATATGTGGAAAAGAGTATCGCTGGTTTAATGAAAACCGGGCCGGCGATAGATTGCAACCCAAAACTAAAAATTGGCGTGGATTTATGTCCCCGAAGGTTATTGCGTCATCGAACGGCAGCCGGGGTCTTAACTCTTTGTCTCAGCCGGTCCATGGTGGAGCGCATCCAACCGAGGCAGGAGACCGGCTCTAACCGGACGTCAGGTGTCCTTTTCGGGGACCGCGTGTCCACGCCTAGCCTCTGGAGGTATATGAATTTGAAGAAAGAACCAAGAGGACAGTTTGCAGAGCAAGGACAGTTTGCAGAGCCCGCTAATCGACAGGGGGACACTCCGACGTCGAAGCCGGTCGGCCGGCGTCTGTTCCTGATGAAGGTGGCCAGCGCCCTGGCCTTCTCCCTGTTGTGCGGTGGAGTCTCCTGGAGCAGCGGCGACGCGGCCGCTCAAGGCAATAGCCCCACCCAGTTGCGCCGGTTCATCGACCATCAGGTCGGTGGAATCGAGAAGTTGATGGTTCCCGCGAACAATTCCGACCTTCCGCAGCCGCATCTTCCCGATGGAAGCCCGGACCCGTTCTCCAAGACCACCGAGGCCAAGCGCTACCTCGGGAAACAGCTCTACTTCGACCCGATCCGAACGGCCAGAATCCGGACGGAGTTCGGTGGTGTGCTCGCCACGAGGCAGACCGCCTCCTGCGGTTCCTGCCACCTCGGCGAGGCGGCGTCGAAGGCCGGCACGCTCATCAACTTCGGCGTGGGCGGCGAGGGGCGGGGCTTCACGGACGCCTCGGGGAACTTCATTCCACGCCGGCGGACCCGGTCCGACGTCCCGCAACTGCGCCCGAGCCCTCTGTTCGCCGGTGACACGCTGGTGGACGAGCTCCCCACTCTCACGGACATCTACGAGTTCGCGGTGGGCAATCCAGGCCGAGGTCGCCGCACGGACCTGCCGCCTGCTGGCGCGCTGCTGCGAACCGGTCGTCTCGACGCCGTGGACAGCGTCGCGCGAAATTCGCCAAGCATGATCGGATTCGCCTTCAACAACCGCCTCTTGCTGGGCGGGTTCGCAGGCGAGCCTGACTCGTCGCCCGGCGCCCTTAACCCGTTCGGGTTTACTGCGGGGGAAAGCCTGACCCAGTTGACGCTCGACGCTCACCGGATGCAGGACGACCAGGCCGCCGAACTGCAGCGGTTCGCGACCTACCGGAAGCTCTTCCGGGACGCGTTCCCCGAAGAGGCCGCTGCGGCCGACGCCGCCAACGACGTCAATCTCCTCATCAACGACCAGACCGTCCTACGGGCCATGGCGACCTTCCTGCGAACCGTGGTCACACGAAACACACCGTATGACCGGTTCCTGTCCGGAGACAACGGCGCCCTGACGGTCGCACAGCGGCGGGGAGCCAGGCTCTTCTTCACGCCCGCGAGCAGCGGCGGGGCGGGTTGTTTTTCCTGCCACAGCGGCCCGATGCTCAACAAGCAGCCCAACGACCCCGACGGGCCGGGGCCGGTCAGTTCGTGGACGAGAACTTCTTCAACCTCGGCCTCGGCGACCACCCGATACAAGCCTTGAACGTCGTGGCGAGAAACGATCCGAACTTTCGCGATGACGGACGGAGGGAAATCACTTTCCGCGATGACGACGCGTTCGAGTTCCGCGCGCTGACGCTGCGGCAACTCAGAGACGGCTTTTTCTTTTTCCACAACGGCTCGTTCACGCGCGTGAAGGACGTGGTGCGGTACTTCAACGCCGGTGCGCCGCAGGACGCGGAGGCCGCCGCCGCGAGTACGTTCACGACCCGGTTCACCAACCCCCGCGGACCCGGCTCGCCTCGCGGCCTGGGCCTCAGCGACGATCAAGTGGACGATCTAACCGATTTCCTTGAGAACGCTCTCTTCGATCCGGCGTTCGTCCGCTTCGATCCGAACTCGACGACCGATACGTTCGATCCGAACGAGCGGGACCTGACCTACTCGATCTTTCGCCCCGACCTCGCGGCCCTGGGCGCAATCGATGGACTGATGGCCAGCGGCCTTGCTCGATCGAACAACGACGCCCTTTCCCGGCGCGACCTGGGGCTCGAGTTCCTGGACGTGACCAGGCAGGTGAACATTGCGCGGCTCGGTTCCAACAGCATCGGCGGCCGGCGGCAGGAGGACGTCTATAGGATCATGAACAACAGCTCGTCGATCGTGGACACCCACCTCCTCATCGTAGTCCGGGGTCTCTCCGATCGGATCCGCTTGGAGAACGCCAGCGGGATCACCAGCAGCGGCGATCCTTATCTCCGCGTGTTCCTGCGCGATGGTATACTCCTCCCCGGCCAGAGCATCGTCGAGATGTTGCGCTTCAGGCCGCAGTCCAACGCTCCGCCGGTGAGCTACACCCTCAAGCTCCTCTCGGGACAGGGCAATCCATGAGACCCACGCTCATCCGATTGAGCTGTTCCAGGGGCGCCCACACGGCCTGAGGGTCGGGAAAGCCAGTGAGCAATGTGCTTTCCTAGGGCGTTCCTCGCGGGCCCGAGACTCTGCTTTCTAGCGGCGTCCCGGGCCCGCTGGCTTCCCCCTTCGGAGCGGTTCTTGCTCAGCCCAGCAAAATTGGCAGTATCACCCCCAACCCCAGTACAAATAACCATAGTGCAGGCGCCGGCGTGCCGATTGGCCGCGTCCGTCGCGCTTCACGCGCCGCGATTCGCGGATCGAGCAGCAACCAGTCAGCGTGACGCCGTTCCAACGCCAAAAAGACAACCGCCGTCGACGCGCCATAGATCAGATGGCCGATCAGCGAGGGTAATAAAGCTCCGGCGGCTTCGGTCGTCCAGGTGAAAGTCCCGCCGAGCAAGATCGGCATCAAGGTCAGCGGCCCGACAAACCACCAGATCAAGCCATAAACCAGGCCCCATGCCACGCCCGATCCGAAATCGGGCGCTTCGTAACGAAACAGCAGACCGTAGCTCATTCCGATCAACGCGCTGATGAGCATGTGAACCACGAAGCCGAGCGTGGGCGACGCGCCGCCGACCAGTCCCGCCACTTTCGGCAGAAACCCTACGGCCATCATCACCAGCGAAAACAGAAAGCCGCCCGCCAGACTCGCCACCGCGCCCCACCTCAGTGAATACAGGAAGCGCGAGCCAATCCCTTCGGGTTCGCGGTTGATCGGGTCGGAGTCTTTGAAGAACCCGACCCATAGTCTGTCGAGCGCCGCATAGATCAAGCCGACGATCACCCCGTAGATCACATGGCCGACGAGCGAGCCGAACAGGGCGCTCGCCCGGTTGTAGGACCAATCCAGTCGGCCGCCTTGCCAGAGCGGCATAATCGCCAGCGGCCCAAGAAACCACCAGAACAATCCGTAGCCGACGCCCCAGCCCATGCACGATCCGTAACCTCGCACGTCGCGTTGGAATAAGACGCCGAAGCTCGCGCCGATGATCACGGCGAAGACAAAGTGAAGCGTCATACCAACCATTATCGAATCGGAGTTGACCAATCCGGCGATGAGCGGGAAGAAATTGACCTGCGCCATCCATTTGCCAAACGCCCAACCGCCGAAGATGCCCGCCAACCCGCCGACGACAAGCGCACGTGGCCAACTGAATGCGGATTGCGGATTGCGGATTGCGGATTGCGGATTGGAAATATCAGTCCCTCCATCAATCCGCATTCCGCATTCCGCATTCCACAATCCCCAGGTCCCTAGCGCCAATCCCAGAGGCGCGCCAAAACAAAGTGTGTAAGCGACCAATTCAGGGAAGTGCGCTCGAGCCGTGTCGAGCATTCCCATCGAGGGCATTCCGCCCATCAGCACAGGAACGATCCCCTCAGGGATCGCCAGCCACAATACGAATGAGTAGCCGAGCCCCCATAACAAACCGGCGCCCGGACTTACAGCGCGTGACGCTCCAAACAGCGCGAAGATCAGGCCGTACAACATGCCCAACAAAATGCTGGCGCCCAATGGGGCGTTGATAACCAGCGCGCTCGACGCGCCGCCCAGCGCGCCGACGAGAATGCAGATAATGATCGCAATTAGCAGTGAATAACGCATCATCTCTCTCCCTTTAGGAACGAGTAGTCGCAGTCAGTGTGGTAGGTTCAGATTCACTCGGCGCCGGCTCGCTCAGATCGATCGTCTGAACGATGTCGCGCGGGAAGAACAGTTCGATCACCCAATCAATCAACACACGAGCTTTACGCTCCAGCCCTGGCAGCTTTGTCAGATAGATACCCCGCCACATCAACCATGCGAGCAACCCCGAAAACCGGACCGATTTGTCTCTGGCAAACGGAATCGTGAGTTCGGCGCAGGCGGTTTGATGCCCCACGACGCAAAGCGCGCCGAGCGAGTCGAAGTGGAAAGGTTTAAGCGACTTGCCGTTGATGCTCGCGTGTATGTTTCGCGCCAAGGTACGGGCTTCGCGCAAAGCGAATTGCGCGGTCGGCGGGTAGGGGGCGCCGGTTTTAGCGTCGGTAACCGCCGCGCAATCGCCCACCGCCCATAACCCCGTCTGGCCCGGCGCTGCAAGCGCGTCGTCCACTTCCACCGCGCCACGTTCGTTGACCGCGACGGGTAAAGTTTTGATCAACGGGTTGGGCGCGGTTCCCGCCGTCCAGCCCAGGGTCTGCGCGCGAATCTCTTCCGGCGGATTCAGGATCACCACGCCTGGCCGCGCATCGGCCAGGCGCGTTTTGAGTTTGAAGGTCACGCCGCGCTCGCCCATTCGCTTGAGCGCATACGCCGCCAGCGGCTCGCTCAACTCCGGCAGGATGCGTTCGCCCGCGTGTACCAGAATGATCTGCAAATCTTCGGGGCGCAGATTCGGATAATCGGCCAGCATGCCTCGCGCGAAGTCGTTCAACGCGCCGGCCAGTTCGACGCCGGCGAACCCGCCGCCGGCGACCACGAACGTCAGCAACTCCCGCCGCATCGCCGCGTCTGGTACGCGGTCGGCGCGTTCAAACATGTCAATGACGTGATTGCGAATGCGGATGGCGTCGAGCAGCGATTTGAAGTCGAAGGCGAGGCGCTCGATGTTCTGATTGCCGAAATAGTTGGAGACCGAACCCAGCGCCAGAACCAGGTGGTCGTAGTTCAGTTCTTGGAAATCGGCCGCGCCGTCATCCCGCGACCGTGGGCTGAGCGTCACGTTGACGCATCGTTTTTCCAAATCTATTTGCGCCACCTTGCCGCGCACGACTTGCGTACGACGCAAACTGGTGCGTAAAGGGGCGCTGATGTGCGTCGGCTCCAAACTGCTGCCAGCAACTTCGGCCAGCATAGGGGTGAAGAGCAGCGCGTTGGTCTCGCTTACCAGTGTGATCTCAACCGACCGGTCTGCGCCGAACACGCGCTCTAAATTTTCCGCCGTGGTCATCCCGCCGAAACCGCCGCCAAGAATGAGGATGCGTTTTTTCTGTACCACAGCCGGCGGGGGCGGCGCAGGCTCCGGCCCTAAGCCCCAGAAGGCGAGATCATTCAGCGCCTGCGTGGCCAACCCCAGAAACGAGCCAAACAACACCCAACCCACCAATTCCGGAAACAGCGCCCGCATCCCCTCCGCCGTCCACATTGGCATTTGCCCCGACAGTAAAGGAAAGACGATCACGCTCAGTAATGCCCAGGTCGGGACGCCGAACGCGGCCGCAGTCATTACGCTGTCAGGATAGGCCCGCCGCGAGGGACGGAACGCCAACGCATACGCGACGCCGGCGGCGGCGCCAAGAATCCCTCCCAGTAAGCTATGTTTCAATGTGGCCACTAGCGCGACGCTGCTGGCTAACCCGGCCAACAGGCCGATCAAGCTCCGTCGCAGATTTTTGTTCATGCTCTTTCCTTTCTATCCGGACCATGAAATCCATCCGCGGGACGGCTTTATTCCAAAAGCTTCGGTGAAGCCGGGTCGGGGCTTCAGCTCAACTTTGTCGCCGATGCCCATAAAGCGAATCAGTTAATTGAATCGGGGAGGGAATAACTGGCGGTAGAATTGGCATTATATGCTATATGTTGAGAAGCTGCGCCTTATTATGTTGGAAGACCAGGATGGCAGGCCGCTTTCGCTATCCAAATATGCCTGAAAAAGGAGTTGGCTTTGGACAAAGACAGAATTGTTTACCTGAGCGGGGCGATGCTCGGATGCACTGATGCGGAATGTAAAGACTGGCGTGAGTACGCCAAGCGGCGGTTGAAGTGTGACTCGCGTGATCCAGTTGTACTGCGGGACTTTCGCGGCCGCGAGCAAGAGGGCGTGGTCGAAATAGTTGAAAAAGATAAGGCCGACATTGACGACTGTGACATCGTCTTGGTCAACTTCATCAGGCCTAGCGTCGGTACGAGCATGGAGATTCTTTACGCCTGGGAGCGCGGCAAGACCGTCGTGTTGGTCGCGCCGCACGGCGCCGTTATCAGCCCTTGGTTGCTTTACCACAGCCACAAAGTCTTTCTTGCGCTCGACGACGCCATCGCCAGTATCAATGAGACGGTTTGCGGCGAGCCCGGCATAGAGCCTCCCCGTTAATTCCAAATTCGGGGCTACGCGCTCGAAAACAAAAAATCTGCAACCCACAAACAAATCGGCGCCGCCGAGGCATCTTATCTATTGAGTGGGAAGTTTCGTGGGCAAGTTTCATTAACAGAGATGGACCAGACCTGATCAAGTCGTTCAGCAACAGTTCTTCGTTGCTCTGCTTGAAATACGTTATCAATCCGATAAACAAGCGCTCCTCAATAAAGACTCGCTAGCGAGCTGTGCAGGGAGAACCTACAGCCGCTGATGGAGGAGTCTGCCTACCGAAACCTTCACAACCCCAGTCCACCTAACCTTCATAACCCAAGTCCAAGGAGGCATGTATGCATTTCCGTACAACGGTTTTGTCGATACTATTCGCCCTCACGTCGCTCATCGCCCTGGCCACTACGGCAGCGACGTCAACTGTGTCAGGAACCGGCGCCGACCAGAACGGCGCCGTAGTACAGAAAGCGCCAGTCACTTTGAATAATCCCGCAACCAAAACCCTGAACATCAGTACCTGGGTCGGCGCCCGTCCGGCTCGCAAACCCCAAGAAATTCCCGTCTCCAACGCCAGCCAGTTCACGTCCGCCCTGGCCAATGTGCAACCAGGCGACACGATTCTGCTCTCGGGCACGATTGTGGGCGGCAGATTTACGACGACGCGATCCGGCGAGCCCGGCAATTACATCACCATCCGTGGCGATGGCACGGCGCGCCTGTCGGGTTCGCCCTACGCGCTGGAGATCCTGCACGACTATTACAAGCTGGAGAATTTCATCCTCGAAAACTCCGGCAAAGGCCTGGTGATCGACAACGCCGAGCACGGAACGGTCGATCACGTGCACGCGATGGACATTCAGCAGGAGGCGTTCAAGCTGCGGAACCAGTCCCGCTATTGGGAGTTCACGTTCTGCTCGGCGCGCCGCACCGGCCTGTCGGGCGACTTCGGCGAGGGCTTCTACGTCGGCCAGGCCTCGAGCAACTGGATCAACAACACCCCCGATCAGTGCGCGTTCGTCACCTTCTTCAACTGCTACACGCTCGACACCGTGAACGACGGCTGGGACATCAAGGAAGGCTCGCACGACGTCAAGGTCGTGAACTGCACGGCCGATTTTTCCGGCGGCGTCGAGCCGGCGAGCGATGCGGCGCACGGCAGCGCCGGCTACTATTGCCGCGCCGACAACGTGCAGTTCATCAAGTCCAGCGTCATCGGCCTGAACAACGGCGACTGGGGCTATCGCTATAGCAACACGACCGTCGGCGGCGTGGACTATGGCAGCGCCGGCAATCAGATCAAGCAGTCGGCCGTCTTTGGCGGGAACGTCGGCTTCATCTTTGCCGAAGCCGGGACCAACGGAGTCATCTTCGACGACTTCACCAACACGAGTTCGGGCGGATTCTACGCCACTGGTTCGGCGACGGTGACCATCGCCGCAGCCTCGGGTTTTTCCGAGCGCACGTGGTCGGGCGAGGGCGGCGGCGTCTGGGGCGATCTCGATCCAACCGTAGGCGCCAGCGGCGATCCGCTCGGCGCCTCGCCGCCGGTCCAGGTCGCGGCGCCGAGCTTCAACCCGGGCGGCGGCTCCTACTCGAGCGCCCAGTCTGTCGCGATCACGACGTCCACCAGCGGCGCTTCGATTCGCTACACGACCAACGGCAGCACGCCGACTTCGACCAGCGGCACGCTCTATTCAGGTCCGGTCTCGATCAGCGTCACGACGACGCTCAAGGCGATCGCCTACAAGAGCGGCATAACGGATTCGTCCGTTACCACCGCGACCTACACAATCAACACTGGCGGCGGCTCGCCGACGAAGTTTGCGATTCCCGGTCCCGCGGTGACCGCCAGCGCCAATGACGGCAATGTTCCCGCAAACACAGTTGACGGTAACTTGAGCACGCGTTGGTCCGCGCAGGGCGATCCTCAGTGGATCCAATACGACCTCGGCGCCGCGAACACCGTCAGTTTCGTGAAGATCGCGTGGTACCAGGGCGACGCGCGCGTCGCCACTTTCGACATTCAGCTTTCAACCACGGGCGCGTCGTGGACGAACGTTCTGACCGGAGCGAGGAGCAGCGGCGCGACCACGGCGCTCGAGACCTACGACTTCGGCGATGCGACCGCCCGTTACGTGCGCATCGTCGGCCATGGCAACAGCGTCAACACGTGGAACAGCGTCACTGAAACTGAAGTGTGGGGCTTCGCCGGCGGCGGCGGCGCGGTGGCGGCGCCCAGCTTCAGTCCGGGCGGCGGCGCATACGCCAGCCCGCAATCGGTGACGATCACTTCCGCCACCAGCGGCGCCACGATCCGCTATACGACCGATGGCAGCGCGCCGACCTCGACTGGCGGCACGGTGTATTCCAGCCCGGTCTCGATCAGCGTCACGACGACGCTCAGGGCGATCGCATATAAGAGCGGCATGACCGATTCGTCCGTTACCACCGCGACCTACACAATCAACACTGGCGGCAGTGGAAGCACGCGGGACATCTCGGTCGCCTCCGGCGCCGACGACGCCAAGCAGCGCGAATCCGGCAGCGTGGTCACGAATTCCTGGCGGCATCCGCTCGGCTTCGATGGCGTCGAGCAACTGGAGATCGGGTTGCGTTTCACGGGCCTCATCATTCCGCGCAACGCCACGGTCACCGCGGCCTACATCCAGTTCGAGGCGGACAAGAGCGACAGCGGCGCGTCCAGCCTCACGCTCAGGGCCGAGCTGAGCGCCAACGCCGCGGCATTCGCGACGTCGGCCAACAACATCACGAACCGTCCTTTGACCGGCGCGAGCGTGGCATGGTCGCCGCCGGCATGGACTCAAGGCGATCGCGGCGCGGCGCAGAAGACGCCCGATTTGAAGGCGCTCGTGCAGGCGGTCGTGAACCAGTCGACCTGGAACGCTGGTAACGCGATCGTCTTTGTCATCACCGGCGCCGGGACGCGTACGGCTGAAGCTTTCGAGTCCGGGGCGGCCAAGGCTCCGCTGTTGCACGTCGAGTGGCAGTGAAGTAGCTCTATCACAGCCAAATTTTTTCTTCCTGTAAATATTTCGGGGCGAAAGAGCATGGAGTTCAGCTTTCAGGCTGCGCTAAATCAGGCCACGCAACATTGGGAAACCGGTACAGTACCGCGCGCGTAAGCAAGCGGCCGACCGATGAGACGGCCGCTTGCTTACGCGCGCGGTACTGTACCAATCTTGCGTGGTTCGATTTAGTTGAGGAAGCCGCAGCCAGTAGACTGAACTCCATGCTCTTCACCGATCCGGCGCCGCAGCCCCGAAATATTTTCAGGAAGAATTTTTTTCAGCCGGGAATATCTCACTCGCCATTCGGGATATATCAACCGAAAGCTAAAACCCAAATGATCACAAGCAAGCTCCGTCGGAATGGCGCTGGTTTGTTTTTAGCGTTCCGCCATGAGCGGATAAGGTAACTGACATGAAGACATATTGGATAATAATCATTTGCCTCTTCGCGCTGGTCGCCGCCGTCTTCAGCGCGGCGGGCGCCATCAAACCCTTGACGATGGCCAAGCTCGCCGGGGCGGAGAAGGAGCCTGAGGCGCTCAATCTTCCCGCGCCGGAATTGGTTGGCGGCCCCTGGATCAACACTGCCGGCAGTCAAGCAATCAACCTGGCTGGCCGGCGCGGCAAAGTGACCATCGTTGAGTTCTGGACATTCGCCTGCGGCAACTGTCTCGCCAATCTGCCCGCTTATGCAAATTGGCAGAAACAGTTTGCCGATAAAGATGTCGTCGTTATCGGCGTGCATACGCCTGAAACCGAGAGCGAGCGCGTCACGGCCAACGTGGCGCGGCGCGTAAAACAACTCGGCGTCACTTACCCGATCCTGGTAGATCGAGAACACGAGAACTGGGACCGCTGGCAAGTGGAGGCGTGGCCGACTGTCTACCTGGTGGACAAACAGGGCCGCATTCGTTACCGCTGGGTGGGCGAGCTGAATTACCGCAACGCGGGCGGCGAAACGAAGTTAGGGCAGCGGGTAGAGCGACTGTTGAAAGAGGATCCGGCGCAAGCTGGAAAGTAAAAGGCCTGCGAAGACGAGTTACATATTCCGATTCCACCATTCGACGAGATTCCCGAATGAAACGACTGGAGAAAAAACATCCGCTGGCGATCCGCTGGTTCCATTGGA
>WNFU01000574.1_pt1 | contig 50957 bp, 37 predicted proteins | sample 5400121 | NCBI WGS metagenome assembly WNFU01 (sample SAMN13153360, study PRJNA577476) | soil metagenome | isolation source: 100 cm soil or saprolite under grassland replicate 1 | place: USA:California | collected 2016-06-15 | reverse complement strand
GCGTGTTGGTGTGCTCGGCGACCCAGCGCTTGGAGTCGTCCAGCCCCTTCCGGTCGGGGTGGATGATCCCGGCGCGGTCGCAGGCGACGATCTCGCCGGCGCCTTCGGCCTGCAGGATCTTGATGATCGCGACCCCGGCGGCGCCCGCCCCCGACAGCACCAGGTGCACGTCGGCGAGCTTCCTGCCGACGCAGCGCAGGGCGTTGATCAGCCCGGCGAGCACGACGATGGCGGTGCCGTGCTGGTCGTCGTGGAACACCGGGATGTCGAGCAGCTCGCGCAGGCGGCGCTCCACCTCGAAGCAGCGCGGGGCGGCGATATCCTCGAGGTTGACCCCGCCATAGGTGGGCGCCAGCAGCTCGACCGTGCGCACGATCTCGTCGGTGTCCTGGGTGTCGAGGCAGACGGGCCAGGCGTCGACGCCGGCGAACTGCTTGAACAGCACGGCCTTGCCCTCCATCACCGGCATGGCGGCCGCCGGGCCGATGTTGCCGAGGCCGAGGACGGCGGAGCCGTCGGTGACCACCGCGACCGTGTTGCGCTTGATGGTGAGCCGGCGCGCGTCCGCCGGGTTGGCCGCGATCGCCTGGCAGACCCGGGCGACGCCGGGGGTGTAGGCCATGGAGAGGTCGTCGCGGGTGCGCAGCGGCACCTTGGAGGTGACCTCGAGCTTGCCGCCGAGGTGGAGCAGGAAGGTGCGGTCGCTCACCTTGTGGACGTGGGCGCCCTCGACCGCGGCGACCGCGTCGGTGATCGCCTCGGCGTGCCGCGCGTCGGCGGCGTTGCAGGTGAGGTCGACGACCAGCAGCCTCGCCGACGGCGGTGGTGATCCGCCCGATGCCGAGCGGGTCGGCGCCGAGGTGGACCCGCATGGTGATCGACCAGGACGAGCTCGGGATCGGCATCGGGGGCTCCTCGTTGGCTCTGTGAGCAGCGGAAACGGCGCTCAACATACCGGAGACGGGAAGCCGGCGGAAAGTGAGCCGACGAAGCGCCGTGTCCACAAAAAAGGTGACATGCCGGGCGCCACGGCATCTTCGATCATGCGGGCGTCATGGACGGAGATGGGGGTCGCGACACCGACTTTCGCATCCTCGGCGCGCTCGAGGTCGTATCGCACCGGCAGGTCCTGGCGCTGGAGGGCCCGAAGCAGCGGGCCCTGCTGGGATGCCTGCTGGTCCAGGCGAACGAGCTGATGTCGAGCAGCCAGCTGGTGGACGCCCTGTGGGGGACGGCGCCGCCAGGCAGCGCAAGGGGGACGCTGCAAAGCCACGTCATGCGGTTGCGGAGAGCCCTGAGCCGGGTGGGACCGGACGGCGGGCTCGGCGAGCGGCTGCAGACCCGGCCCTCGGGCTACTCGATGGTGGTGCACTCGGGGGAGCTGGACCTGCACCGGTTCGAGCTGCTGGTGGAGGAGGCGCGTGGCGCCCTCGCGGCGGGCTCGGCGGAGGGTGCCGCCTCGAAGTTCCGCGCCGCGCTCGCGCTGTGGAGGGGTCCTGTCCTCGAGGGCGTGCCGTCCGACCTGCTGCGGAGCACGGTCGTGCCGCAACTGGAGGAACGGCGCCTCGCCGTGGTCGAGGAGCGCATGGACGCCGAGCTGCGGCTTGGCTGGCACGCCGAGCTCGTCGCGGAGCTGGAAGGGCTCGTGCAGCTGTACCCGTCCCGGGAGCGGTTGCAGGGCCAGCTGATGCTCGCGCTGTACCGCGCCGGGCGCCAGGTGGACGCGCTGGAGGTGTACCGCAGGGCGCGCCGCTGGCTGGTCGACGAGCTCGGGCTGGAGCCCTCGGCCCCGTTGATGCGCCTGGAACAGGCGATCCTGGCAAGGGATCCAGCACTGGACCACATACCCGCGCCGGTACGGGCCGACGAGCCCGAGTGCGGCCGTCCCGTCACCGTGTCGCGGCCGGTACCTTCCCAGCTGCCTGCGGACCTGATCGACTTCACCGGCCGGGAGGCGGCGGTCGCCCAGCTGGCGCGAGCGCTGCTGCCGGCCCCGTCCGGCTCGCTCGCCGGCGCTGTGGCCGTGGTCATCGGCCAGGGCGGCATCGGCAAGACCGCCCTGGCGGTTCACGTCGCCCACCAGCTGCGCGGGAAGTTCCCCGACGGCCAGCTGTTCGTCAACCTCCGGGGCGTGCGGCAGCGGCCCCTCGGGCCGAGGGCAGTCCTCGGCCAGTTCCTGCGCGCCCTCGGCGTCGAAGGCAGCGCCATCCCGGACGGCGCCGACGAGCGGGTCGGGTTGTACCGGGGGCTGGTGGCCGACCGGCGGCTGCTGGTCGTGCTCGACAACGCCGCCAGCGAGGCCCAGGTCCGGCCGCTGCTGCCGACCGGCCCCAGTTGCGCCTGCCTGGTCACCAGCCGCCGGCCGCTCGCCGGCCTGGACGGCGCGCGGACGATGCGGCTGGACTCGCTCACGCAATCGCAGGCCGTGACGCTGCTCGAGCGGATCGCCGGAACGGAGCGGGTAGCCTCCCAGGTCGGGCAGGCGCACCACATCGCTCGGCTCTGCGGGCTCCTGCCGCTGGCGATCCGCATCGCGGGCGCCAAGCTCGCCGCCAAGCCCCACTGGTCGCTCGGGGATCTCGCCGTCGCGCTCGAGGACGAGCGCAGTCGCCTCGATGCGCTGACGGCGGGGGACCGCGAGATCCGCGCCAGCCTGATGCTGAGCTATCGCAACCTGCCCGCGCCGGAGCAGGGCGCGGTGGCGCTGCTCGGGCTGCTGTGGTCCGAGGACTTCGCCGTCTGGCTCGCCGCGGCGGTGCTCGGCCTCGAACCGGACGCCGCTCAGGTGATGGTCGAGCGGCTCGTGGACCAGCAGCTGCTGGAGGTGGTGGGGCGCGACGGGACAGGGCAGTTCCGCTACCGCTTCCACGACCTCACTCGCCTGTTCGCTCGTGAGCTGTTCCGGAGGCAGGCGCCGCCGCGCCAGCGCGCCGCCTGCAGGCGTGCGCTCGACGCCTGCGTCACGCTGGCGGCCACGGCGTCCGGGCGGCTCGAAGCCCCCACCCCAGCCGCCGGACCCGCCGGCGACCTGGGTGGGGCCCGTCCCGGCAGAGCCTTCACGACGGTGAGCGCCGACCCGCTGGCGTGGTTCGCGGCGGAGCGAGCGGTTCTGGTCGCAGCGGTGGAGCATGCCGTTGCGGCCGGCGCCGTTGCGCACGCATGGCGCCTGGCCCTTGCCCTCGCCGCCTTCTTCGAGGTGCGGGCGCACTGGGACGACTGGCTTCACACCCATCGGCTGGTCCTCGACGCCGCCCGCAGCGGCCGGCACCACGACGGCGAGGCGGCGATGCTGCGCGGTCTCGGCGCGCTGGCGGTCGACCGCGGCCACTACGACGAGGCGCTGGAGCACTACGAGCTGGCCGTTCGCGCCGCCAAGGAGGTCGAGGACGGCGCACTGCTCGTACTGGTCGAGCGCGGGCTCGCCGACGCCTACGCCGGGAGCTGCCGGCCGCACGACGCGATCACCCACTACCGCACCGCGCTCGCGATGAGCAGGGCGATCGGCGACTCGCCGGTCGAGCTGCAGTGCCTGAACGGGCTCGGGATGACCTACCGCCAGCTCGGCCGGCTCGACCAGGCGGCTGCCTGCCTGGAGCAGGTTCTCGCGATGACCCGCGGCGCCGACGAGCACCGCTGGCTGGCCCCCTACGCGCTCGCCACCCTCGGCAACGTGCAGCTCGACCGGGGCGCGCTCGACGAGGCCAAGGTGTGCTTCCACGACGCGGTACGACTTGCCCGAAGGTTCGGCGACCCGCGCGCCGAGGCCTACGCCATGCGTGGCCAGGCAGACGCGCTCCGTCGGGCCGGCGACCTTCACCAGAGCGAGGCGAGGCTGCGCGAGGTCCTTGCCCTGGTCCGCCGACTCGGCGAGGACGTCGGGGAGGCGCTGACCCTGAGAAGGCTCGGCGACGTCCTCGGGGAGCTGGGCAGGTGCGGCGAGGCCGCCGCCTGCCTGGACAAGGCCCTGGCCGTGGCGACGGCGGTCGGCCACCGCAGCCTCGAAGCCGAGACGCTCTACAGTCGCGGCGTCCTCTCCCGGCGCCAGGGGAAGCTCACCGACGCCGCCGCCGCGCTGGAGCGGAGCCTCGCCCTGTTCCGCCAGCAGCACCGCTGCCTGCCACACGCCGAGGCCGCTCACCAGCTGAGCCAGGTCCTCGAGCAGCTTGGCGAGCGCGCCCGCGACCTCCGCGCCGAGGCGCTTCGCGTGGCCCCCTGTCAGCGGTCTGCCAGCGAGCTTCCAGCGGACCGCGCCCATGATGTCGCCGCACGGAACCACCGCTGATGAACCTCGGGAATGTCGGACGGAGGTAGCGATGCTCTCATCTGTCCGTGCCGTGGCATGGCCACGACGCCCGGGGGCTGAAGGATCCATCCGTCCCCGATACGAAGGAGGTGAGGGATTGCCTGCCGTGAGGCACTCCGCCTGGCGGTCAGAGGCGTCGTCGTCCGTCCGTTCCTTGTCGTTGGAGGTGAACCTGTCTTGTCCGCCGCTCTGATGGAGGGCTACGCCCTGTCCACGCGCGCCGTCTCCACCGTTGAGGGGTTCCTCCTCTCGCTGGTGTCCGATACGGCCGGAAGGCTGCAGCGGGACCGCGAGAGCATGATCGTTTGGCTCTACGTAGTGATAATCGTCGGGCTCCTCACCGTCGCCTACCTCGAGGGGGTTTGCATCTGGAATGGGTACCACGGCTTCAGCGGCAACCTGAGCGTCGCCTGGAACAACGGCTTCCAGTTGGGAGTCTGGTTCGGGTGCGTCTGATGCCGCCGCGATCGAGCTGAGGTTCGGTGCGCCTGCGCAGCGTGGAGGATGCCTGCATGCACGAGCTGCTTGACGTGGAACGGCTGGTCAAACGTTATCGCAATCTCACAGCCGTAGCGGGCGTCAGCTTCTCCGTTCACCGTGGCGAGACCTGTGGTCTGCTGGGCCCGAACGGGTCCGGCAAGTCCTCCACGCTGCACGCGGTCGTCGGGGTGGTGCCGCCGTCGGACGGTCGTGTCCGGATCGCGGGCCACCCCGCCGACAGCCCCGCCGCCAAGCGCCACCTGGGATTCGTGCCCGACGACCTCCGCTTGCCCGCGGGCTTGACCGGCGCGGAGCTGCTCGCTCTGGTGGAGCGGCTGCAGCCGGCCGCCGACCGCTCCCTGATGGACTTCCTGGTGGACCTGCTCGGGCTGGGCCCGGCGCTCTCCAGGCTGGTGGGGGAGTACTCCCACGGCATGCAGCGCAAGCTGCAGCTGGTGGCGGCCCTGCTGCACCGGCCGGAGCTGCTGGTGCTCGACGAGCCCTTCCTCGGGCTCGATCCCGAAGCCGCGCTGGTCCTGCGGACGGTCCTCGCCAGGTTCACCCAGCAGGGCGGTGCGGTGCTGATCGCCACCCATGACCTCCTGGCCGCCGAGCGCTACTGCGACCAGGTCGTCATCCTCTCCGAAGGCCGCGTGGTGGCGGAAGGGCCGCCCGACGGGCTCCTGGCCCGCTACGGCGCCAGCTCGCTCGAGGGCGTGTTCCTGGTCGCGACCGGGCTGAAGGAGCGGGTCCAGGCCGCTCGGACGCGCCTCGGCGAGGTCGTCCTGGCCGGTGGCGGGAGCGACCTCGCCGAGCCCGACCGGGTCGCCGCCGAGGTGTCCCTCGCAGATCACTGTGAAGGTAGGGAGTGACCGCACCCATGACGCCCGTTGACGCCACCGGGCAGCCACCTGCCCGCCATCCTCTCCGTTTGCTGCCATCAGCCGCCGGCACGGCGCTGGCATTGCTCCTCATCGGGCTGATGGTGCTGTTCGCCGTCGCCTTCACCCGGCAGGTGCCGTTGACCGTTCCCGGACTTGCCCACGTCATCGTCATCAAGGGCAGCCAGCGCCCGCGGGCCGGCCTGGTGGTGGGCGGGGGCTTCGCGCTGTGGTGGCTGGGCGCCACCGCGGCGCTGTGGCTCGCCGCCTGGGCATTGCAGCGCAACGCGCGCCGGGGTTGACGCGCCGATGCGACCGGTGATCGCCGTCGTCCGGCTGGTGTTACGACTGTGGCGCAACGACCTGCGACGGATGCTGGGGGGGTCGACGCTCAACACCCAGCTCCTGCTGTGGTGCGCCGCCGCCGTCATGGTGGCCTGGGAGGTCTTCGGGTCCTCCTGGCTGCTCGGCAGCAGCCGGGACACCCTCCAGCAGATCGGCCGCAGCCGCGATGCGGCGCAGTTGGCGACCCTGACGGTGACCTGCATGGCCGCGTCGTTCGCGTCGCCCCTGCTGCTCATCACCCCGGCCGCCACGGCGCTGGAGCACCTCCTCGCGCCGATGCCGCTGTCGCGCTTCCAGCGGCGTCTCGTCGCCGAGCTGCCGGTCCAGCTCCTGACGCTGGCGGCGGCGCTCCTGTCGGTTGGCCCGCTGGTGCTGCCCGCGCTGTCCGTCGGTGGTTGGTCCCTCGCCACCGCGCGGGCCGCGACCGTCCTGGTCCTGCTGGCCGCCGCCGGCGTCGCGACGGCGGGCGTGGCGTTCCGCGCGCTGTCGTCGCTCTGCGCCCGGGTGCTCCGCCTGCCTTCGGTGCTGGCGCAGACGCTGAGCGCGGGCGTCGTCACGCTGGCGGCTGCCGCGCTCCTGATCCATGGGTACAGCCGCATCCCCTTCGGCGGCAGCTGGCTCGGGCGCCTGCTCGCGCAGCTGTTCGACATGGCCGTTGCGGGTCTGGCCGGCTTCGCCGTCGGCGTGCTGCTGGTGGGTGCGGTAATCGCGGCCGTGGGTTGCGCGCTGTGGTGGCTCGCCGAGCTGGAGCTCGTTCGGGAGCCGGTCGTCGGCGTGCACCTCGGTCTCCGCCTGCCGCTGCGTCCGCGCGGCAGGACGCTTCCGTACTCGGTCGAGCTGCGGCAGTGGCTGCGCTTCCCGATGAACGCCAGCACGGTCTTGCTGCAGCTCTCCCTGCTCGTCGTGCTGGCCGTCGTGGGCGGGCGCAGCGGCAACACCACCTGGTGGCCAACGGTTCCCGCGCTGTTCTTCTGGCTGGCATCCCTGGTGGGGACGACGGCCTACGGCGTCACCCGGCGCCACCACTGGCTCTACCGCGTCATGGGACGCGGCGTCGGCACCTGGCTGCCGCCGAAGCTGGCTGCCTCCCTCTCGGTCTGGGCTGGCCTGCTCGCCGTCGAGCTGCTCGTCTCCGCGACACTGGGCGGCCTCTCGCCAGGCTCCCTGCGCAGCCTCGTCCTCCTGCTCCTCCCGCAGCTGCTGGTCGTGTTCGCGGCCGGCTCGCTGATCGGGTTGGTCCTGCCGGTGGACAACGAGCAGGCCATCTCCAACACCCTCGCCGACTTGACCGCGGCGATCGTGTCGCTGCTCGTGCTGGTGCTGCTAGGGCGCCTGGGAGCGTTTGGCAGTCCCGGCCGCGGCAGCCTCGTCGCGGGTGCCGTCGTGGCCGTCGCCTTCGCGTTGTACGGCCCGCTGGTCAGATGGCGCGAGCGTGAGCTGGCCGTCTAGCGCCCCGCTCGCCGTCGAGCTGCGGCCGGGGATCGAGGCGAGTGGCGCGACGCTGCACGACCGGACCCGTGACCTGGTAGTGCAGCTCAGTGCCGGTGAGCAGGCGCTGGCCCGCGAGTTCCTGGCGCGCGGCCGGCTGCAGGGAGCGCAGTCAATCGTCGATCCAGCTTCGCTGGCGGGGCTCGCCGACGCCGGCGTGCTGTCGGCGCGCCTTTCTCTTGGTCTGGTCGTTCGTGCGTTGCTGGAGGCGTTCCGGCACGGCGACGACGCGGGGCTCCACAACCTGCGCCTGCTCGCCACCCGCCGGCACCTGGTGTCGGGGTGCCGGCCGTGGACCGTTTGGGCGCGGACGCTGGCGACCCTGCTGCGACACTGGCGGGCGGTGTCGCTGCCGCTGCTGGCGTTGCTACTCGCGCTCGGAGCGCTGGCTGGCCGCGCTGGCCCGGTCGCGTTGCGGCCCGCTGCCGTGGTTGCGTCCCTTCTGGTCAGCGTCGCGTCGCACGAAAGCGGGCACCTGTGGATGCTGCGAAGGGTCACCGGCCAGCCCGACGTCGGCGCCCTGCACATCGGGCCATGGCTGCGGCTCGGGGTGGTGCGGCCCGAGCTGGCGCCACGGCCGCTGCTGCTGGTCGCCGCCGCCGGTCCGCTCGCTGGCGCCGCCGCCACCGCTTCCCTCCTGGCCGTCAACGGCATCATCCCGCGCGCGGTCGCCGTCTTGCTGACCGCCGGTCAGCTCGTGGGCCTCACGCCGATGTCGCACGACGGACGCGACCTGGTTGCCGCCTTGCGGGGGCGTCCCGGGTGAGCGGGTTACGGTAGAAACGTCAGGTTGCGGTCGCTCACCTTCTGGACGTGGGCGCCCTCGACCGCGGCGACCGCGTCGGTGGTCGCCTCGGCGTGGCGGGCGTCGGCGGCGTTGCAGGTGAGGTCGACGACCAGCAGGTCGGGATGGGACTCGACGATGTCGGCGCGGCCACCAGGGCCGTACGCACCAGATATCGATTCGATTGATGGAATTGATCATAACAAACGATTGGAAGAATGGCTGAGGGTCTCCTACGGTGGTGACACGGTCACCAACCCGACCAGAGAGCTCGCAGGGATGCCGAGCAAGGAGGTGGGACCGATCATGCCGAGCCTTCCGACGACCCGCACGCACGACGCCGTCCTGCCGGGGGGTCCCTGGGACTCGAGCCCGCGCTGGCGGGACGTCCGGCGCGACTACCGCCCCGAGGACGTGCTGCGCCTGCGCTCCTCCCTGCCGGTCGAGCACACCCTCGCCAGGCACGGTGCCGAGCGTCTCTGGGAGCTGCTGTCCGAGCAGGACTACGTCGCCTGCCTCGGCGCGCTCACCGGCGGGCAGGCGGTGCAGATGGTCAAGGCCGGGCTGCAGGCCATCTACCTGTCCGGCTGGCAGGTCGCCGCCGACGCCAACCTGGCCGAGCAGGTCTACCCGGACCAGAGCCTGTACCCGGCCAACAGCGTCCCCGCCGTGGTGCGGCGCATCAACAACGCCCTGCACCGGGCCGACCTGGTCGAGCGCATGGAGGGTGGGGTCCGGGACTGGTTCGTGCCGATCGTGGCCGACGCCGAGGCCGGCTTCGGCGGCGCCCTCAACGCCTACGAGCTGATGCGCGCGATGATCGAGGCCGGCGCGGCCGGGGTCCACTTCGAGGACCAGCTCGCCTCCGAGAAGAAGTGCGGCCACCTCGGCGGCAAGGTGCTGGTGCCGACCTCCCAGTTCATCCGCACGCTGACCGCCGCGAGGCTGGCCGCCGACGTGGCCGGCGTGCCCACCGTGCTGATCGCCCGCACCGACGCCCTGGCGGCGACGCTGCTCACCAGCGACGTCGACGAGCGCGACCGGCGCTTCTGCAGCGGCGAGCGCAGCGCCGAGGGCTACTACGTGGTGCACGGCGGCATCGACGCGGCCATCGCCCGCGCCCTCGCCTACGCGCCCTACGTCGACCTGCTCTGGTGCGAGACCTCCACCCCGGACCTCGACCAGGCACGCCGCTTCGCCGAGGCGGTCGCAACCGAGCACCCCGGCAAGCCGCTGGCCTACAACTGCTCGCCGTCGTTCAACTGGCGCCGCCACCTGGACGACGACGCCATCGCCAAGTTCCAGAAGGAGCTGGGCGCGATGGGCTACCGCTTCCAGTTCATCACCCTGGCCGGCTTCCACGCCCTCAACGCGGCCATGTTCGAGCTCGCCCACGGCTACGCGGAGGAGGGCATGACCGCCTACGTGCGGCTACAGCAGCGCGAGTTCGAGCTGGAGAAGGACGGCTACAGCGCCACCAGGCACCAGCGCGAGGTCGGCACCGGCTACTTCGACGCGGTCGCCGAGGTGATCTCCGCAGGCACCTCGTCCACCCTGGCCCTGGCCGGCTCCACCGAGCACGAGCAGTTCCGGGCCTAGCCCGCTCGGCCCCGGCCGCGTCCCCAGCTGCGGTTGTTGTCACGTGGTCCCGGGAACCGGACCGTCTTCGCTGGCGTCCAATGCTGGGGTCCGGTTCCTCCACGACGCGATGCGTATCGCTGCGTATGGCCGCTCCGGCGACGTAACGAGTCGGCTTCGGTAGAACCGGGTAGGATGCCGGTTGTCCGGGCAGCGCGGTCAAAGGGGTCGTAGATGCAGGGTGGCGCACGGACCGGGGGCCCGGACCTGCGGCGCTGGCTGGCGGTTGCGCTGCTCGCGATCCTGCTGGTGCAGGCGGCCACGGCCGTCATGGCCGCGCCCGGCGGCGCCGACCAGCAGCGGCTGGAGCGCCGTGCCCGCACCCTCCTCGCGAAGCTGCAGGAGCAGCACGACGCGATGGAGCGGCTCACCGAGCAGATCAACGAGATCAGCGCGCGCGAGGCCGGCCTGAAGAAGCAGCTCCATGAGCTGGAGAAGCGTCGCAAGGGCATCGAGAAGGACCTGGCCAAGGCCCAGCGACTGCTCGACGACGAGGTCCGGACCACCTACATGCTCGGCCCAGGGAGCCTGGTCGGCGACCTGGTCACCGCTCCCGACCTGCCGGAGGCGCTCAACCGCCTGCCGCTGCAGCGCTCGATCCTGGAGGCGCGGGTCGCCTCGCTGGAAGCGGTGCGCCGCGACAAGGCCGACCTGGACTCGGTCGAGGCACAGATCGAGGACGCCCTCGCGGCCCAGCGCGACTCCAAGAGGACGGTCGCCGACCAGCGCGCCCACCTCAAGACGCTGGCCGACCAGCTGCAGGCCACCCTCGGCGGGGTCGACCCGGAGCTCGCCGGGGCGCTGGCCGCCGCCGAGCTGCTCGACGAGAACGCGCGCAGGGCGGCATGGGACGCCTTCTGGTCCGGCTCGGGCGGCCGCGGGGCGCTCGGCGGCGCCTGGTACACGCCCGCCCCCGCCGCGCGCAAGGCGGTCGCCTACGCCCTCGGGCACCTCGGCGCCCCCTACGTCTGGGGGGCGGCGGGCCCGCGGTCGTTCGACTGCTCCGGCCTCATCAGCGCCGCCTACGCCGCCGCCGGGGTCGGCGTCCCGCGCGTCTCACGCGCCCAGTGGGGCATCGGGCGCCACCTCGACCTCGGCAGCCTGATCCCCGGCGACCTGGTGTTCTTCGCCGACAACACCGCCGACCCGTCGACCATCCACCACGTCGGCATGTACGTCGGCCGCGGCCTGATGGTCCACGCACCGTTCACCGGCTCGGTGGTCAGCGTGTCCTCGATCTGGCGGTCCGGCTACATCGGCGCGGTCCGGGTGGTCCCGGCCATCCCCAAGCCGGGCGTGACCCCGCCGCCGGCGCCGCCGCCGACCTTGCCGTCCCCGCCGACCATGACCACCAGGCGGCCGACCACCACCACCTCGGCGCCGCCCACCACCCGGGCGAAGACCACCACGACCACGGTGCCGTCGACCACCGCGGGGACCACCACGACCACCGCGGCAACCACGACCACCACCGTGCCTTGATTGATCCGGGGGGGAGCCCGAGGACAGCTCCCCCCCGGAGGCCCCCCCATCGGGTACTTTGGCGGGATCCCTGCCTGGGCCCCAGGTGGCTGCGGCGGGATCCGGTTGGGGTCACGGGTGGCTGCGGCGGGATCCTGTTGGGGTCACGGGTGGCTGCGGCGGGATCCTGCTGGGCTCTGGGTGGCTGCGGCGGGATCCGGTTGGGCTCACGGGTGGCTGCGGCGGGATCCTCGGGCGGTCTTGGTCGCTTCGGCGGGGTCGTCGGTGCCGAGAGCAGGCTCGCCGTTCCCGGTTCGGGGTGCGGAAATGCGGTCCGGGTCGTCCGCTTGGCAGGCGTATCATCCGGGCCGTTGGCATCCCGACCAGGCAGGAGGCACTCGTGCGGCAGATCCAGCTCAAGCTCCCCGACGGCTCCGTGCGGCAGGTCGCTGCCGGCACGACCCCGGCGGAGCTGCTGGACACCACGGGCGCCGTCGCCGCGCTGGTCGACGAGGAGCCCTGGGACCTGCACCGCGGCCTCGACCGCGACGCGGCCGTCGCGCCCCTGCCCGCCGCCAGCCGGCAGGGGCGGGAGGTGCTGCGCCACTCCGCCGCGCACGTGCTCGCCCAGGCCGTGACCGACCTGTACCCCGGGGCCAAGTACGCCATCGGCCCGCCGGTGGAGGACGGCTTCTACTACGACTTCGACGTGGCCGAGCCGTTCACCCCGGACGACCTCGAGCGTATCGAGGCCCGCATGCGCGAGATCGTGGCGCAGGGCCAGCCCTTCGAGCGCGAGGAGCTCACCCGCGAGGAGGGCCTGCGGCTGTTCGCCGAGCAGCCCTACAAGCGCGAGATCATCCAGGCCGTCGACGAGTCCGAGGGGGCTGGTCCGTCGATCTCGGTGTACCGCAACGACGGCTTCGCCGACCTCTGCCGCGGCCCGCACGTGCCCACCACGGGGGACGTGCCCGCGTTCAAGCTGATGCGCGTCGCCGGGGCGTACTGGCGTGGCGACGAGTCCCGCCCGCAGCTCCAGCGCATCTACGGCACCGCCTGGGAGTCCGAGGAGGCCCTCGCCGCGCACCTGCACCGGCTCGAGGAGGCGGAGCGGCGCGACCACCGCCGCCTCGGCCTGGAGCTGGACCTGTTCCACTTCCCCTCGGAGATCGGCGGCGGGCTGCCCGTCTTCCACCCCAAGGGCGGGCTGGTCCGCAAGCTGATGGAGGACTACTCCAAGGCCGAGCACGAGCGCGGCGGCTACGACTTCGTCTGGACCCCGCACCTGGCCAAGTCGACCCTGTTCGAGACCTCGGGCCACCTGGGCTGGTACGCGGACAGCATGTACCCGCCGATGGAGATGGAGGGGGCGCGCTACTACCCCAAGCCGATGAACTGCCCCTTCCACATCCTGATCTACCGGTCGCGGGGCCGCTCCTACCGCGAGCTGCCGATGCGCCTGTTCGAGTTCGGCACCGTGTACCGCTTCGAGCGCTCCGGCGTGATCCACGGGCTCACCCGGGTGCGCGGCATCACCCAGGACGACGCGCACATCTTCTGCACCCGCGAGCAGCTCGGCCCCGAGCTGGCCAGCCTGCTCGACTTCGTGCTGCGGCTGCTGCGCACCTTCGGCCTCACCGAGTTCGAGGCCGAGCTGGCCACCCGGCCGGACAAGTTCGTCGGCAACCCACAGGAGTGGGAGCAGGCCGAGGCCGCCCTGCGCGACGCCATCGAGGCGGCCGGCCTCCCCTACGTGGTCGCCGAGGGGGAGGGCAACTTCTACGCGCCCAAGATCGACGTGCACGTGCGCGACGCCATCGGGCGCCGCTGGCAGCTCTCCACCCTGCAGGTCGACTTCCAGCTGCCGCAGCTCTTCGACCTCGAGTACACCGGCGCGGACAACGCCAGGCACCAGCCGTTCATGATCCACCGGGCGCTGTTCGGGTCGATCGAGCGCTTCTTCGGCATCCTGCTGGAGCACTACTCGGGCGCGCTGCCGACCTGGCTGGCGCCGGTGCAGGTGCGGCTGGTGCCGATCGCCGACCGCCACCTGGCCTACGCCGGCGAGGTGGCCGAGCGGCTCCGTGCGGCGGGGCTGCGCGCCGAGGTGGACGACTCCTCGGGGCGCATGCAGGCGAAGGTGCGCGACGCCCAGCTCGCCAAGGTGCCCTACGTCCTGGTGCTCGGCGACCGCGACCAGGCCGCCGGAGCGGTCAGCGTGCGGCTGCTCGACGGCAGCGAGCGCCGCGGCATGCCGCTCGACGCCTTCGTCGAGCACGTCGGCGCCGAGGTGGCCGCCAGGGAGACCGGCGCCAGCCTGCCCGACGGGGCGGAGACGGGCGTGCCGTGACCACCGACCGCCTCTGGACGCCGTGGCGCATGGCCTACATCCGCCAGGGCGGCCGGGACGAGGGCTGCGTGCTGTGCGAGCTGCCCGCGCGCGGCGACGACGCGGCCAACCACATCCTCGGCAGGGGCGAGCACGTCTTCGCGATGCTCAACGCCTTCCCCTACAACCCGGGGCACCTGATGCTCATGCCGTTCAGGCACGTCGCCGAGTACGGCGAGCTGACCACGGACGAGCTGGGCGAGATGATGGCGATGACCGGCACGGCGATCGCGGCGCTGCAGGCGGAGTCCGAGCCGCACGGCTTCAACCTCGGCATGAACCTCGGCCGCGTCGGCGGGGCTGGCATCGCCGACCACATCCACCTGCACCTGGTGCCGCGCTGGGGCGGCGACACCAACTTCATGCCGATCATCGCCCAGACGAAGGTCCTGCCCGAGCTGCTCGACGAGACCTACGAGAAGCTCCGGCCCCACTTCGTCACGTCAGGCTGAGCCGCCCCAGCCCCAGCCCTCGAACGGCTGCTCGAGGTCGTCGGCCTGGTTCCAGTAGTCGTGCTCCTGGACCACCAGGCCGGCGGCGTCGAAGCGGAGCATCGAGCCGCCGGCCAGGGTCACCGGACTGCCCTGGTCGGTGGCGCTGCACCACCACTCCACCGCGGCGCGGTCGCCCTCGACCGCGACCACGACGAAGTGGGGATCGGGGTCCGTCTCGGTGGCGAAGGCCCTGCTGACGTAGGCGACGGCGCCGGCGCGGCCCTGGTTCGGGGGACGGAACGGGTGCGAGCGGTAGACGCAGTCCGGCGCGTACAGCGAGGCGACGGCGTCGACGTCGTGCGTCCGCCAGGCCGCCTCCCAGGTCTCGGCCCAGCGCCGGGCCGCCTCGTGGACGTCCACCCTTGCCTCCTCGCAGCGCCTCGATGTGGGACGGCAGCGTAGGCGAGGGGCGTGACAGCGGCGACGGCGTCGCTGGTCGCGCGACCTCCGGCGGCCCGGCCCGGGCGGCAGTGGCCGGGACACCCGAGGGCGCGGACCAGGGAGAATGCGCCCGTTGCGACGGGCAGCTCCTGTTTGGGTAGATCAAGTGCTCTGGCAGCTTCTACCGAAAATGGCGCCGAGCGCCGGGTGCAGGCAAGATAGGTGAGTTCAGGTTGGTCCCGAGCCGCTCCCTCACTCTGGCGGTGGACGGGGCCGTGGCCCCCGGAGCTGGCTCGTCGGGGCGAGCCGGTCTCGGCGGCCGAGCCACCGAACGACGGAGGGGGACGCAGTGCCAGCTCGCCGGCATTCCGTCGCGGTGCCCGGCCGCGGCGCCCAGCGACCGTGGAGCTGGTGACAGCGGGGATCTCGCCGTCGAGGGCCGTGCCGGTGGGCGCCCAGGCCGGCAGGCACGAGGCGGTCGGCCACGGGGGATCCGGGAAGCGTCCCGCCGCCCCCGTGATGGGCGGTTTGGCCGATGCCTAGGCGGATCGTGCTGTTCACCCGCGACGCCGGCCTGACCGTCGCGCTGCGGACCCTGCTGCCCGTCGAGGACCGGGTGCAGCAGTTCGAGTCCCCGGACGGACGGCCAGGCGAGCTCGATCCCGCCGCCGACACGCTGGTGCTCGACCTCCCCGGCGAGCTGCGCCGGGGCGCCTACCGGTCGATCCGCGAGTGGTTCCCCGGCCGGGTGGTGGTGCTGCTCGTCCCCGGCGAGCAGGACCGGTCATTCGACCGCGACCAGGCCTGCCGGGTGCTCTTCCGGCCCTTCCAGCTCGACGACCTGATCCGCGAGCTGGTGGTGCCGCCCGCCCCGGCCGGTCGCCGCGGCGCCGCCCCCTCCGGTCCCAGCCACCACCAGGCCGGCGGCCAGAGCGGGGTCGCGCCTCAGGGTCCTGCGGCGAGCGACCCAGCGGCTCGCCCTCGGGCAGGCACCGCGGCTTCGCCGCCACCCGGCCCGGACGCCTCCCTCACAGGTAGCGTGCCGCCGCCTCCGCCCGGTCCAGCAACCCGCCCTCCGGCAGGCGCGGCGTCTCCGCCGCCCAGCGCGCCAGCTCGCCCGACGGGCGCGGCGTCTCCGCCGCCGCCCAGCGCGCCGGCGCGCCCGACGGGCGCGGCGTCTCCGCCGCCGCGCGCGCCAGACACATCCCGGGCAGGTACCGCGCCGCCACCGAGCCCGGACGCCTCGCGGGCCAGGTTCCCGGGCGGGGTCGACCTGCCGTCGCGCACGGCCTCGCCGGGCGCGCCCGAGAAGCTGCGGCCGGACGAGCTCGACGCGGCCGCCGGGCCCGACGAGCCAGCCGCGCAGCCGCCGCTGTTGTTCGACTGGTTCGCGTCGCATGGCCGCCGCATGGACGAGGCCGCCGCCGATCCGCCGGACAACGGGGCTCCCAGCCCCACCCGCCGGGCACCCCCGCCCGCCGGCTCCCCGCCTACGTCCGATCGTGGGTGGCCGCACGGCTCCGCCCAGGAGCCCCCCGCCATGCCGGACCTCGGCCGGCCGACGGAACCGTGGCGGCCCCTCGTTCCCACGGAAGAGCCGCCCGCGGTGGCGGGTCCCGGGCGGCCGGCGGATCCGCCGCGCCCGCCGGGTTCCACGGAGAGGCCGCCCGCGGTGGCGGGCTCCGGGCGGCCCACGGATCCCCCGCGCCCTCCCACGGACCTGCGCCGGCCCGCCGGTGGCACACCGGAGGAGCCGGCTGCGAAGGATCCTGGGCGACGGGTCGATCCGGGGCCGCCGGGCTCCGTCGAGGGGGTACCCGGGGCTCCGGGTCCCGGGCGGCCGGCGGAGCAGCGGCGTCCTCTGACGGACCTGCGACGCGCCGCCGAGTCGGCCGAGGCGTCGCCCGCCGCGGCGGGTCTCGGCCGCGCGGGGGACCAGCCGCCGTCGTCTCGTCCGGCGGACCGGCAGTCCGGGGCTGCGGGGGAGCGCGGTCGCGACCGGCCCGCCGCGTCGGCCTCGGTCGGTGAGGAACTGCTGAAGCGGGTGGTCGACCTGCGGACCGGGTTGCCACGCCGGCGGGCTGGTGGGCGGTCCGAGGACGCCGTGGACGTGGTGCCCGCGGCGACCGCGGCCGAGCCGGTGCGGGCAAGGCCCACCGTGGAGACGGCGCCGCCCGGCGCCGTGCGGGCGCCGGCGGGGCAGCCAGGCGAGCGCGTCAGGGCGCCTGCGGCCGAGGGTTGGGCCGGGCCTGCACCCGCCTTCGCGCGCCTGCTCGTGGCCGTGCTGCTCGGCAGCCTCGCCGTGCTCGTCTCGGGGCTGTTCAGCACCCGCAGCCCGGAGATCGGCGCCGGCGAGGCCGCCATCGCCCAGGTCGCCCGCAGCGCCGCCAGCGGAACCGGGCTCGCCTGGCGCGGCCAGCCCGTCCTCGACCAGCCCCCGCTCGCCCTGGCGGCGCATGCCGGCTGGCTGCTGGCCAGCGGGCATGCCAACGACGAGCTGGTCGCGACCGTGCAGCAGGCGCGGCTGTCCTCGAGCGGCTTCAGGGGGCTGGCCACCGCGCTGCTGGTGCTGCTCGTGCTCGCGCTCACCGAGCGGCGGCGTGACACCCTGCTGCGCTTCGCCATCGCGTCCGCCGCCGGGTTGGTCGCCGCGCTCGACCCGGTGCTCGCGGGCGCCGGCCGGGTGCTGACCGTCGAGTCCGTCGGCCTCGCGGCCGGCCTGGCCGTCCTGCTGCTGGCCTGGCTGCTGCAGCAGCGCAGTGCCGCCGTGTTCGTCCCGGCGGTGGGCCTGGCCTCGGGCGTCGCCCTGCTGGCCGACGGGCGCAGCCTGGTCCTGCTGCTGGTGCCGCTCGGGTTCGCAGTGGCCGCCCGCGGCTGGCAGGAGGTCGCCGGCCTTGCCGGCAAGGCGCTGGCCGCCCTGGCGGTCGGGCTCGGCTTCTGGGTAACCTTCGCCGCCTGGGTGGTGCGCGCGCCGGGCGACGCCGGGCTCGGGCAGCGGCTCGAACGCCTCGCCGCCCTGACCCACCTGACCGGGTCGGAGCGCCCGCTGCCACTGAGCCGGCCGCTCGAGCTGACCCTCCCACGCGACCTCGCCACCCTCGCCGTGCTGCTGCTGGCCGTGCCCGCGCTGGTCGCGGTCTGGCGGCGCGGCGAGCGTGCCGGCCGCTTCCTCGCCGCCTGGAACCTGACCGGCCTGGCCGCCGGGACCCTGCTGGCCGCGGTCGGCGCGCTGGACGAGTCCTGGCTCGCCTACCTGGTGCCCGGCGCGGTCGCCGCCGTCGCCCTGGGGCTGGGCGCGTTCCGCGACCTGCTCGCCGGCCAGGGCGCGTCGGCCCGCCGGCTTGCCACGGTGACGGTCGCGCTGGCCGTGCTGGCGCTGGCGGTGGCGGGTGGCCGCGGCTGGGACGGGCGCTACGGCCGCGCCGACAACGCCCTGGCCTACATGGCCACGCTGGTCGCCACCAAGACGCCCTCCTGCTCCGCGCTGAACGGCGGCGACCCGGCCGATCCCGACCTGTTCGCCGTGGGCGCCCGCCGGGTGACCGGGTTCGCCGACGGGCCGGCCGCGCTCGGCAGCGGCGTGCGCTACTTCCTGCTCCGCGGCGACCAGGCGGCCGGCGGGCTGGCGAGCTGGCTCGGCGCCAACGGCCGCCGCGTCGCCAGCGTCCCCAGCCCAAGCCTCGGCACGGTGCAGCTCTGGGAGGTGCAGCAGCCGTCGAGCAGCCGCGTGGCCGACCTGCAGCGGGTCGGCGGCGGCGTGTTCGAGAACGCGGTCGGCTCGGCCTGTGGCGGCTTCGCCGTGCTCGACGGTGGCGGCGCCCGCTTCTGGTCCGGCTACCAGGCGATCGGCGGCAAGGCGGTGGCTGGTCGGGCGCTCAGCCGGCCGTGGCGCGACGGCGGCCGGACGGTGCAGGCGTTCGACACCGTGTTCCTCGGCAGCGTGCCGGACCCGCAGGGGGGCCAGCCCCTCGTCCGGCCGGTCGACCTGCTGACGAGGCTGACCAGGCAGGCGCCGGCCCTGCTGGCCGGCGCCCGCCTGCCGAAGGCGGAGACCGCGCCGCCGCCCGGCATCGCGCAGCGCCGGCTGCTGCTCGCCGAGCCCAGCATCGCCCGCTTCTACCTGGGCGAGGAGCCGGCGGCCGCGAACCCGGCAGTCTGGCAGCTCGCGGCGGCGCGCTTCGGCGCCCCCGTCTCGCCGCCGAGGCACCTGCCGGGCGGACTCGTCCGCCAGGCGTTCGAGGACGTGGTGATGGAGACGGACGCGCAGGGCGCGGTCCACCTGGCGCCGCTGGGCACGCTGGCGGCGAGGGCCGGGATGATCCCGGCCGAGGCCCTCCGTCCCGAGCCCGTTCCGGGGCTGCCGCCACCTGGAGGCCGCTACCCGGCGGTCCGCGACCTCGACCTCGGCCTGCACGTCGCTGCCGCGCTCGTCCTCTGGGCGCTGCTCACCCTCGCCCTCACCGTGGGCGGCCGGCGGCGCCGCGGAAGCACTCCGGCCCCGGTCGTGCCCGGCCTGGCAGCGGCCTGGCCCGCTGACCCCGAGCGCCCTGCCGCTGGCCCCGGGCACCGTGCCGACAGCTCGGGAGACCTCGCTGCCAGCACCGGGCACCCCGGCGCTGACCCTGGGCGCCCCACCACCGGCCCCGGCCATCGGGCTGGCGGCCTGGGAGACCCTGCCGACAGTCCCGGGCACCCGGCCTCCGGCCCGGGCCGGGCCGGGCACGGCCCCACCCCCGGAGCGGCCGGCGAGAAGCCCGCCACCTGACGCTGGGTAGGATCGCTTCGAGCCGGGCTGGCGGCGCCGCACCCTCACCGAGCGGCAGGCCGTCCTCGACGCCGTCCGCCTGACTGGGCCTTAGTGGCGCAAACGCTTCTTCAGCGATCGTCTCGCCGGGCTGGAGGAACGCCCCCGGCGAGGACGACCCGCCATCTTTCCCCCCTGAGGTCGCCATCGAGGTCAAAGCGATCGCCTGTGAGCTGCCCAGCCGCCTCGGCCTGCCGCTGTCGCGCCTGTTCGTGCCCGACATCCGCGCGGAGGTGCTCACCCGCGGCCTGGTCGCCGAGATCTCCGGCACCACCATCTGGCGCTGGCTGGCCACCGATGCCATCCGCCCGTGGGCCTATCGCAGCTGGATCTTCCCGCGTGACCCCGACTTCGAGCCCAAGGAACACGAGTACGACCGCGGCGGGGCGCTTGCCCACTTTGCCGCCTGGGACGTGCACCAGGCCAAGATCCCAAGCCGCTCGGCCCAGGTTGGCTCAGTAGGCAGAGCGGGTCCTTCCAGGCGGGGTGTTGCGGGTCGGCCGGAGCCACAGCGACAGGTGGGTCGGCTGCATCGTCTGGTCGACGATCTCGAGCAACTCGCGGGTGAGGGCCTCCAAGTCCAGCTCCTGCCGGAGCCGGCTGCTGAACGCCGTGATCGTCTGGGCGGCGTCGTAGCGACGACGGTTGAAGCGCCGGTCGACGGTCTCCTGCACCCGCCGGCGCAGCGGCCGAAACAGCACCGCCACGGCCAAGGTCGCAGCGGCGATCGCCAGGCTGTGGGTGCCGCGGCCGATGGTGCCAGCGAGCTGGCCGAGCCCCAGCACGATCAGCGCGTAGGCGGCCCCCAAGATCGCGGTGAGCAGCCCGTAGACCAGCGTCCGGTTGATGATCCGGTCGATGGCGTACAGCCGGTAGCGCAAGATCGCCACCGCCACCGCGACCGGGAACAGCACATTGAAGCCGAGCGTGGCAACCAGCGCCCACGCAAACCACGCGTTGTCGATGTCGACGAACAGGCTCGGGATCGCGAAGCCGCCAAGCAGCACCAGCTCGTAGGCCACCAGCGCCGACAGCACCCACTTCGCCTGCTGCCGCTGGACGGGGCCGGATACGCGCCAGTAGCGCCAGCTCTGCGCGGCGATCCCAAGCCCGAAGCTGCCCACGAGCACAGCCAGGAAGCACGCCGCCCGCCAGGCCGGAACGCCGAGCGGGTCGGGCAGCCGCTGCACGGTGGTCAGCATGTCTGGCATCCAGGCAAACGCGGGGATCACGGCCAGCGTCAGCAGGCGCGTCCAGCCTGGCACGAAGCGCCCGTCGGGAAAGACAGACAGCAGCAGGATGCCGACCACGAGCGTGGCGACCGACACGAACCCGATCAGCGGGCGCGCGCCGGGGTGGGCGGCGCGCAGGGCGTACAGGGCGCGCGACTCGAACGAACCGAACAGCACAAGGAAGAGCCCGAACAGCCACGCCGTCCAGTCGTCGGAGCGGCGCCAGAACAGCACCGCGGCGGTGACGGCCGACACGACCGTGGGGACAAGCAGCCCGATCGCGATCGTGAGCCGCAGCGGCACGCCCGCGCTCACCAGCACCGCTCGGATGGTCGGCTGGCTGATCAGCTCGGGGTCCTGGAACCCGGCGGCAAATCCAGCGGCTACCAGCCCCAGCGTCAGGACGGCGACACCGAGGCAGGCGGCCCGGGCGGCTTCAAGCCGCCAGCCCCGCAGCATGGTGGCTGCCCGCTGCCTGCCCACTACCAGCTCGCGTCCCCGAAGGCCGATGGTCGCTCCCGCTCGCCTGAGGCCACGATCGTGCCAGTCGGGCGTCCCGGGATCGTTACGGCTGTCCGCGTGTTCCTGGAACCTCTGGTACGTGGGCCGGGTCGACGTGTAGGAAGCGACCCTGAGCGGCTTGGAGTCCCACCCTTGTCGCCGCCTCGGGTAAGGCGCACCCTACGGTCGCGGAGGCACCACCGTCTCGATGTCCCTCGAGGGAGGCGAGCGCCGTTCTGCGCGCGCGGCCGGACAGGGGCGGATGCACGCGAGGCGACCAGTCGGGCCGCCGGGCTGCCCGCCGTCGCGGTGGCCGCCCCAGACGGCGCTGGGCGCCGCCGGGCGCAGGACGCTGCAGGGGCGACACGGCCATGCTCGGGGCGCTGGTGGCCGGTGCGGCCAGGTCGCTCGGCGCGGGTGGCCGCGGTTGTTGGGCGTGCTGCTGGCCTGCGTGCTGGTCGCCGCGTGTACCAGCTCGGCTGGTCGGCGGTCCACCGTCACCAGCCAGCCACGCCCGCTGGGCCCTACACGGCGGGACTACTGGCCCACCAGCGGCTGGCGGACCGCCGCGCCCGCCGACCAGGGCATGGACCCGGCGGTCCTTGACGACCTCGACACCAAGGTCCCGGCCTACCATTCCCAGGTGCGCAGCCTGCTGGTGGTACGCCACGGCTACCTGGTGTATGAGCGCTCCTGGCAGGGGTTCGACGCCGCGGACGGCCAGGAGCTCCACTCGATCACCAAAAGCATCATCTCGGCGCTGGTCGGCATCGCCCTCGCCGAGCGGCACCTAAAGAGCCTGGACCAGACCGTCGCGCAGCTGCTGGCGGCCCACCTGCCAAACGACGCCGACCCGCGGTGGGGCCAGGTCACCGTCCGGCAGCTGCTGACCATGACCGGTGGGCTGGCCGGCGATGAGCAGTCACAAGGCGGCGACGAGCGCCTGAGCAGGGGCCTGTTCCAAAGCCGCGACTGGCTCCGCGAGATCCTCGGCCGGTACCTGGCCGCCACCCCGGGCACCACCTTTGCCTACAGCAACGCCAGCTCCCACCTGCTATCAGCGATCGTGGCTACCGCCACCGGCCAGTCCACCCTGGCATTCGCCCGCGCGCGGCTGTTTGGCCCGCTGGGCATCCACAGCGACCACGTGTTCGAGCCGCTGGCCAACCATCGGCCCACGCCCGCCGACGTCAAGGCCTACCAGCAGGCCGCGGTGGCCTGGCCCAGGGACCCGCAGGGCTACCACTTCGGCTTCGGCGAGACCAAGCTGCCCGCCCGCGACCTGGCCAAGGTTGGCTACCTGTACCTCAACGGTGGCCGCTGGGACACCGCCCAGGTGGTCCCGGCCGCCTACGTGCGCGCCTCCACCCAGGCCCACGTCCCGACCGGCAACCCCCTGGCGCCGGGCTACGGCTACCAGTGGTGGACCACCACCGAGCAGGGCCATCGCGGCTTCGCCGCGGTCGGGCTGGGCGGGCAGCTGGTGGAGGTGCTCCCCGACCTGGACCTGGTCGTGGTCATCACCACCGATGCTGCCCGGCAGCGCGAGGATGCCAGCGACCTGGTCGGTGAGACGATCATCCCGGCCGTCACCGGATAGCCGGTTGGACAGCCTCCTGCCGGGACCAGCCGCGCTGCTGCGCTCAGTAGCGCGGGAGGGTGTGCGCCCTCGCGGAGGTTCCGGACGCACCCATCGACGTTGTTGGGGAGCGGCTGCGCTTGCTTGCTGCAGACGAGCAAGAGGTGCTCGCCTCAGCGGCAGGCTCACCACAGCGACAGGCCGCAGTGCCGCAGGAACGAGAAGGCCAGGTGGTGGGTGCCTCGGATCCGCTGGATGCCACGTTCGGCCGCCGCGCAGCGCCTCCAGCCCCCCTTGGCGCCAGCGGGCGTGCCAGCGGCTGACGACCTGGCGGGCGACACCGAGCTGGCGGGCGACCTGGGCTTGGGAGTGGCCGGCGGCGAACCGCGCGCCGGCCTGCATGCGGATGTGCTCGAACGCCTGGCGGTCGCGCGGACCGCGGGCGTTGCGGCGGTAGGCGGTTGGTCTCATACCGCCATCCTGCCAGCAAAGCCCCCGATCAAGTCACCGGAACGAGCGAACTTTCTTTTTAGTAGGTCGCTGAAGGCGTAGCCGCCAGAGACCTACAACGAGCGCGACGCCGCCGGGACGCCGCCGGGCGGGACCACGCCGTGGCGCACCGCGAACGCCGCGGCCTCCAGCTTGGAGTGGACGCCGAGCTTCACCAGCACGTTCTGCACGTGGGTCCGGACGGTGTTGACCGACAGGAAGCAGCTCTCGGCGATGCGGCGGTTGTTCCAGCCGGCCGCCAGCAGGGCCAGGATCTGCTGCTCCCGCGGGCTCAGGCTGCCGACCAGCAGGTCGATCTCGCGGTCCCTCGGCTGCGGCCGGACGGTGGGGAGGGCGTAGCTGGTGAAGGGGTCGAGGTGCCCGGCCACCAGCTTGCGGATGGCCGTGGCGACCTGCCGGGAGGAGGCGTCCTTGGGGACGAACCCGTGCGCCCCGGCGCGCAGCAGGGCGCCGATCGTTTCCGGACGGGTGTCGGCCGACAGCATCAGCAGGCGCGTCCGCGGCGCGCGCTGGCGCGCGGCCGCGATCACCTGATTGATGTCGGTGGCCGGCATGTGCACGTCGAGCACCAGCACGTCCGGCCGGTACTCGTCCAGCGCCTGCAGGGCGCTCACGCCGTCGACGGCCGTCGCCACGATCTCCAGGTCGTCCTCTGCCGCGAGGACCATGCACAGGCCCTCGACGAACACCTCGTGGTCGTCGGCAAGCACGACCTTGATCTCGCCATTCATCTGCTTCCCCCCCGTTTGCTGCTCACGGCTCGGCTTCAGCCGCCCATGCCCAGGCCGGCGGCCGGCAGGCGCAGGCCCAACACGGTGCCGCCCCCCGGGCGGCCACGGCTCCACAGGTGCCCGCCGGCCGACTCGGTCAGGTGCCGAACCAGCGCCAGGCCGAGCCCGTTGCCCTCGCGGGCGCGCCTGGGGGAGCTGCCCCAGCCGGGCCCCCGGTCGGCCACGACCACCTCGGCCCAGTCACCGACCTGGCGGACGGTGACCTCGACCGGCTCCTCGCCGTAGCGCGCGGCGTTCTCGATCAGGTTCTCGAGCGCCTGGCGTGCCATGGCCGGCTGCGCGACCGCCCCGACCGGCTCGGACGGGTGCGCCAGCACCACGCTGGCGCGGCTGGCGGCGCGGACCGTGTCCGCCGCGGCATGTGCCGCTCCGACCAGGTCGGTCACCTCGTGCGAGGCGGCGCGGTCCCGGTCGAGCAGGGTGCGGGTGAGCTCTTCCAGCTCGTGGATCTCGCCGAGCAGCCGGTCCATCATCGGCTGCGGGTCGCGGCCGCGCCGCTGCAGCACCCCGGCGGCCTCGGCGGCCACCCGCAGGGCCGAGACCCGGCGCTTGACCTCGTGGGCCACCATCGCCGGCGAGCTGATGGCGTCCTGGGTCTCGCCGAGCGAGCCGCGTGCCGCTTGAGAGCGCTCCCAGGGCGAGCTGGTCGTGGAGACGCGCTTGGGTCGGCCGCTCCTGGCCGCACGGGCACGAAGCGGTGTACGCGCAGATGGTTGTTCGAGCAGGCCGTTTGCATGGGCCGGCATGGTGTCTACCCCCCCGGTAGCGACGGTGCTCCTAGTCGAAAGCACCGTGCTCACACCGTATGTCCGCCATTTTGATCCAAACCTACGGTATTCGCAGGACAAGGCCAATCCTCAGTACTGCGTACCTGACCTGTACGGCTGATGGACGATGGCGGTCATGGCAGCCGCTTCACCGCAATCGCCATGCAAGCTAACAACACTCGCATGTCACAGAAGGTATACAGAAGGTTGCGATCTCGGCGCGACTCGTTATCTCGCCGTATCAGCGGTGGTCACAGGCCTGCGGGAGCGGCCGTAGCGGCGTAGTCCGTTGGCAGGAGCGTCCGTTCGGCGCCGTTCAGGTGCGGACCACGGTCTTGCCGCGGGCGCCACCGGCGCGCCGGCGAGCCAGCACCGCCGGGGCGTCGCGCAACGGCACCTCCGCCTCGACCGGGACGCGCAGCCGCCCGGCGTCGAGCGCGGCGGTGAGCCGGTCGAGCAGCGCGGCCTTGTCGCGGAGCAGGTAGTCGAAGGCGCGGACGCGCTGGGCGGCGCTCGGCGCCCATTGGCCGGCGGCGAAAACGATCGACGCGGCCGTGCCGCCCTCACGGACCAGGCTCGCGTTGGCCTCGAAGGCGCCCGAGCCGCCGTGGCTGACCAGGTCGAGCAGGACGTCCACGCCGCCGGGATGGGCCGCGCGGACCTGCTCGACCAGTGGAGCCGCCGCGTAGTCGACGGTCTCGGCCGCGCCCAGCGCGCGGACCTGCTCGGCGGCGCTGGCCCGGGCGGTGGCGACCACGAGCGCACCCATGGCCGCCGCCAGCTGCGTGGCGAAGCAGCCGACGCCGCCGCTGGCGCCGACGATCAGCACCGTCTGGCCGGCGCGGAGGCCGACCTCGTCCAGCAGCCCAATCGCGGTCATCGCCGCGGTCGGCGCCGCCGCCGCTCGCCACAGCGGCAGGCCACGCGGCGCGTGGCCGATCGCCCCGTTGTCCATCCGCTGCGGCACCGCGGCGTACTCGGCATAGCTGCCGCTGCGGCCGAGCGGGGGGTGGAAGAACTGGCCGTAGACCTGGTCACCGACGGCGAAGCGGCTCACCTCGCCGCCGGCGGCCTCGACCTCCCCGGCGCCGTCGAACCCGAGGACCAGCGGGAAGGTGTGCGGCAGGCGGCCGTCGAACTGCCCGTCCACCAGCGCCTGGTCCATCGGGTTCACCCCGGCCGCCGCCAGCCTCACCAGCACCTCGTCCGGCCCCGGCTCGGGCCTGGGCAGCTCCACCAGGCTCGGCGTCCCACCGAGCTCCGTGACCGCGACCGCTCGCATCCGCCACCTCCTGCCGTTGCCTCGCGGCGCTGGCGCCTGCCCCGGCCAGTCGCCACCTCCGGCGCCAGCCTCGCGCCACGACGCCGGCGCGACCAGGACCGGGTCATCCAGGGACCGGCGCTCCCTTGTTCGCCCACGCGGCGCGGGGCATCCTGCTGGGATGGACAGGCAAGAGCTGGCAGGCTTCCTGCGCAGCCGCCGGGAGCGGCTGCGGCCCGCCGACGCCGGGTTGCGGGCCGGGGCGGGGAGGCGCCGCACGCCCGGGCTGCGCCGTGAGGAGGTCGCGCGGCTCGCCGGGATCTCGGTGGACTACTACGCCCGGCTCGAGCAGGCGCGCGGGCCGCGGCCGTCCGCCCAGGTGCTCGAGGCGCTCGCCCGCGCGCTGCGGCTCGCGGTCGCCGAACGCGACCACCTGTTCCGCCTCGCCGACCAGGCGCCCGGGCCGCCGCGCAGGCCGCCGCGGGAGGTGCCGGCCGGCATCCTGCACCTGCTCGACCGGCTCGACGACACCCCGGCGCTGGTGCTCGACGCCAAGTACGAGGTGCTGGCGTGGAACGCGATGGCCGTGGCGCTGATCACCGACTTCGCCGCGCTCCCCCAGGAGCGTCGCAACGCCGTCTGGGGGTACCTGCGGGAGGCGGACGGCCAGGGCCCGCTCGCCCGCAAGGACCGCCGGGAGCTGCTGCGCGGCGCGGTCGCCGACCTTCGCGCCGCCGCCGCCCGCTACCCCGACGACCCCGGCATCGCCGACCTGGTCGAGCGGCTCATGGACGACAGCGCCGAGTTCGCCGCGCTGTGGGCGACCCACGACGTCGCGGTGGTCCACTCGGCCACCAAGCGCATCACCCACCCGCTGGTCGGCGAGCTGGAGCTCGACTACGAGGTGCTGCTGATCCCCGAGCGGGACCAGCGGCTGCTGCTCTACACCGCGGCGCCTGGCACCCCCTCCCACGACAAGCTGCAGCTCCTGCGCATCGCCGGCGGGGCCGGCTCGCCGCGGGAGGCTGGCCCCGCCGCCAGCTCGGCTCCGGCGTCCCGCGGCTGAAGGCGGCCAGCCGCTCCGCCTCGTCCGCCAAGGCGTCGAAGGAGGGCGGCAGGCGCACGGTACGCGGCGGTGTCGCCACGGCGGCCCACGCCACCCAGGGTTGCCTCGTAGCGGGAGCCTACGACGGGCTCGTGACGGCTCAGGGATGCGTGTCGGGCTTGCAGCCGTGCGCCTGGGTCGGCTTGGCGGACGGCTGCGGGGTGGCGGGCCGCGTGGGCGCGGGGCGGGCGGCGGCGTAGCCGTGGCCGACCAGCCAGTTGGCGCGGGCGGTGTCCCAGACCGCGCGGTTCCTGACCACCGTGACGCCGCGCGGCAGCGGGCCCGGGTAGGCGCCGGCGCCCAGCCACACCAGGGTCACGTTCTGGGCGCTGGTGCCGGCTGGGAACGCCAGCGGCGTGTAGCCGCGGATGGGGACCTCCTCGACCAGGAAGACCGAGTCGCGCAGCACCAGCCGGTTGGCCGCGTCCGACCACTTGAAGAGCTGGCCGTTGCCGGCCCCGTCGGCGGCGCGCTCGTTGGCCTGGGGCGCGATGCGGATCAGCGTCCGGTCGAGGGTGAAGGTCTCGCCCGCGGGCGCCCGGGAGGGCGGGGCGTTCGCGTCGGGACGCTCGCTGATGCCCATGAAGCAGCCGTCGAAGAGGCTGTCCTCGACCCGCCCGCCGACGATGTGGTCGTTCTCGATGCAGTCGTCGCGGACGTAGGACAGGTAGGCCCCGCTCACCACGGCGAAGTCGCCGTCGCCGCCCTGCAGGGAGATGCCGTCCTCCACGTTCTCGGCGCGGAAGCCTCGCACCAGGTAGCTGCCGCGGCCCTGCACCCACATGCCGTCGCCGTTGTAGCGGGTGTAGACGGCCTGGTAGGTGAGCGCGCGGGACTGCTGGCCGATCACGTGGCCGCCGAGCACGCACAGGTTGGTGCCCGCGCGCGCCTTGCCGAACAGCAGCGGGTAGTTGCTGCTGCGCCCGTAGGCGATCGAGGTGGCCCGGCGCAGGTCGTAGGTGTGGTCGTCGGGGGTGCGGTCGGCCCGCCAGGCCTGGCGCAGGATCCCGCTCACCTGGGTGCGGCCGCCGCGGGCGAGGCAGTCGGCCAGCGACGCCGGCGCCGCCAGCGCCGGCGCCGGCGGGTTCGAGGCTGAGGCCGCCACGGCGACCAGGAGCAGCAGCCCGGAGAGGGGCAGGGCACGGCGGCGGCCCGCGCGGGTGGCCGCGTGGCGCGGCCGCTGCCGCCGGGCGCGGCCTACAGCCGGCCCGGTGGCGGCCGGTGCAACGGAGCCTGCGAGGTGCCGTGGGCGGCGGGGCATGGAGACTCCTGTCACGGGTGAGCCTGCCGGGACCGGTTTGTCGGGGGAGGAGATAGTGACAGGCATCGGGAATTCCGTGCAACAGTTTGGTCAAGAATTCATTGCCGCAATATTGCGCAAACCAACCGGTCACGCTGGACAGCAGGCACAACGGCGCTGGCACGGTGCCTGGCGGCGCTCGGGGCGTACAAACAGCTACGCCGATCTGCGGATTCGGGCTCGGTCCGGTTGGCGGAGACTGGCCGCCGGCCGAGGCGGAACGGGAGGTTCGTGGCGATGGACCAGGCGGCGGGCGGGCGCGCCCCACGGGTCAGCATCGGCATGCCCGTCTACAACGGCGCCAACTACCTCGCCGAGACGCTCGACCACCTGCTCGCCCAGCGCTTCACCGATTTCGAGCTGATCATCTCCGACAACGGCTCCAGCGACGGCACCGAGCGCATCTGCCGGGCCTACGCCGAGCGCGACCCGCGCGTGCGCTACCTCAGGGAGGCGGCCAACCGCGGCGCCACCTGGAACCACAACCGGGTGATGACGCTCGCCAGGGGCGAGTACTTCAAGCTGGCCGCCCACGACGACCTCTGCCTGCCCGACTTCGTCGGCCGCTGCGTCGAGCTGCTCGACCGCGAGCCCGAGGTGGTCCTCTGCCACCCGCAGGTGGCGATCATCGACGCCGCGGGCAAGCGCTTGAAGCCCTACCGCTACGCCTGGAAGGCGGGCTCGCCGCGGGTGCGCGAGCGCCTCTACGCCCTCAGTGGGCTGCGCTACCGCTGCTTCCCGGTGTTCGGCGTGGTCCGCACCGAGGCGCTGCGCCGCACCCGGCTGATGGGCCCCTACGTCGCCTCCGACCGCGTGATGCTGGCCGAGCTCGGCCTCCTCGGGCGCTTCGCCGAGGTGGGCGAGGAGCTGTTCTGGTCCCGCGAGCACGAGGGCCGCTCCACCAGGGCGCACAAGGCGCGCAGCGGGCGCACCGCCTGGTTCGACCCCAACCGGCGCGTCCGGGTGGTGCTCCCGGTCTGGAAGCAGGGCGTCGAGTTCGTCCGCGCCATCCGGCGCGCGCCGCTGCCGAGGGGGGAGCGCGCCGCCTGCTACGCCGAGATGCTGCGCTGGGCCGGCCGCCACTACAAGAGCCTCGGCAAGGACGCCGTGATGGTGCTCCCGCAGCTGGCGCGGCTGGCCCGCGGCGCGTGGGCGGCCGGACGCCCGGCAGGTGGCCAGGCCACCTGAACGCGAGGCCCCGGGCTCGGCGGCGAATCGTTCGATCGCCGTAGGCAGGCTCCCTACCCGTGGGGACCAGGGCTGTCCGCGCGGCTCCCAAAATGGGGGGGCGAGCGGTGCCGCCGGGGCCGAGGCCGAGTCCCGGCCGTGGCGTGCCGTCGTGCAGGCAGGCGGACGCGGCTGGCTACGCCGCGAGGAAGGATCCAAGGGTTGAAGGTCGTCATCCTTGCCGGGGGGCTCGGAACGCGGTTGGCCGAGGAGACCGAGGTCCGTCCCAAGCCAATGGTCGAGATCGGTGGACGACCGATCCTGTGGCACATCCTCAAGATCTACCACCACTACGGCTACCGCGACTTCGTCGTCGCCCTCGGCTACAAGGGCGAGCACATCAAGCGCTGGCTGGTGGAGTACTGCTCCTACAACGGCAACCTCACCGTCAACTCGCGCGACGGCGAGGTCAGGCGGCACGGCGGCAGCCACCGCGAGGACTGGACCATCGAGCTGGTCGACACCGGCCTGGACACCGCCACCGGCGGCCGCATCAAGCGGCTCGCCCCCTACATCGGCGACCAGCCCTTCATGCTGACCTGGGGTGACGGCGTCGCCGACATCGACGTCGACAAGCTGGTCGCCTTCCACCGCGCGCACGGGCGCCTGGCGACCGTCACCGCGGTGCGCCCGCCGGCCCGCTTCGGCAGGCTCGACCTCGAAGGCGACCTGGTGCGCCGCTTCTCGGAGAAGCCACAGCTCGGCGAGGGCTGGATCAACGGCGCCTTCTTCGTGCTCGAGCCGGGCGTGCTCGACTACGTCGAGGGCGACGGCACCGTCTGGGAGCGCGAGCCGCTCGAGGGCCTGGCCGGCGCCGGCCAGCTGATGGCCTACCGGCACTACTCGTTCTGGCAGTGCATGGACACGCTGCGGGACAAGAAGCTGCTCGAGTCCCTCTGGGAGCAGCCACAGCCGCCGTGGAAGGTGTGGGAATAGCCGCTGACGGCGAGCAAGGAGTGAGTCCCGCGATGCACCAGCTGATCCAGGCGTGCCGTTCCTGCGGCGCGCGCGAGCTGGAGGCGATCCTCTCGCTGGGGGAGACGCCCCTGGCCGACGCCCTGGTCGAGGCGGCCCGGCTCGAGGAGCCGGAGCCGTTCTACCCGCTGGAGATCGCCTTCTGCGCAAGCTGCTCGCTGGTCCAGCTGCTGCAGACGGTCTCGGCGGAGACGCTGTTCACCCAGGACTACCCGTACTACTCGTCGTTCTCCGACGCGCTGGTGGAGCACGCGCGGCTCAACGCCGAGCGGCTGATCGACGCGGAGCGCCTCGGCGAGCACAGCCTGGTGGTCGAGCTCGCCTCCAACGACGGCTACCTGCTGCGCCACTTCGCCAAGCAGGGCGTGCCCGTGCTCGGCATCGACCCGGCCGAGGGGCCGGCGCGGGCCGCGCAGGAGGCCGGCATCCCGACCCTGCGCGCCTTCTTCGACCGCGACCTGGCCGCCTGCCTGGTCGCCGAGGGCAAGCGGGCCGACGTGGTGCTGGCCAACAACGTCCTGGCCCATGTGCCCGACCTGAACGGCTTCGTGGCCGGCATCGGCCTGCTGCTGGAACCGCACGGCGTGGCGGTGATCGAGGCCCCCTACGTGCGCGACCTGATCGACCGCTGCGAGTTCGACACCATCTACCACGAGCACCACTGCTACTTCTCGGTGACCGCGCTGCGCGAGCTCTTCGCCAGGCACGGGCTGGTGCTCTCGCGGGTGGAGCACTACCCGGTGCACGGCGGCTCGCTGCGGCTGTTCGTGCGCCGCGAGGGCGAGCCCGACGAGACCGTGCGCGGCTACCTCGCCGACGAGGCGGAGCACGGGCTGGTCGCGGCGGGCTACTACCGCGACTTCGCCGCCCGCGTCGCGGGCGTCAAGGAAGGGCTGCTGGCGCTGCTCGCGGCGCTCAAGGCCGAGGGCGCGCGCATCGCCGCCTACGGCGCCGCCGCCAAGGGCGCCACCTTGCTCAACTACGTCGGGGTGGGCACGGAGACGATCGACTACGTGGTCGACCGCAACGTGCACAAGCAGGGCCGCTACATGCCCGGCGTGCGCCTGCCGATCGCCGACCCCGCGCGCCTGCTCAGCGACCGTCCCGACTACGTGCTGCTGCTCGCCTGGAACTTCGCCGACGAGATCCTCGCCCAGCAGGACGCCTACCGCCGCGCCGGCGGGCGCTTCGTCGTCCCGGTGCCCGAGCCCAGGGTGCTGCGGTAGCGGCGCCGCTGCCGCCCATCAACCAAATTCCCGGCGCCACAGCGCGAAGGTCGCCAGGGCGCAGACCTTGCCGTGCTGGTTGGCGCGGCCCTCCATGTGGTCGGCCACCAGCGCCCGCACCGCGTCCACGTCGAGCAGGTCCTCCAGGTACTCGGGGCGCAGGGCGTCCTCGATGAAGCGGCGCGAGCCGGCGCGCACCCACTCGTCGTAGTGCACGTAGGCCTTGGTGTCGTGGAGGGAGCCGGCGGCCTCCGGCAGGCGCGCGGCCAGCTCGGCCTTGGCGCGGCCGGCGAGCCGCCGTGACCAGTAGCGCGCTCGCGAGTCGTCGACCGGCGCGCCGGTCTTTGAATAGGGGACGCGCGCAAGCACGGGGAGGTGGCGCAGCACCATGCGGCGGTACAGGCGCTGGTCGACCATGGCCTCCTTGGGCAGGCGCAGCACGAAGTCGACCAGCTGGTTGTCCGCGAACGGCTCCACCGGCCGGCAGGAGAGCCCGAACAGCTCCCGGTAGGCGCTGGTGAAGCGGCGCCGCTTCTCGCGCAGGTCCACGTAGGTGCAGCGGTTGAGCGCGTCGTCGGTGGCGGCGGCGATGAAGGCGCGCTGCACGGCGGCGAACGCCTCGCCGCGGACGGCCGCGTACACGCCCGGCTTGAGCAGGCGGGCCAGCTCCGCCTCGCTGCAGTAGCGGGCGAACTTGGAGCGCCACAGCGTCATCAGCGCCAGGCTCGGCTCGCTGCGGGCGTTGACGCCGCGGGGCAGGTCGCCGCCCGCGAGCGCGCCGCCGAGGAAGCCGCACCAGGCGGCGGCGGCGCCGCTGGACTCGAACACCTGGTTCGCGGCCAGGATCCAGAAGGTCGAGCAGATCCCGGCGCCGTCGAGCGCGGCGATGCCGGCCTCGGCATGGTCGGCGATGTAGCTCGGCCCGACCGGCGCGAAGGCGTGCGGGTAGCCGAGCACGCCGGCGAGCTGCCGTCCGAAGCGGACGTCGTTGGCGTGGTCGTGGCCGACGGTGGTGGTGACGACCTCGAGGTCGGGCGCCTCCTCGTGCAGGAACCCGGCGAGCACGCGCGAGTCGAGCCCGCCGGTGAGCGGCAGGGCGATGCCTGGCTCCGCCCGGCGCGCGACCGCCGCCCGCAGCAGCCGCGCGTACTCGTCCACGGCGCCGTCGCCGGCCTCGGAGGCGGCGCCGGCGAGCGGCAGCTCGTAGTCCCAGTACGGCTGGGCCACCAGCTTCTCGCCCTCCCACACCGCGATGGTGGCGGGCGGGAGCAGCTTGACCCGGTCGTAGAAGACGCGGTCGTCGAGGAAGTGGCCGACGGTGAGGAAGTCGGCCAGGGCCAGCTCGCTCACCGAGCGGTCGAAGCGGGGGTGGGAGGCGAGCGCCTTGGGCTCGGTGGCCAGCTCCAGCCCGTCGGGCGCCAGCCACCAGTAGACCTTCTGGAAGCCGTAGCGGTCGTTGACGATCGTCAGCCGGCCGGCGTCCCGCTCCCACACCAGCGCGGCGTAGACGCCGTTCAGCCCGGCGAGTGCCAGCGCGCCGCCGCTGACGAAGCGGTCGAGCAGGGCGGCGGCGAGGGCCGCCCTGCTCGCCGGTGCCGGGCCGGGCTCGACGTCGTACACCTCGCCGGCGAGGGCGAGCATGACCTTGCCGCGCCGTGCCAGCGCCGGCGGCTCCCGCCAGCCGACCGCGGCGAGGCCGGCGCCGGGGACCACCGCCGTCCGCGAGGTGTACCAGGAACGGTGGCGCATCTGCGCGACCATCCGGTCGAGGCGCGCGGCCACCGGCCGGCGCTCATGGGCGATCACGCCCGCGATACCAGGCAAGCCCCCTCCTCTCTGCTGGTCCGACCGGGCTGGACGGCCGCAGCGAGCCAGCCCCCGCCGGTCAGACCGCCACCACCTCGGCGTCGACGCCGATGCGGTCCAGCTCGGCCCGGATCTCCTCGCGGTAGATGGGGTTCATGATGACCACCACGTCCGGGCGGTAGTCGGCCAGGAACGCCGGCGGCACGATGCGCTGGCCGGTGGCGGCGATGAACATGCCGTGCTTGTACGGGTTGATGTCGACCGCCACCTCGATCCGCTCGGCGGCGGGCAGGGCACAGAGGAAGGCGACGCCCTTGGAGCCGCCGCCCCAGACGACGGCGCGCTTGCCGTCGGCGAACAGGCTGCCGAGGCGCTCGTCCCAGGCGGCGAGCTGCGCCCGGTAGCGGCGCTGGAACTCGTGCACCGCCACGGCGACGTCGGCGACCTGGTCGACCGGGCCCATGGGCCGCGGTGCGGTCGCCTCGTCGCTGCGCGCCTCCAGCAGGACGTACTGGTCGTCGTAGTCGAGGCGGGCGTCGAGCACGGTAAAGCCGGTCCGCTCGAACAGCCGCACCAGCGAGCCGACCGTGAAGTAGGAGCAGTGCTCGTAGTAGACGTCCCAGAAGGCGACCTCCTCGAGCACCCGCAGCGTGTCGGGCAGCTCGAAGAAGACGGTGGTGGCGCTGCGCCCGGCCAGGTTGGAGCGGAGCAGGTCGACGAACCCGGCCACGTCGTAGATGTGCTCGAGGGTGTGGCGGCAGATCACGAAGTCGGCCGGCAGCTCGGCGTGCTCCTTGCGGTACAGGTCGGCGATGAAGCGGACCTCGCCGGCCGCCGGCTGGTGGACGCGCTCGAGCACCACGCTGGGGTCGACGCCGATACCGCGGTTGGCGCCCAGCTCGCAGACGCGCAGCAGGAACGAGCCCTTGCCGCAGCCGATCTCGAGGACGTCCTTGCCGCGCAGGTCGAAGCGGTCGACCAGGCGGCGGGCGAGCTCGTCCTCGAACCGCTGGAAGCGCGGCGAGAAGGCCTGGGTCTCCTCGTAGCGGCTGGAGTACTCGGCCAGGGCCGGGTCGAACGCGGTGTTGGAGATGAAGCCGCAGGAGTGGCAGAAGCCGAGCGCGATGGTGCCCCGGGGGAACGCGCGCGCCTCCTCCTCGGTCGCCAGCAGCAGGCAGCTGTTGACCGGGACGCCCGTCTCCCGGTGGAAGAGCTCGACGGCGGCGGAAGCACAGCTCGGGCAGGAGTGCTCGTCGGGCACGGGGGCTCCTTTGCGTCGCGTATCGGCGGGGAGCCCGCACGAGGCTCCTTGCGTCGCTGGGGGTCGGCGGTGAGCCGGCTGGCTCGGCCCGGCCCGGGGCGGACCAGCCCCGAGCCGGCACTGCGGCGCTACCCGGCCAGACGCGCCCCCTCCGCAGCGGCGGCCGGACCCTGCCAGCGCAGCGAGGTGTCGATGCGCTCGCCGGCGAGCAGCTCGCTGATCCGGGCGATGCGCTGGAAGCGGGAGCCTTCCAGGTCGGCCTCGGTGAGCTGCTCGCGCTGGAACGCCTCGTACAGCTCCTCGACCCCGCGGGCCACGTTCCACTGCAGCTCGAACTTGGGGAAGGTGCGGGCCAGCTTGTCGCAGTCCACCCGGTAGCAGCGCATGTCCGGTCCGGCGCCCTCGGCGAAGGCGATGCGGCTGCCTGGCACCACCTTCTGCACCAGCGCGGCGACGTCGCGGATCTGGTAGTTCTCGCCGGTGCCGCCGACGTTGAACGCCTCGCCGTGCACCAGCTCGCGGGGGGCCTCGAGCATCGTCAGGAACGCCCGGGAGATGTCCTCGATGTGGACCAGCGGCCGCCACGGGGTGCCGTCGCTCTTGAGCAGCACCTCGCCGATGGTGAACGCGTAGCCGGTCAGGTTGTTGACCACCAGGTCGCCGCGCAGCCGCGGGGAGACGCCGTAGGCGGTGGAGTTGCGCAGGAAGGTGGGGCTGAAGTCGTCGTCGGCCAGCGCCACGATGTCCCGCTCGGCCAGCACCTTGGAGCGGCCGTACGGCGTCACCGGGTTGAACGCGGCCGACTCGTCGAGCAGGTCGTCAGGGGAGGCGGCACCGTACAGGCTGCACGAGGACGAGAACAGGAAGCGCGGCACGCCGGCCTGCTTGGCGGTGCGGGCAAGGTGCACCGAGCCGAGGTGGTTGATGTCGTAGGTGCAGTCCGGGTTGAGGTTGCCGAGCGGGTCGTTGGAGATCGCCGCGAGGTGCACCACCGCGTCGAAGCCGCGCAGGTCGTCGACCCGCACGTCACGCACGTCGAGGGTGCGGGACGGGACCTCGGCCGGCGCGGGCCCGAACAGGCAGGACCGGAACAGGTCCGAGTCCAGGCCGACGACCTCGTGGCCCGCGTCGCGCAGGAGCGGCACCATGACTCCGCCGATGTAACCGTTGTGACCCGTGACCATGACGCGCATGTGCTGGTGTTCCTTTCGCAAAGACTGACCCCCGGCCGGCACGGCCAGGTGATTCGTTCGTGCCACCGTGCCACAGCAGGGGACCTCGCCGCCCGGCGACGTCCCGCACCTCCACGCGGACGGCCACGGCGGTGCAGGGCCCCGTCCAGCGTACGGAGCAGGGCCGAGACCCGGAGGCGTCGCCTGCCGTATCCGGGCCACGCAGGTTGCAGAGTGTTTGGTCAGCTCGGTTCGCTCCCGCCGGTGGCGGCGGTGCCCGCCAGGGCGTCGCTCGCGCCGCGCTCGGCGCCCCCCGCGGCGGCGGCGGAGCGGCGCCGCGCCCGGCCGGCGAGCTCGCGCAGCACCAGCCGGTCCTCGGCGTCGATGCCGAGCAGGGCGAGCAGGCCGAGGTAGGCCACGCCGAGCAGCACCAGGCCGGCCAGCGCGCCGACGCTGCCGTCGGGCAGCAGCCCGCGGCCGACGAGCACCACCGCGGCGGTTCCCAGGCCGGCGCCGAGTGGCTTCAGCCAGCCCCGGTTGTAGGGGTGCATGCCGGACTCCCGGTAGACCCACCAGGTCAGCGCCGCGTTCACCGAGGTGATCGCGACCGCGTTGGCCACCGCGGCGCCGAGCAGGCCGAACGGGGGGATCAGCAGGAGGTTGAGCGCCACCGTCACGACCAGGTGGGCGACGGTGAAGACCAGGTTCGCGCGCGAGCGCCCGGTCATCGTCAGCACGTTGGAGGAGGCGCCGCTGGCGTAGTTGGCGAGCTGGCCGCACGCCAGCAGGGTGAGCGCGACCCGGCCCTCGCCGAAGCCCTTCCCGAAGGTCGACAGCAGGGCCTCGCCGAACAGGATCTGCACCAGGAACACGGGCACGCCGATGGTGAAGATCCAGCGGCTCACCGCCTTGTACAGGCGGGCGAGGTGGTCGTGCTGCTCGGCCGCGTCGAGGTCCGAGACCATCGGCGAGAAGATGGTGCCGAAGGCGATGAAGATCGCGTTGGCCACGATGGTGAAGCGGCGCGCCGCCGCGAACAGCGCCACCTTGCCTGCCCCCGCCAGCGCGCCGAGCAGGAACACCTCGGCGTTGTTGGTGGAGCCCATCAGCACCCGGTTGACCGCCATCGGCCAGGAGAAGCGGACGATCTCCGCGGTCGGCGGCGGCAGCGACCCGGCCGCCCGGCCGGGCAGGACGTGCCTGGCGGCGGCCGCGCCCATCAGCAGCGCGACGCCCTCGACCAGGGTGTAGGCGGCGGCGACGCCGACCAGGTTGGCGTGGGCGAGCAGCGCGGCCAGCGCCGCGGCGGCGCGCAGGCCGGGGGCGGCGAACGAGCGGATCAGGACCGGGAGGACCACCCGCGTGTAGGCGCGCATCGCCGACAGCAGCAGCTCGCCGAGGCCGGTCAGCGGCACCGAGAGGGCCAGCACGCGGATCGTCAGCGTGAGGCTGGGGTCGTGGAAGACCCGCTCGGCGAGCAGCGGCGCGGCCAGCAGCATGACCAGGCCGAGCACGACCCCGGCCACGGCGGTGACGCGCAGGCCGAGCGCGATCGTGCCGCGGATGCGCGCCTCGTCTTGCTGCCCGCGGTAGATCGCCACGTAGCGGACCACCGCCTGGTTGAGGCCCAGCGGCGCGATGTGGGCCAGCAGCACGGCCAGGCTCATGCCGATGGTGAAGGCGCCGAAGCGGTCGGCGTTGAGCCGCCGGGCGACCAGGATGTTGAAGGCGAGGCTCAGCGCGTAGGAGACCCAGCCGCCGGCGAACACGGCGCCGCCGCCGGTGGCGATGCGGCGCAGGTTGCTCTCCGCCCGGTCGTGCGAGGGCGGCGTCGGGTTGGCCCGCTGGCTCATCGACGCATCACGCCGAGACCCCCGCCTTCACCGCGACGTCCACCAGCTGGCTCCAGAACGGGTTGCCGGAGCCGTCCTTGTCGAGGAAGCTGCGGATCCCTCCCTGGTAGGGCCGGTGCCAGGCCCACAGGTCGACGCCGTCGGCGCCGGCGGCGAGCGGCGCACGGGCGACCGTGTCGGCCAGGCGCTTGGCGCTGGCCGCGTCACCGGGGTAGGTCGGCTCGTTGAACGACGGGGCGGTGCGGGCCAGCAGCTGGAACGGCCGCGGCCACAGGGCGCGCGCCTTGCGGAAGGCGGCGCCGACCACCGCCGGGTCGTCGCGTTCCAGGTCGGGGGCGAGCATGAAGCCGTCCAGGTAGCCGCTCTTGTAGAAGCGGGTGAGCACCTTGTTGACCTCGAAGCGGTAGCGGCTGAAGCGCAGCACGAAGCAGTTACGCTGCCCGCGCTTGCCGCAGACGAGCTCCCAGTTGACCACGTCGGCGAAGACCGGCACGCCGGGGATCTCGCGGTGGAACACGCCGCCGGTGGCCTTCAGGTAGTCGACCCCCTTGTCCGGGTCGAGGCTGCCGTTGAGCCGGTCGGCGACGCGGATGCCGGCGATGGTGCCCGGGTTGTCCTTGACCTGGCGCACGATCCGCTGCACGTCCTCCGAGATGTCCTTGCCGTCGGCGAAGTCGGCCTTGCGGTCCATCTCCACGTACACGGCCAGCCCTGACGCGCGCGCGTCGGAGACCAGCTGCTGGTCGCCGGCCGTGACGATCACCGCGTTGAAGGCCCTGCGCAGCTTCGCCAGGTCGGCGCAGCGGTTCTTGAACACGTAGGGCGGCTGGCCGGTGTTGAAGTGGGTCACCAGGATGGGCGTGTGCGCCGGGGGCTTGTCCGGCGCCTTGCAGGCGCTGTGGCTCGCGGCGGGCGGGGCGGCGGTGACGGTCGGCACTGGCGAGGGCGGCCCAGGGCCGTCGCCGCCCCCGCCCCCGCCGCAGCCGGCGGCGAGCGCGGCCAGCAGCGCCGCCGCGGCGCAGGCGAGCGCGCGCCGCCGCGGCCGTGGCGGTGGGGTCATGGACTGCTCCCCTCGGGTACTGCGCCGATCGGCGGACCTCACGACTTCGGCTCGTTGGCCTCGCCCACTCCCACCTCGACGGCCGTAAGCCAGGACGGCCGCTCGGGCAGGTGAACCTGCTGGGCGCGCGAGCGCGCCACGGGGCTGCCGCGCAGCACGTAGACGGCGGTGCGCCACAGCATGCCGATGGTACGCGACAGCGACGGGTCGTCGAGGTAGGAGAAGTCGAGCGCGACCCGCGTCGGCACCAGCTCGCGGAGGTAGTAGCCCTCCAGGTCGGCCACGCCCGCCGGCGGCAGCACGTCCTTGTCGCGCAGGCGCACCTGGGTCGGGCCGGTGAGCCCGGGGCGGTGGCGGAAGACCACCCGGCAGCCGGCCGGGTAGCGCTCGGCCAGCGCCGGCGTCTCCGGGCGCGGGCCGACCAGGGTCATCTCGCCGCGCAGCACGTTGAGGAACTGCGGCAGCTCGTCGATGCCGGTGGTGCGCAGCAGCCTGCCGACCCGGGTGATGCGCGGGTCGCTGCCCCTGGTCACCTCCGGGCCGCGCTCGCCCGGCCGCATGGTGCGGAACTTGTACAGCGTGAACGGCGCCTCGCCCTGGCCGACGCGCACCTGGCGGAAGACCACCGGGCCGGGGCTGGTCAGCTTCACCGCGAGCGCCACCAGCAGGATCAGCGGCGAGAACAGCAGCAGCGCCGCGGCGCTGACCAGCAGGTCGAGCGCACGCCGCGCCGCGTCCGGCGCGACACCCCGGGACACCACCTCCGCGCTGCCCCAGACCTCTTCTCGGACGCCCCCCCGCATCAAGCCCCCCTCTTCTCGCCGAGCAGGCCGGCGCGGCCGTCCGGAGCGGCCGCGACCGCGGCCGCCGGACGGGCGGCGGCCCGCTCGGTCAGGTCGATCTCCCTGGCGCCCGGGTCGGGCAGGCCGAGGAGCTGCCGGTAGGTCCGGTCGATCAGCTCGCACATCAGCGCCGGGTCGAACAGGCTGTGGACCAGCGCGCGTCCCTGGGCGCCCATGCGCCGCCCCTCCTCGGGGTGGTCGAGCAGCCAGGTGACGTTCTCCGCCAGCGCCTCGGGGTCGCCGGCCGGCGCCAGCAACCCGGTCGCGCCGGGCACCACCAGGTCGGGCACGCCGTTGACGGCGGTGGCGACCACCGGGCGGCCCGAGCCGAGCGCCTCGGTGAGGGCGCGCCCAAGGCCCTCGTACAGCGAGGAGATGACGAACACGTCGAAGGCGGTGGCCAGCACCGGGGCGTCGGCGCGGAAGCCGACCAGCTCCACCCCGACGCCGAGGCGCTCGGCCTCGGCGCGCACCTCGGCGTCGAGCGGCCCGTCGCCGACCATCACGAAGCGGACGGCCGGCCGCGCGGCCGCCACCTTGGCGGCCATGCGCACGAAGTCGAGCGGGGCCTTCTGGGCGTCGAGGCGGCCGACGGTGCCGACCAGGCGGGTGCCCGCGGGCAGCCCGAGCTCCTGCCGCAGCCGCGGGTCGGGCCGCTGGGGCAGGTCGTCGAGCTCGACCGCCGACGGGACCACCGTGACCGACCCTGGCGGCGCCAGCCGCATGGCCACGGCCTCGCTCGCCACCCGCGGCGAGACCGCCAGGAAGGCGTCGGCGAACGGCCGCCCGAGGCGCTCGAGGGCGAGGTAGAGGCGCCGCCGTCCCGCCGGCATGAAGTCGTGGTAGCTGAAGCCGTGGTAGGTGTGGACGATCAGCGGCACGCGGGTCAGCCAGGCGGCCAGCCGGCCGAGGAAGCCGCCCTTGGCCGAGTGGGTGTGCACCACCGTGAAGCGCTCCCGGCGCAGCAACCGCAGCAGCTGCCAGAGCACGTACAGGTCGTCGACGGGGGAGAGGACCTCGCGGAAGCGGCGCAGCTTGACGGTGGCGAGCCCGGCCTGCTCGGCGCGGGCCCACAGGGGGCCGCCCTCGGCGCCGGCGACCCAGACGTCGTAGCGCTCCGGGTCGGCGCCGAGCGCCGACAGCAGCGTGTTGCCGCCCGCGCCCGCCCAGAAGCGGGTGATCACGTGCAGCACCTTGATGCGCGGCAGCTGCGGCTGGGGCGGCAGGGAATCCGGTGCGACCACGGGCGGCATGGTCGCCGGCCAGGCGACGGCGGCACCCTGGGCCGGGGCCACCGTGGTGGCTCCGAGGCTGCGGCGGCGGGGGCGCATGCTAGAAGCCGTCCGGGTAAGGGGCGGCTGCGGCCACCGGGCCCGCGGACGCCTGCGCCGCGCTGTACTCGGGCACCAGCTTGGCCAGCAGCCGGCGGGTCTCGTCGGCGTCGTTGGCCTCGGCCGCCTGCTCCAGGTCGCCGAGCAGGGCGGCGAACTCCGCGCCGGGTGGCTCGGCGGTGGCCGTCGCCCAGATCCTGGGGTGGGCGGTGGCCTCGCGTTGCTCGCCCTCGGCGAAGAGGGTCTCGTTGAGCTTCTCGCCCGGCCGCAGCCCGGTGTAGCGGATGGTGAGGTCGCGCGGGTCGACGTGGACCTGGGCGGCGTAGTTGTGGACCAGGTCGACGATGCGCACCGGCTCGCCCATCTCGAGCACGAACACCTCGCCGGCGTCGGCCATCCCGGCAGCCTCGACCACCAGCCCGACCGCCTCCTCGACCGTCATGAAGAAGCGGGTCACGTCCGGGTGGGTGACGGTGACGTCCTCGCCGCTCTCGATCTGCTCGCTCAGGACCGAGAGCAGGGAGCCGCGGCTGCCGAGCACGTTGCCGAAGCGGACCGAGGCCAGGCGCATGCCCGCAGCTCCCCGCTGCGCCTGCAGCAGCATCTCGGCCACCCGCTTGGTGGCGCCGAGCACCGAGGTCGGGTCGGCCGCCTTGTCGGTGGAGATCAGGATGAAGCGCTCCACGCCGTGCTCGGCGGCCGCCCTGACCAGGTTGCGGGTGCCGAGCACGTTGGACTTGACGCCCTCGCAGGGGTGGCGTTCCAGCAGCGGCAGGTGCTTGTGGGCGGCGGCGTGGAACACCACCTGCGGCGCGAGCTCGCGGAAGACCTGCTCGATGCGGCCGCGGTCGCGGATGTCGGCGATCAGCAGCTCGTCGGAGTCGAGCAGCGCCTCGCCCTGGATCTTGAGCTGCAGCCGGTGCAGGTTGGACTCGTCGTGGTCGAGCAGGTACAAGGCCTCGGGGGCGAAGGCGGCGAGCTGGCGGCACAGCTCGCTGCCGATCGAGCCGCCGGCGCCGGTCACCAGCACGCGCTTGCCCGCGACGGTCGCCCGCGAGCCGCCGCGCACGACCCGCACCTCCTCGCGGCCGAGCAGCCGGTCGACGCGCAGGCGGCGCAGGTCCGAGATGCGGGCGTCGCGTTCCAGGGCGGCGCCGAACGAGGGCAGGTAGCGCACCCCGAGCCCGGCGGCGGCCGCCGCCACCGCCAGGCGGCGGATCTCGCGGGCGGGCAGCGACGGGATCGCCACCACCACCACGTCGACCAGCTCTCGCTCGGCGACCGCCTGCAGCTCGCGGGTGCCGCCGAAGACCGTCAGCCCGGCCACCCGGCGGCCCACCTTGGACGGGTTGTCGTCGAGGAAGCCGATCGGCAGCAGGCCGAACTCGTGCGTGCGCAGCAGGTCCCTCGCCAGGGACCTGCCGGCCTCGCCGGCGCCGATCAGCAGGCAGCGCAGCTGCCGCGGCCTTGGGGGTTGCGGCTCGGGTTGTCGGTCGGTTACCTCGGTCACCAGGTCATCCTTTGTCGCCGCTCGGAGCCTTGTTCACCGGGGAGCTACCGCTTCGCTCCTCGAGCCCCCGGACCCCCCCGAAGGGCGGCCACGGGTGCCGCCCAGCTCAGCGATGGCCTCGCAGACGCGGTCGACGTCGCCGTCGGCGAGGCTCGGGTACAGCGGCAGCGAGACGATCTCGGGGAAGACCGCGTCGGCGCCCGGGAAGCCGTGCGCCAGCGCGTCGCCCCAGCGCCGCTGGAACCAGGGCTGGTGGTGCAGCGGGATGAAGTGCACCGAGCAGTCGATCCCGCGCTCGGCGAGCTCGGTGATCAGCGCGTCGCGGCCGAGCCCGTGCTCGGGGCCGACGCGGACCACGTACAGGTGCCAGGCGTGCCTGCCCTGCTGCGGCCGTGGCCGCCACGGGGCGGTGACGCGGGGGAGCTCCGCGAGGTGCTTGTCGTAGCGCTCGGCCAGCTCGCGGCGGCGCTCCTGCCAGCCGCCGAGGTGGCCGAGCTGCGCCCGGCCGATGGCCGCCTGCAGGTCGGTCATGTTGGCCTTGAGCCCGTCGACCTCGACGTTGTAGCGCCAGCTCGCCCCTGGCAGGTAGCGCCTCCAGGCGTCGCGGCTCATGCCGTGCAGCCGCGCGCCGCGCAGCCACTCCGCCAGGCCGGCGTCGGCGGTGGTGAGCATGCCGCCCTCGCCGATCGGCAGGTTCTTGGTGGCGTAGAAGCTGAAGCAGGTCGCGGAGGAAAGGGTTCCGACCTGGTGGTCGCCGACCGAGGTGCCGAGCGCGTGGGCGGCGTCCTCGACCACCCGGTCGAGCGGCAGCCCGGCGGCCGCGGCCAGCTCGGCGACGGGCGCGGGCGCCCCGGCGAAGTGCAGCACCAGCATGGCGTCGACGCCGCCGGCCCGCTCGGCCGCCGCGGCGGTCTCGGCGAGGCCGGGCATCAGCGTCTCGCCGTCCACGTCGGCGAACACCGGCCGGTGGCCGGCGTGGGTGATGGCGTGGACCGCGCCGCAGAAGGTCAGTACCGAGGTGAGCACCTTGGACCCTGGCGGCAGGTCGAGGCCGCGCAGGGCCAGCTCGATGGCGGCGGTGCAGGAGGAGACGGCGACCGCGTGGCGGGCCCCGAGCCAGCCGGCGAACTCGCGCTCGAAGGCGTGCACCTCCGGGCCGGTGGTGACCCAGCCCGATGCCAGCACGCGGGCGGCGGCCTCGCGCGCATCCGGGGCGATCTCCGCGACCGCGAAGGGGATGCGGGCAACGCCGTCAGGCACGACCCCCCGGGTCGTGCCGCTCTCGCCATGCGCCTCGGCCGTGGTGTCGGCCGCCCGGCGTTGCGCCATCTCACCCCCTTTGCCATCCGGTGCCCCCATTGCCGCGCTTACGCTGTCAGTGCGGCTTCCGAAACTGATCCGCCAGGGGAAGGAACCGGCGTACGCCATTCGAAGGACTTGCCACTCGACGGCCTCGATCAGCCGCGGCAACGCCCCAGCTCAGCGGCGGTGCCGCGATAGCCGAAATAGGCGTGCGAGTCGCCCTGAGCAAGATTGACTACGACGAATGCTGGTGCGGGCCCCGCCAAAGGGGCTGCGTATCTAGACCGCGACCAGCCTCGACAGCAGCCAGGTGCGCGCGCTGGCCATGGCGGCCAGCAGGTAGGCGAGCGGGCGCAGGGGCGCCGGGAAGCGGAGCTCGCGGGCCGCGCGCCAGCGCAGGGCGATCACGCCGGCGCCGCGGCGGCGGGGGTCGCTGCGGGCGGCGAAGAACTGCCCAGGGTGGACGCGCTTGGCGGCGAGGGGGACGTCGAGGTTGGCCAGGCGCCAGCGCGCCGCGAGGCGCAGCAGGGCGTCGTTGTCGATGCCGCTGGCCACGGCGGGGTCGAAGCCGCCGATCTCGGCCAGCGCGGCCGTCCGGTAGGTGACCGAGCTGTGGAACATGGGGTTGCGCACCAGGAAGCCGAACCGGATGGCGGCGTCGCCGCGCGGCAGCCGCCTGCTGGCGCGGCGCCCGCCGCCGAGCAGCGGCTGCACGGCCGAGCCGACCGCGCCGACCCGCGGGTTGGCGTCGAGGAACCGCACGGGCAGCTCCAGCCGGCCGGGCAGCGCGAGGTCGTCGGCGTCCAGGATCGCCAGGTAGCGTCCCCTGGCAAGGCCGACGGCGTGGTTGAGGGCAGAGACCCGGCCGAGGTGCGGCCGGCGCACCAGCCGCAGCCGCGGGTCGCGGCGGGCGGCCACCGCCTCGGCGCTGCCGTCGCGCGAGCCGTCGTCGACCACCAGCAGCTCGAAGTCGCCGTAGTCCTGGCGGAGCACGCTGTCGACCGCCTCCTCGACGAAGGGGCGGCCGTCGTACACGGTCATGACCACGCTCACCGCCGGCACCCAGGCGCGCCGCTCGCGGCCTACCGGCGAGGCCGCCGGCCCGGTGAGCGCGCCCTCCTCGGCCCGGTCAGGTCGCCGCACCGCTCGGCTCCGGCCGGCCCGCCGGCGCCGGCGCCACCGCGTTCCCGGCCTCGTCGGGCTCGCCGTCCTCGCCGTCCGGGCGGTCGGCCGCCCCCAGCTGGTGGGCGGCGACCCACACCAACGCGAACAGCATCCAGATGTGGCGGAAGTGGTAGGTCTCGTGGAACACGCCGAACAGCAGGTTGGCCCAGACGGCGGCGGCCAGGGCGCGGTGGGTGGCGCGGCCGCTCCCCTCGGCCACCAGCAGGCGGCCGCACCAGCGCGCCAGCGCCGCGCAGAGGGCCAGGTAGGCGACCAGGCCGAGGAGGCCGCGCTCGATCAGCGCGCTGAGGTAGTCGTTGTGCACGCTGGTGCGGGTCACGCCGGTGCGGCTCTCCACGTCGAGGCTGGCGAGCTGGCCGGGCCCGATGCCGAGCACCAGGTGCGGTGAGGCCTCGTCCCAGGTCTGCTGCCAGATCTGCAGGCGGTCCTGAAGGCCACGGTCGGCACGGCCGACGGTGCTGCCGAGGGGGCCGCCGGCGGTCTCCTGGCTGATCATCTCGATCGGGTTGCGGCCCGCCTGCCACTGGATCAGCGTCGCGCTGCCGACCAGCAGCGCCACGCCGAGCAGCAGCAGCGCGCCGACCAGGCCGAAGACCTGCTCGCGGGTGCGGCTGCGGCGGAACAGCGCGCCGATGCCGAGCACGGCGAAGCCGACCAGCAGGCCGGAGATGCCGCCGTTGGAGCCGGTCAGCCACACGCCCCAGAGCAGCCAGCCGCCGAACAGCAGGCGCAGCAGCCTGGCACGCGGCCAGGGCGAGGCCAGCAGCACGAAGAACGAGGTGACCAGGTAGCTGCCGAGCAGGTTGGGGTTGCCGGTGGTGCCGGCCGGCCGGGCCCCCTGGACCCCGACCACCGGCAGCTCCTGCGGCAGCAGGTGCAGCGCCACGCCGACGGGCAGGAAGGTCCAGGCCACCGCGGCCAGCAGCCACACGACCATCACCACGCGCAGCGCCCGCGGGTCGTCGACTAGGTCGTTGGCCACGCCGAACAGCAGCAGGATCAGGTACGCCTCGATCATCACGGTGATCAGGCCGAGGCCGACGTCCTCGGAGGCCAGCATGGCGACCACCGCGGCGGCGAGCATCAGCAGCAGGGCGCCGCCCGCCGGTCGCGCCAGGGTGCGGCCCCTCCGGGTCACGCCGACGAGGGCGACCAGCAGGTAGACGACGGCGAGGGCGTCGACCGGGGCGGTGTTGCCCGGCCCCTTGGGCAGCAGCACCGGCAGCGCCACCACGGCCAGCCCCAGCATGAACAGGTGCAGGTGGCCGGCGCGGAAGCGGAACAGCGAGCGCACCCGTCCGCCGCTCGGCAGGCTCACGCCGAGCCGCGGCGAGCTGCTGCTGGCACTCATCGGACTCCCGTCCTGGTCTGCGACCGCCGCCGGGCGATCCATGCTGCCTGGCTGGCGAGCCCCTCGGCAAGGTCGACCTGCGGGCGGTAGCCGAGCAGGGCCTCGGCGCGGGTGCCGTCCGCGCCGGTGTGGCGCGCGTCGCCGGGCTGGGCCGGCTGGTTGAGGATCCGCAGGCGCCGGCCGGTGGTGCGCCCGACCAGGTCGAGGACCTCCGCGACGGTGACCCGGCGGCCGCCGCCGACGTTGATCGCCTCGCCGCCCGTCGGCGCGGTCATCGCCAGCAGGTTGGCCCTGACCACGTCGCTGACGTGGGTGAAGTCGCGGGTCTGCCGGCCGTCGCCGTAGACGGTGATGGGCTCGCCCCGGTAGGCGGCCTCGATAAAGCGGCGGAAGCCCATGTCCGGCCGCTGCCTGGGGCCGTACACGGTGAAGTAGCGCAGCGTGGTCACGGCCATGTCGCTGACCGCCGGCTGCGCGTAGGCGAGGCAGAGGTGCTCGCTGGCCAGCTTGGTCACGCCGTAGGGGGAGACCGGCCTGGTGGCCGAGCTCTCGGTGGTCGGGTAGCTGGGCGCGTCGCCGTACACGCTCGACGAGGACGCGGCCACCAGGCGGGGCACGCCGGCGCGCGCGCACGCCTCGAGCAGCCGCTGCGTGGCGATGATGTTGTGCCTCACGTAGAGGCTGAAGTCCGCTCCCCAGGAGCGGCGCACGCCCGGCTGGGCGGCCTGGTGGAACACCACCGCGGCGCCGGCCAGGTAGCGGTCGAGCGGCAGCTCGCCGAGGTCGCCCTCGACCAGCTCGAAGGCCGGGTGGCCGAGCAGCTCGGCGAGGTTGGCGCGCTTCTCACGCGGTGGGTAGTAGGGCGTGAACGCGTCGATCCCGACCACCTCGTGCCCGGCCGCGACCAGGCCCTCGGCCAGGTACGAGCCGATGAACCCGGCCGCGCCGGTCACCACCACGTGCCCGCTCACCCTGCGCTCACCGTCCGCTCCGGGGTGGAGAGTCGTGCGCGCAGCTCGGCCACGGCGTCGGCCGGGACTGCCAGGCCGCCGTTCCCGGTCCCGAGCGCGATGCCGGGCTTGTGGCTGCCGTGGTAGTCGGAGCCGCCGGTCACCAGCAGGCCGTCGCGCTCCGCCCGTCCGGCCCAGTGGCGCTGCTCGTCGCGGTCGTGCTGCGGGTGCCATGCCTCCAGGCCGTCGGCGCCCGCCTCGACGCAGGCGGCGAGCACCCGGTCGCGGGTGGTCGCCGGCAGGCGGCCCGGGTGCGCCACCACCGCCACCCCGCCGGCCGCGTGGACGATGGCGACCGCCTCGGCCAGCGGCAGCGCCGGGGCGGCCACGTACGCCGGCCTGCCGGGGCCGAGCCAGCGCTCGAAGGCCTCGGCCACGTCGCTGGCCACGCCGCGGGCGATCAGGGCACGGGCGAAGTGGGCGCGGGACAGGACGGCGCCGCCGGCGCAGGCGAGCGCGTCGGCGTAGCCGACGCCGGTGAGGACCTGCAGGCGCCGGCCGATCGCCCGGTTGCGCGCCTCGCGACCGCCGCGCACGGCGGCGCAGCGGGCGCCGAGGTCGGCGGCGGCCAGCCCGTCGCCGTAGGCGAGCAGGTGCACCACCTCGCCCTCCGCCTCGGTGGTGAGCTCGCAGCCGGTCAGCACCTCGACGCCGAGGCGCCGCCCGAGCGTCCTGGCCGCCGCGACCGCCGCGAGGGTGTCGTGGTCGGTGACGGCGAGCACGCCGACCCCGGCGCCGGCGGCCGCGGCCACCAGCTCCTGTGGCGTGTCGCTGCCGTCCGAGGCGCGGCTGTGGCTGTGCAGGTCCACCAGCGGGGCTCCGCCGACCCGCCGGCGCGGGGAAGGGCCGCCGGCCGGCGCCGGCGGCTCAGCCCAGGTCGCCTTCGACGCCGCGTCCCTCACCCTGTTCCTCCTCGTTGGGCTCGCCGCTGTCGGCGTCCTCGCGCCGCTTGGTCAGGCCCCTGGCCTCCAGGCCGGCGAGGATCCGCCCGGCCGAGCGGGCCACCGGCTCGGCCTCGGTGTGCACCACCAGCTCCGCGTCGAGCGGCGGCTCGTAGGGGTCGGAGACGCCGGTGAAGTTGCTGATCTCGCCGGCGATCGCCTTGGCGTACAGGCCCTTGGGGTCGCGCTGGACGCAGGTCTCGAGCGGCGCGTCGACGAACACCTCGACGAAGTTGGGCACGTTCGCGCGGACCTTGTCGCGCGCCTCGCGGTAGGGCGAGATGGCCGCCACCACCACCGCGACGCCGTGCTTGGCGAGCTTGCCCGCGACGTAGCCGATGCGGGCGATGTTGGTGTCGCGGTCGGCGCGGCTGAAGCCGAGGCCCTGGGTCAGGTTGGTGCGGACCTCGTCGCCGTCGAGCAGCTCGACCCGGTGGCCGCGGGCGTCGAGGTCGGCGGTGACCGTGCGCGCCAGGGTGGACTTGCCGGCGCCCGACAGGCCGGTGAGCCACAGCACGAAGCCGGGGGAGTCGGACCAGTACCGCGTCGTCATCTGTCGACCTTTCCGCCGTCGGGGAGGATGGAGTGGCCGGGCCTCACGCCGCGCCCGCCTGGTAGGCCTCGCGCAGCACCGCGGCCACCTCGGGACGGGAGAACTCCGGCGGCGGCAGCTCCCCGGCCGCCAGCATGGCCCGCACCTGCGTGCCCGAGAGGCTCACGTGGGCGTCGCGCGGGTGCGGGCAGGTCTTGGCGGTGGCCATGGCGCCGCAGGCGCGGCACCAGAAGGCGTTGTCGAACAGCAGCGGGGTGATGCCCAGCTCCTCCGGCGGCAGCGAGGCGATCAGCTCCTGTGCCTCGTAGGTGCCGTAGTAGGCGCCGACGCCGGCGTGGTCGCGGCCGACGATGAAGTGGGTGCAGCCGTGGTTCTTGCGCACCAGCGCGTGCAGCACCGCCTCGCGCGGCCCGGCGTAGCGCATCGGCGCGACCAGCGCCGCCAGCACCACCCGCTCGGCGGGGAAGTAGTCGAGCACCGCCTCGTAGGCGCGCAGCCGCACCTCGACCGGCACGTCGCCGTCCTTGGTCGGGCCGACCAGGGGGTGCAGCAGCAGCCCGTCGCACACCTCGAGGGCGCACTTGAGCAGGTACTCGTGGGCGCGGTGGACGGGGTTGCGGGTCTGGAAGGCGGCGATCCGGCCCCAGCCCCGCTCGGCGAAGGCGGCGCGGGTCGCCGCCGGGGTCAGCGCGTAGGAGCCGGCGGGCCCGGCGGCCGGCCCGGGGGCGGCGCGCACCGGCCCGGCGACCGCCCGTGCCGGGCTGTCGAGCACCCGGGCGACGCCCGGGTGGGCCTCGTCGCCGGTGCCGTAGACGAGCTTGGCCTCGCGGCCGCGGTCGCGCTGGAAGACCTCGCCGACCTCGAGCACGCCGAGCAGCTCGCCGTCCTGGCCGCGCAGCGCGACGCGGGCGCCGAGCTCGGCGTCGTCGGGCAGGCCGAGGCAGACAGGGATCGGCCACAGGGTGCCGTCGTCGCTGTGCAGGCCCTCCACCACGGCCTCGTGGGCCGCCCGGCCCATGAACCCTTCGAGCGGGCTGTAGGCGCCGGTCGCGATCGCGCGCAGGTCCGCGGCCTCCGCCGGGGTGAGCCGCAGCGCCGGCAGCCGCTCGGCCGCCGCCTGCTCGTCAGGGTCCAGCCAGCGCTCCACCAGCCGTCCGCCGTGCGGTCGTGCCGGGCTGGTTGGCTGAAGCGCGCCAGCCCCGCCGTTCGTCGCCGTCTCCAAGGTGGTCGTCACGTGGCTTCCATTCCTTCCCATCCGCTGCTGCGTGGTCGGGTTTGGGTGGACCTGCCCGAGCTTAAGAAGCGCACTACTGCAAGCCGAGGGGCGATCGGCGTAGTGCCGCTACGACGCGGGCTGTACACCCTCGAACGCAGGCTGGCAGGCACCCGGGACGCGCCCGTCGCCTGGTCCGGCCGGCACCGTCGCCGGGCCGTCCAGACTACCTGCGTTCGCCGGCGCGCTCCCTCGGCTTGGAGCCGTTGGCCCCGTTGGCGCCGTCGGGAAGGGTCGCGCGGTGGCCCGCCTGGGCGGCCTCGATGATGCCCTTGTCGCCGTAGCCGTAGCCGTAGCGCAGGGAGCCGAGCGGTCGCAGGCTGCGCGTCCCGACCAGGACGGCGCCGACCTCGCGGACGTCGTCGCGGCGGAAGCCCTCGGCCGCCTGCTGGATGCCGGTCCAGCGGCTGATGCCGGAGCGCACCACCAGCACGGTGGCGTCGGCCACGCCGGCGAGGGTGAGCGCGTCGGCCGAGAAGTGGGCCGGCGGCGTGTCGAGCAGCACGGTGATGTCGGTGGTGCGCAGGGTGATCAGCATCTGCCGCAGCTTGTCGGTGACCAGCAGCTCGCCGGGGTTGCGGTTGG
>WNFU01002914.1_pt1 | contig 51017 bp, 47 predicted proteins | sample 5400121 | NCBI WGS metagenome assembly WNFU01 (sample SAMN13153360, study PRJNA577476) | soil metagenome | isolation source: 100 cm soil or saprolite under grassland replicate 1 | place: USA:California | collected 2016-06-15 | reverse complement strand
TCTACGAGGGAGAGGTCGACGACGAATGGCTGGCGTCGGCCTCGAAGGGCGAGGCTCGGTGAGGCTGGCCCGCCGGGTCCAGAGCCTCCCTCCCTACCTGTTCGCCGAGCTCGACCGGAAGGTTGCGGCCAAGCGCGCGACGGGCGCGGACGTCATCTCACTCGGCGTGGGAGACCCCGACCTGCCGACTCCACGGCACATCGTGGAAGCGTTGCAGGAAGCGGCCGAGGATCCCCTCACTCATCGGTACCCGTCCTACTACGGATTGCCCGCGTTCCGGCTGGCGGTCGCGGATTGGTACGAGCAGCGGTTCGGGGTGGGGCTTGACCAGGAGACGGAGGTTCTGCCGCTGCTCGGCTCGAAGGAGGGCCTGGCCCATCTGGCCTTCGCCCTGATCGATCCCGGCGATGAGGCCCTCGTCCCGGACCCCGGCTATCCCGTGTACGCGAGCGGGACCGCGCTGGCGGGAGGGACACCGATCTCGGTTCCGCTCACCGCCGAACGTGGATTCCTTCCCGACTTCGACGCACTGCCGCTCTCTCCCTCGACGAAGGTCCTGTGGCTCAACTACCCGAGCAATCCGACCGGGGCCGTCGCCGAGGGGGGGCTCTTCGACCGGGCCGTCTCCTTCGCGCGACGCCACGACGTGCTCCTGTGCCACGACGCCGCCTACACGGAGATCACCTTCGACGGCTACGTTGCCCCCAGCGTGCTGGAGTCGCCGGGCGCGAAGGACGTGGCCGTCGAATTCGGGTCGCTGTCGAAGACGCACAACATGACGGGCTGGCGCGTGGGTTACGCGGTCGGGAACGCCGAAGCGATCCAGGCCCTGGGCACGCTCAAGACGAACCTCGACTCGGGGATCTTCAACGCCATCCAACGAGCGGCCGTCGCTGCGGTAAGCGGCCCGCAGGATCACGTCGAGCAGATGCGGGCCATCTACCAGAAACGCCGTGACCTCGTGGTGGCGGCGTTCCAGGAAGTGGGACTCTCGGTCGAGCCCCCCCTCGGCTCCATCTATGTATGGCTACCGGTGCCCCAGGGACGAACGTCGGCGGAGTTCGCCTCCGAGCTGCTCGAGGAGGTCGCCGTCGTCGTGGCCCCGGGGACCGGGTACGGCGCTCTCGGAGAGGGGTACGTGCGCATCTCACTCACCGTCTCCGACCAGCGGCTCCAGGAAGCCATGGACCGGATCCGGCGGCGCCTGAAGTGACCGTGGGGCGACTCCGGCAACTTCCCTCCGGCGCTCCGGCAACCTCGAAAAAATGCTCCCGGCCGAGTTTGGGCCGTCGGGGGCCCGGGAACCATGAGTTCGCTAGAGACGCCTGCTTGGTGGATCCGGGGAAAGGGGCGCTTCCCGGAACCTCAGAGTCGGCGTCTCTTGCTTTTCGCCCCCCTCCACGTCACCCTGGGGCGTCGTTCCCTCCGCGTGACCACCTGACATGACGGACCGCTACTCTTCCGAGTCGCCACTTTCCGCGACCTGGCGTCCTGCCGTTCGCGAGCGGGCTGTGCTGGCCGGACTGGTCAACGGTGCGGACGAGGAATCACTCCACGAGCTGGCCGCCCTGGCCCGAGCGGCCGGTGCCGATCCCGTCGGCCAGGTCCTGCAACCCCGCTCCAAGCCCGACCCCGCCACCTTCGTGGGCAAAGGGAAGGTCCACGAGATCCACGAGCTCGTCCACGCCACAGGAGCCGACGCAGTCATCCTGGACGACGAGCTGTCCGCCGGTCAGCTTCGAAACCTGGAGGAGCGACTCCGCGTCAAGGTGTTGGACCGCACGGCTCTCATCCTCGACATCTTCGCGCTCCATGCCCGATCGGGGGAGGGCAAGCTCCAGGTGGAGTTGGCGCAGCTCAATTACCTCCTGCCCCGGCTGCGCGGGTGGGGGGAGGCCATGTCTCGATTGGGAGGTGGGATCGGGACGCGGGGACCCGGGGAGACGAAGCTCGAGATCGACCGGCAGCACATCAGACGCCGGATCACCAAACTTCGGCGAGAGATCGCGGACTTGGCGAAGAGCCGGCAGGTGAAGCGGTCGGGCCGGGAGCGATCGGGTGTCCCTCAGATCGCGCTGGCCGGCTACACGAACGCCGGCAAGTCCACGCTGATGAATGCGCTCACGCACGCCGGAGTCCTGGTGGCCGACCAGCCCTTCGCCACGCTGGATCCGACCGTCCGGCGGATCGCGCTGCCGGGTGGGAGGAAGGCGACCCTCTCCGACACGGTGGGGTTCATCCGGAAGCTTCCCCACGACCTGGTGGAGGCGTTCAAGTCGACGTTGGAGGAGGTGGCCCGGGCAGATCTGATCCTGCACGTCGCCGACGCCTCCGCGCCCGACGCCGGGGAGCAGATGCAGGCGGTTCGGGAGGTGCTGGTCGACATCGGGGCGGGCCTCATCCCCGAGGTCATGGCCCTGAACAAGTGGGACGCGCTGGGCGAGGTGGAGCGTACCCGGATCCGGCGGCGGCACCCGGACGGGGTGGCTGTCTCGGCGCTGACCGGCGAGGGCTTGGACGAGCTCCTGCGTGGGATGGGAGAGACCCTCCCCAGCCCGCCGGTTCAGGTCTACCTGCTGGTCCCGTTCGACCGACCCGACGTACTGCCGATGCTGTACGAGCGGGCCGAGGTGCTGAGCGCCGAGGACCACCCGGACGGCATGGCCATCGTGGCGCGCGTCTCCGAAGCGGAGCTGTCCAGGGTGGAGGAGTTCGTCCAGCGACCCGCGGCGTGGAGGGCTCGGGCCGGCGGGTGAAGTTTCGCCTCAGAGCTTGCGAAGGACGGCGACGACCTTGCCGACGATGCGACCATCCGGCATGGGAAGCGGCTCCATGGCGGGGTTCTCCGGGATGAGTACGACCCGCCCGTCCTCGACGTGGAGGCGCTTGATCGTGGCCTCGTCCTCGGCCGGTCCCGGCAAGAGCGCCGCCACGATGTCGCCCTCGTGGGCGGAGTCCTGGCTCTTGACGATCACGACATCCCCGTCGAGGATCCCCGCCCCGAGCATGGAATCGCCCTGGACGCGAAGTGCGAAGTGATCGGCGTCGCTAGCGTAACCAGCCGGGACCTGCAGCCAGTCCTCGACGTTCTGATCGGCCATGACCGGAGCACCTGCGGCGATCCGACCGACCACCGGGACGTTCACCCCGCCCCGTCTGGACGACCCCGGACCCCGAAGCTCCATGGCTCGGGGTTTGGAGGGATCGCGCTTGATCAGCCCGCGGCGCTGGAGGTTGGCCAGCTGCGCGTGCACGCTGGAACTGGAGGTGAGCCCGACCGCCTCACCGATCTCCCGCACGGTGGGTGGGTAGCCGCGGTCCAGCACGGTTTTCTTGATGAACTCGAGGATCCGCCGCTGACGAGCCGTGATGTCGTCCATCGCTCCTCCCGGCCAGACCCTAGCACGCCCACTCTGCCAGGGCAAACATGTGTTCGATCCCCGCTTGACTCCGAACACGTGTTCGGTCACAATCGGGGCGATGGCTCGAACACGGGTTCGATGGGCAAGGGTGTCGTCGCTGGTCGTGGTGGCCGGCGTCCTGGTCGCGCTGCTGGCCGGCAGGGCCGGCGCAGGGTCGAAGGGAGACCGGCCGGCCGTCGGCGTCTACGTGGTGCGGCCCGGAGACACGCTGTGGGGGATCGCCGAAGCCCTCGTCGGGCCGGCCGGGGATCCACGCCCGGTGGTCGATCGACTGGCCAGTGTGAACCGTGTCCGGGACGGCGTGATCAGGCCGGGTCAGGAGCTCCGGCTGGGGCCTTGAGCGTCAACCGGTCCAGTCGACGTTGTGGACATGCTCCACCCCGGAAATGGCTGCCGCGATCTGAGCCGGAGGGATGGTCGGTGACGGGCGCACCAGCAAGCGGATCGAACGGTCGGGACCCTCGTCCGTGATCCGGACGAGTTCGATCGTCCCGCCTGCCTCACTGATCCGCGACAACATGGCCGCGACGTCGACGTCGCGGCGGGCCTCGACGATGTACTCGTCGCGGTCGCGCGCGTAGCGGCGGATCGCCCGGCGCAGGGGCCGCAGCCCCACCAGGGCGAGCAGCGTGATCGCGGCGGTCACCGACCCGAGCGCCAGCATGCCGATGCCCACGGCGGTCCCGACGGCGGCCGTGACCCACAGGCTGGCCGCGGTGGTCAGGCCGCGGATGCTGGCGCCGTACTTGATGATGGCGCCCCCGCCCAGGAACCCGATGCCCACCACGATCTGCGAGGCCACTCGGGTGGGGTCGGCCTGGACCGTCCCCGGGCGGGCCCTTCCGACGACGCTCTCGAAGCCGTAGGCGGAGATGACGGCGAACAGGGCCGCTCCCAACCCCACCAGGATGTGCGTGCGGAAGCCTGCCGGCTGGTCGGTGAGCTCCCGCTCTCCTCCGAGCAGCCCCGCGAGAGCGCTGGCCAGCAAGAGACGGAGGACGAGGTCGGCCTGCGACGGCACGAAGGGATTATGCCTCGGCTTGACCATCAATATGTGGCGCGATAGCCTCGCCGTGCCACTAGATGTTGTGGCCCCCTCTCCTTCCCGGGGGACGTTCGATGCGCTGCCCATGGTGTGGTTATCCCGACGACAAGGTGGTCGATTCCCGCTCCGCGGAGGGCGGTGCTTCCGTCCGACGCCGCCGTGAATGCTTTCGGTGCGGGCGGCGATTCACCACCTTCGAGCGCCTCGAGGAGGTCACCCTGTCGGTGGTCAAGCGCGACGGTTCGAAGGAGCCGTTCGACCGATCGAAGGTTGTGGCCGGCGTGATGAAAGCCATCAAGAACCGGCCGGTCAGCGAGAAGCACGTCTCCCAGCTCGTGGACCGCGTGGAGGAGAAGCTTCGGCGCAAGGCGCCGGTCGTGACCACCCAGGAGGTGGGGGTGGAGGTCTTGACGCTGCTCCGGCGCCTCGACGACGTCGCCTACCTCCGTTTCGCCAGCGTGTACAAGGACTTCCAGGAGCTCACCGATTTCGAGCGAGAGCTCGGCATCCTGCTGCCGAAGCGCGAGCCGGCCGGGTCGGCCGATGATCGCCGAAGGACCCGAAGCTCCCGGGCGCGGGCCAAGCACTAGTCCTCCACGCCCAACCACAAGATGTTGTGGTCCAGGCGCTGGTGGAGGTCAGCGTCCACAAGATGTGGGAGAATGACGGCAGCTATCCTCTTGACAGACCGGGCCCTCCGGGAGCAGAATCCTCGAATCACACCGGTGTGATTTTCCCCAGTTACTCCACAGGGATCTCCACCGGGACGGCCCTTCCCAAGAGGCGTCGAGCAGGAGGGTGATGGTGGCAACCAAGGAGAAGGACGTCGGGGCGAGGCGGAAGCTTTCCTTCAAACGGCATTTCACCAAGGAGGGCGTCCATCCATTCGATGAGATCGAGTGGGAGACGCGCGATGCCGTCATCCCCAACTACAAGGAGGGGGGCAACGCCTTCGAGCAGCGGGACGTGGAGTTCCCGAAGAGCTGGTCGCAGAACGCCACCAACATCGTCGCCCAGAAATACTTCCGGGGTCAGCTCGGGGTCCCCGAGCGCGAGTGGTCGGTCCGGCAAATGGTCGGCCGGGTCGTCGACACCGTCACCGGCTGGGGAGTCCGGGATGGGTACTTCGCGAGCGACGATGACGCCCGGGTCTTCGCGGAGGAGCTCTCGCATCTTCTGGTGACCCAGAAGGCCGCGTTCAACTCTCCGGTCTGGTTCAACGTGGGGCACGAGGAGAAGCCCCAGTGCTCGGCGTGCTTCATCCTCGCCATCGACGACAGCATGCGGTCCATCCTCAACTGGTATTCCGAGGAAGGGATCATCTTCAAAGGGGGGTCGGGCTCGGGGATCAACCTGTCGCCGCTTCGTTCCTCCAAGGAGCACCTGGCGGGCGGCGGGACCGCCAGCGGCCCGGTCTCCTTCATGCGAGGGGCCGACGCGTCCGCCGGGACGATCAAGTCGGGGGGGAAGACTCGCCGGGCGGCCAAGATGGTGGTCATGAACGCTGACCACCCGGACATCCGCGACTTCATCTGGTGCAAGGCGGTGGAGGAGCGGAAGGCTCGGGTGCTCCGAGACGCCGGGTTCGACATGGACCTGGACGGCAAGGACGCCTACTCGATGCAGTACCAGAACGCCAACAACTCGGTCCGCGTCACCGACGAGTTCATGCGGGGCTACCTCGAGGACCGGGACTGGAAACTCAAGGCGGTGAAGTCGCAGGAAACGCTGGAGACCGTCCGGGCCCGGGACCTCATGCGGGAGATCTCCCAGGCGGCGTGGGAGTGCGCCGACCCGGGGATGCAATTCGACACGACGGTCAACGACTGGCACACGTGCCCGGCCTCGGGACGCATCAACGCGTCGAACCCGTGCTCGGAGTACATGCACCTCGACAACAGCGCGTGCAATCTGGCCAGTCTCAACCTGCTCAAGTTCCTCCAGGACGACGGCAACCTCGACATCCCATCCTTCAAGCACGCCGTCGAGGTGGTGTTCACGGCGCAGGAGATCATCGTCGGGAACTCGAGCTATCCGACCGACAAGATCGAGCGCAACGCGAAGACGTTCCGCCAGCTCGGCCTGGGCTACGCGAACCTGGGTGCCCTGCTCATGGCCCGCGGCCTGCCCTACGACTCCGACGGGGGCCGGGCCTGGGCGGGTGCCATCACGGCGCTCATGACCGGCTGGGCCTATCGAACCAGCGCGAAGATCTCCGAGCAGATGGGGCCGTTCGCCGGCTATGCCCCGAACCGCGACGCCATGCTCCGAGTGATGCGCAAGCACCGAGCGGCAGCGGACCACATCGACGCCAACCTCATCCCGGAGGGTCTGCTCCAATCGGCGAAGACGGCGTGGGACGAAGCCATCGCGCTCGGTGACGAGCACGGCTACCGCAACGCTCAGGCCACCGTTCTGGCGCCCACAGGGACGATCGGCTTGATGATGGATTGCGACACCATGGGCATCGAGCCGGACCTCGCGCTGGTCAAGACCAAGAAGCTGGTGGGCGGCGGGACCATGCAGATCGTCAACCAGACGGTCCCTCGAGCGCTGCGTCGCCTCGGGCACTCCGACGACCAGGTGCAGAGCGTCGTCGCCTACATCGCCGAGCACAACACGGTGGTGGGAGCCCCGAACCTGAAGGAAGAGCACTACCCGGTGTTCGACTGCTCGATGGGGGAGCGTGCCATCCATTACATGGGGCACGTGAAGATGATGGCCGCGGCGCAGCCGTTCATCTCCGGGGCCATCTCCAAGACGGTCAACATGCCCGAGCACGTGACCGTCGAAGAGGTCGAGCAGCTGTACGTGGAGGGGTGGCGCCTCGGCCTGAAGGCCATCGCCATCTACCGCGACAACTGCAAGGTGGCCCAGCCGCTGTCGGCCGACAAGAGGAAGGGAACGTCCGCCAAGCTCCTGGAGCCCGGAGTCGAGCTGCCGGGCAAGCCGATCCGGCGCCGGCTCCCCGCCGCCAGGCCTGCCAAGACCTTCTCCTTCACGGTGGGGGACGCCGAGGGCTACATCACGGCGGGGGAGTACCCTGGCGACGGCGTCGGCGAGATCTTCCTCAAGGTCGCCAAGCAGGGATCGACCCTCTCGGGCGTGATGGACGCGTTCGCCATCGCCGTCTCGATCGCTCTCCAGTACGGGGTGCCGCTCGAGACCTACGTGCAGAAGTTCATCAACACTCGGTTCGAACCCTCCGGGATGACCAACGACCCGGACATCCGGTTCGCGTCGTCGCTGGTCGACTACATCTTCCGGCGCCTCGCCCTCGAGTACCTCACGCCGGAGAAGCGAGCCGCGCTGGGCATCCAGACGATCGACGAGCGCAAGGAGTACGCGAACGGCCAAGCGAGCACACCAGCGGGCGATGCCGATCAGCCGCGGCTGATCGACCTTTCGGAGGTCCCGCCCGCCGAGGGCTCGACGGCGAGGGCCCTGGACGCGCCCCTGTGCTACGCGTGCGGGTCGAAGATGCAGCCGGCTGGGTCGTGTTACGTGTGCACGTCGTGCGGCTCGACCAGCGGCTGCAGCTAGGGGTCAGCGGTGAGGCTCAAGTTCAAACGGCTGGATTCGACGGTTCCCCTGCCGGGCTGCGCTCATCCGGGTGACGCGGGGCTGGACCTGCGATCGAACGTCGACGTTGTGGTCGAGCCGGGGGAGCGGGCCATGGTCCCCACGGGGGTGGCCGTGGCCATCCCGGAGGGCTACGCGGGGCTGGTGCTGCCGCGTTCGGGCCTGGCCGGACGCAACGGGCTGACGCTGGCGAACTCCCCGGGCCTGATCGACTCCGGGTACCGCGGGGAGCTGAGCTGCGCAGTGGTGAACCTCGACCGGGACGAACCGGTCAAGATCGCACGGGGAGACCGGATCGCCCAGCTCGTGATCGTGCCGGTTGCCTCGGTCCACGCGGTGTGGGCGGACGAACTACCGGCCTCGGAGCGGGGTGCTGGGGGGTTCGGCTCGACCGGCCGCTAGCGTAAAATGGCTGCCACGCGGACGTGGCTCAGTTGGTAGAGCACCACCTTGCCAAGGTGGGGGTCGCGGGTTCGAATCCCGTCGTCCGCTCCAACACAGAAGGTCTTCTGGCCAGGCCTTTTGGCACTCCCTGCGACGCCGTCGGGTCGCCGCTTGTCCACGAGTTGTCCATGGCTTGTCCATGAGTTCCGACGTAGCGTCCGGGCGTCAGGGGGCACAGGGTCGATGCGCCAACCGAGCAAGGATTCGTGGGAAGTGGGCGTCTACCAGGGCACGGATCCGGCTTGTGGAATCGCGGTCGGCTCACCGGCTGCCTGCCGCGACTGAAAAGGAGGTAAGAGATGGTTGCGTCGGCGCGGTGGGCAGATGACTTGACAGACGATGCGCGATGCCCATGCACTCCGCCGTACTGGTCAAGTCCGTGAGGAAGCCGCGGCGGATCGAACGCAGTCTACGGTGTGGACCCGGTGGGCGCGCGGCGAGTCAGTCCGCGCCAACTCGAAGGCCAGCAAACTACCGAGGAAGCTCCGACACACGGTTGGTGATCGCTCCATGGCCGGCGGCAGAGCCGCGCCCCGGTGTCAAGCTTCATGCGAGCGACCGGTGCAGGATGAGCGTCCGGAATTTACTGGCGTCGCTCGGATAGAAGTACCCGGCAGCCCATAGCCCACCTCCGGGATCCACACTCACCCCGCTGAGGTAGTTCCCCCCACCAGGCAGGTTGGGCGTTGGATCGATGCGCCACTGAGCTCCGTCCCAGCGTTCGACGAACGTGACGACCTGGTGGCCATCGACGGTTCGATATCCGGCCGCCCAGACATCGTTCCCGGAGACGGTAGCCACCGACTGGATAACGTTGTAGGTCGACGAGAGGTGCGGACTGGGTACCACCGCCCACGCGGACCCGTCCCAGTGGAGGTAGTGCGGCTGGATGTCCTGGCTCCGAGTGATTGAAAAGCCGACGGCCCAGACATCCGTCGAGCTGACCACCGCGACGTCGTTGAGGAAGTTGTCGAAGGGAAGCTTCGGGGTGGGGACGACGGCCCAGGACGAACCGTCCCAATGCATGGCCAGGGACTGGTGCCCCTCATCGATGGCCAACGTGTGCCCCACGGCCCAGATGTCGCTGGAGGACGTCCCGTCCAATGCATGAAGCTCCTTGAAACCGGTGTTCGGCGTCTTCGATACCCTCCACCGCCTGCCGTCCCAGCGCTCGACCAGGGGCGCGGAGCCGCTGGGGACCCACTGCCAACCGGCGGCCCACACGTCGTTCGGGGCGAAGGCACGCACATCGTTGAGTTGGTTGGCACCGTAAAGGGGATCCTTGCTGGGATTGGGACTGGGGACCACAGACCAGGCCGACCCGGTCCAGTGCTCGACCAGGGTGGTCGACGTGTAGGTGGCCGGGTCGCCGCCCGTGTAGCCGACCGCCCACGCCTCGGAGGGAGACACCGCCACCACCCCGTTCAGCCAATCGCCGTTCGCCCCCACGTTGGGGGTCTGGACCAGCTTCCACGCCGAGCCGTCCCATCGCTCCGCGAGCGTCTCGTACACCCCCTCAGTGCCGATGTAGAACCCGACCGCCCACGCGTTGTCGCTCGCCGAGGCGTCGACAGCCTGGAGCCAGTTGTAACCCTCCGCGTTCGGACTGGAGACGATCGACCACCCGGTGGCCCCACCCTGTGCGTTTGACTTCGCTGGAATTGCAGCGACAACGGCAAGCGAGAGGGCCACACATATCACTACCAGGGACCGCGGGCGAGTCTTGCCGACGAGTCGACGGACACCGTCCATTCGATCTCCTCCTATCGAGTCGTCAACGTCACGCGGGCGGGGAGGCGCCCGAGGCCAGGGCTGCATCGTAACCACGTCAGAGGAGGCTGGCCCAGGCGATTCCTTACGATTCCGGGAACACTGGGTTTGGATTATCGGCGTCGCCGGACGGCGGATCCGGGGGGCGAGGGTTGTCCAGCTCATCGCGCGAGCTGAACGCGGCGGCCGACTGGTCGCTCCTCATGAATCCGCCGCTCACGCGCCCCCGAACTCGCCCCATATCTCGCCCCAATCTCCTCTGTTCGCGGTCGTTCGCTGCGATCCGGGAGCGTTCGCGAGAGCCGCAACCTGCCCTCGACCTGCCACGATGAACCGAGGCGAACAGTCGTGGACGAACAGAGCGACCTTTGCCAAGGTGGGGGTCGCGGGTTCGAATCCCGTCGTCCGCTCCAATAGAAGCCGCAGGCGTATGAAATCCCACGGTGGTTCCGCCTTTGGGCGAGAGTGTCCGGAACCGGCCGGAGGTGACTCTGAAACCGCAAGTCGCGGCCCACGACTGAGCCGCTGACCTTTGACCTGGTCGTCCCTCCGGCCGGAACCGGGCCGGCGGAAGTGACTTGATAGAAGGCTGGGTCGTCCCCGACGCCTGCTTGTCCTCCGCCAGCCACCATCGTAGGTCGGCCGTCGAAAGGAGGCCAGCGTGGAGGTGGCGATCGGGATCGATTCGCACAAGGGCACTCTCGCCGCGGCGTCGGTGGACGCCCTCGGCAGGGTCATCGATGTCCGCGAGTTCAACAACGACCCTAAAGGGCACCGGTCTCTCCTTCAGTGGGTGAACCGGCAGGGACGGCCGCGCAGGATCGGGATCGAGGGAGCGCTGCACTACGGATCGGCAGCGGCGAGCCGATTGCTGGGACAAGGCGAAGACGTCCGGGAGGTCTCCCCCTCGCTCACCCACGTGGAGCGGTGCCGGCGCTCGAAGGGCAAGTCGGATCCGATCGACGCCGTGGCCATCGCCCGGGTGGTGGCGGCCGAAGACACGTTGCCCTCAGCCAGGCGGACCGCCCTGCTCGTCGATCTCAGGCTGCTGGTCGACCACCGTGACCAGCTCGTTCGGGCAAGAACCCAGGTAGCCAACCGCGTCCATGCCGATCTGGTTGTCCTCCACCCTGGCTACGAGGAGACAGTCCCGAACCTCCGAGCCAGGCAGCACGTGGCAAGGGCCCGCTCTCTCGTCGTCAAAGACCGCTCGGTTCGCGCAGAGCTCGTGCGCCACCGCCTACGCGACATCTTGCGGCTGGAGGCGGAGATCGCCGAGGCCAACCACCGCATCGCCGACAGGATTCGGGAGGTTGACACCACGCTGACCCAGATCCCCGGAGTCGGGCCGCTTATCGCGGCCAAGATCCTGGGGGAGGTGGGTGAGGTGTCGAGGATCCGGTCCAAGGCCTCCTTTGCCTTGCTCTCGGGAACGGCGCCCCTGGCGGCCTCGTCGGGTCAGACCCATCGGCACCGGCTGAACCGAAGAGGGAACCGCCAGCTGAACTGGGCGCTCCACTACATCGCCCTGGTCCAGTCCCGAACCACCCCCGAGGCCAAGGCCTACCTGACCCGCCAGCGCGAGGCTGGGAAGTCCTCCAAGGAGGCCATGCGATGCCTCAAGCGGCACCTGTCGAACGTGGTCTACCGGCATCTCCTCATGGACGGCAGGAGGCTCGAGCAGGCAGCTTGACAACATAGAAGGCCAGGTCACGAGCCGCTATCCGATCCGAGCGGCCCTCGCGACCCCCGCTCTCCGGCCGCACCCAGGCCGCACCGGCCACGTGCAGCCCCGCCGCCGCCGCTGCTGCCAACTCCAGCGGCACGTATACCAACCCAAGCAGCGTGAATGTGGTGACCGAGGATCCCACGCGGAACGTCGCGTACCGCACGCGATCTTGGGGTCCGACAGGCTTGAGATCGATTATCCGGCGACGACGTCGGATCTAGGCTTTCCCTCGGTGCGGTCGACCTTGCGCTTGCACGAAGGGCAGAACCCGTACACGTCGAACCGGTGCGAAAGCAACTCGTATCCGACCTCGTCGGCTACTCGGCTGGCCGTGTCGTGGAGGGAGGGACTCATAACCTCGTCGATGCGGCCGCACCTGGTGCACACGAGATGGGGATGCGGCTCGGGCATGTTGCCGTCGTAGCGGTTCGCGGCGTCCCGGAACTTGAGCTCGAGGACTTGGCCCAGGTCCTTCAGGAGCTGGATGGTGTTGTACACGGTGGCCTTGCCCACCATCGGGAACCGGCGCTGGACCCGGCGGAGGACCTGGTTCGCCGTCGGGTGCCCCTCGCTCTTGGCCAGGACCTCCAGGATGGCCAGGCGCTGGGGGGTGACCCGGTGGCCTCGGGAGGCCATGGCTTCCACCATCTGCTCCACCCGGCTGCGCGTCCGATCGGCCTGCATGCCCGAACGATAGCAGCCCGGGTCCTCTGAGCAGGGGAGTTGCGAGAGAGCGCGGCCTGGTCAAGAGTGGGTCTAGATCAGGACGAAGTCTCGATCATGGCCGGATTTCGGCAGGAGGGAGCCGATGTGAACGAAGCTGGAACGTCGTCCGTGCCGGAGCCGATCCCGCGGGCTGCACCGGGAGGGTTCGCGGCTGCCGAGCCGCTGCCGGACCTCATCCGCCGCATCGTGCGAGAGGAGCTCCGCCCAATCCACCAATTGCTGGAGGAACTCCGAGATCGGTCGGAGGCTTCGGTGGGCGGGAGCGGCTGAGGCGCGAAAGCGACCAAGCTAGAAAGACCCATCAGCGGGAAATAGAGAGAGAAATAGAGAGAGAGGAGAAGGACCGACGTGTCTGACCGGAAGGACGACACTCAGAGCGTCAGCGAAACCGAGAACCCAGTCATCCCGTCCCCGACTCCCAAGGCCCATCGGCCCAGGACGAACAAGGACTGGTGGCCGGATCAGCTTGACCTCTCGGTTCTGCACCAGCACTCGCCCCGGTCCAACCCGATGGGCGAGGACTACAACTACAAAGAGGAGTTCAGGACGCTCGACGTCGAGGCGCTGAAGCAGGATCTCGTCGAGCTGATGACGAATTCGCAGGGCTGGTGGCCGGCCGACTACGGCCACTACGGGCCGCTCTTCATCCGGATGTCGTGGCACGCCGCGGGCACGTACCGCATCGCCGATGGCCGGGGCGGCGGCGGCACCGGCGCCCAGCGCTACGCCCCTCTGAACAGCTGGCCCGACAACGCGAGCCTCGACAAGGCCCGCCGGCTGCTCTGGCCGATCAAGCAGAAGTACGGCCGGAAACTCTCGTGGGCCGACCTGATCATCTTCGCCGGCAACGTGGCCATGGAGTCGATGGGGTTCACGACGTTCGGCTTCGGCTTCGGGCGAGAGGACATCTTCGAGCCCGACGAGATCTTCTGGGGGCCCGAGGACACCTGGCTTGGAGACGAACGTCACGGCGGCGAGGGGGATATCCAGGGGCCGTTCGGCGCCGATCACATGGGCCTGATCTACGTGAATCCGGAGGGGCCCAACGGCAACCCCGACCCGCCCGAAGCAGCGAAGTACATCAGGCAGACGTTCGGCCGCATGGCGATGAACGACGAGGAGACGGTGGCGCTCATCGTGGGGGGACACACGTTCGGCAAGACCCATGGCGCCGCCCCCGCGCTCGAGTACCTCGGTCCGGAACCCGAGGGTGCCCCCCTCGAGGGGCAGGGCCTCGGCTGGAGGAACACCTTCGGCACCGGCAAGGGCCCCGACACGATCACCAGCGGGCTGGAGGGCGCATGGACCAACGAGCCGACGAAGTGGGACAACGGGTTCCTCGACAACCTGTTCAAGTACGACTGGGAGCTGACCTCGAGCCCCGCGGGTGCGAACCAGTGGACTTCCAAGGATCCCGAGGCCCAGGGCACCGTGCCCGACGCTCACGATCCGTCGAAGCGGCACGCCCCGATGATGCTGACGACGGACCTCGCACTGAAGCTCGATCCGATCTACGGGCCGATCGCGAAGCGTTTCCACGAGAATCCGGACCAGCTCGCCGATGCGTTCGCCAGGGCGTGGTACAAGCTTATTCACCGCGACATGGGACCCGTCTCACGGCTCCTCGGCCCGTGGGTCCCTGAGCCGCAGCTGTGGCAGGACCCCGTTCCCGAGGTCGATCATGAACTGATCGGGGAGGAGGACATCGCTGCCCTCAAGGGCGAGCTCCTCGCCTCGGGACTGTCGATCTCTCAGCTGGTCTTCACCGCGTGGGCGTCGGCGGCCACCTTCCGCGGCACCGACAAGCGTGGCGGGGCCAACGGGGCACGGATTCGCCTTTCGCCGCAACGGGACTGGGAGGTCAACGACCCCACCGAGCTGGCCAAGGCGCTGCAGACCCTCAAGGGGATCCAGCAGGACTTCAACAGCGCACAGTCCGGCGGGAAGGAGGTCTCGCTCGCCGACCTGATCGTTCTGGGCGGGTGCGCGGCCGTCGAGCAAGCGGCGAAGAACGCCGGGCACGACGTGACAGTTCCGTTCGCCCCGGGGCGCAGGGACGCCTCGCAGGAGCAGACCGACGTGGAGTCGTTCGCCGTGCTCGAACCGACTTTCGATGGGTTCCGCAACTACCTTCGATCCGGAGACAAGCTGGCGCCGGAGACCCTGCTGGTGGAGCGGGCCAACTTCTTGACGCTGACCGCTCCGGAGATGACGGTGCTCGTCGGCGGCATGCGTGCCCTCAACGCCAACTTCGGGCAATCCCGACACGGCGTCCTCACCGACCGGCCCGAGACGCTGACCAACGACTTCTTCGTGAACCTACTCGACATGAGCACGGAGTGGAAGACGTCCCTCTCGGAGGAGCACGTGTACGACGGTCGCGATCGGGCGACGGGGGAGGTCAAGTGGACCGCCACGGCCGTCGACCTCGTCTTCGGTTCGAACTCCCAGCTCCGAGCCATCTCTGAGGTCTACGCATGCGACGACTCGAAGGAGAAGTTCGTGCGTGACTTCGTGGGTGCATGGGACAAGGTCATGAACCTCGATCGCTTCGACCTTGCCTGATCGCATCCCGGTTTGGTGACCGGTTCGGATCTACCGCGGAGTCGTCCTGCCCTTCGCCTATTCTTGGCTTGGATGAGCGGCGCGGAAGCTACCCGGCAGGACACGCAGGGGGAAGATGACGATCGCGTCGCTAGCAGCCTGATCGGCGGACCCTTGCCCGCGCTCACGCTCGAGACGACGGCGGGGGCGGTCGATCTGGCCGAGCTGGCGAGCGAACTCCTCGTCCTCTTCATCTATCCGCACGCGACCGGATTGCCCGATGCGCCGGTTCCGGGCTGGGATCTCATCCCTGGCGCACGCGGTTGCACTGCCCAGTCGTGTGGCTTCCGCGACCACCACGGCCGGCTGCGCGATCTCGGAGCCGAGATCGCGGGGTTGAGCGTGCAGACAGTGGATGAGCAACGCGACTTCGCGGCGCGCGTCGGGCTGCACGATCGGCTGATCTCGGACCCGACGCGGCAATTGGCGGCTGCACTTGGCCTGCCCGCCTTCAATGCGGGCGGCCGGACCTTCTACAAGCGGCTGACCTTGATCGCACGAGGAGGCCGCATCGTCAAGGTTTTCTACCCCGTACTCGAGCCCGGGCGAAATGCGGCTGATGTCGTCGCCTGGCTTGAGAGCGACTACGTTCGCTGATCCACGGTGTCACACGGTGATGACGACCTTGCCGCCTGGGTGGCCTCTTTCCAGATACCGAATCGCCTCGGGGGCCTCGATGAGCGGATACGTTCTGTCGATCAGCGGCGTGACCTTGCCGGCCTCGATCAGCTCGCCCAACGTCCGCAGGTCCCCCTGATTCACTTTCGCATTGAGTCCGCCTAGCCTCTGACCAACGAACAGGGACATGAGGGGCGCTCGGAGTACCCCGCGGAAGAAGCCTCCGGTCCAGGGCCCACCGCCGTCGCCCCCCACGATCACGAGGATGCCCTTCGGGGTGAGGGCGCGGCGCAGTCGTGACAATGGGCGGCGGCCCGCCGTGTCTACGATCAAGTCCCAACGATGCGCGCCGTCCGCGAAGTCCTCACTCGTGTAGTCGATCACGTCGTCGGCGCCGATCGACCGGACCAGGTCCGCCTTCGTCGTGCTGCACACCCCGGTGATCTCCGCGCCGAACGCCTTGGCGATCTGCACCGCGAACGAGCCCACCCCTCCGGCCGCGCCGATGATCAGCACCTTCTGCCCCGGCCGCACCTCTCCCTGGTCGCGGAGGGCCTGGAGAGCGGTGACACCCGAGATGGGAACGGCCGCCGCCTGCTCGAAGGTGAGCCTGGACGGCTTCGGGACGATCTTGTCCGGACGGGCGATGGCGAGCTCCGCGAAGGAACCCTCCACGTTGCCCATCACTTCGTCGCCCGGACGAAACGCGGTGACTGCCGAGCCGACCGCCTCGACACGCCCCGCGACGTCCCAACCCCGGACGCTGATCTTCGGTCTGCGGAATCCGACCACTAGGCGCGCGAAGTACGGCTTCCCCGTCATGAGATGCCATACGTCCGGGCCGCAGCCGGCCGCCTGCACCCGGACCAGCACGTCGTTCTCCCCGGCCACGGGAGCCGCGATGTCCTTGAATTCCAAGACGTCGGCGGAGCCGTACTTACTCTGGACGATCGCTTTCATCGTGTCTCTCCTTCGACGGTCTCCCCTTCGGCTCCCGAGAACATAGCTCCCCGGCCCTCCAAGAGGGAGCGTGCTTCCCGAACGATCGTCTCGAAGTCGCCGAGGAGCGCGCTTCCCTCGTTCATGGAAGGAGTCATCGGGCGGCCGGTTCGAGCAGTAGCGCTTGCATGCTCCGTCCGATCCTGCCCTGCTCGTCGTAGAGCGCACCTTCAGCCACGCCCGCGCCTCGCGGCTGAAGCCACGTCCGCGCATCCACCAGGACCCACTCGCCGATCGGCAACCGGTGCACATAGACGGTGAGGTCGGGGTTGACGTAGGAGGCCCTGCGCGGGTCGACGACGTAGCTGATCCCGTTGGGAAAATCGGCCGCCGCGCAAACACGTACCAGCGCGCTTGGCTCCTCGCCGGGGACCAAGGGCAACTTCAGGCGGAACCACGCCCAGTTCGGGGCAACCCGCCCGCGTGCATCGGGGGACGTCCTGATCTCGACGCCGAGCCGGTGATAGGCCGGATCCGGTCGATACACGCCCTGCCACCGGCCGGACGCTTCCGCCAGGGCATGGGGAGGTGGGTCATGGTTCTCCAGCACATCGACCGTGGCCGCGGCGCGTCGAATCAGGAGCGCGGTCGCCCGCGCCACTTCGTCGTCCTCGCGCCAGAGCGACGCCTCGACCAGCTGGACCTTACGGCCAGGACGCACCGCTCGGCACCGGACAGCGAGGCGCGTTCTGCCGGCCGGTCGGAGAAGCTCGATGGTGATGCGCGTGACCACCATGTCCCCATCGGACTGGAAGCGCTCGATCGCTCGCGCCATCAACATCGCCGGCGGACCGCCATGCATCGGCTGGTCCGTCCACGGCCCCAGAGCTACCTCGGTCGGCACGTAGAGGTCGTGCCCGGCTGGTTCGAAGATCGACCCGGTCACGCTTCACCCCCTCTCGCCCTCCGCTCAGGTCCCAGGCTGCCGCGTCCTGACCCGCTAGGATGACGCTCTTCGCCCGAGTTTGGCGGCTCGATCGGTAGCCTCCAGCCCGTTGGCAATTCGGAGACCGGATCCGACCCAAGGATGATTCTCGAGCTCTCGTCCGTTCCCAAGGAGAGAGCGCACCGCCCGTTGAAGCGAAAGGAGCCTCATGACCGAGATGATCCGAACATCGGGTCTGGTGAAGCGGTTCGGCAAAGTGACCGCCCTGGATGGCCTCGATCTGGCGGTTCCCCGAGGGACGATCCTCGGATTGCTGGGGCCCAACGGGGCCGGCAAGACGACGGCCGTCCGCATCCTCACGACCCTGCTCGAGCCCGACGGGGGGACGGCCACCGTGGCGGGCCTGGACGTCGCGACCCAGCCGGACGAGGTACGGGAGCGAATCGGACTGTCCGGGCAGAACGCCGCGGTCGACGAGTATCTGACGGGCTACGAGAATCTCGAGATGGTGGGCCGCCTCTATCACCTCGGGGCGCGAAAGTCGCGCGACCGCGCCCGCGAGCTCCTCGAGCGGTTCGACCTCGCAGATGCCGCCGATCGGCCGGCGAAGACGTACTCGGGGGGGATGCGACGCCGCCTCGACCTCGCCGCCGCCCTGGTGGCCGCCCCCGACGTCCTGTTCCTCGACGAGCCGACCACCGGGCTGGACCCACGCAGCCGCGCTCAGATGTGGGAAACGATCCAGGAGCTCGTGCGCGGCGGATCGACCGCACTGCTGACCACCCAGTACATGGAGGAGGCCGATCGGCTCGCGGACGACGTCGTTGTGATCGACCGGGGCCGGATGATCGCCCAAGGGCCGCCGGATCAGCTCAAGACCCGGATCGGTGGGGAGCGGATCGAGGTCGTCCTCGCGGAGGCCGGAGATATCCGGGCTGCTCGGGCGCTGCTCGCGGAGCTGTCGGCCGGTGAGATCCGGGTCGAGGAGCAGACCTGCACGGTGACGGCCTCCGTCACCGGCGGCGTGGACGTCCTGCGCCTGGTCCTTCAGCAGCTCAAGGACCGAGCCATCCCCGTCGACGACGTCGGCTTGAGGCGCCCAACCCTGGACGACGTGTTCCTGTCGCTGACCGGCCACGCGGCCGAAGAGGCCGCAGAATCTCCCGACGGGAGGCGCGACGGCCGCGAAGGTGAACGCAGGGAAGCCAGAGAGAAGGAGGCCGTGAGATGACGAAGCTCGCCCTCACGCTCGCAGACGGCGCCGTGGTCGCGAAGCGCAACCTCATCAAGATCAAGCGCGTGCCCGATATCCTCGTCTGGACCCTGATGTCCCCGATCATGTTCGTGGTGCTCTTCGCCTACGTGTTCGGGAGCTCGATCAACATCCCGGGCGTGTCCTATCGCGAGTACCTGATAGCGGGCGTCTTCGTCCAGACGGTGATCTTCGGGTCGACGTTCACGGGAGTGGGGCTCGCCGATGACATGACCAAGGGCATCATCGATCGATTCCGATCGTTGCCGATGGCTCGCTCCGCCGTCCTGGTGGGTCGCACGACCAGTGATATCGGCTTCAATTCGGCGTCGATCTTCGTGATGTCCATAACTGGCTTGATCGTCGGGTGGCGGATCAGGACCTCCCCCGTTCCGGCGATCGGGGGATTCCTCCTGTTGCTGCTGTTCGCGTATGCGATGTCCTGGATCTTGGCCTTCGTCGGATTGAAGGTGGGAAGGGTGGAGGTCGTCAACAACGCTTCGTTCATGTTCATCTTCCCGCTGACCTTCATCGCGAATACGTTCGTGCGCAGCGACTTCCTGCCCGGACCCCTCCGGACCTTTGCGGAGTGGAACCCCGTTTCGTCGGTCGCGCAGGCGGTGCGGGAGGCGTTCGGCAATACCGGCAATCTGCCACGGCCGCGCGTGTGGTCGTTGGAGAATCCGGTTCTCTACACGCTCATCTGGGTCGGCGCCATCCTGGCGATCTTCATCCCGCTATCGGTGCGTCAGTACAAGCGGTCGGCCAGCCGCTGATCTCCCTACGCGACGCCCACCGCCGCGCGGAGGTCGCGATCGAGGATGGAGGAGAGGCGCGTGACCTCCGCCTCCAGGGCCTTCCCGTGGCGGCCTGCCGGCTTCCCTGAACCAGTCAATATGGACCCGCTGGCCATCCAGTTCCCAGGTGCCGCACACCGCGGAGGCCTTCAACGGGTCCGCCGCTGGCTCCAATCTCGTCGTTCGCTCGGCCGTTTGACTCCGAGCCCGTCGATGAGATAGGCGTTCTCATGTGAATCGCCCGCACAGGTCTGTCCGGGGCCGCCGCGGGGCCTTGGCGTCCGCCGTGCTGGTCCTGCTCCTGGCGCTCCCCGGGTTCTCCGCCCACGCCGAGCAGCCCACCGGGCTCGAGGGTGCCAAAGAGAAGCTGGACTCCATCACCCAACGGATCGACGCGGCCAACGCTGAGCGCCGTGCTCTGGATGCCGAGCTCAACGCGCTCCTGGGCCACATCGCCATCCGGCAACGGGAGATGCGGGCCATCCAGGCCGATCTGGAGGCCACCGCGGGACGGGCGACGGCCCTGGGGTCGGCGATCCGTTCCCGGCAGGAGGCCCTGAACCGACGGGCGGCCCAGATCTACATGACTCCGCCGGTGAGCCTGCTGGAGGTCGTGCTGTCGGCTCAGTCGCTGAGCGACGCGGACGACGTGCTCGTTTACATGGCCAACGCAGCCCAGAGCGACGCGGATCTCATCCTCCAACTGGATTCGGAGCGGACCAGGTTGGGAGGGCAGCAGGCACGGCTCGAGGACCTGCGAAACGACGCCCGGGCGGCCCTGGGCCAGCTGGAAGGGCTGGCAGCCGAGCTGGGCGACCGCTTGGCCCTCCAGCGGGCCCTGGCCGACCAGCTCGCCCGGGACCGCGGGGAGGCCGCTGCCCTGGTCGCACAACTGGGCGAGAAACAGAGCGAGCCCCCGGCGCCCGACCCCGACCCGAGCCCGGATCCCCCGAAGCCACCGGATCCGGGCCCCGAGGCGGTGAAGGCGCTCATCGGCGACTACTTCGCTCCGCTGGGCCAGAAGCAGGTGGATGTCGCGCTATGCGTGGCGGAGGCGGAGTCGGGATTCGACCCGCATGCCGAGAACCCCTACACCGGAGCGGCCGGAGTCTTTCAGTTCATCCCCACTACCTGGGAGTCGCTCTCCGAGGCGGCCGGATGGGGCGGCGCCTCAGTGTTCGATGCCGAGGCCAACGTGGCCGTAGCCGCGTGGACCGTGGAGCATTCCGGCTGGGGAAGCTGGCCGGTGGCGGAGGCCTGCGGCGCCTGACCAGGGGGAAGAGACCACCGGGTCAGAGACCGGTCGGCCGCAGAATGTACAGGCCGCCGTTGATGTCGCTCGCCAGAACCAGATCCAGCTCGGGCGAGATCGCCACACCCCACACCAGCGGCTCCGTCGGCCAGTAGCCGTTCGGGTCCGGGACGGCCGGCGGGATGAAGTAGCCGTGTTCCCGGGTCTGCCCGTTCTTGGAGAACTGCCACCACCTGATCCCGTCCGAGTACCAGGACGAGAACGCCTGATTGGTTCCCCAGACCTCCGTGTTGTGGACGGTGTAGATGCCGTCCGTCCTAGTGGATTGAGAGTTCGGAGTGGCGAATCTGCCTCGCTGCCTGGTCTGGCCGTTCCGGCGTTCGTAGAGCCAGGCCTCGCCCCATCCGCCGGAGATCGGCCCGCAGACATTGGGCGACGTGTCCTCTGGGTTGATGATCAACCATCGTCCGCCAACCTCGGTCATCGAGTGGTTGTCGCGGTCCTCGTCCAGCAGGAGTTGCGTCCGGTTCACGAAGACCGGGTTGGCAGGGTTCGAGATGTCCAGCTCGATCGTCCCCGCGTCCCAATACGAGACGTACAGCCTCCGCCCCTGCTGGGCGAAGCGAGCGCTGTGGGCGAACGAGAGCGAGTAGCATCCGAACCCGATCTCGAGCGTGTCTGTATACGTCGCGATCTTGACCGGCGCCAAAGGCTTGGTGGCGTCGATGATGGCGAGCGGCTCGCCGGCGTCGTACTGCTCCGCGAACGGAGTCGCGCATGCGGCCAGCACTCGCCCCGACGGGGTCTGCACCAGATCGACCTCGTGGCACCCCATGGTCGGCCGGACCACTTCCCACTGACCGAGCTCGATCGGAGCGGCCGGGTTCGTCACGTCGTAGAACTGGAGCCCGCGGAACACGTCGCGATACCCACCGCACGACTGGATGCCCACGACCGCCAGGTCGCCGGTGAAGTAGGGCGTGGCCACGGTGCGAACGACGACGTCCTCGGCCGTGGTCAGCACCGGGTTCGGCAGGACGCCCACGAGCACCGGGGCGGTTGGATCGGCGATGTCGACGACCTTCACCCCGGTGGCGGGACAGGGGATGTCCTCGGCGGGGTCGCGGCCCCATACACCGACGTACGCGGTCGTCCCGTGCAGCCAGACGTCCGCGTTGAACCCTCCGCCGCCGAGATCGTGGTGGCCGAGGACTTCGAAGTTCCGGACCTCGTCCTGGGGGGCGGTCCAGCCGGCCGGCCCGGCGGCCCTGAGCCGTTCCACGGCCGCCACGATCCCGCCGCTCCGGAGGCGCTCGATCGAGACCGCCAACCCGTGGTCGGGAGACTCCCCGGGAGGCGCCGAGGGTTCAGGCGACCCGGCAGATCCGTTGGCTACCAGCAGCAATGCCGCGAAGGCGGCGACAGCTACCCCCAGCGCTCTACAACCCACCATTCCCCCTTCCGCCGGATGCCGCGGCGGTAACTTTCGCACAACCCGTATGTCGCCATTTGAGGGTCACGCGTACACTCTCCGGTGCTTTGAACGCACCCCGGCGGGGTGGCCGAGTGGTTAGGCAGAGGTCTCTGACCGAGCGCACCGAGCCTTTCGACCTAACCCCAAATAGGCCGCGGGCCCGTAGACGGGTCGACCACGCTAACGGACACTTGGCTTCCCTTCATGCCAGGCTTCCGACTCCGAACCAAACGTCCAGAAGGCGAAGGCAGGCCGCCTCGCCGGTTCGAGGCGGGGCGGGTGTGCCGGCGGTGCGAAACCCCCCTCTCCGTCTACAACTCCTCTGTGTACTGCTACATCCACCAGCCCGTCCGCTACCCGTTCCTCAGGCGAACGGTCTGAGCCGGTCCCCGCGCTCGAGCTGATCGAGCGGTGACCGCTTCCAAGCTCCGCACCCATCCCTGCCTGCGGTTGCACCTCCAGGGCGGCGTTGCTTTGATGTGGCCCGTGATCGAGCGGAAGATCGGGGACCTCTCCGAGGTCCTCGACAACCTGGGCGTCTTCCGCTCCTCTCCCGAGGAGTTGGTCGCCATCTGCCCGTCGGGCTTCCGCCGGGTCCCCATCGCCCAGGGCCCTGGCTATTACCTGTCGCTGCAGGGGTTCGGCGCCGACCAGGTGGCGTTCGCCCACACGCACCCCGATTCCGAGGAGTGGGTGATCGTGCTGAGGGGCGGCGGGAGGGCGCTGCTGGCCGAGAACCCCATCCCGCTCAAGACTGGTCTCATGATCGGGCGGGGTGCGGCACACCCGCACGGATTCGTCTCGGGGGGAGAGGGCCTGTACCTGCTTTCGGTCCAGTTGCCGCGCCCGGCGGAGGGGTCCACGACCTGGGACCAGCCGGGGGAGACCAGCGATCCGATCGATTGCGCGGTGGCCGGCACCTGCCGGCGCTGCCCACGCTGCGGCGGTCACAGCCTGAACGTGACCGCCGGCCTGTTCCTGTGCGAGAACTGCGCCTGGGAGTTCTGAGCATCGCCCTGCGTGCCCCTACAATGGGGAGTTCCGGGCGCTTAGCTCAGGGGGAGAGCGCTTCCTTGACACGGAAGAGGTCAGAGGTTCAAATCCTCTAGCGCCCACGCGTCCGCCTACGTGACCGGGTGGCTCCTTCCCGTCCGCGGCGCGCGGCGCCTTCGACGAAGGGCCCGCACCAGCCGGCGCACCGATGAGGCTTTGTTTCGAGTCAGGGCCTGGCGTACGGCCCGTGCCAGCTGCGGGTTCGAGCCGGCCGACTCGAGGCCCCGCAGGTTTTGCTCCCACTGCGCTCGTTTGGTCGGCTTTCGCAGGACCAGGGCCGCCACGGCTTCCGGATCGACCCTGTCCGAGGGGAAGGTTGAACACCGGGCCAACACACCGGCGGCCTCGAGGGCGACCATGGTCCGGAGGCACTTCTCGCACGTCCCACAGTTCGGGACCTCTGCCGTGCCTCGTGTGCATACCCTGAGATGGCGGAGAGCCGCGTCGTTCTGGGCGATGCTGGCCACTTTCTCGAAACGGTTCGCCTCGAAACCGTCGTAGCAGATCTCCACGAGCTCGGTGCTCCAGAGCGGATCCAGCAACGGGTGCGAGCCGAACGGAACCTCGAAGCCGTGGCAGATCCAGCCAGGAAGGAAAACCGTTCGGATCTGTGGTGCCAGCAACAACGCCACGCTGGCCAGGCCGGCTCCGTGATAGCGCTCCCAACTCGCGTACCGGTCAGAGAAAGCCCGTAGGTCCGTGGTCACCTCGAGCAGCGGAAGGCCGAGGTCGCTGGCAGCAGCTCTGGCCTGGTGGGCAGCGGCCTCCTGGGCCGGTGGAGTGTCCGCGCTCAGGCCTCGGCCGAAGATCAGGCAGGACAGCCGGCGCTGATGCTTGAGCGCGGTGTAGAAGGAATCCACGCCTGCGGAGAAGAGCGCTGCGACCCCTGCCGCTCTGTGCCCCTCTGCCCCCTGTCTGGGTTCGGCCACGATGGAGACTTCGCGCAGATCCGGGTAGAAATCGCGGTAACGGCGCTGGATCTCGGGCATTGCTTTCAGGAGCTTTGGTGATACAGGGCCGGGAGCCATCAGCTGGTAGCCAGTCCGCATCCCGGATAACAGTGACACGGGCACCCACGGGTCTGCTCCATCGAACAGAGGCCCGGAGGAGACCCGGAAGGTCACAGTGTGGGCCTGGTTTCCCTCGCGGATCCGGCCGGTTACCAGGCCCTCCTCGAACCGCAGCGCGTCGACCACGATGGCGGGAGCCATGGTTTCAGTCGAGCGGGTGCGTTGTTGCGGCATGTGATGGTGGCCGGCGGTGGCTGCCCGCATGCTGCCCGTCGAGGCCCGCGGTGTCAACAGGCGTGACCTAGACCTGAGCGATCCGTTCGATTGGGAACGGAGTCTGTGCCAGCGGCTTGACCGCGAGCCTCAGCAAGAGCAGCGGGTTGTCGTCGCCGGCCGTGCGATTCAGGCGGAGCTCCTCGCACCCTCGGCATCGATGGACCAGCACCCACTCGCCGTCACCTCGGACGCTGATCGCGATGGGCTCCATGAGCGAACCGCAATCGGCGTCTCGGTCGCCGGGGCTGTCGTCGTCGAGATGGCGGCTCCACAGACAATTGGGGCAGTGATTCCGGTGTGCCGTGCCGAAGGCCTGGATGGGGACATCCAGCCCGCAGTGGCGGCATCGGAACGAATTCGGGCCACCGCGGCGCGCGCGATGGCGTTGGTCGCGTGACATACGGGAACCTCCGGGACGGGGACGGTGGAAGACGCGCCGTCGCGCCCTGCGGGGATTCCGGAAGGGTCAGAACCGAGAGAACCGACCGTTTTCAGGACGCGACACGACGACCACCGAGCAGACGGTCATCGGTCACCTCCTCTTGGTCGGGCCCCCGGAGTGGCGGAAACACTTCAAGGTAGCATCCCGCGGCGGCCGGCACAATCCCTGGTGGCTCGGGGGGCTTCCGAACGTCCGTTTGCCCGCTCACAACCCCCTCCCGGCGGAGGTGAGGTCTTGCGGACCGGACGGGCCGGGTGCGAGACTGTTTGTTCCTTTATCCGATGAAATGGCGTCCGGGCCGCGAGGTCCGGCGAGGGCGGCGGCGCGACGCGGGCACGCGCCGTCGCCCATTCTTTCGGTGCTACCCTGGGGTTGCCGGGCGCGTGGCTCAGCGGGAGAGCGCTTGCTTCACACGCAAGAGGTCGCAGGTTCAAATCCTGCCGCGCCCACCCTTTTGTAGCCGGGGCTTCGGCCGGCGCCCTCGCAAAGCTCACTATCATCCTTGTCCATGCCGAAGGTCACGCTTCCCGAGGGGCACCCTCAAGAGGTGAAGGCCGGTTCGCCGGTGGGGAGCTTGCTCCCCGGCGACGCCATCTGCGCGCGCGTCGACGGCGAGCTGGTCGACCTGTCGTGGCCGGTCGACCGGGACGTCACCGTGCAGCCGGTATCCGCCATTGAGCCCGACGGCCTCCACGTCCTTCGTCACTCCACCGCCCACGTCATGGCACAGGCCGTGTGCGACCTCTCTCCGGGCGCCAAGTACGCCATCGGCCCCCCCATCGAGGACGGGTTCTACTACGACTTCGAGCTCCCCGAGTCGCTGACGCCGGAGGACCTCGGCCGGATCGAAGCCCGGATGAAGGAGATCGCGGCGGCGGGCCAACCCTTCATCCGCGAGGAGCTCGACCGCACCGCGGCTCTGGAGCGGTTCGCGGACCAGCCCTACAAGCGGGAGGTCATCGAGACGGCGGAAGTCTCCGAAGGCGCTCTGGGGGACCGGTTCAGCGTCTATCGCAACGACGGATGGGCCGACCTGTGCCTCGGCCCGCACGTCCCTTCGACGAACCGCCTCGGGGCGTTCAAGTTGCTCAGCCTGGCCGGCGCGTACTGGCGGGGCGACGAGGCCCGTCCGCAGCTCCAGCGGATCTACGGGACGGCGTGGGCCACGGAAGACGACCTCGCGGCCTACCTCCACCGGCTGGAAGAGGCCGAGCGCCGCGACCACCGCAAGCTCGGCAGACAGCTCGACATGTTCTCGTTCCCCGAAGAGCTGGGGGCGGGGCTCGCGGTCTGGCACCCGCGGGGCGGGATCTTCCGCAAGCAGGTCGAGGACTACGATCGCGAGATTCACCTCCGGCACGGCTACACGCCGGTGTTCACACCGCACATCGCCAAGTCGATCCTGTGGGAGACCAGCGGCCACCTGGCGAAGTACCGGGAGAACATGTACCCGGCGATGAAGGACGAGTCCGCCGAGTACTTCGTCAAGCCGATGAACTGCCCGTTCCACGTCCTGATCTACAAGTCTCAGACGCGGTCCTATCGCGACCTTCCCATGCGACTGTTCGAGCTGGGCACCATCTACCGGCACGAGCGGGTGGGGACGCTGCACGGGATGCTCCGTGTCCGTGGCGGGACCCAGGACGACTCGCACATCATCTGCCGCGAGGACCAGCTGGTCGAAGAGATCCTGAGGGTCTTCGAGCTGACGCTCGAGCTGTATCGTCCGTTCGGATTCTCCGCGCCGCTGGTGCGCCTGTCGACCAAGCCGGGGATGGCCATCGGGGACGAATCGATGTGGGCTAAGGCCACGGACACGCTGAAGACGGCGCTCGACCGAAGCGGCTTCGAGTGGCACGTGGCCGAAGGGGAGGGAACCTTCTACGGCCCCAAGGTCGACTTCGACTTCCCGGACGCCATCGGCCGCCCGTGGCAGCTCACCACCGTCCAATGCGACTTCGCGCTGCCCGAGCGGTTCGACATGGAATACATGGGCGAGGACAACCAGCGCCACCGGCCGGTGATGATCCACCGAGCCATCCTGGGGACCATCGAGCGGTTCACCGGGGTCCTGATCGAGCACTACGCGGGCGCGTTCCCGCTGTGGCTCTCGCCGGAGCAGATCCGGATCGTCCCGGTCGCAGACCGGCACGCCGAGCCGGCCCGGGAGCTGGCGGCCCGGCTCCGCGAACGCGGCCTCCGGGCCGAGGTGGACGAGAGCCGGGAGACGGTCCAGAAGAAGATCCGGGCGGCCCAGCTCATGAAGGTCCCCTACACCCTGGTGATGGGGGACAAGGAGGTGGGCGCCGGGACCGCATCGGTGCGGGACCGCGCGGGGCACGAGATCCGGGCCGTGCCCTTCGAGGCCTTCCTGGAGGCCGTGGCGAAGGAGGCGGCCGACCGCTCGCTGGAAGGGATCGACCTCCCCGCGCTGGCCGGGACGCCCGCCGCGACGTCGGCCACGTAGGACCCGGCGTGGACCGACTGTGGTCGCCCTGGCGGATGGAGTACATCCGCGCAGCCACAGCCGAGGATGAAGGCAAGGGGTGCTTCTTCTGCGAGAAGCTCGCCGCCGGTGACGACGAAGCCGCCTACATCCTGGTCCGGAGCGACGCGGCGTTCGCCATCCTCAACGCATTCCCGTACAACCCCGGGCATCTCATGGTGGCGCCGGTTCGCCACGTCGGTGAGCTCGAGGAGCTGACGGCCGCGGAGCTCGCCGAATCGGACGAACTCCTGCAGCGCTCGATCCGTGCGCTGAAGGAGTCCTCGAAGCCGGACGGGTTCAACCTCGGGATGAACCTGGGCCGGGTGGCCGGCGCCGGCGTGCCCGGACACCTCCACTGGCACTTGGTCCCTCGGTGGAACGGGGACACCAACTTCATGCCGGTGATCGCGGACACGAAGGTGCTGCCCGAGGCGCTCGCCCAGACCTACACACGCCTGAAGCCCCATTTCTGACCTCAACTGACGTCAGATCTGATATCATCACCGAGCGATGAGGTCTTCCGCGCTGCTTCGGGCGGCCCGACGGCGGGCCGGGATCACGCAGCGGCAGCTCGCCAGGCGGGCAGAGATGCCTCAAGCCTCCCTGTCCAGGATCGAACGCGGAGTCGTGTCACCGGCGGCCGATACGCTGGATCGACTGCTTCGGGAGTGTGGTCTGGAGCTGGACGCGGTCCCCCGGCCGGGTGGGGGTGTGGATCACACGTTGATCCATGAACGGCTTCGGATGTCGCCGGGACAGCGGGCCCGTCGGGCGGTGGTCGAGTGGGAAGGGACGAAGGTGTTCAGGGAGCTCGGTCGAAGGGCATCGACGAAGTCTTCGACCCCCTCTTCGCCCTCAGGGTCCTGAGCCGGCACGGCGTTCGCTTCGTGGTCATCGGGGGCTACGCGGCCGCGATCCGTGGTTCGCCGGTCATCACCGGCGACCTCGACCTCTGCTACGCGCGGGATGACAGGAATCTGGAGGCGCTCGCTGAAGCCCTCCGCGATCTCGGGGCGAAACCGAGAGGTGCCCCACCCGATGTGCCCTTCCAACTCGATGCCGAGTCGCTGAAGGAAGGTGACCACTTCACGTTCTCCACATCGGCGGGCCCGCTGGACTGTCTCGGGACGCCAGCAGGGACCGCCGGCTTCGCTGACTTGGACGCGGCGGCGACCGATGAGGATCTGGACGGTCTTGCGGCGAGAGTGGCGGCCCTGGACGACTTGATCCGAATGCGTCGAGCAGCCGGCCGGACCAAGGACAGGGTGGCTCTGGAGTGGCTGGGGGCTCTCCGGGACGAGCTCGAGCAGGGTCCCTAGCCCTCTTCCTTCTCCTTCCGCGCCTCGGCCACGACCTTCTCCGCGAGGTGGGAGGGGACCTCGTCGTAGTGGTCGAAGGTCATGCCGAACGCCCCCCGCCCCTGGGTCATCGACCGTAGGTCGATGGCGTACCGGGTCATCTCGGAGTGGGGGGCCAGGGCCCGGATGCGCTGCTTGCCGGCGCCGGCGGACTCCATGCCGAGGATGCGCCCTCGCTTGGAGTTGAGGTCACCGATGATCTCCCCGGTGTAGGACTCCGGGACCAGCACCTCGACGTGCACGATCGGCTCGAGCAGCGAGACGCCGGCCTTCTGGGCGGCCTCCTTGAGGGCGAGCTGGCCGGCAAGCTGGAAGGCGATGTCCGAGGAGTCCACCGGGTGGAACTTCCCGTCGTACAGGGTCACCCGGACGTCGACCATGGGATAGGGCGTGATCACGCCGTCGGCCATCGCCTTGACGATGCCCTTCTCCACCGACGGGATGAACTGGTTGGGGATGACCCCGCCGGAGATCTTGTCGACGAACTCGAACCCGCCGCCTCTCGGCATGGGGCCGACCTCGATCCAGCAGACGGCGAACTGTCCGTGCCCGCCGGTCTGCTTGACGTGACGGCCCTGAGCCTGGACCTTGCCCTTGATCGTCTCCTTGTAGGGAACCTTGGCCGGCCGGGTCAGGACATCCACGCCGAACTTCCGCTTCATCCGCTCGACCATCGTCTCCACGTGGGCCTCGCCCATCCCGTACATCACGGTCTCGTGGGTCTCGGAGGAGCGCTCCACCCTGAGGGTGGGGTCGTCCTCCTGCACGCGGGCCAGGGCGGTGGACAGCTTGTCTTCGTCGCCCTTGGTCTTCGGCTCGATGGCCATCGCCAGGAGCGGTTCGGGGAGGTCGAGCGGGGGAAGCGTGACGGGATCGGACTTGACGGAGAGGGTGTCGCCGGTCGCCGTGCGGCTGAGCTTGGCCACGGCGCCGATGTCCCCCGCCGGTACTTCCGCCACGGTCTCGTGATCCTTGCCGCGCATGGTGAACAGCTGCCCCACACGCTCTTCCGTGCTTTTGGTGGCGTTGAAGACGGGGGAGTCCGGACGCATCCGGCCGCTGTAGACGCGAAACAGGTTGATGCGGCCAACGTAGGGGTCGGAGACGGTCTTGAACACCAGCGCTGCCAGCGGTCCGTTCGGGTCGCAGGGTCGCTCCTCCTCGGTGCCGTCCTTCTTGATCACGGTGACCGGCGGGCGGTCCAGTGGGGCCGGGAACGCCTCGGCGACGAACTGAGCCAGCCGGTCGACGCCGGCCGGCCGGCCGGCGGCCCCCACCAGGACGGGGGAGAACTTCGCTTCGGCCAGCCCGGCCTTGACCCCTCGGACGATCTCCTCGGCGGTGAGCTCGCCCGATTCCAGGTACTTCTCGAGCAGGGCGTCGTCGGCTTCGGCCACCGACTCGGCCAGTCGCTCCCGGTACGGTTCGGCCTTGGCGGTGAGGTCCTCGGGCCAGTCGCCCTCCTCGCCCTTCGGGCCCGACTCGTACCGGTAGGCCCGCCGGGTCAGGAGGTCGACCACCCCGGAGAACTCGTGCTCCTCGCCGATGGGGAGCTGGATGGGGGCCACCTGGGTCCCGAACGCTGCGATCAGCCCGTCCAGTGTTCGCTCGAAGGAGGCCCGTTCTCGGTCGATCTTGTTCACGAAGACGGCCCGGGGGATGCGGGCCTCGGCGGCCATCTCCCACACGATCTCCGTCTGGACCTCCACCCCGTCGATGGCCGAGACGACGAACACACACGCGTCCGCTGCGCGAAGCGCCCCCTTCACGTCGCCGATGAAGTCCGCGTACCCGGGGGCGTCCATGACGTTGATCTTCACGCCGTTCCACTCGATCGGGACCAGCGACAGCGACACGCTGATGCCGCGGCGGATCTCCTCGGCGTCGTGGTCGGAGACCGTGTTGCCGTCCTCGACCCTCCCCATCCTGGTGGCCGCGCCGGCTGCGAACACCAACCCCTCGGTGAGGGTGGTCTTCCCGGCTCCGCTGTGGCCGACCAAGAGGACGTTTCGAATGTTGCCTGGCTCGTAGACGTTCATCGGTCCCTTCCTGGTCGCTCCGCCGAGCTCGGATGAACAGTCCCCGGGGCGGCGATTCTATCGAACGGCTTGGGCCGGACGGACGGATGGTACGCTCGCCCGCGTGGTTGGTCAGCCGCCCTTCGGGGAGGCGCTGGGCCGAGGGAGACGTCGCCTGTTGCTGCTGGCGGCGTCGGGAGCCCTCTCGGCGGGCACGGCCGCGCTGATCCTGACGCGTCACCGGTTGCTGGCCGCCCTCCCCGCGTTGGGCGCGTCAGCCGCGTTGCTCTTCGCCGCGTTCGGCGCGAGAGCCGAGGGGGGCGACTGGATGGATCCGGCCTCGCGAGTCGAACCCACCAGGCACGCCGAGCGCTTCGCCGATGGAGTGGTGGACCGCGTGTTCGATGCGGGGGTCCTGGTGCCGCTGGCGTGGGTGGCTCGGTCCGGATCCAACGTCGACGCGGTCCTGGCGTTGGTCGGGCTGGGAGCTTCCTATGTGGCCTCGTACGAGCGGGCCCGGGGCGAAGCCCTCGGGTACCGGGGGACCGAGAACCTGGCCTACCGTGCGACGCGCTACGGGACCCTCGTCTTCGGACTGTTGACGGGGTGGCTCGCTGCCGCGTTGTGGGCGTTCGTCGTGCTGACGATGGCGGCCGCGGCGGTTCGAGCCTGGAACGTGGCCGCCCAGGAGCGACGCTCGCCCAGCCCCCGGGGAACGACCGCGTGACCGTGGAGGCGATACCCGGCGGCGTCGCTCGGATCCGCCAGGCCGAGCGGCCACCGGGGATCGGAGCCTCCGACCGCTCGGTGTTCTTGGCGATGCGCGCGGCGGAATGGCTGGGGATGCGGCTTCCCCGCCGGGTTGGGTTGGCCCTGGCGAACCTGTACTTCCACGCGTACTACGCCCGAGCCGAGGGCCAGCGGGAGGTCGTGGCAGGAAACCTGTCGAAGGTTCTCGGCCATCCGCCGGACTCGTCGCTCGTGCAGAGTGCGACCAGGGAATGCTTCCGCCTCTACACGCGGTACTGGTACGAGACGTTCGCCCTGCGCACGATGCCTCCGGAAGAGGTGAACCGTCGGTTCTCCATCGCCGGGAGAGAGCACATCGACCGCGCCCTGGAGCACGGGAAGGGGATCGTGCTCGCCCTTCCCCACATGGGGAACTGGGACGCGGCCGGGCACTGGCTGAGCCTCAACGGCTACCGGATGACGGCTGTGGCCGAAGAGCTGAAGCCGCGTTCGGTGTTCGAGCTGTTCCTTCGGCACCGCCGGGCGTTGGGAATGGGGATCGTGCCGCTGGCCACCGGTGCCCGGGTCGCCGAGACCTTGGTTCGGCTGCTTTCCGAAAACCGCGTCATCACGCTGGTGGCCGACCGCGACCTGGCCGGCCGTGGCGTCGAGGTCGAGATGTTCGGGGCCCCGCGGCTCCTCCCGGCCGGCCCCGCCTTGCTCTCACTGTCGACGGGCGCACCCCTGTGCGTTTGCGCGGTGTTCACCACCGCGCAGGGCTGGCACACGGTGATCGACCCGCCCCTGGAGATCGAACGGAGCGGCGTGATGCGCCGGGACGTCTCGGCCCTCACGAACCACATCGCTGCCGGCTTCGAGCGGTTCATCGCCGCCGCCCCGCCCGACTGGCACATGTTCCAGCCTGCCTGGGAGAACGGGGCCCGGCCGTCTCCGGCGTGAAGGGGACGTCGCCGTGAGGATCGCCCTGGCCTGCCCGTACGCGTGGGACGCGCCCGGCGGCGTGCAGACCCACGTCCGGCAGCTTGCGGCCTGCCTGCGGGCCCGCGGCCACCAGACGCTGATCCTGGCCCCAGGATGGACCCAGCCCTCCGATCCCGAGGTGGTCGTCGTGGGCCGTCCCTTCAGGATCCCGTTCAACGGCTCGGTGGCACCGGTCTGCCCCGACCCGCGGAGCCGGTCTCGTATCCGCAGCGCGATGGCTCACTTCGGACCCGACGTGGTGCACGCACACGAGCCCTTCTCCCCGAGCACCGGCTTCTTCGCAACCCTCGACTCGCCGGCGCCCGTGGTGGCGGTATCGCACACCTACTTCGAACGGTCCGTGCTCTTCGACCTGTTCTCTCGGGCCTTCGCGAGGGTGTGGAAGCGACCCGCCGTGTGGGTGGGAGTGTCACAAGCCAGCGCGAAGTTCCTCCGCCGGCACGTCGGCCCGGATGCGGACGTCCGGGTGATCCCCAACGGGGTGGACGTCGAGGCGTTTCGCAACGCGAAGCCGCTCGAGCTGCCTCCCGGGCGAAGGATGCTGTTCGTGGGCCGTCTGGAACCTCGCAAGGGCCTGCAGGTCGCCATCGCCGCCTTCGCTCGCCTCGCTCCCCAACACCCCGATCTGTACCTCGTGGTCGCCGGGGAGGGGCAGGAGCGAGGCGAGCTCGATCGGACTCCGCCCGAGGTGCGAAGCCGCGTCATCGAGCTGGGGACCGTTCCTCACGCCGACCTGCCTCGCTGCCACGCGGCGGCAGACGTGTTCGTCTCGCCGGCCACCGGACGGGAGAGCTTCGGCATCGTCCTGGTCGAGGCCATGGCGGCCGGCCTCCCCGTCGTGGCTTCCGACATCCCCGGCTACCGGGAGGTGGTCAGGGCCGGAGTGGACGGGCTCCTGGTCCCTCCGGGGGATCCGCTGGCCCTTGCCGAGGCGGTCGGCACGGTTCTCACGGATCGTGACCTGGCCCGCCGGCTGTCGGCGGCGGCCCGGGAGCGAGCCGATGCCTTCCGGTGGGAGCTCGTGGCCGAACGGATCGAGTCCGCGTCCCGAGACGCCATCCACCGGCGTTCCTGAACGCGTTCGCCGGAGCCTGGATGCCCTCCGGCTTCGGATGGCGGCCGCTAAGATGGCTTTCATGCTTGCCCTGTGGATCGTTCTGGGGCTGATCGGCCTCCTCCTTCTGTACGGGGTCCTCACCTACAACCGTCTGGTCAGACTGCGCGTTCGAACCGAGAACGCGTGGTCCCAGATCGACGTGCAGCTCCGCCGCCGCTACGACCTCATCCCGAACCTGGTGGAGGCGGTGAAGGGCTACGCCGCCCATGAGCGGGAGGTGTTCGAGCAGGTCACGCAGGCCCGCGCCCAGGCCGAGGCGGCATCGGGGGTCAGCGACCAGGCCCAGGCCGAGAACCAGCTCACCGCGGGGATCCGCCGCCTGATCGCCGTCGCCGAGAACTACCCTCAGCTCAGGGCCAACGAGAACTTCCTGGCCCTGCAGGAGGAGCTCACCGGGACGGAGTCGAAGATCGCGTTCGCCCGGCAGTTCTACAACGATCAGGTCCAGTCGCTGAACACGCTCATCCAGAGCTTCCCGTCCCGGATCGTCGCTTCCCTCGGGGCGTTCAAGCCTCGGGAGTTCTTCGACATCGAGGAGCCGGCCCGGGGCCCGGTGAGCGTCCGCTTCTGAGAAGCCCTTGTACGAGCAGATCTCTCGCAACAAGCGTCGGACGGTCCTGCTCATCCTGGGGACGGTCGTGGTGGTGGGCGCGATCGGCTACCTGTTCGGCCTGCTGCTGGGCACGGGACCGGTGGGGCTCGCCGTCGCGGTGCTGATCGCCGGAGCGATGTCCTATTACTCCTACCGGTACGGCGACCAGCTCGTGCTTCGCGCCGCTCGCGCCCGCCAGGTCAGCCACGACGAAGAACCGCGCCTGCACAACATCGTGGAAGGCCTGGCGATCGCGGCGGGGGTGCCGAAGCCGAGGGTGTACGTCGTGCCCGAGCAGGCCCCCAACGCCTTCGCTGCCGGGCCCGATCCGGCGCATTCCTCGATCGCGGTGACGCAAGGGCTGCTCGACACGATGAACCGCGTCGAGCTGGAAGGCGTGATCGGACACGAGATGAGCCACGTCCGGGACCGGGACATCCTCCTGGGAACCGTCGTGGCCACGCTGGTCGGCTCGGTGGTGCTGATCGCCGAGTTCATGCTGCGGTGGTTCTGGTGGGGCGGAGGAGCCTTCGGGGGCCGGGGCCGCCGGCGCGAGGGAGGGGAGGGCGGCAGTGCCTTCGCCATCCTGGCCTTGGTCGGGCTGGTCCTGGCCATCCTCACTCCGATCATCGCCCAGGTCATCAAGATGGCGATGTCCCGCCGCCGCGAATACCTGGCCGATGCGGAGGGCGCCCTGCTCACCAGGTACCCGCCCGGCCTGGCCGGCGCGCTCAAGAAGATCGCCGCCGACACCACCCCCATGCGCGTGGCCAACAACGCCACCGCCCACCTCTGGATCAACCAGCCGTCTCGGGTGCCGGGAGAAGGAAATCATTGGTTCGAGAGCCTGTTCTCGACCCATCCCCCCATCCGGGAACGCATCCGGATCCTCGAGGAGATGTGAGGAGGTCGAACCACCTCCAGACGAATGCAACACGGAGAGGTTTGTGGAAGGCCCGTTCGGCCGATAGCATCCTTCGCTGACCTTCCCCTCGTTCTTCCGAGGAGGATTCCCCGACGATGAGTCTGACGACGCGCGGCCGAGCCGCGCTTGGCGTGGTGGTGGCTGTCCTGCTGATCGGCGGCGGCATAGGCGCCGTGGTCCTCCTGGGCGGCAAGGCCGGCGACACGCAGGGGACCGGCAGCACCCCGACCACGCCGGCCTCGACGACCCCGGTACCCCCGCCGATATGTCCGCTGTCCGGAGTGAAGCTCGACACGGCAGTGCCCGCGCGGCCCGCCCTGGCGGTCAAGGTCGAGAACCTTCCCTCGGCGCGCCCCCAGACTGGACTGTCGCTGGCCGACATCGTGTACGAGGAGCCGGTGGAGGCGGGGATCACCCGGTTCATCGCCGTCTACCAGTGCCAGGACGCGTCACGCATCGAGCCCGTTCGCAGCGCCCGGTTCACCGACATCGACGTCCTCAAGCAGTTCGGAAAGCCGCTGTTCGCGTACGCGGGCGGCGTGGCCCAGGTCATCCGTGCCGTGCGATCGGCCGGCATCATCGACATCAACTTCACCACGGCTCGGGCGTCCGGGGCCTACCACCGCGATCCCAACCGGGCGGCCCCCCACAACCTGTACACGAGCACCGATGAGCTGTACGCCGCGGCCAAGGGCCTGTTCCAGCCGGAGGTGCCGACGCCGCTCTTCACCTACACCGCGAAGATTCGCGGTATCGGCAAGACGGCGACCGTCGCGCACGTCCCCTTCTCGAGCTCGTCGGACGTGTTCTGGCGATGGAGCGGCTCGAAGAAGATCTGGCTGAGGTATCACGGGGACGTACCGCACCTCTTGTCGAACGGCACGCAGGTCTCCGCGAGGGACGTGGTCGTACAGATCGTGAAGACCGAGCTTACGGACGTGACCGACACCAACGGCGTTCGCTCTCCCCGCGCCATCACGGTGGGGGGCGGGAAGGCCTACGTGTTTCGCAACGGCAAGGTGGTCGTGGGGACCTGGGTCCGAAAGTCCGCCGGCGACGTGACGAAGTTCCTGGACGGGCAGGGGAACGAGATCCCGCTGGCGCCCGGGAACACCTGGATCGAGCTCCTGCCCCAGGGCAAGAGAGTCACCTACAGCAGCTAGCTCGGTCGGCTAGCTGTTCGGGCCCACGCCCATGCGGTCCCGGGCTCGGGCCACGGTCTGCGAGGAGATGGCTCGAGCCTTTTCTGCCCCCGCCGCCAGGATCTCCTCGAGCGCTCGCGCGTCGGGTCGGAGCTCGGCAAACCGTTCGCGGACGGGCGTCAGGTAGTCGGCCACCGCGTCGCCGACCTCTTCCTTGAAGCCGGCGTACCCGGACGCGCCGGCGAACTCCTTCTCGATGGCTTCGGGCGCCACCCCCCGGATGGCGGCCAGGATCTCGATCAGGTTCGTGATGCCGCCCTTCCCTGCTCCGCGGACGATCTCCCGGCCCGAATCGGTGACGGCGCTCCGGAACTTCTTTCGGATCGCGTCGTCCTCGTCCAGGATGTACACGGCGCCCTGGTCGGTGCTGGCCGTGGTGGACATCCGTTTGTCGGGATCTTGCAGGTCCATGATCCTGGCGCCGACGGCGGGGATCCGATGCACCGGCACGACGAAGGTGTCGCCGAAGCGCGAATTGAACCGCTGGGCAATCTCGCGGGTCAGTTCGACGTGCTGTTTCTGGTCCTCGCCGACGGGAACCTCGTCGGTCCGGTAGGCCAGGATGTCGGCCGCCTGCAACACCGGATAGAAGAACAGGCCCGAGGAGACGAAACGCCGATGCTGCTCGGACTTCTCCTTGAACTGGGTCATGCGGGACAGCTCGCCGAACGACGTCACGTTGCACAGCAGCCAACACAACTCCGTGTGCTCCTTGACGTCGGACTGCCTGAACAGGATGCAGCGCCCCGGGTCGAGGCCGGCCGCCAAGAGGATGGCGGTGGTGTCGTGCACGCTCCGCCGGAGGTCGCCCGGATCCGGTCCCGCCGTGAGGGCGTGGAGGTCGACGATGCAGTAGATGCCCTCGCCCCGCTCCTGGCCCTCGACGTAGCCGCGGATGGCGCCGATGTAGTTGCCCAGGTGCTTCCGGCCCGTGGGCTGGATGCCCGAGAAGATGCGCATGATGGAGAAGGTTATCGCGAGATCGACCCCGTGAAGCCGCGAGTACACTGGTTGGCAACGGGTCCCACACGGCCGCCCGGCCGTTCCCGAGGAGGTTTCGACGATGGATCACGAGACCGGCACGCTCCTGGTGAAGACGGGGCTGGCCGAGATGCTCAAGGGTGGCGTGATCATGGACGTCACCACTGCCGAGCAAGCGAAGATCGCCGAGGACGCCGGGGCCTGCGCGGTCATGGCCCTCGAGCGGGTGCCGGCCGATATCCGGGCCGAGGGCGGGGTGGCCCGCATGGCCGACCCGAACAAGGTGGTCGAGATCATGGAGGCCGTCTCGATCCCGGTCATGGCCAAGTGCCGTATCGGCCACTTCGTCGAGGCCCAGATCCTTCAGTCGCTGGGCGTCGACTACGTCGATGAGAGCGAGGTCCTCACTCCGGCCGACGAGGAGCACCACATCGACAAGTGGCGGTTCACGGTGCCCTTCGTGTGCGGCGCTCGCGACCTTGGCGAGGCGTTGCGCCGGATCGCGGAGGGCGCCGCGATGATCCGAACCAAGGGAGAGGCCGGAACGGGCGACGTGGTGGAAGCCGTTCGCCACATGCGAAAGATCCAGGGGCAGATCCGCCACCTCGGCGGCCTCCGCGGCGACGAGCTGGTCCACGCCTCCAAGGAATTGAGCGCGCCGCTGGAGCTGGTTCGCCAGGTGGCCGCGACGGGGAAGCTTCCGGTCGTGAACTTCGCCGCCGGTGGGATCGCCACGCCGGCCGACGCCGCGATGATGATGCAGCTCGGCGCCGACGGGAACTTCGTCGGTTCGGGGATCTTCAAGTCGGAAGATCCCGCGCCCAGGGCGCGAGCGGTGGTCGAGGCGACGACGTACTACCAGGACGCCGACATCCTGGCGAAGGTGTCCCGAGGCCTCGGGGAAGCGATGCGAGGCCTCGACGTCGCCAAGATGAGCGAGGAGGAGCTCCTCCAGACGCGGGGTTGGTGACGTGAAGGCTGGCGTGCTGGCCATGCAGGGCGACTTCCGGGAACACGTCGCCATGTTCGCGGCAAGCGGTGCGACGGCCCTCCTGGTTCGGACGCCCGAGGACCTCGCTGCAGTGGATTGCCTGGCCATCCCGGGAGGCGAGTCGACCACGATCGCCAAGCTGGCCCGGGACCACGAGCTGGTGGACCCGATCCGTCGCCGCGCTGCAGAGGGAATGCCAATCTTCGGGACGTGCGCCGGCATGATCGTCATGGCCAAGCGGATCGATGGCGGCGAGCCGCTGCTGTCGCTGCTGGATGTCACCGTGCGGCGCAACGCCTACGGGCGGCAGGTGGACTCGTTCGAGTCCGAGGTGGAGGTGAAAGGCGTGGGTCCGGTCAGGGCCGTGTTCATCCGGGCCCCGGTCGTGTCCGAGCTGGGCCCAGAGGTCGAGGTCCTGGCCGAGCACGGGGGACAGCCGGTGGTGGTGCGACAGGGCAACCTGCTGGCCGCGGCCTTCCATCCAGAGATCGCGGGCGACCCGCGCCTGCACGCGAGGTTGCTCGCGACGGCGGGCTCACCGAGGGATCGGCGATAGGAGAGCGATGTCCGGCCACTCCAAATGGGCGCAGATCAAGCGGAAGAAGGCGGCCACCGACGAACGGCGCGGCCGGATGTTCGGCAAGCTGCTCCGCGCCGTTGAGGTCGCCGCTCGCGAGGGCGGGCCCAGCATCGAAGGCAACATGACCCTGGCGTCGGCCGTGGAGAAGGCTCGGAGCTACTCCGTACCTTGGGACAACATCGAGCGGGCCATCAAGCGGGGGAGCGGCGCGACCGGCGAGACCCGGTACGAAGAGGTCACCTACGAAGGCTACGGACCGGGCGGGGTGGCCATCGTGGTCGAGGGCGTGACCGACAACCGGAACCGAACCGGCCAGGAGGTGCGGCACACCTTCGCCCGGCTCGGCGGGAAGCTCGGCGACCCCGGCGGCGTGGCCTGGATGTTCGACCGCAAGGCCCTCTTCACCATCGACAAGGCCACCGAGACCGACGAGGACCGATTGCTCGAGGTCGTCCTGGAAGCGGGGGCGGACGACCTCCGTGACGCCGGGGAACAGTGGGAGGTGATCGCCGTGCCCGAAGCGTTCGGCTCGGTGCGCAAGGCCCTGGATGCCGCCGGGGTGAAGGTCACCTCGGCCGAGCTGACCCGGCTGCCCCAGACCGGCGTGCCCCTCGACGGCGAGCGCGCCCAGTCGGTCCTCCGGCTGGTGGAGGCGCTGGAGGAACTGGACGACGTCCAGGCCGTCTACGCGAACTTCGACATCCCCGAGGAGATCCTGGTCCAGACCGGCTGAGCCGGGTTGGACCCCATTCCCCGCCAAGTGATCGACCTCACTGTCGGTCGAGTCCCGGTCAGCCTAAATTACAGGTGTGTGATTGCAGCGGGAGGCCGGCGCGGGTAGGCTCCTGAACATATGTTCGATGACGTGGTGCTCGGGGTGGACCCCGGGACCGCGGCGGTCGGTCTGGCCGTGGTGCAGCGCGGGACGTCCGGTCCTCGAGTGCTGTGGGCCGGTACGTTACGCACTCCCGCCGGCCTCGCCTCCGAGCGGCGCCTCCGGCGTCTTCACGATGGAGTGGTGACGGCGATCCGGGAACACGCGCCCGGGGCGATGGCTCTGGAGCGACTCCTGTGGGGGCGGAACACCCAGAGCGCGATGGCCGTGGCCCAGGCCAGCGGTGTGATCATGCTGGCCGCGGCCGAGGCCGGCATCCCGGTCGAGGAGTACGCCCCGCTCGAGGTCAAGATGGCCGTGACCGGCGTGGGGAATGCGTCCAAGGAGGACGTGCGGCGATCCCTGACTCGGGTCCTGCGGATGGAAGCAGTCCCGGAGGAGCCCAATGCGGCGGACGCGGCCGCGGTGGCGGTCTGCCACTTCCAGCAGTCGCGGCTGCGGGGGCTGGCGAAGGGAGTCGTGCGGTGATCTCTCTCCTCGAGGGCAAGGTCGCGGAGAAGACGGGTGACCGCGTCGTCCTGGCGGTGTCCGGTGTCGGCTACGAGGTCCTGGTTCCGGCGCAAACGTTGTCGCGGCTGCCCGTATCGGGGAAACCGGCCCGGCTCTACACCCGCCTCCTGGTACGGGACGAGACCATGGTCCTGTACGGCTTCGCCACACCCGACGAACGCGTGCTGTTCGACCACCTGATCACGGTGAGCGGTGTGGGGCCGAAGCTGGCCCTCGCCATTCTCTCGCTGCTCACCCCGGACGCCGTGCGGCGGGCCGTCGCTAGCGGGGACATCGCCGCGCTCACGCTCGTGCCGGGGGTGGGCAAGAAGGTGGCCGGCCGGGTGATCCTCGACCTCAAGGACAAGATCGGGGCCGGCATCGAGGGCTCGGGGACCGGTCCGCTGGCAGAAGTGCGCGATGCGTTGCTGTCACTCGGGCTGACCGCGCAGGAGGCCAGGGAGGCTCTCGCCGCGCTCGCCCCCGATGGTGAGCGGCCGGTGGAGGAACTGCTGCGAGAGGCGCTGAGGAGTGTGGGGAGATGACCAGCCGGGAGACCGACGAGCTGATCCGGGTCGTGGCCGCCGAGGTCCGGGACGAGGAACGAGACTTCGACGCCGCGCTCCGGCCGCGCTGCCTCGCGGAGTTCGTGGGCCAGACCCGGATCAAGGAACAGCTCGAGCTCTTGGTGGAGGGGACCCGGGCCCGGGGTGAACCCCTGGATCACGTGCTGCTGTCGGGGCCCCCGGGCCTGGGGAAGACGACGCTGGCCGGCATCGTGGCGAACGAGCTCGGGGTCGGTTTCCGTCCCACATCCGGCCCGGCCCTGGAGCGCGCCGGCGACCTCGCCGCCATCCTCACCAACCTCGAGGAAGGGGACGTCCTCTTCGTCGACGAGATGCATCGGATGCCCCGGACCGTGGAGGAAGTGCTGTATCCGGCGCTGGAGGACTTCAAGCTCGACGTCATCATCGGCAAGGGTCCCTCCGCCCGGAGCATCCGGCTCGACCTCCCGCGGTTCACTCTGGTTGCCGCGACGACCAGGCCCGGGCTCATCACGCTGCCGCTCAGGGAACGGTTCGGCTTCTCGCCACGCCTTGACTACTACTCGCACGAGGAGCTGACCCAGGTCGTGAACCGTTCCGCCGGCATCTTGGGGACCCCGGTGGAGACCGCGGGATCCGAGGAGATCGCGCGACGATCCCGAGGAACGCCCCGGATCGCCAACCGGCTCCTCCGGCGGGTCCGCGACTACGCCCAGGTCCGGGGCGACGGCCGGGTCACGCATGAGACCGCCGGCCTGGCCCTAGCACTGTTCGAGGTTGACGAGCGCGGCCTTGACAAGCTGGACCTTTCGATCCTTTCGTCGCTGGTCAGGAAGTTCCAGGGAGGCCCAGTCGGGCTTTCCACGCTGGCCGCCGCGGTGGGGGAGGAGACCGAGACGATCGAGGACGTCTACGAGCCCTACCTGCTGCAGTTGGGATTCATTAAGCGGACTCCTCGAGGACGGGTTGCCACCGAGGCGGCCTACGGTCATCTCGGGTTGACGCCGGCCAGGTCCGGCGAGCTGTTCTGAGCCGCGAAGCCTTCGCCGATCTGTTGCGAACCCCCTGGTCAGGGCCTACACTGATTCATTGGCTTTCGTCCCGGCGGCCGCAGGCCGCCGTTTTTTACGCGGACCCCATCCTTCGGTGGACGGGTCCAGAGGAGGTCATCGTGCTCGGATCCATCAGCCCACTCCTGGCTGCGAGCAGCAGCTCGGGGTCGGCCTTCACTTCCCTCATCTTCATCGGCTTCATGGTGGTCATCTTCTACATGGTGCTGATCAGGCCCCAGCGCCGCAGACAGCAGGCTCAGCGCCAGCTCATCGAAAGCCTCGACGTCGGCGATGAGGTGGTGACCCTCGGCGGCATGTACGGGACCATCCGGACGCTCGACGACGAGTCCATCACCCTGGAGGTCGCGCCCGGCGTGGACATCCGCTTCGCCCGGGGTGCTGTGGCCCGCAAGCTCGTTTACGACGACGAAGAGGACTACGCAGACGAGCCTTCCGCCGACGACGAGCCGGACAGTGACCACGAGGAGGCCCGTCGGCAGGAGCCCGAGGGCCGGTCGCGATCGGGCCCGTGGTTCCGGGGGAGGAAGGGCCCGAACGAGGGGGCCGGCGAACAGTCGTGAGCCAGGCAGCCCGGCAGCGTCAGCCGGCCACGCGCGCCACCGACGCGAGCGGTGAGCACCGGCTGGTGACGCTGGAAGAGATCCAGCAGGAAGCCCCCATCTCGACGTTCATCGCGGGAGCCGACCGCGTCATGGAAGGCCTGGGGTATACCGAGCACGGCTTCCGCCACGCCAACCTGACCTCTCGCATCGCCTTCAACATCCTCTCGCGGCTGGGCTTCGAGGGACGGATGGCGGGGCTCGCGTCCATCGCCGCCTACCTCCACGACGTCGGGAACATGGTGGCGCGGGAGAACCACGGCCCCACGGGAGCGCTCCTCGTGTACGACGTGCTCAAGGAACGCATGCATCCGGGCGACCTATCCCTGGTGATGAGCGCCATCGGCAACCACGAGGAGGAGGGTGGAGAGGCGGTCAGCCCGGTGTCGGCCGCGGTGATCCTCGCCGACAAGTCCGACGTGCACCGGAGCCGCGTGCGGAAGTCGGCCCAGATCGACTTCGACATCCACGACCGGGTCAACTACGCCGCCGAACAGTCCTTCCTCCGGGTAGACTCGTCCGCCCGGACCGCCACGCTGGAGCTCACCATCGACACCGAGATCAGCCACGTCATGGAGTACTTCGAGATCTTCCTCCAGCGCATGATCATGTGCCGGCGGGCAGCTCAACGGCTGGACTGTCAATTCAAGCTGACGATCAACGGAGCGACGCTCCTGTAAGGGACTGTCATGAAGAACGTCGGACGACTGACGACATCCATCGTGTTCGTGGCCATCCTGGTGGGCGTGGCGCTGGCGGGCCTCCTCACCAGCGTGAAGCCTCTCCTCGGCCTCGACCTGGAAGGCGGGCTGTCCGTGATCCTGAAGGGCCCCGCCGGGACCGACCGCGGGGTCATGGAGAAGGCCCTCGACCGGATCCGGGAGCGTGTGGACGCGCTCGGGGTGGCCGAGCCCGACATCTCGCTGATCGGGAGCGACCTCATCCAGGTCCAGCTACCCGGACTGGGAGGCCAGGGGCACGTCGTGAAGAAGGGCACCACCTTCTGCGCGGTCTCATCGAGCGGCAAGAGCCTGGGGTGCTACAAGAACGTCTCCGACGCCGAGGCCAAGGCCGGGGACGTGGTGGCGTACGGAGATCAGAACAGCGACGGCTCGTTCACCGACGGCGTCGACCCCAAGTACAAGCTGGGCGCGGTGGAGATCACCGGCGCGGATCTCACCAAGGCCACGGCGGTCTTCCGAACCTCGACCAGCGGGACCAGTCAGGGAAGCACCGGTTGGGAGATCGACTTCACGCTGAACAAGGCAGGAGCCGCCAAGTTCTCCGAGGCCACCAAGCGGTTGGTCAACAAGCAGCTCGCCATCGTCCTGGACGGCGTGGTGGAGTCCGCGCCCGTCGTCAACGGGCAGATCCCGAACGGGTCGGGAGTCATCACGCTTGGGACAGGCGCCACCACCGCCTCCGGTGAGCGCGAGGCCAAGAACCTGGCCGTGGTCCTGAACTCCGGTTCACTTCCCGTTCAGCTAGTCCGGGAAGAGGTCCAGACCGTGAGTCCGCTGCTGGGCAAAGAGTCCCTGCGCCAGGGGCTCATCGCTGGGCTCGTCGGATTGATCGCCCTCATGCTGTACCTGGCGTTCTACTACCGGCTGCTGGGCCTGGTGACGTGGGCCGGCATGGCCATCTGGGGCGTGCTGGCCATCGGCCTGGTTTCCTTGATGGGGAAGACGATCGGGTACGCGCTCACGCTGGCGGGCGTGGCCGGGATCATCGTGTCGCTCGGGATCACCGCCGACTCCTACATCGTGTTCTACGAGCGGCTGAAGGACGAGGTCCGCCATGGCAAGACCCTACGGGCCGCGGTGGTGCCGGCGTTCAAGCGATCCTGGAAGACCATCGTGGCCGCGGACATCGTCACGATCATCGCCGCCCTCGTCCTGTATCTGCTGGCCGTGGGCTCGGTGCGGGGCTTCGCCCTGACCCTGGGTCTCTCCACCGGGCTGGACATGTTCGTCGTCTACTTCTTCAAGCGGCCCACGGTGTACCTGATCTCGCGGAGTCCATTCCTCACGTCGCTCCGAGGTATGGGCCTTCGCAGCGGGGTCGCGGCCGACCCGCTGCCGGTCGCGGGGGGTGAGCGGTGAGGATCCGCGACGCCGTCACCACCTTCCGGGGCCACCGGGTCCCCAACCTCAACCTGATCGGCCGAAGGACGTGGTGGTTCGCGTTGTCCGGCACGTTCATCCTGCTATCGATGGTCGGGCTGTTCGTGCGGGGGCTGAACTTCTCCATCGAGTTCAAGGGCGGTTCGCGGCTCGAGTTCCAGGACAAAAGCGGGGCCGGCGTGCAGGAGTTCCAGGCGATCATGGCTCGGTTCGGCCTGCCCGACGCCCGAGTGGAGCTCGTGGGCGGACAGAACTGCCCTACCGGCTGCATCCAGATCCGGGCCAAGAGCCTCACCGAGCTGGGGCTCACGCCAGCCGTCTCCCCCAGCCCGTCGGCCACCCCGACCACCGGCGCCTCGGCCACGCCCACCACCAGCCCGTCCGCCGCCTCACCCACTCCGACGGCCTCCGCCACGCCGCAGACCCCCGGCACGCTGAGGGGGGATCAACTCAGGGCCGAGCTGGCTCGCGTAGCGGGAATCTCCCCCAACGACATCAACGAGCAGGACGTGGGGCCGACGTTCGGCAGCACGATCTCGCGGAAGATGCTCATCGGTCTGATCGTGTTCCTGGTCCTGGTCACGCTGTACATCACGGCACGCTTCGAATGGAAAATGGCCATCGGCGCGCTGGTGGCCCTGGCTCACGACCTCATCATCACCGCGGGGGTGTACGCGCTGGTGGGCCGTGAGGTCACGCCGGAGACGGTCATCGCCATCCTCACAATCCTGGGGTACTCGCTGTACGACACCGTGGTCATCTTCGACAAGGTGAAGGAGAACACCGAGTCACTGGCGTCGGTGGCCCGAGACACGTACTCGGGCGTGGTGAACATGTCCTTGAACCAGACCCTGATGCGATCGGTCAACACCTCCCTCGTAGTGCTGCTGCCCATCGGTTCGTTGCTGTTGTTCGGCGGGCAGACGCTCAAGGACTTCGCCTTCGCACTGTTCGTGGGAGTGGCGTCGGGGACGTACTCCTCGATCTTCGTGGCCGCCCCCATCCTGGCGCTGTTCAAGGAGCGGGAGCCTCGCTACCAGCAGATCCGGGCCAGGGCCCAGGCCCGGGCGGGCCGCCCGGGCCTTCGCGCGGTCTCGCGTCCGGGGCTCGCGTCTGCGGTCACCGAGGAGCGGGAGCTCGAGCCGGCGGGCACCGTCGCAGCCGTCCCCGGACGTTCCGCGGCCTCCGGCCAGGGGACTCGGCCCCGGCCGGGCGGCGGCAAGAGGAAGAAGGGGAGACCTCAGGGCAAGCCCAAGCGCCGGCGGCGTTAGCCGGGAGGGGGCCCCATGAACAACACCATCGCGGAGCTGAAGGGGCTGATCCGCGACATCCCCGACTTCCCGCAAAAGGGCATCGTCTTCAAGGACATCACGCCGCTCCTCGCGGACGAGAACGCCTTCTCCTCGGTGATCGACCTCATCGTGGTGCACTACGGACGGGGCAACATCGACAAGGTCGTGGGCATCGAAGCTCGAGGGTTCATCCTTGCCTCGCCCGTCGCCTATCACTTCGGCGCCGGCTTCGTCCCGGTCCGCAAGGAAGGCAAGCTTCCCTGGAACAGCGAGCGCGAGGAGTACGAGCTCGAGTACGGCACGGCCGTGCTCGAGATCCACAAGGACGCCATCGACCCGGGAGACCGGGTCCTCATCGTGGACGACGTCCTGGCCACCGGGGGAACGGCGAGGGCCACGGCCAGCCTGGTCGAACGGCTGGGTGGCAAGGTCGTCGGCATCGCCACCCTGGTGGAGCTCACGTTCCTCAAGGGACGGGACAGGGTGGCCGGATACGACTTCTTCAGCCTGATCACCTACTGAGACGGCGCCGGTCCGGCAGTGATCAGCGCCGTGACCAGCTGCGGATGAGCACGAGGCCGGCCAACATCAGGAAGAGGAACAGCCCCATCCCAAGCATCGCCCTTCTTCATCGTGGCCAGGCCCGCGCGGCTTGACCCCGGGCTCGGCTTGCTGCGAAAGTGGCGACGCACCCTGGCCAGCTATTGAGTACAATCAGCGGCTTCGGAGATCAGGTGGTGGGATGAGCGCTTGGCAGTTGATCGCGGTCACCGCAGCCCTCGGGCTGTTCGGTGGATTGTTGATCTGGTCCGGCGAGGAGGAAAGCCGCCCCGTGGTGCGCTATGGGGGAGCGGCCTGCCTCGTGGGGGCGGTCGCGCTGATCCTGCTAGCCGGGCCTGCCCACCTCCCATCGGGTCCGGCCGATCGGGTCTTGGCGGACGCGCCGGCCCTGGCGCCTTCGCCTGCCGATGCCCCGGCCGCTACCGCAGCGAAGAACGGGACCCACAAGACGGCCTCATCAACCTCGGGATCTTCCGTGCCGCTTCCGACATACGCCTCGTTCTTCCCGCGCGGCATGCCGCCGCCCGAGCCTCCGCCTCCGAATCCGGATCCCACCCCGAGCCCATCGTTCACCCCAACGCCTACCCCGACGCCGACCGATACCCCTTCGCCGACTCCGACGCCTACCGAGACCGAGCCGTCGCCGTCGCCTACCGAGACCGAGCCGTCTCCATCGCCGACCGAGACCGAGCCGTCTCCATCGCCAAGCGAGCCGGAGCCCTCCCCGTCACCCACTGAGCTCCCAGGCGGCCCATCACCTAGTCCCACGGGTTCCGGCCTGAAGCTGCTCTGACGTCCGACAGCAACTCGACAAACTGAAGCACCCATCGGCTACGGTTTGGCACGTGCGGGTGGCTAATATGGTTGAACGAGCACGCAGGGGAGGTCCGTGGAGCAGCCTGGAGCCACCCCGACCGAAGCGCCGGCGAAGCCACAGCCGCCGGCCAAGCCTGACCGGCGGGGCGGCGGCCTCCTCTCACGGCTGCCCTTCCGCCCCCCGGAGGATGGCCCGTCGGGATCCTTCGACGTCCTGGTTCGAGACCTCAGGGCCCGCAACTCCAAGGTCGACCTGAAGGACCTCCACCGCGCGTTCGCCTTCGCCGAGATGTCCCACCGGGGGCAGAAGCGCCTGTCGGGGGAGGACTTCATCGAGCACCCGGTGGCCGTGGCCGCCATCCTGGCCGACCTCGGGATGGACCCCACCACCTTGCAGGCCGCGCTCCTGCACGACGTCGTGGAGGACACGCCGCTGGCCATCGAGGACATCGAGCGCGAGTTCGGGTCCGAGGTGGCGAACCTTGTCGACGGCCTCACCAAGCTGGACAAGATCAAGTTCCGGTCGCGCGAACAGGAGCAGGCCGAGAACGTCCGGAAGATGATCGTGGCCATGGCCCGGGACATCCGGGTCCTGTTGATCAAGCTGGCCGACCGCCTCCACAACATGCGGACGCTGGAAGTGTTCTCCCGGCAGAAACAACAGGAGAAGGCGACGGAGACCCTGGAGATCTACTCGCCACTCGCCCACCGGCTGGGCGTTCAGCGCATCAAGTCGGAGCTCGACGACCTCGCCTTCCGGGCCCTGCACCCGCACCGGTTCGACGAGATCGAGCGCCTGGTGGAGAAGCGGGAGGGGGAGCGACAGGACTACGTCGAGAAGGTCTGCGCCGACCTCCAGGGAAAGCTCCGGGAGATGAAGATCAAGGCCGAAGTGGAGGGACGGCCCAAGCACCTCTACTCCGTGTACGAGAAGATGGTGCTGCGGGGCAAGGAGTTCAACGAGATCTACGACCTCGTCGGCATCCGCGTCCTGGTGGATTCCGTACGCGACTGCTACGCCGCTCTCGGTGCATTGCACGCCCAATGGCGACCGGTCCCCGGAAGGTTCAAGGATTACATCGCCATGCCCAAGTTCAACATGTACCAGTCGCTGCACACGACGGTGATCGGCCCCGAGGGCCGGCCGCTCGAGGTGCAGATCCGGACGCGCCAGATGCACCGGACGGCCGAGTTCGGGATCGCCGCCCACTGGCGGTACAAGGACCGCGGGTCCAAGAAGGCCGACGACCAGGCCGAGCTGGCCTGGCTCGGCAAGATGCTCGAGTGGCAGCAGGAGAGCGCCGACCCCAGGGAGTTCATGGAAGGCCTGAAGATCGACCTGTACCAGGGTCGGGTGTTCGTGTTCACCCCGAAGGGGGACGTCATCGACCTGCCCGCGGGTTCCACGCCGATCGATTTCGCCTACGCCATCCACACGGAGGTGGGGCACCGGTGCGTGGGAGCCCGGGTGGCGGGGCGGCTGGTGCCGCTCGACTACCAGCTCCAGACGGGTGACACGGTGGAAGTGCTCGCCTCCAAGGCCCCCGACGCCGCTCCCTCCCGGGACTGGCTGGCCATCGTGAAGTCGCCCCGGGCCCGGAACAAGATCCGGCAGTGGTTCTCGCGAGAACGACGGGAGGACATGCTGGAGACCGGCCGCGACCTGCTGGCCCGGGCCCTCCGCAAGCACTCGCTGCCAGTGGTCCGGCTCACCACCGACCAGCTCATGGCCGACGTCGCCGCCGACCTCAAGTACCCGACGCTCGATGCCCTGTACGTGGCGATCGGGGAGAGCCAGGTCTCCCCCCAGTCGATCGTGTCGCGGCTGGCCCGGCTGGTGTCGTCAGAAGCCGAGGAGGAGGCCGAGGAGATCCCGGCGGCCCGGCCGGTGAGGCTGGCTCGCCCTCCGGCGCCGGCCATCGTGGTCCAGGGCCGAAGCGATGTGTGGGTCAATCTGGCCCGGTGCTGCACTCCCGTGCCCGGCGACGACATCATGGGATTCATCACCCGTGGCCAGGGCGTCTCGGTCCATCGGGTCGACTGTCCGAACGTGAAGGAGCTGAAGCGACAGCGCGACCGCCTGATCGAGGTGTCCTGGCGGGCCGGGGCACCTACGTCGTTCCTCGTCTCGATCCAGGTGGAAGCGCTGGACCGCCGCAAGCTGCTCCAGGACGTGGCCACCGTCCTGGGTGACCAGCACATTAACATCGTCGCCGCCTCTTCCAACACCGGGAAGGACCGGATCGCCATGCTCCGGTTCACCTTCGAGCTGGCCGACATCGCGCACCTGTCGAGCGTGCTGTCGGCGGTGAAGCGGGTGGACGGAGTCTTCGACGCCTACCGAATGCTGCCTGGATAGCCCGCTCCACCCCCGAAATAGCCCCTTGACTGGCGGGTTCCGGTGTGTTACACGTTCGTCTTGGACGACTGTCCAAGACAAAAAAACGGGCAGGGCACAGAGAGGCGCGAGATGGCGCAACTGGCAGAGCGGGTCGACCCCAGGGAAGCGCTGCTCGACGCGGCCGAGCGGCTCCTGGTCGAGGTGGGGTACGCGCGCATCTCCGCCCGGCGGCTGGCCCGGGAGGCAGGACTCAACCTCGGGCTGGTCCACTACCACTTCGGGTCCATGGAGAACGTGTTCCTGGAGGCCCTGGAGCGGTTTACGGGACGGCTGATCAAGCGGCAGAAGGCCCTCTACGCAACGGACCTCCCGTTCATCGAGAAGTGGCGAAAGGCCATGGGGTACCTCCTCGGGGCCGACCTCTCCTCCGGGTACGAGAAGGTCTGGCTCGAACTCCAGGCCATGGCCTGGAACCGTCCCGAACTGGGGAGGCGGCTGGCCCGGGTGAACGCCCGGTGGCGAGCCGTTCTGACGAGGGCCTTCGGGGAGGCCATGCGTGAGTACGAGCTCGACCCAGACGTGTTCCCGTTGGATGCGGTCGTGTCGCTGGTGATGACGTTCAACCTCGGGGTGATGCTCGAGCGACACACCGGAGTTTTCGCCGGCCACCGGGAGCTGCTGGGGTGGATCGACCGGTGGCTGGAGGGCCTGGAGCGGGGCAAGAAGGGGAGGCGGCCATGAGGGCGCGTTACCCAGACCGCGACGGCTACGTCGAGCGCGACGGAGTGAAGGTCTTCTTCGAAGTCTTCGGAGAGGGTGAACCGACCATCCTGCTGATGCCCACGTGGTCGATCATCCACTCTCACCACTGGAAGATGCAGGTGGCGTATCTCGCGCGGCATTACCGCGTGGTCACCTT
>WNFU01002332.1_pt1 | contig 51026 bp, 53 predicted proteins | sample 5400121 | NCBI WGS metagenome assembly WNFU01 (sample SAMN13153360, study PRJNA577476) | soil metagenome | isolation source: 100 cm soil or saprolite under grassland replicate 1 | place: USA:California | collected 2016-06-15 | reverse complement strand
TCCGCGGGATCGTCACCTTCGAGCTGCGCGCCCGGGGCGCCAACCGGCTGGACCGCGGCCGGGTGCTGGCCTCGCTCGGCCTCGAACGCCTCGACGAGCCCGCCGACCGTGGCTTCTACGAACGGCTGGTGGCATGGCCCACCTTCACGGTCAACGGGCTGCGCGGTGGCTACGGCGGCCCTGGCACCCAGACCGTCCTGCCCAACGAGGCGGTCGCCAAGTGCGACGTTCGGCTGGTGCCCGACCAGCGGACCAGCGACGTGCTCGCCAAGCTGGAGGCCCATGTCGCCAGGCACGCGCCAGGGGTCGAGCTGGTTAGGGGCGGGCACATGGAGCCGTCGCGGACGCCAATCGACTCCCGCTTCACCGAGCCCCTGCGCCAGGCGATGGTCGCCGCCCTCGGCGAGGAGCCGCTGCTGGTCCCGCCGCTGGGAGGTAGCCTGCCCGCGTACGTGTTCACCGACATCCTGGGCCTCCCGACCTTCGGGGTCCCGTTCGCCAATGCCGACCAGACCAACCACGCGCCCAACGAGAACCTCGAGATCGAGCGGTTCATCGGCGGGATCAAGGCGGCCGCCTCGATGCTCGCCCACCTCGGCGCGATGCGTCCGCTCTGAGGGGATCCGCTCCCGCCGGTTGGGAGGATGCGCCGGGTGGTACCCACCAGGCCCGGCGATTGCCAGAGCAAGGAGGGGCCATGGCCGAGATCGTGACCCAGGCGGTCGAAGAGCAGCTCTACGAGGCCGAGGTAACCGTCGACGGCAGGCACTACGCCTACCGCGTGAGCGTCCCCGACGACCTGATCGAGCGCGTCGGGGCCGACCCGGCGGCGATCGTCCGCGCGACCATCGCCTTCCTGCTCGACCGCGAGCCGCCCACCTCGATCATGGATCGCTTCGACTGCTCCGTCGTGGAGGGCTACTTCCCTGAGTACGAGACCGAGCTCCCCCGCTACCTCGAAGGCCCCGGCGCCGCCAGCCCCTAGCCGGTCTCGTTCGGGATCCCCGGTGACATCACCGAGGTGCCGAGCGCCCGTACGACGGCCGTGACCGCCTGCAGCGGGGCCTTTGGGCGGTATCGCCTCAGGAAAAGGGCAAGTCCCTCCTCGACGTATCGATTCCCTTCGCGCTCGATGGTCAGCAAGTCGAAATAGTCGCGTAGCGCCGGTCGGTCGAGAAGCCAGTCAGGCAGCATGGTCGCAGCCTGCGGCAAGGATGTGACCGAGAGCGGCGCGGCACCCTGCGGGAGTGGGAGAAAGGCTGGGGCCTCGGCAAGATGCAGCCGCCGACGTCGAAGGCGACCGCGAGCCATTCAGGCGATCCCCATCGCAGCCTCCCTGGACAGATCGCGCACGCTAGGGATCGCTCCCCAACGGCGGCGCAGCTCAGTCAAAGCCTCGGCATCGAGTCGAAGGCGGCCTTCCGGATCGACGCTGGACCCCGCCAGGCCACCGCGAGCCGCACGGTGCACTCGAGAAATGGGTACACCGAGCTCAGCGGCTACCTCATTGGCGGTCAACATGGTGTCCATATCGACATGTACGCGGCGATGACTAGCCGATTGAAACAAACGAATCGAGCAATCCCCTCAGATGGGCTATGCAATACTAGCGGGGTCCTGGCGGCTGGAGGGAGGCAGGGATGCCAGGCTCCAAGGGGCGGCCGAAATCGCTGATCCTCGACCTGTACGGCGCCTACATCCGGCGGCTCGGGGGCTGGATGGCGGTGTCGAACCTCATCACGCTGATGGGGCAGCTCGGCGTGGACGAGCAGGCGGTGCGGTCGGCGGTCTCGCGGATGACCCGCCGGGGCCTGCTGGTCCAGGAGACGCTGGCGGGCGTGCGTGGTTACCGGCTGAGCGATGAGGCGCTGCGCGTGGTCACGGAGGGCGACCGACGCATCTTCTCGACGATCCAGCCGGCGCGCCTGGAGGACGGCTGGATCGTGGTGGCGTTCTCGGTGCCGGAGGACGAGCGGGACCGGCGCCACGTGCTGCGCTCGCGGCTGACCTGGATGGGCTTCGGCATGGTGGCCAACGGGGTCTGGATGGCGCCGCGCCGTATGCTCCCAGAGCTGCGGGACACCGTCCGGCGCCTGGAGTTCGAGCGCTACGTGCACGTCTTCGACGGCACCTACGGTGGCTTCGAGGAGCTCGAGCGGCTGGTCCGCCGCTGCTGGGACCTGTACGGCCTGCGGGCCATGTACCGCGAGTTCCTCTCCGAGTTCGAGCCGGTGCTCCAGCGCTGGAAGGCGGGTTCGCCCGGCCTGGACGAGGCGCGCGCCTTCGTGGACTACACCTCGGTGCTGGACCGCTGGCGGCGGTTCCCCTACCTGGACCCTGGTCTGCCGGCCGAGCTGCTGCCCTCCGGCTGGGAGGGCCGCGCCGCCGCCGACCTCTTCTTCGAGCTGCGCGAGCGGCTGGAATAGGGCCCACGCGCCTACCGGGGGGGAAATGGTGATGGAAACCGACGTTCGCAAGCTGCACCAACGCGCCATCGAGTCGTTCGGCGCCCGGGTTCATGCCATCCGCGACGACCAATGGGACGCGCGGACTCCCTGCGAAGAATGGGACGTGCGCACGCTCGTCAACCACCTCGTCTCCGAGAACCGCTGGATGCCTCCGCTGCTGGCCGGCGTCACCATCGCCGAGGTCGGCGACCGCTTCGAAAGCGACCTGCCCGGCGACGACGGCAAGGCCGCCTGGGACGAGTCGGCCGCGGAGGCGGTCGCCGCGGTGAACGACCAGGGCGCGATGGAACGCATCGTGCACCTGTCCTTCGGGGACTTCCCCGGCCAGGAGTACACCATGCAGGTCTTCTCCGACCTGGTGGTCCACGGCTGGGACCTGGCGCGCGCGATCGGCGCCGACGAGCGCATCGACCCCGACCTGGTCGAGGCCTGCGCGACCTGGTTCGCGCCGATGGAGGAGCCCTACCGGGAGGCGGGCGCCATCGGCCCCCGGCTCGAGACGCCGCCTGGCGCCGACGCGCAGGCTCGCCTACTGGCCGTCTTCGGCCGTCGCTGACGGGATCGGGGGGCGCCGTCCCCACCGCCGCCACCCACGGGACGCGCCTCCCCATCGGTTCGCCGGGTGATCAGCCTGGCGTCAGCCCTTTGCCATCTCCACCTCGTCTGCTATCTGTAGCGTGCTGAGGCTTGCCCCCAAGCGCACGGAACGAGGTGGTTTCACGTGAAACGTAAGCTGGCCCCGGCGCTCCTCCCGATCATGCTGCTGGCGGTGCTCGTCCCGGGGATCGCGGTGGCGGCCTCGACCGAGCGGCGAGGCGGCGAGGACCGGACCGACACGGCCCACCGCCCGATCGTCATCGGCCATCGCGGCTCGGCCGGCTACCGGCCGGAGCACACGCTCGCCTCCTACCGGCTCGCCATCGAGATGGGCGCCGACTACATCGAGCCCGACCTGGTCTCGACCAAGGACCACGTGCTGGTGGCGCGGCACGAGAACGACATCACCGCCACCACCGACGTCGCCAATCATCCCGAATTCGCCGACCGCAAGACCACCAAAGTGGTCGACGGCAACTCCATCACCGGCTGGTTCACCGAGGACTTCACCCTCGCCGAGCTGCGCACGCTGCGAGCCAAGGAGCGGTTGCCCAACGTGCGGCCCCAGAACACCGCCTTCGACGGCCTCGAGCTGGTGCCGACCTTCCAGGAGGTCATCGACCTCGCCAAGCGGTTCCACGTGGGCATCTACCCCGAGACCAAGCACCCCACCTACTTCCGGGGCATCGGGCTGCCGCTCGAGGAACCGCTGGTCGCCACCCTGCGCGCCAACGGCCTGGACCGGCCCGACGCCAAGGTGTTCATCCAGTCGTTCGAGGTTGGCAACCTGAAGCAACTGCACCGCATGACCAAGGTGCCGCTCATCCAGCTTCTCGACGAGCTCGGCAAGCCCTTCGACTTCGTCGTGTCCGGTGACCCGCGCACCTACAAGGACCTGGCGAAGCCCGCCGGCCTGGCAGAGATCGCCACCTACGCGCGCGGCATCGGGCCGAACAAGAACCTGATCGTGCCGCGTGACAGCTCGAACCATCTGGAGCAGCCGACCAGCCTGATCCGTGACGCCCACCATGCGGGCCTGCTGGTCCACCCGTTCACCTTCCGGAACGAGAACACCTTCCTGCCCGAGGAGTTCCGCCAGGGCAACCCCGCCAGCCCTGAGTTCCCGCGCGCCAGGGGCGACAGCCCGGCCGAGTTCCGCCTGTTCTTCGGCCTCGGGGTCGACGGCCTGTTCACCGACGACAGCGACACCGCGGTCGCTACCCGCACGGAGATGTTCGGGACACGCTGAGCGTCAGCAGCATTGGAGGAGCGAGCGCTACCCGCGGCCGCTGCGACGTCGTTGCGGCGGCCGCTCCTCCGCTTCCTCCTCCGCCTGCTTCGCTTCCCCCGCTTCCTCGCTCTCCTCGTCGACCTCGTCGACCTCGACGTCGTCGGCTTCGCCCTCGAAGTCGGCGGGAGTCTCCTCCTCGTCGATCAGCTCGCCGTCGTCCAGCGCCTCGACGTCGAGGTCCTCGCCTTCCTCGGGGCTCTCGACGTCCTCGGGGCCCTCGACGTCCTCGGGGCCCTCGGCCTCCTCGGTCCGGCGCGCCCCGCGCGTGCGGCGGGAGTCGTCGGCGTTCTCCTCCCGATCGGCGAGGGCGGCCAGCGTGCGGCGGGTCGAGGTGAGGCCGCTCACGGTCTCGGTGGAGCGCCTCGCCCTGAACGCCTCGACCGCCGCCTCCTCGACCAGCAGCTCCGCGAGGGGGTCGGCCTCCAAGCGCTCGTCGGGGATCGGCCTGCCGCTGGCGATCGAGCGGCCGTAGGTGCCGCGCTGGAGCCGCTCCTCGGCCCGCTCCAGGGCCGACCAGCGGTCGCGCAGCGAGCGGCTGACCGCCCGTCCGGTCTCCTCGGCGATGCGCCAATTGGCGTCGTCGACGTCATCGCCCGTATCCGGGGCTGTCGCCGCGATCTCGGCTCTGAGCAGCCGCTCCAGCCGGGCGCGTTCGTTGGCGAGCAGCTCTTGCGCTCGTGCCTTGTCCATCGGCGTTCCTCGTCGGAGTTGGGATGCAAGCTATGCCACACGGAACACAGGAAAAGATCCCACGGATGGTGCCAGGTACGCAGGCCGGACGCCATGGGGCAGATGGCAGATCGACCGGTAGCCTAGGGGTGGCACCCGTGACCCGCGACAGGCCGATGACGTCCACGAGAGGACCGACCGCGATGACGCCGCCGAGCAGCCCGACGGAAGGCTTCGCCGGTGCCATTTTCGACGTCGACGGCGTGCTGGTGGATTCGCCGCACGAGCGGGCGTGGCGCGAGTCGCTGCGCCGGCTCATGGAGGGCGACTGGCGAGCGCTGGCGCCACGGACGCGCTACACCCCCGAGGTGTTCACCCACGACTTCTACCAGGAGGTCATGGCCGGCAAGCCGCGCATGGCGGGCGCGAGGGCCGCGCTGGAGCGGCTTGGCGTGCCCCATCCCGGCCCTCGCACGCGGGAGTACGCGACCGAAAAGCAGCGGCGCGTGGTCGAGCTGATCTCCGCCGGCGAATTCCACGCCTTCCCCGACGCGCTCGCCTTCCTGCTGGCCACCAAGCACGCCGGGCTGCGGATCGCCTGCGCGTCGTCGTCGCGGAACACGCGCGCGATGCTTGAGCGCATCCGGCTGGACAAGTTCGCCGTCGAGCGTGGCCTGCGCCTTCCCGAGGTCCGCGAGGGCCTCACCCTGCTGGACGCCTTCGACGCCGACGTCACCGGTAGGGACTTCCCGCGCGGCAAGCCCGATCCGATGATCTTCCTTGCGGCCGCCGAGGACCTGCGCCTGCCGCCGGAGCGCTGCGTGGTGATCGAGGACGCCCTCTCCGGTGTGCAGGCGGCCAAGGCCGGCGGCATGGCGGCGATCGGCGTCGCCAGGCAGGGCGGAGCTGAGGTGCTGTGGGAGGCCGGCGCCGATCTGGTGGTCGGCGGCCTTGACGAGGTCGACGTCGACGCGTTGACCGAAGGGAGGCTCGGACGGCGGTGACCGCCTGGACGCTCGCCTACGAAGGGTTCGACCCGGATCATCAGGGCCTCCGCGAGGCCCTGTGCACGCTCGGCAACGGCTACTTCGCCACGCGCGGCGCGCTCCCGGAGTCCCGGGCGGACGGGGTCAATTACCCGGGGACCTACGTCGCCGGCCTCTACAACCGGCTGACCAGCTCGGTCGCCGGCCGCCAGGTCGACAACGAGGACCTGGTCAACGTGCCGAACTGGCTGCCGCTCGACTTCCGGGTGGAGGACGGCGGCTGGGTCGGCCTTGGCGACGTCGACCTGATCGAGCACCACCTGGACCTGGACCTCCGCGAGGGCGTGCTGCGCCGGCGGCTGCGCTGGCGCGACGCGGCCGGCCGGGTGACCCGGCTGGAGCAGCGCCGCTTCGTGCACATGGACAAGCCGCACCTGGCAGGGCTGGACAGCACCTTCGTCGCCGAGAACTGGTCGGGGACGCTGCGGGTCCGCTCCGGCCTGGACGGGGGCGTCAGCAACTCCGGCGTGCAGCGCTACCGAAGCCTCAACGGGCAGCACCTGGAGCCACTCGGCGCCGAGCCGAGCAGCGACGAGGTGGTCGAGCTCGAGGTGCAGACCAACCAGTCGCACGTGCGCGTTGCCGAGGCGGCGCGGACCCGGGTGGCCCGCGCCGGTGCGCCCGCGCCGATCCACCGCGGGGTCGTGCGGGAGGGCGGCTACATCGGCCACGAGCTCACCCTGGAGCTGGAGCAGGAGCAGCCGGTGACCGTCGAGAAGATCGTCGCCCTGTACACCTCGCGGGACCGTGCCATCTCCGAGTGCCGGCTGCAGGCCCGCACGGCGGTGCAGCGGGCCGGCGGCTTCGACGAGCTGCTGATCGGGCACACGCGCGCCTGGGGCAGGATCTGGAGCCGCTACCGGATCACCATCCAGGACAACGACCGCGCCCAGCTGGTGCTGCACCTGCACATCTTCCACCTGCTGCAGACGGTCTCCCCCAACACCATCGACCTGGACGTCGGCGTGCCCGCACGCGGTCTGCACGGCGAGGCCTATCGCGGGCACATCTTCTGGGACGAGCTGTTCATCTTCCCGTTCCTGAACTTCGAGAGCCCGACGCTGACCCGCAGCCTGCTCGCCTACCGCTACCGCCGTCTCGACGAGGCCAGGGAGCTGGCGCGCGAGGCCGGCGCCGAGGGTGCCTGCTACCCGTGGCAGAGCGGCTCCGACGGGCGCGAGGAGACCCAGCAGACCCACCTGAACCCTCGCTCGGGGCGCTGGCTGCCCGACAACTCCCACCTCCAGCGCCATGTGAACATCGCCATCGCCTTCAATGTCTGGCAGCACTACCAGGTCACCGGCTCGATCGAGTTCCTGCGCTTCCAGGGCGCGGAGATGCTCATCGAGATCGCCCGCTTCTTCTCGAGCCTGGCCTGCTTCAACCCGGCGCTGGACCGCTACGAGATCCGCGGGGTGATGGGCCCCGACGAGTACCACGACAGCTATCCGGGCACCGACCGGCCCGGCCTCGACAACAACGCCTACACCAACGTGATGACCGCCTGGCTGCTGCGGCGGGCGCTGGAGGCGCTGGAGCTGCTGCCGCCGCACTACCGCCAGGAGATCGTCGACGAGCTGGGCCTGGCCGAGTTCGAGCTGGAGCGCTGGCGGGACGTGAGCGCCAAGATGCGGGTGGTGTTCCACGCCGACGGGGTCATCAGCCAGTTCGAGGGCTACGAGCAGCTCCAAGAGCTGGACTGGGAGGACTACCACGTCAGGTACGGCAACATCCAGCGGCTCGACCGCATCCTGGAGGCCGAGGGCGACTCGACCAACCGCTACAAGGTCTCCAAGCAGGCCGACGTGCTGATGCTGCTGTACCTGCTGTCAGCGGACGAGCTGCGGGAGTTGCTCGACGGCCTCGGCTACGAGCTGGCGCCGGATGCCATACCCGCGACCATCGGCTACTACCTGGCGCGGACCTCCCACGGGTCGACGCTCAGCGGGGTGGTCGACGCCTGGGTGCTGGCCCGCTCCGACCGCGAGCGCGCCTGGGAGTTCCTCCTCCAGGCGCTGGAGAGCGACGTCTCCGACGTCCAGGGCGGGACCACCGCGGAAGGGGTGCACCTGGGCGCCATGGCCGGCACGGTCGACATCGTCCAGCGGTGCTTCACCGGCATGGAGGCCCGCGGCGACGTGCTCCGCTTCAACCCCACTCTGCCGACCGACCTGCCCGAGGTCCGCTTCAGCGTCCACTACCGCGGCCACCGGGCCGAAGTGACCATCACCCAGGAGCAGTTCCGCATCGCCACCCGGCCGGGGCCCGCCCGGCCGATCAAGCTCGGCCTGCGGGACAAGGTCGTCGACCTCGAGCCCGGCGGCACCGTGGAGATCGACCTGGAGCCGGTGCTGTGAGGCCCCCCGTCGCAACCCCGCTGGAGCGGATCGCGCTCTGCCTGGACTACGACGGGACCGTCTCGCCGATCGTGCCCGACCCGGAGAGGGCCGCGCCGCTGGAGGGCATGGTCGAGCTGCTCGGCAGGCTCGCGCGGCGCGCCGCCGCGGTGGCGCTGATCTCGGGCCGCCCGGCAGCGTTCCTGGCCGCCAACGCCAGCGCTCCCGGTCTGCGCTATTACGGCTTGTACGGGTTGGAGGAGATCCACGACGGCGAGCTGGTCGTGGACCCGGCGGTGCTGCAGGCACGGCCCGCGGTGCGGGCGGCGCTGGCGGACGTCGAGGCGGATCCGGCCGTGCGCGACTCCGGCGCCTACATCGAGGACAAGGGCAACGCGGTCGGGATCCACCTGCGCCGGGTGGCCGAGCCGGAGCGCTGGACGGACCAGGTCGCGGCCACGGCCAACCGCATCGCCCAGCGCCGCGGGCTGGACGTGCAGCCCGGGCGCCTGGTGTGGGAGCTGCGGCCGGCCGTGCACCGCGACAAGGGCGACGCGATCCGCAAGGTGCTCGCGGAGACGAGCCCGGCCGCCCTCCTGGTCGCCGGCGACGACCTCGGCGACCTGCCGGCCTTTGCCGCCGCCGCCTCCGCCGGAGCCGACGGCCTGGAGGTCCTGCGCGTCGCCGTCCGCTCGGCCGAGAGCCCACCCGACCTGCTCGCCCAGGCCGACCTTGCCGTCGACGGCCCCGAAGGCCTCCGCACGCTCCTGGAAGAGCTGGCGTAGACCCACAGTCCCTCAGCTCAGCGACTTGGCGTCGACCTTGTTGCTCACCGCGATCTGGGTGAGGGAGATGTACCGGATTGATCGCCTTGCCGGCCTCTTCTCTCGAGCGCCGGTCACCGGAGGGCAGGCGTTCGACGGCCCCCTCGAGCTGGCCGCCAGGCCTCCCCGATTTGTCGCGCACGCCCAAATACGCCCGATCGCGGGGGCAGGCGACGGTCCGGGGAGGGCTTCTCGCCGCCGCCGCGAGGGGCGAGGGCCTGCCGGTCCAGTCCCGGGTGCCTGAGCCGCGGGCTAGGAGGAGTGCTCGGCGGGGGTGGGGAGCAGGACGCGGTCGGGGCCGGTGTAGAGGTTGAAGCGGCGGCCGCGAAGGAAGCCCGCCAGGGTCATGCCGAAGCGCTCGGCCACGTCGACGGCCAGGCTCGACGGCGCGGAGACCGCGCACACCATGGGCACCCCGGCGGCCAGTGCCTTTTGCATGATCTCGAAGCTGGCGCGCCCGCTGACCAGCAGGATCCGATCGGCGAGCGGGAGCCGGCCCTCGAGCAGGGCCCAACCGACCAGCTTGTCGACGGCGTTGTGCCGCCCTACGTCCTCGCGCAGGCACTCCAGCTCGCCTTCGGGCGTGAACAGGCCGGCGGCGTGCAGGCCACCGGTGGACTCGAACAGCCCCTGCGCCTCCCGGAGCTTGTCGGGCAGGCCGTAGATGACCTCGGCGTCGACGCGCGGCCCGGGCGACGGCAGGGCGCAGCCGCGCAGCTCGATCGCGTCCAGGCTGGCCTTGCCGCAGACCCCGCAGGCGCTGGAGGTGTAGAAGTGCCGCTCCAGCCCGCGCAGGTCGGGCATTGCCGCGGCGTCCAGGCGCACGTTCACGACGTTGTACTGCTGGGCGGCGTCCAGCTCCGGGTCGGTGCAGTAGCTGATCCCGCGGAGCGGCTCGCGGTCGGTGAGGATGCCCTCGCCGTGGAGGAAGCCGGCGGCCAGCTCGAAGTCGTTGCCGGGGGTCCGCATGGTCACGGCCAGGCGCTCGGTGGCTCCGCCGGCGAGCAACCGGATCTCCAGCGGCTCCTCGGTCGCCAGGTAGTCGCCGCGGCGGCGCTCCTGCCCATCCGACACCACCCGCACACGGGCGCGGGTCTTGCTTCCCGGTCGCAGTGCCATGGCTCACTCCCGCTGGCTCGGCCGGCGCCGGCGCGCCCGCCTTGCAAGAGTAGCGGTGCCCGAAACCGGGGGCATCCACGTCTCCTGGAAGGCCGCGCCGGTAAACCCGGCTATCGAAGCGCGGTCTGGCCATCAAGGCGGCCCGCGCGAAAGCCGACAACCGTCTTGATGGAGCCACGCCTCGGGGGGTAGTCGCGCGCGATGTCGTCCACCGTCGCCCCAGAGGTCATGCTCGCCGGCCGGTACCGTCTGGTCCGGCGACTGGCAAGCGGCGGCATGGGCCAGGTCTGGCGGGCCAACGACGAGATCCTCGGCCGGCCCGTCGCGGTCAAGCTGCTGCGGAGCGAGTACGCCGAGGACCCCGAGTTCGTCGACCGCTTCCGCGCCGAGGCCCGCCGCACGGCGGCGCTGTCGCATCCCGGGATCGCCAGCGTCTTCGACTACGGCGAGACCGGCGACACCGACGCCGAGGGCACCACCGCCTATCTGGTCATGGAGCTGGTCGAGGGCGAGCCGCTGTCGGTGCTGCTGGCGCGGGAGGGCCGGCTCAGCGCCGCGCACACCCTCAACGTGCTGGCGCAGTCGGCGCTGGCGCTCGACTCCGCCCACCAGGCCGGCGTGGTCCACCGTGACGTGAAGCCGAGCAACCTGCTGCTGCGCAGGGACGGGGTCGTCAAGGTCACCGACTTCGGCATCGCGCACGCGGCCGACGAGGCGCCCCGGACCGAGGCGGGGATGGTGGTCGGCACCGCCGCCTACCTCTCGCCGGAGCAGGTCGCCTGCCGCCCGGCGACGCCGGCGAGCGACGTCTACGCCCTCGGCGTCGTGGCCTACGAGTGCCTGGCCGGGCGGCGCCCGTTCACCGGCGAGCACCCGATCGCGCTCGCGCTCGCCCACCGGCGCAGCGCCCCGCCGCCGTTGCCCGAGGACGTGCCCGACGCCGTGCAGGAGCTGGTGGCCTGGACGATGTCGAAGGTTCCCAGGGCCCGGCCGCCGAGCGCGGGCGCGCTCGGGCGCCAGGCGCTGGTGACCCGCGCGGGGCTTCCCGAGGGCTCCCGGCCCGATGACCCGGAGACGCCCACCGGCGGGTGGCTCCCGGTCATGAGCGGCTGGCACCCGGCCCTCGGCCGCGGCCGCGAGCCCGGCGACGACGGCCCGCCCCCGGTCGCCCCGAAGGCCCCCGCCAACGGCGACGCCAAGCCCAACGCGAACGGCAAGCCACCGGCGCCCGCCGACCAGGCGCCGAACGGCCAGGCGGCGGACGGCCAGCCATTGGAGGACCAAGCGGGTGGGCAGGCGACCGGCGAAGGTGGGCAGGCGACCGGCGAGTGGGCACCCGGGCCGCTCCTGGCCCGGCAGGCGGCTCGCGGGCCCGCGGGGGGGCCCGTTCGGGGGGCGGGTCGGTCTTGGCATCGGCGGAGGTTCGTGCTTGCGGTGGTGATGGCGCTGACGGTGCTGGTGGCGGGCGGGGTCACGGCGGCGACGAGGCAGCACGCGGTGGCGGTGGTGCCGTCGGTCGATGGCCAGCGGATCACCGCGGCGGGCCAGGCGCTGGCCCGCGCGGGCTTCGAGGTCCGGGAGCGCTCAGAACCCGATCGCAACGTGCGCGCCGGCCTGGTGGTCTCCCAGGAGCCCGCCGCCGGCACGCGGCTGGCCCGCGGGAAGCCGGTCACCATGGTGGTGTCCAGCGGCCCTCGCCTGGTGGTGCTCGATCCCTCGCGCTACCTCGGCAAGCCGCTCGACACCGTGCGCGCCGCCATGATCCGGCTCGGGCTGCGCGTCAGCGTGACCGGCCGAGCCTCGCCGACGGACGCGGGTATGGTCATCGCCATCAACCCGTCCGGCAGCCTGCATCAGGGCGACAGCGTGACGGTGACGGTCGCGACCAGCGCACGCCGACTCGAATCCTGAGCCGGCACTGGCAAAGGGAGCTGATGGCGGGGCGGCGGGCGAACGCTGGGGGGGAAAACGGCGACGATATCGGCGGCCGATCACCGTCGAAACCACCGCGGGGCGAAAGCATGGGAGTACTCGCCATGGCGGCGGGTTACGGTGTGGCGCGTTCAGCGCGTCGGTTTTCGCCAGCGACTGGGCGCGGTCACTCCGAGTCTTCTGAGGCGGCGTCCTGGGAGGGGGGCATCTGCAGCTCCCTGGCGAGCGCCTCGATCGCGTCGGCGGGGAAACGACGGTGGCCGCCGAGCGTCCGCATGTACGGCAGCTTCCCCTCTTTTGCCCAGCGGGACACGGTCTTGGGTGTGACGTGCAGGATTGCCGCCACCTCCGTGGCGGTCATGTATCCCGATCGGCTTGCTGGCCCCATGCGACTCCACCCCTTCTACATGCTGGCCGGTCACGCCGCCCCAAAGGGCGGCTTGCTGCGACGCCTTCGCGTCGTGCACGTTGCGTAGGCCGCCCTTCGTTGGACGTTGCGGGCCGAATTGACCGGCCAGAGATGACCGGCCGGATCTCGACCAAGGTCGAGGAGATGCTGGTCCTCGTCCCGGTCGAGCCTACGATACCTTCCGGCCGATGCACGACTCGGGCCTGGATCGTTGGTCGGCGCGTGCCCGTTACCGGAATTCTGCCTGCCGGACGGTCAATTCTCACCAATGACTCTAGGATTCGATCTCCACCTCCTCGCCGTCCTGCGCCCAGCGTGTATGGAAGGTACCGAATCGGTCCGTCCGGTGGTATGTGTGTGCCCCAAAGAAATCGCGCAGACCTTGTAACAGGTTGGCCGGACCCCGCTCGCGACGGATGCCGTCGTAGTAGGCGAGCGACGAGGCGAACGCCGGCGTGGGCACGCCCATCTCGACCGCGGTGGCGACCACCCTGCGCCAGGCCGGCTGCACGCCGGCGACGACGTCCCGGAAGTAATCGGCCAGCAGCAGGTTGCGGAGCCGCGGGTCCTGCTCGTAGGCGGCGCGGATGCGATCCAGGAAGCGCGCGCGGATGATGCAGCCGCCGCGCCAGATCGTGGCCATCGCGCCCAGGTCGACGTCCCAGCCGTACTGCTCGGAGGCGGTGGCGATCTGGTCGAATCCCTGCGCGTAGGCGATCACCTTGGAGGCGTAGAGCGCATCGCGGACGTCGTCGACGAACTGCTCGCCCGCGCGCCGCTCGGCACCCGGCCCCGGCAGGACCTTGGCGGCGGCGACCCGCTCGTCCTTGCGGGACGACAGCATCCGCGCGAACACCGCCTCGGTGATCGCCGTGATGGGAACGCCCAGCTCGAGCGCGGACTGGGCGGTCCAGCGGCCGGTGCCCTTCTGCTCGGCCTCGTCCTCGATCACGTCGACCAGCGGCCTCCCCGTGGCCGCGTCGACGTGGCCGAGCACGCGCGCGGTGATCTCGATCAGGTAGGACTCGAGCTCGCCCTGGTTCCAGCGGCCGAAGATCTCGGCGAGCTCGGGGGCCTGGAGGCCGAGGGCGTTGCGCAGCAGGTCGTAGGCCTCCCCGATCAACTGCATGTCGGCGTACTCGATGCCGTTGTGGACCATCTTCAGGTAGTGGCCGGCGCCGTCGGGGCCGACGTAGGTGCAACAGGGCGTGCCGTCGACCTTGGCGGCGATCGCGGTGAGCAGGTGCTCGACGGTGGCGTAGGCCTCTCTGGAGCCGCCGGGCATGATGCTCGGGCCGTGCAGGGCACCCTCCTCGCCGCCGGAGATGCCGGTGCCGATGAACTCGAGGCCACGTTCGAGCAGGGTGCGCTCGCGGCGGCGGGTGTCCTCGAAGAACGAGTTGCCGCCGTCGATCAGCACGTCGCCCGCGTCCAGGTGGGGGGCGATCTCGTCGATCACGGCGTCCACCGGGGGGCCGGCCTTGACCATGATCAGGATGCGCCTGGGGCGCTCGAGCGACCCGACCAGGTCCTCGATCGAGTAGGTCGGGGTGAAGGGCCCCTCGTCGCCGAAGCCGTCGATCAGCTCCCGCGTTCGGGCCGCGGTGCGGTTGTGCACCGCGACGGGGATGCCGTGCCGGGCCAGGTTGCGGGCCAGGTTCTGGCCCATCACAGCCAGGCCGGTGATGCCGAACTCGCTGCCGTTTCCCATGCTGGCTCCCTCCCGCTACTGGCTGGTCAGACCGCAGAGGATGGCACAGGTCGACCTCTGGCGGGCATGCTGGCCAGAATCTGTGGACAACCGCGACCGAGGAGGAGCCCGTGCCCAGCAGCCTCCACCCAGCCGGGGACCTGCCGCCGGCCGAGCCGGTCCGGCCCGGTCTGTGGAGCCTGCCGGTGCCGATCCCGAGAAGCCCCCTGCGCTACGTGCTCACCTACGCGTTCGAGGTGCCCGGCGGGGTGGTCGTGGTCGATCCCGGCTGGAACGCGCCCGAGTCGTTTGCGGCCCTGGAGGCCGGCCTGGCGACCATGGGCGCCGCGCTGACCGACGTGCGCGGCGTGCTGGTCACCCACCTGCACCCCGACCACTACGGACTGGCCGGGCGGGTGAGAGAGGTCTCCGGCGCGTGGGTGGCGCTGCACCCGGCCGACGCCGCCCTGGTCAACGATCGCTACGACCAGGTCGACGACCTGCTGGATCGGATCGCCGCCTGGCTGCGTGACGCGGGGGCGCCGGATTCTGAGCTGGTCGCCATGCGCGACGCGAGCATGGCGGTGCGCAGCGTGGTGGTGGTCACCCCGCCCGACGTCCTCCTGTCCGACGGCGACCGCCCCGACGTGCCGGGCTGGCAGCTCCTGGCGGTCCACACTCCCGGCCACACGCCTGGCCACCTCTGCTTCTACGAGGAGCGGACGGGGCTGCTGCTCAGCGGCGACCACGTGCTCCCGCGGATCACCGCCAACGTGTCGCTCCATCCGCAGTCGGGCAGCGACCCGCTCGGCGACTACCTCGCCTCGCTGGAGCGCCTGCGGAAATACGCCGACAGCCTGGTCCTGCCGGCGCACGAATGGCGCTTCGAGGGGCTCGGCGAGCGTATCGACACCATCATCGCCCACCACGAGGAGCGCCTGGAGGCCACCGCCGCGCTGGTCGCCGACGGCGCGGAGACGGTCTGGGAGGTGGCCACGCGGCTGCCGTGGTCGCGGCCGTGGGAGGAGATCCACGGCTTCATGCGCCGCGCCGCGGTCGGCGAGACCCAGGCCCACCTGGTGCTCCTGGAGCGCCGCGGCCAGCTCGACCGGACCGGCGAGCACCCGCTGCGCTGGCGCCGGGCTCCTCGGTGACCGCGGCGACGCGGCGGTCGGGGAGGCGCCGCGTCAGCACCACCCCGACCAGCGCGACCGCGCCGGTCAGGCCGAAGACCCCCGCCAGCGCGCTCGACTGCTCCCAGCCGGCCGCGGCGCCGGCGGCGACCAGCACGCCGCCAAGCCCGGCGCCGAGCGCGGTGCCGAGGGTGTCGGAGAGCTGGAGCTGCGCGCTGGCCGTGCCCTGCTCGGCGGCCGGCGCCAGCCCGAGCACGGTGACGGTGATCGGCGCGTAGGCGAGGCCGATCCCCAGCCCGCCGATGGCCCAGGCGACCACGCTGATCGCCACCGGGACGGCGTGCAGCAGCGACACCGCCATCACGGCGATGCCCACCACCACGACCAGCAGGCCGGTACGCACCAGGAAGCGGCTGCTCAACGACCGTGCTCCTCGCTCCTGGAGCCAGGCGCCGAGCGTCCACGAGAGCGTGGCGGCGGTCACCGCCAGACTCGCCATCGCCGGGGTTCGGCCGCGCACCGCGGTGATCGCCAGCGGCACGTAGGTGTCGGTGCCGAAGAACGCGAAGGTCAGCATCCCTCTGGAGAGCACGGCCGTGGGCAGGCCCTGGCGGGCGCGCAGCGTGCCGGCCGGGAGCAGGCGCAGCAGCGGCCGCACCCCGACCAGCAGCCCGGCGGCGGCCAGCACCACCGCCAGCGGGATGGAGCGGCCGGTCAGCCCGGCCAGCAGCAGCCCGGCGCCCCCCGCGACCCGCACCGCCTCCAGCAGCCGCGACCGGTGCGCGGCCGGAGGGGCCCCAGGGGAGCTCCCCGGGTGATCGGGTTGCTGCGGCGGCCCGATCCGCCGCACAGCAGGCAGTGCGAGACCGGCGGCGACCAGCACCAGCGGCAGCAGGCCGAGGAACACGTAGCGCCAGCTCAGGTGCGTCGCCACCAGCGCGCTCAGGGCCGGCCCGATCAGCCCCGGGACGACCCAGGCGGTCGACAGCACCGCGAACACGCGTGGGCGGAGCGCCTCGGGGTAGCTGCGGCCGATGGCCGCATAGGCGGTGGCGGGGATCGCGCCGGCGCCGATGCCCTGGAGCGCCCGCGCGAGCACCAGGATCAGCATGCTGGGCGCCAGCCCGCCGATGACCAGCCCGGCGGCGAACAGCAGGATGCCGAGCACGTAGGGCGGCCCGGGCCCGCGGCGGTCCGACTCGGAGCCCGCGACCACGATCCCGACCAGCGTGCCCAGGAAGAACGCGCTGGTGACCCAGCCGTACAGGCGCAGGCCGCCGAGGTCGTCCTTGATCACCGGCAGGATCGTCACGACGGCCAGGGCCTCGAAGGCGACCAGGGTCACGGTGAGGACCAGGCCGATCGTCAGAGCTCGCCGCGCCGGCGCGAAGAGCCCTTCCCGCTGGGCCTGCTGCATTTGCTCAACTGTAGCGGGTCCGCCTCACGGCGCCGCGGCGATCTCCCAGACGCTGGAGAAGCACTCGCCGGGCGCGAGCACGTGCAGGCCGAGGCCGTTGTTGAAGGCGTTGGCCGCGCAGGTGTACGGCTCGATGGCGATCGCGCGCCGCCGCACCTCGTCGGGCAGGCCGTCGCCGGTGAACACCTGGAGGAACGGGTAGCCGCGGTCGAGCAGCACGCTGAGGCGCGGCCGGCCGGAGGGCGCGGCCAGCTCGACCCTGGCCAGGCCGTCGGCGTCGCGCTCCAGGTCGGTGAAACCGGTGTCCATGACGCTGTCGCCGATCGCCCTCGGCTCGCGGAAGTCGAGCGGCGTGCCCGCCACACCCGCCCTGCCGGTCGGGATCATGCGCGCGTTCACCAGGAAGGAGGTGCGCGCGGGCAGCCTGAGGATGCATTCGTCGATCCTGGGCGTGCCGACGGTCAGGTAGGGGTGGAAGCCGGCGCCGTAGGGGGCCGGCACGGCGCCGAGGTTGCGGGCGCTCTGCCGCACGCGGAGCCCCGACGGGGTCAGCGTGTAGGCGACCCGCAGCGACAGCACGAACGGGTACCCGTCCCTGGCGTGCAGGACCAGGCCCATGACCAGGCGGCTCGGCGTGCTGCTGAGCGGCGCCCAGTTGAGCCAGCGGACCAGGCCGTGCATGGCGTTGGTCCGGTCCGGCTCGTCCAGCGGCAGCTCCAGGCTGCGGCCGTGGAAGGCGTAGCGCCCGCGGTCCACCCGGTTGGGGAAGGGGATCAGCACCTGCCCGCGGGAGGCCTCGGGCATGCCGTCGGCGGGAAAGCCCTGCAGGATGCTGAGCCCGCCCACCTCGAGCGCGCGCAGGGTCGCGCCGACCTCGGTGACCACCGCGCTGACGCCGCCACGGCGCAGCTCGAGCTGGCGTCCGGTCGGAAGGGCCCCGTCCTCGTCCGCGGTCCCCGGCTCGCCCTCGATCCTCGCCTGGTCCACCACCCCCCTGCCTCCCAGCCCGGCGGCTGTCACCTTGCCGCGCGAGTGGTCCTCCATGCAGGCACCTCCCTGAGTCACGTTCAGAAATGCACTTCGGGGATTTCGCCTAGATTGGGTGATCGTAACGCGTCATGCGGTCGCCCGCCTTCCGGACCCTGCCGGTTCTCCAGATTCCGCCCCATTCCGCTGGTACGATCGCCACTGCGACCGGGCGACCCCGTGCCCCGCTCCGAGCTGGGAACCCGCCGCCGCGAGGCTCCGGTGGGGGGGCTGCCACTGGCGAGAACGGGGGGCGTGTGGGGAGCCAGATCGAGCATACGGGGCTGAGCGGCGCCGAGGTCGCCGATCGCGTCGCGCGGGGGCTCGTCAACGACGTCCCCGAGGCACCCACCCGGACCTACGGCCAGATCGTCCGCGCCAACGTGGTCACCCGCTTCAACCTGCTGCTCGGGTCGCTGCTGGCGGTGATCCTGGTGGTCGGGCCGATCCAGGACGCGCTGTTCGGGATCGTGCTGGTGGCCAACACCCTGCTCGGCATCGTCCAGGAGGTCCGCGCCAAGTGGACGCTGGAGCGGCTGGAGCTGGTCAACGCGCCGCGCGCGACCGTGCTCCGCGACCGCGAGCAGCGCCAGATCCAGGTCGGCGAGGTCGTGCTCGACGACCTGCTGGAGGTCGGGCCTGGCGACCAGGTGGTGGTCGACGGCAAGGTGCTGGACTCGACCGGGCTCGAGGTCGACGAGTCGATGCTGACCGGCGAGTCCGAGCCGGTCGGCAAGAGCCCGGGCGAGGAGATCCTCTCCGGCAGCTTCGTGGTCGCCGGCGGCGGCAGCTACCGCGCCACCAGGGTCGGCGGCGACGCGCAGGCCGCGCGGCTGGCCGAGCGTGCGCGGCGCTTCACGCTGGCTCGCTCGGAGCTGCGCGCCGGCATCGACCGGATCATCACCATGGTGACCTGGGTGCTGATCCCCACGGCGGCGCTGCTGTTCGCCAGCCAGCTCATCACCCAGCACCAGGACCTCCGCAGCGGGCTCCGCGGCGCGGTGGCCGGCTCGGTGGCGATGGTCCCCGAGGGGCTGGTGCTGCTGACCAGCGTGACCTTCGCCGTCAGCGTGGTGCGGCTGGGCCGCAGGCAGGTGCTGGTGCAGGAGCTGCCCGCCGTCGAGACCCTGGCACGGGTGGACGTCCTCTGCTTCGACAAGACCGGCACGATCACCGCGGGGGACCTGGCCGTCCAGGACGTCGTCCCGCTCGGCGACCGCCCCGCCGGCGCGGGCGCGGTTGCGCTCGGCGCCATCGCGGCGGCCGACCCGAACCCCAACGCGACCCTGCGCGCGATCGCCGCCGCCTACCCGGCGCCGGACGGCTGGGAGGCCACCAAGGTGGTGCCCTTCAGCTCGGCGAGGAAATGGAGCGCGGCCAGCTTCGAAGGGCACGGCGACTTCGTGCTCGGCGCCCCGGAGGTGCTGCTGGCCGCCGGCGGCGGGACCGACCGGGAGCTGCTGCGCCGCACCGAGGCGATCGCGGTCGAGGGCCGCAGGGTGGTCCTGCTGGCCGCCGCGCCCGAGCCGGTGGCCAACGGCGAGCTTCCCGGCGGCCTGGAGCCGGCGGCGTTCGTGGTGCTCGGCGACCGCGTCCGCGCGGACGCGGCCCCGACCATCGCCTACTTCCGCGACCAGGGCGTCCGCACCAAGGTGCTCTCCGGGGACCACCCGCGGACGGTGGCGACGGTCGCGCGCCAGGTCGGCATCCCCGGCGCCGACGAGCCGGTCGACGCCCGCTCGCTGCCCACCGACCCGGCCGCGCTCGCGGGCCTGCTGGAGCGCCGCTCGGTGTTCGGCCGGGTGGTGCCCGACCAGAAGCAGGCCATGGTCGCCGCCCTGCACACCCGCGACCACGTGGTGGCGATGACCGGCGACGGGGTCAACGACGTGCTGGCGCTCAAGGACGCCGACCTCGGCATCGCGATGGGCAACGGCAGCCCCGCCTCGCGCGCGGTCGCGCAACTGGTGCTGCTGTCGAGCCGCTTCGCCACCCTGCCCGACGTGGTCGCCGAGGGCAGGCGGGTGATCGCCAACATCGAGCGGGTCGCCAAGCTGTTCGTGACCAAGACCGTCTACGCCACGGCGCTGGCGGTCGCGGTCGGCATCGCCCGGCTGCCCTTCCCGTTCCTCCCCCGCCAGCTCACCCTGGTCGGCAGCCTCACCATCGGCATCCCGGGGTTCTTCCTGGCACTGGAGCCCAACCTCCGCCGCGCGCGGCCCGACCTGGTCCGCCGGGTGCTGGCGTTCGCGGCGCCGGCGGGCCTGGTGGCGGCCGGCGCCACCCTGATCGCCTACTGGCTCGCGCACCGCAGCCCGAGCGTGCCGCTGGACCAGGCGCGGACCACCGCGACCATCACCCTCACCGGCGCCGGCCTGGAGGTGCTCTGGTCGCTGTCACGGCCGCTCAACGCGCTCCGCGTCACCATCCTGGCCTCCATGGTCGGCGCCCTGGTGGGCGTGCTGGCCATCCCCTGGCTGCGCGATCAGTTCGCGCTGGCGCTGCCCCCCGCCTCCGTCCTGATCGGCGTCGCCATCCTGCTCGCGGTCGTCGGCGCGGCCATCGAGATCGTCCACCGCAAGATCGGCTAGTGTCCCGAGTTAGAGATCAGCTGTGGAAGTGGTAGGGTCGAGCCATGAACATAGACACGGACACACAGATCATCCAGCCGGAGCGCCGCCGCCTGGGCCGGCCGACCGTGCAGATCGTGCTGTCGGACGACGAGCGCCAGACCCTGGAGCGCTGGGCGCAGCGCCGCAGCAGCAGCCAGGCACTGGCGTTGCGCTGCCGGATCGTGCTGGCCTGCGCCCAGGGGCTGTCCAACGTCGAGACCGGTGCCCAGCTGGGCGTGCATCCGGTCACGGTCGCCAAGTGGCGGGGCCGGTTTGCCGCCCGCCGCCTGGAGGGACTGGCGGACGAGCCGCGGCCGGGCGTGCCCAGAACGATCACCGACGAGCAGGTCGAGGAGGTGATCGTGAAGACCTTGGAGGAGACCCCCACCGATGCCACCCACTGGTCGACCCGACAGATGGCGCGGGCGACCGGGATGTCGCAGACGGCGGTGAGCCGCATCTGGCGGGCGTTCGGGCTCAAGCCGCACCTGGTCCAGACCTGGAAGCTGTCCACTGACCCGCAGTTCATCGACAAGGTCCGCGACATCTGTGGGTTGTACCTGAACCCGCCCGAGGCCGCGGTGGTGCTGTGCGTGGACGAGAAGTCCCAGATCCAGGCGCTGGACCGCACCGCCCCGGTGTTGCCGCTGATGCCTGCCACGCCGCAGCGACGTACTCACGACTACACCCGCCATGGCACCACCAACCTGTATGCGGCGCTGAACCTGGCCTCGGGCCTGGTGATCTCCCAGATGACCCCGCGCCATCGCGCTGCGGAGTTTCGGCGGTTCCTGGACCGCGTCGACCAGGCCGTGCCGGCCGCATTGGACGTGCACGTGATCTGCGACAACTCCTCGACCCACAAGACCCCGGCGATCCGGCGCTGGCTGGTGGCGCATCCCCGCTTCCATGTGCACTTCACGCCGACCTACAGCTCCTGGCTGAACCTGGTGGAGCGCTGGTTTTCGGAGCTGACGACCAAGTGGCTGCGGCGCGGCACACACCGGTCGGTCCCCGAGTTGACCCGCTCGATCCAGTCCTGGATCGACACGTGGAACGAGGATCCTCGGCCGTTTGTGTGGACCAAGACCGCCGACCAGATCCTCGACAAGATCACTCGATATCTACAGCCAATCTCTAACTCGGGACACTAGCCGGCGAGCCGCCCCCGCGACCACTGCGTTTGACATTGGTCGGGTTGATTTGGCAGGGTTACGCCGCTGTTGCTGCCCATCCCCCAGAGTCCCCCAACTCGGGTCAGCAGCGAGCCATGGGTCGCGCGCCGCCATCGAGCGTCCGCACCCCGCTGCCGTCGACCGACCGGTTCGAGCGAGAGGCTGGCACGGTGCGAGACGAGCGAACCTCCGGCCGCAGGGCCACCCCGCAGCACGCCAAGCGCGTGCAGCCCTGGTTCGCCAATCTGCGCATGGCCGTCATGATCGTGCTGCCACTGGTGCTCGCGTGGTTCCTGATGCCGGCCGACGCCCGCCCCCTCGGCTCGACCGCCGACCACGCCAAGACGAGCGGCAACGCCACCCAGACCAACGCCAGGGTCGGACGGACCATCCCCGGGGGCAGTGCCGGCGCCGCGCAGCCGGCGACCACCGGAGCCAAGCGGAAGCCGGCCGCGACCACCACGACCAGAGCGCCGGCGACCACCAAGGCGCCCACGACCACCAGCCGGCCGAGCACCACCGCCGCGGCGCCGTCCTCGACCGGAGCGCCGGCGACCAGCCGGGCCAATACCGTCGCGGAGAAGATCACCCAGCAGCTGTTCGCCCGCCTCAACGCCGAGCGGCAGGCCAGGGGCCTGGACACCCTCACGTGGGACGCCGACCTGGCCAACATGGCGGCCGACTGGTCCCAGCACATGGCCAGCACCGGGGACTTCGAGCACCGCGACCTGGGCGCCGCGTCCAGCCTGCCCGGCATCGACAAGTTCTCCGCGCTCGGCGAGAACATCGCCTGGGTCGAGGGCTACCCGAACGAGGCGCTCCAGCTCCACACCGGCTGGATGCACTCGGACGGCCACCGCAGCAACATGCTCCAGCCGGGCTTCGACTCGGTGGGGATCGCGGTCGTCTGCTCCGGTGGGCGCGCCTGGGCAACCCAGAACTTCGGCCGGCTCGACGACTCCAAGGCTCCGGACATGACCTCCGGCACGCCTCCGGAGAACCCCATCGTCGCGACCGCGGCAGACGGCCTCAGCTGCTGAATCACGGCCGGCGGCTGGAGGCGCTCAGCCCGCCGACGCCGGAGTCACCGTGACCGCGACCCGGTGCACGTCGTTGTCGGCGTAGCCGCCGAGGTTCCACTGCGGGCTGGTCGGCCACCCGCGCGCCCATCATTTCACTGCGGTATGTTCGCGGCAGCGGAATGCGGAGGTGGGCAGATGGGCCGACGCGAGGACGGCTGGACGGTCGAGGAGGCCAACGCGGCGCTGGAGCGCGTGCGGGCGACCGTGCGCCGGATCCAGGCGCTCACCGGGACCCGCAGGGAGCAGCCCAGCAAGGAGATGGCCGCGCGGATCCACGGCAACGGGCAGCGCAACGGCCAGCGCCACGGGACCGGCGGCCAGCAGGCGGCGGAGCTGCGGGCGGCCCTGGACGAGCTGTCCGCCGAGGGGATCCTGCTGCGCGACGTCGACAACGGCCTGGTCGACTTCCCGGCGCGCTCGGCCAGTGGGCGGCCCTACTGGCTCTGCTGGCTGGTGGACGAGCCGGAGGTCGCCTGGTGGCACTGGCCGGAGACGGGCTTCGCCGGCCGCAGGCCCCTCTCCGACCCGCCCGACTGAGCGGGCCACGATCGGCGGTAGCCGGACCGCTCAGGTGCCCGCCCGCCAGCCGGACAGGTACTCGAGCTGGCGGTCGGTCAGCTCCTCGAAGCGCACCCCCAGGGCGCGCAGCTTGTGGCGGGCGACGCGGTCGCTGATCGAGGGCGGCACCGCGTGCACGCCGGGTGCCAGCGTCCCGCCGGCGGTGGCGAGGTGCTCGACCGCCAGCGCCTGGGTGGAGAAGGTCAGGTCCATCACCTCGGCGGGGTGCGCCTCCGCGCACGCCTGCCCGACCAGGCGGCCCTCTGCCAGCAGCATGATCGAGCCGCGCCTGGCAGCACGTACTCGACCACGTTGGGGCGGGCCTGCCTGGCCTCGACCGCGCGGGCGCGGAGCCCGGCGACGTCGATCTCCACGTCGAAGTGGCCGGAGTTGCAGACGATCGCGCCGGGCTTCATGGCCTCCATGTGCGCCAGGGTGATCGCGTCGCGGTTGCCGGTGACGGTCACGAACACGTCGCCGACCGCCGCCGCCTCGGCCATCGGCAGCACCTGGTAGCCGTCCATCACGGCCTCCAGCGCCTTGATCGGCTCGACCTCGACGACCACCACTCGCGCGCCCATGCCGCGCGCCCGCTGCGCCACCCCGCGGCCGCACCAGCCGTAGCCGGCCACCACCAGGACGGAGCCCGCCAGCAGCACGTTGGTGGCGCGCAGGATCCCGTCGACGGTGTTCTGGCCGGTCCCGTAGCGGTTGTCGAACAGGTGCTTGGTGTCGGCGTCGTTGAGCGCGAGCATCGGGTAGCGCAGCGCGCCGGCGGGTTGGACGCGCACAGCGACAGCTCGGCGCCGCCGGCCACCAGGGCGCGGCAGAGGTTGGCCGTCTCGGTGGTGACGTGCAGGCAGGCGCCGATCCGGACCCCCTCCAGCGGCCGGGCGAGCTGGAACTCGTCCCGGATCGCGGCCAGCACCGGCATTCGCCTGGCGGCGAAGTCGATCTTGCGGCGGCCCGCGGCTGCCAGGGCCGGGTCCTTCAGCATGCGGTCGATCGTCCTCACGGTTCCTCCATCAGCTCGCCAGTCGCAGCAGGGCCCGCGCCTTCCGGGTCTCGAAGTCCAGCGCCGCCGCGTGCCCGGGCTCGCGGGCGGCGCCCTGGACCGCGCCCTCGCGGCCCACGGCCGCCCGCCCCGCCCCCGCCGGCTGGCGGCGGGTCAGGCGGCCGAGGGTGGCGATCTCGCCGCGCAGCGCGGGCTCGTGGACGGCACGCAGGGCGAAGGCGACGGCGGCGGGCGGCACGCCGTAGCGCTCCTCCAGGTCGGCGGCGTAGGCGGCGGCCAGCAGGTCGTGCTCGCCGTAGGTCCGGTACCCGCCGGCGGTGCGCGCCGGGGCCAGCAGGCCCAGGGACTCGCGGTAGCGCAGCATGCGGGCGGTGGTGCCGAGCCGCGCGGCGGCCGCGCCCACCACCTCGGCCAGGCCGGGCCGGATGCCGTGGCGCAGCGCGAGCCGTTCCAGGTCGGTTGCCATGGGCCGGAGGCTAGCAACCTTGACAATTTAGTGTCAAGGTTGCCGCCGGCAGTGGCGGTGGAGCCCTGGAACGGCATCGTTCAGCGCGTCGCCGTCACCATCCCGCTCGCGGCGATGGCCGCCTTCGCCACCGAGCTGCTGGCCACGAACCCCGGCCGGGACCCGCGGCCTAGGCGGTCGCCTCCGCCAGGACCTTCTCGGCGTGGCCATCGGCCTTGACGTTGTACCAGGCGCGCTGGACCGCGCCCTGATGATCGAGGTCCGACAGCAGCGGGAAGCGCAGCCCGTACTTCTCGCGGAAGGCGCGGTGGCTGGCGGCGTCGTCCGCGGAGATGCCGACCACCGGCACGCCGGCCCGCTGGAACCCGTGCAGGTTGTCGTTGAACTTCCACCGGGCCGCCCTGACCTGCGCCGATGCGGGGACAGCCCGGCTGACCAGGCAGAACACGGGTTACCAGGGGTCAACGCGGAGTGTTGGAGAGCGGTGGCATGTGCGCCAGATGTGCGCCGAGCTACCCGCCCTCGCGCTTGCGGCGCAGCCAGGCCAGCAGCTCACTGCGCCGGTACAGCGCCCGCCTGCCGGCATACCCGGCCACCGGCGGCCCGGTGCCAGCCTGGCGCCAGCGGCGCAGCGTCCGCGGGGACACGCGGATGATCTCCGCGGACTCCTGCTCGGTGAGAAACGGCTCATCGTTGCTGCTGGTCATCGGCCAATTCTGGCCAGAGCGGGTTGCCCTGTCACCGACGCGGGACGGGTCTGGCCAGTGCTGACCCTATTGACCGTGATTGGCCGCTCGGCGCAGAATCCTCGCCTGACGTACAAGCGGGGCCGACCCGATTGCACCGGGCCGACCCCTAGCCCACAGGAGGCGCACCTCCCATGAGCACTACGGACTCTACCGCCAGCAGCGACCCGTATGAGCGGGGCAAGCTGGCAGGCCGGCGGCTTGGCGGTTACGCCGCCTTGGCGACCGCCCGCCGCGCGCTGCGCGAGGCCGGCCCCATCGTCCTCGCGCGCATCTTGAACCAGCTCGCCAGCGTCGAAGACCTCGCCGAGGCGCTGCGTCAACTCGAGGACGCCGCCGACCGGGCAGGTGAGCACTCATGACCATCGTGACGGTGTACGCGCCCCTGCGGGACGAGGTCACGGTCATGCGGGTCCTGGACGGCGAACGGCGTCGGCTGGCCATCCTCTGCCGGTTCGGCCAGTCACTCGCCGAGGTGTACGCCGCCGTCGCCGACCAGCTCACCGACGACGAGCAGGTCGAGGTGGCGGCGGCGTTCGGCCTGGACCAGCCAGGAGGCGCCGCATGAGCCGCAAACCGCCCCCGGACCCGGATCGGCTGTGGGCCCTCTACCACGCGAGCCTGCTGGATCGGGGCTGCCGGCCCGCCACGATCGGTGGCTACCAGCGGGTCCTGTCGATGTGGTTCCGCCATCTTGCCCGCCAGCGGCCCCCGGTCCCATGGGCGCAGGCGACCACCGACCACTTCCGCGCATGGTTGGACGCCAAACCGGACGCCTGGTCGGCCAAGCGCCGCCGCGGCCCGCAGCTGTCGGACGGGTCGCGGTGGCACTACACCAAGACGGTCAAGCAGCTGTACGCGTGGGCGTTCGACGAGGACATCATCCCGGCCGACCCGCTCCGGCGGCTGGCCAGGCCACGCCGGCCGGACCCGCTCCCCCGCGCGCTCGACCTCGATGACGTCGCGCGGCTGCTCGACCATGTCGAGCTGGGCGACGAGCGGGTGAAGATCGCGGCATGGTTGGCCTATGGATGCGGCTTGAGGGTCGGGGAGATCGCGGCGCTGCGGGTGGAGGACGTCCGGCTGCGGGGGCAGCGGCCAAGCCTGCTGGCGCACGGCAAGGGCGGCAAGGATCGGGTGGTGCCACTCGCCCAGCCGGTCCGGGAGGTCCTGGCCGGGTGGCTGGCGGGACCGCCGCGGCGGACCAGCGGACCCCTGCTGCCCAGCAGCAAGCGGGCAGAAGGGCTCCAGGCGCAGACGATCACCAGCATGCTGGCCAACGCGATGAAGGCCGCGGCGGTCCCCGAGAGCGGTCACGGCCTGCGGCACACCTACGCGACCCGGCTCTTGGAAGCGGGCAAGGGCACGAACCTGCGGGCGGTCTCAAGGCTGCTCGGGCACTCGAGCACGGTGACGACCGAACGGGTCTACACCAGCTCTTTCGATCTCGACGCCTACGAGACGGCGGCGCTACTCCCCGACCCGAGGACGAAGTGTCCAACGCCAGCGGATACTTCCGGTCCTGGTTCCGTGCCGCAGGCCCTCGGCACGGAAGACCCGGAGGTGGCCGCCTGGACGGCCCAGCTCGAGCGGGCCGACCCTGGCCTGCTCGACCAGATCGCCGCGTGCGCCGCCGAACTCGAGGCCCATGCCGACGCGGTCGCCAAGGCCATGGCCGCGGCTGGCGTGCTGACCACGCGGTTCTGCTCGAGCTTCGCCAAGGTCCACCCGGACCCGATGAGCATGCGGGTCGACCAGGATCGGGAGCAGGTCGAGGACGCCATCGGGGTGATGTCGATGTGGGCCGCGTGCGACCGGATCGCCCGGGCCCACCCGGACAGCTGAGGACGGCCCGGCCGGGCCCCAAACGGATCTAGTCGGGGATCGCCGGCCAGGGGTCCGGCTCGTCGTCGTCCAGCTCGAACCCGGCGTCGGCCAGCTCCCGCGACCGCCGGTCCAGCAGCTCGTTCACGTCGACCAGCAGCCAGCCGTCACCGGGCATGGACGCACCGCCCACCAGCCTGGCAGGACCAGCACACCCCACACCCCTGCGCCTGAAGCCTGACCATCGCCTCGGCCATCCCATAGCTGTGGGCGTTGTCCCGATCCCGTTTGGCAGCAGCCGCTGCCCGCTCAGGGTCGGCCGCCACCTCACGGGCGGCTTTGCGCTGCGCGACCCCCATCGTCATCTCGTACGCGGCCTCCACACCGATCACCCCCACGAGATGCGGCGAGGGGAAGCCAGCAGCCTCGACCACCTTCGCCATCCTGGCCAGCCGCTCCCGGTCCGGGTCGCGGCGGGCGGCGCCCTCAGCGATCTCCTGGGCGACCGTGACGACCTGGGCCAGGGTGCCGCTCTTGCTCTCGGTGATGAACGCCAACCCATTCGCCGGCTTCGGGGTCACCGCGCCGCCGAACACGGCGACCTCGGTCAGGGTCCGGCCACCCTGCCCGTCGGGGTGATACCGCACGGTCGCGTAGTCGATCGACAGGCCGAGCTTGGCGCCACCCCGGGCCATCTGCCGGAGCGCCTGGCCGGCCGGCGTGTCCATCCACCGCCCCGCGACCCGCAGGCCGGTCGAGTCCACGTGCGCGTCGAGGATCTCGGCGACCACGTCGGAGGCTTTCTCCGAGTGCGCGTCGGTCAGGAACCATTGGCGGCCACCGGCCTTGAAGTGCGCGACGGTGGCGTCCAGCGCGCCGGGGGCGATCGTGTCGCCCTGGTCGTCACGGTTGCCGACCACCGCCAGATAGCCGGAGAACGTCCCCGTGTCCACCGCGGTCACGCTCTTGTGCTCAACCTCCAGCACCTTGCTCGCCAGACCCACCATCCGCTCCAGCAGCTGGGAATCGGTGAGCGCGTCGAGCTCCCCGCTTTCCAGGATGGCGACCACCTCGGCCCGCTCCTGCTTGCTCATGCCCTTCAGGCAGCGAGCGACCATCTCCTCATCCCGCCGTGACTCCTGCGCCCAGTACAGCATCGACGCGACTGTCCGCTCCGCCTGCGAGTTGGTCATCGGCCCCGACCTCCGGGCTTGGGCGGGATGCTGCCACGGCCTCGGCTGCCACCCTGCCCGCCGCCACGATCACCACCAGGCGGCGCACTGCCAGCCGGACGCTTCGGCGGCTTGGGTACGGGTCGCGGGTTCCCCGTCGCCGGGATGTTCGCCATGCTCGTGCTCCTGTCGGCCGGCTTCCACTGGCGCGGGCCGCCCGACCGAGGGAAGCCGGAACCGCCAGCCGGGCGACCTCACCGCTCCATGGATTGTCCCACGGTTTGCCGACACAATGTCGGTATGCGACGGGTACGCTACGGCGCCGAGCGGATCGTCCAGGATGCCTGGCCGGACCGCTGCCGCGACTGCGCCTGCCTGGACGGCGAGCTGCACATGCGCGGCTGCTGCCTCGAGCAGTGCCCCGCGTGCGGCGGCCAGTACTGGGGTGGCGCCTGCCCCTGCCTGCGCCTCGACCGGCGCCTGCTCCGCCTGCTGGTGGCAGCTGGAGCTTCGCGGAGCGAACAGCGGTGAGCCGGAACACGGACCACGGCGACTGGCGAGCACGAGCCCAAGCCGTCGCCAACTACCGCGCCGTCTACGGCGACTGGTGCCCAGGCTGGGGACGACCAGCACACCTCGCCGATCCGCCCGGCGGCCGCAACCCCTTGAGCGCCGACCATCCGTTCCCCCGCTCGCGCGGCGGGCCGCTCCGCCTCCCCGTCGACGAGTACGCGATCCTCTGCCGCGGCTGCAACAGCCGCAAGGGCGCCAAGGTCGCACCACCCGAACCGATGCGCCGATCCCGCGTCTGGTGAGGTACCCCCCGGGGGTGTCGAAGGCTGACCGCTCGACCACCCGGGGCCCTTCGCCAGCGCCACGTTGATTGTGTGGGCGCCGAGGAGAGGGAGCCGGACATTCAGGCCGTTTGAGCGGGCTTTGGGCGTGGATGCCGGGGAGAGAAACGGTGGCGGGTGCGCGAGGGCCACCGTGCGATGAAGCCGCGAGATCGTCGACCGGCCCCCTACCGCTCGACCTTCGGGGCGGACATGGAAGCGCCCGGCCCGTGGTGCTGGTGGGCCGGGCGCAGGGTCGCGGCAGTCGGGCCTAGATGGGCTCATTCCAGTAGGCCGCGGGGCCGACCGATGGCTGACCGCACCGGACGCATCGCACGGGCACATACCCCGGCATCATCTGGCGCTCGCGTTCGCGTTCGCGTTCGCGTTCGCGGTACCACTCGTGCTTGCCGTCTGGGCAGGATGGCTGCTCGGTCATGGTGTCCTCCTGGAACGTATGGGCTTGACGGTGACGGTGTGGCCTTGGAGTTGGTGGGCGGTGCGGAACGCCTCGGCGATCGGGTCGGGGTCGAACGAGGACCAGGACCACGACTCGTAGCCGCAGGTCTGGCAGAGCAGGTGGGTCATGCGGCACCTCGCTGGCGGTACGCCTTCTGCCGGCATGCACTCGAGCAGTACAGCGCGTCCGATCTCGAGCCGGTGAATGGGCGGCCGCAGCTCTTGCAGGGCCGGTTGGCGCGGGCTTGGCGGCGCAGGTCACGTTGGCGGGCGTTCTCCTGGTCGCCGGCGCATGGCCAGCAGTAGCCAGCCCAGCGGCGACCGCGATCCTTGCCGTATGGCTCCCCCGAGCGGTTTCGCCGTGCACCGTGGCAGCCCTTGCAGCGACAGCCGCTGAGACGGCTAGCGCTCGGACAAGTTGACTGTTTATCAGCCGTCACGCACTGCTCGCATGGCGGCGGAGGCGCGTAACGGCTACCAAGATCGGCACCACCGGAAGTGGTTCCCGTAACGTCCTTGGGGAGTCTGTTGAGCAAGTCGTCGCGGGCCCACAGCAGCGCCTCCAGCTCGGCGGCCATGTTGCCCTTGGCGTCGGCGCGTTGCAGCGCATCCGCGGCGGCGTCGGTCGGCAGGTCGGGGCGGAGCAGCTTCACCTTGAACCGGAACGCGGCCTTGATGCCGGCGCGGTTCAGCGGCAGCGCCAAGCCGATGCCGAGCACCTTGCGACCGACGCTCTCGGGTGGGATTGGGCCGCTGCCGAAGAACTCGCTCAGGCCGAGGTCGCCGAAAAGGCTGGCGAACGGGTTGCTCACGGCTCGACCCGTCTAGGCGCCTTGCGCGATCCGGGACAGAGTTGACGCCGGGACCGGCCGGCGATGCGGCGGCGGAGATAGTGGCAGGCGACGGCACCATCGGCGCGGAGCGGCCGGAGCTTCGCGCAGTGATCGCGGGTGGCGTAGGCGAGGCTCACGGGGTTTCACCGTCCCTTCGGTACATCTCGTAGACACCCCCGGCCTCCAACCACGTGTCCGTCTGCTCGGTCAGCCGCCACCGGTCCGCCCTCCCGCGACCTTGTGGCAGCCGCTCGGCCAGCTGGTGCGCGGTGAGGTCCTCCAGGGCGAGCCGGATGGTGGGCGTCGGCTGACTGGCCTGCTCGGCAACATCGGTGGTGTCCGGCTCGGTGAGCGTGGTCAGAGCCTCGAGCGCGGTCCGGCGGCGGCTCGGCATGCAGTCCAGCGCCGTCTTGGTGACCACCTGCCAGGCCGTCGCCCGGTCAACGCCGATCGCGGTGCTGCCTTCCAGCAGCCGCCAGAGCGCTTTCACAAGCCGCGCGGGCGGCTCGGCCTCGGGCACGAACAGCAGTTCGCGGGTGCGACCATCCCGCTCGACCGCGCTGCGGCAGCGGGCCCCGAGCGTGGCCAGCGCGATCATGCGATCCCGCTCGCCGGCCTTGAGCTTGGGCGGCTTGTCGGGCGGCTTGACGGTGGCGAAGAAGTCGGTGACCGCGGCGACCAGCTCGGCGCGCATCTGCCCGTCGTCGTCGAGGTCGAGCGCGGCGGCGCCCTGCTTGGCCGCGTCGGTCGGGGGCAGGCGGTAGAAGATGAACCGGTCGCCCAGCTCGGACAGCACGGCGTGATGCGCGTCGATCGCGGGGGTACAGCCGGCGACCAGGCCGACCTTCCCGCCCCAGTGCAGGACCTTCCCGCCCTCGGTCCCGACCGGGCGGGACCAGTGCCCGTCGTAGATCTCGCGGAGCGCGGAGAGCGCCTGCGCGCGGGTGTCGCGGTTCTGCGCCAGCGTCGAGGTGAAGTCCTTCATGATCAGGATGCCGAAGTCGCCGATCTCGCGGAGCAGGCCGCCCTTGGCATCTTTGGCGCGTTCCTTGGTCGAGGTGCCCGACAGGAGAGCGGCCTCGGTCAGCAGCGCGGCGAAACGGACGTGGGGGAGTTTGGCGAGCGCGCAGACCAGCTCCGTCTTGCCGCTGGAGGGTGGGCCGACCAGCAGCAGCCAGACCGGGTCGCCGCGCATCCAGTTCGCCGCGACCGTGCCGAGGGTTGCGTACACCGCGCCGAGGTCGGGCAGGTGCAGCCATTCGCGGAATGTCTTGACCAGCGTGGCGAGCGCGGCGGCCTGCGGATCGTGGTCGGGGATCGGCGGCGCGGTCACGATGCCTCCCGGAGCGCTCGGGCCGCGGCCGATAGGTCCCCGCGGTGCTCGAGGACGGCGTAGGCGCGGAACTTGGTGTAGCCGTGCGGGTCGCCGGCCTCGGTCGCCTCGAACTCGGTCGCTTGGGAGTACACGAACAGGCAGCCGTGCCGGATCGACGCGCTCACCTGATGCGACGCGCTCGGGTGGCGCCAGCGGGCGCCGTCCGCCTCGGGGTCGAGGTCGGGGCAGGTCCAGCCGTGCGGCTCGAGCAGCTGCCGCCAGCTCGTCTGGGCGCTATAGGCGTCGGCGATGCTCGGCCCATCACCGACCCGAGGGGTGTTTACGAGATGTACCGAAGGTGTTGGAGCGGGTGGCAGCAGCAGCCGGCGAAACCAGCCCGAGACCGTGGCCGGGTCGGCGATCGGCTCACCCCAGCAGTACAGCCCGCCCGTGGCCGGATGGCGGGACGGTGGCAGCAGCACGTAGCCCGCGTAGGTCTTGAGGTCGAGGCCGGCGCCGAGCCGCGAGGCGGATGGCTTGCCGCCCGGGTGCAGGAACCAGCGATGGTGGCCGCCGTCGCCGCGTCCCGAATAGCTCGTCCTGGTGGGCGGCAACGGGCCGTGCTCGGCCTCGAGCTGGGCGAGACGGTCGTGGCCGCCGTGGCGGGGGTCGACGTCCAGCACGATCAGGCTTCGGGGGACGCGAGCGCCGATGTTGGCCATGGGCCAGCGGGTCCACCAGCGCGCGGTCTGCTCGAGGTCGTTGGTGGCGGCGAGCAGGCCGTGGCACAGCTCGTGTCCTGGCGTGCCGGCGCAGTCGGCGCCCCGGTGCTCTCGGTAGCGCGGCGAGCGCGGGGTGCACTCGGCACAGCCCGCGTGGGGCAGCTTGCCGTTCAGCGGGAAGATCTCGTACCCCGCCTCGATGTAGTCGGCCACCCATGGGGCCATCGAGGTCATGCCGACCGCCTCGACCGCTCAGCCCACGTCCAGGAACGAACCTCGAGGCCGCCCCACCAGCCAGGCCAAGGGCGCAGCAGCCGGCGCGCCCGCTCGACCTCCAGGTCCACCACGACACCCGGGCGGGGTATGCTTGGGGTGCTGTCCGGGATGACGGCTGGCGGCTTGAGCGGCCCTTTGGGGTCGCTCGCCGCGTCAGGAGGCACCGGAGGCGACCTCCCGCTCGCGCCAACGGACGCCCGCCTCATGGGCGATCTCCTGCTCGCGCTGCTCGGCCCAGCGCTCGAGCTGGGCCAGGCGGTAGCGGACGTGGCGGCCGGCGTGGAAGTACCGCGGGCCGGTGCCGATCCTGCGCCAGCGTTTCAGCGTCTCGACCGGGACCTGTAGGTAGGCGGCTGCCTGCGCAGCGGTGAGCACGTCTGGCACGTCCGGCACCCTGGCCTCCTGTCGACCGAGCATAGGTCACTGTCTACGCATCAGGGTGCCATCAGGGGTTGCTCGCGTCAACTCACCCGCGTACTCTGTCCATATGACAGAACAACGGGAGTCGCCGAGCGCCGCGGTCGTCGGGCGCGTCAACCAGCTCCGCGATGGCAAGGGCTGGAGCGTGGCCCGCCTTGCCGAGCAGTGCGCCCGCATCGGGTCGCCGCACCTGAACGCGAACGTGCTGACCAACCTGCTCGCCCGCAAGCAGCGACGCCGGGACGTGACCGTCGACGAGGCGGTCACGCTGGCCGAGGCACTTGGCGTGCCGCTGTACCGCCTGCTCCCCCCGGCGGTTGTGCCGAGCACCGAACGACTCGCGGAGTCGGAGGAGATCCTGGACAGGATGCGGCCGCTGCTGCTCCAGCTTGCCGGCGAGATCGAAAGGATTGGGGAGACCGATGGTCGACGTCGATGACAGATGGTTCACCACCGATAGGGCAACCGGCGCGAAGGTGCCGACCGGCCGGCATGGTACCGGCAAGCGGTGGATCGCCCGCTGGCGTGACGGGGAGCGGCAGCGGTCCCGCGCGTTCGAGCGCAAGGCGGACGCGGAACGGTTCGTCGCCGGAGTGAGCACCGATCTGGACCGGGGGACGTTCATCGACCCGGCCGACAAGACGACGGTGCGGGCCTACGGGGATGCATGGCTTGCCATGCAGACCTCGGACCCGTCGACACGGGAGGCGGTCGAGCGGCGGCTGCGGCTGTACGTGTACCCGACGCTGGGGGATCGGCAAGTGCGGGCGCTGCGCCCATCGGAGATCCGCGCGTGGCTGTCCGGGCTCCAGGGCCGCTTGCAGCCGTCCACGATCCGGGTCGCGTTCGCCAACCTGTCGGCCATGCTGTCGGCCGCGGTGGACGATCGGCTGATCCCCCGGAACGAGTGCCAGGCCCGATCGGTGAAGCCGCCGGCACCCGACCGGCGCAAGGTCGAGCCGTGGACCGCCGCCGAGGTCACGGCGTTGCTGGAGGAGCTGCCCGGCGTCTACCGGGCCGCCGGGGTGCTGGCAGCCGGACTCGGGCTGCGGCAGGGTGAGGCGCTCGGCCTGGCCGGCGATGACGTCGACTATCTGCGCAAGGTGGTGCACGTCCGTCGGCAGGTGAAGGTGATCGGCGGCGCGCTGGTGTTCGCGCCACCCAAGGGCGGTAAGACCAGGGACGTGCCGCTGCCGGAGGGGGTCGCGCTCGAGCTGGCGGCGCATGTGAAGACGTATCCGCCGGTCCCGGTCACGTTGCCGTGGGGCACACCGGACGGCAAGTTGACCACCGCGCGGCTGCTGCTGGACCGTGACGGGGAGGCGGTCCCGCGGTCCTGGTTCAACCTGCGGATCTGGGGTCCGGCGGTCAAGGCGGCCGGGATCGTCCGCGCCCACGACACGGGGATGCATGGGTTGCGGCACACCTACGCTTCGGCGTTGCTGGAGGATGGCGTCTCGATCAAGGCGGTCGCCGAGTATCTGGGGCACGCGGACGCCGGATTCACGTTGCGGACCTATGCGCACCTGATGCCCTCGACCGAGGGCCGGGCGCGGCGGGCGGTGGACACGTTCTTCAACCCAAGTGCGCCAGATGTGCGCCAGGAGGCATGAACGGTGAAGACATGGCTGGTCAGGGTGTTGCCGGGTCAGTTGTCGTTGAACTGGCAGGCTTCCGTGGTGCAGCCGGGGGTGTCGTCCTTTGGGTAGAAGTAGACGATCACCTTGCTGCCCTTGAAATCGTCCAGGGAGACGGTCTTGCCGTCCTGGTCCGGGAGGCTGAATGGCGGCGCTGGCGCGCCGGGATCGAGCTGCGGCATGGAGCTCCTCACTGCATTCGACGAGTGAAGGTCGCTCCAGACTGTAGATCAGGTGCGGTAGACGAGCACCCGGGTGCCGGGGACCAGCTTGCTGTAGATCGCGTCCATGCTGGCGGTGGTGACGCGGATGCAGCCGTGGCTGGCCGGGTACGGCGGGACGTTCGGCGCGCCGTGGATCGCGTAGGGGCCGTCGAAGTACGCCGGCCGGTACATCAGGCCGAGGTAGCTGCGGTGCCAGCCGTTGACCTTGCGGCCGATCCGGAAGCTGCCCTCCGGGGTGTGCGCCCGGCGGACGCTGCCGTGCGACAGGTAGGTCCGGCCCGATGCGGACGAGGCGTCCAGGATCTGCTGGATCCTGCCGCTGCTGACGATGTAGATGACCTGGAGGGTGAGGTCCGCCTCGACGTGCAGGCCGCTGCCGCCCAACCGCGGGCGCGGCCGCCTCGGGTGGGCGAGCGCCTTCATGGTCTTGGGCCCGGCGATGCCGTCACGGCTCAGGTGGTTCACCTTCTGGAACGCCACCACGGCGTGCTGGGTCGCCGACCCGTACTGGCCGTCGACCTTGCGGACCTCGTAGCCGAGGGTGGCGAGCTGCCGCTGGAGCGCGGCGACGCCCTTGCCGTGGTCACCGGGACGGGCCGTGGCGGGCAGCGCCAACGCCCGCGGCTTGGGCCGCGTGGCCGCCGCGCCGGGCACCGCCTGGGCGGGCCCGTTGCCCGCCTGGCCCAACCCCTGGGCCGCCTGGCCGGACCCCTGGGCCGCCTGGCCCGATCCCGGCCCGGCCATGCCGCCCGAGGTGGCGGTGGCGGAGCTGCTGGTGGCTGGAGTGGTGGTGGCGACGCCGGCCGCGGTGCCCGTCTGACCGGACGCCGTGCCGCACGCGGCCAGCGCCAAGCAGGCGACGATCGCGATGCCGAGCAGACCAGTGCGCTTCCATGGGTCGCGCCACCATGCCATTCCCGCTCACCATCCCTTTCGAGCAGCGTCTGAGTCGTCCGGGTCAATTAAGGCTTTCCCGCACGGCGTCTTTCGTATCAGGGATGGGCGCGGTTCGCGGTCACGGAGGGATAACAGTTGCTAACAGCGCTGCGGACCGGTCGAGCTGGTCGAGCGTCGGCAGCGGCGGCGGCGCGCTGGTGAGCCAGTGTTCGGCGTAGCGGCCGGCGACCCGGGCGGCCCGCTCGTCGCCGTGGCTGGCGAGCCGGTGAGCGGCGTGCGCGACCAGCATCCCGGCGGCACAGCTGCGCCCGAGCCGCATGGCGAAGCCGCGGAGATGCGCCTGGACGGCGGCGGCGTCCGAGTCCTGGAAGGCCCGCAGCTCCTTGGCGAGCGCCTGGATGGACCGCCCGACGAGGTCGCCGGCACGGTCGAGCCCGCTCGCGCGCTCGGCGCCCTCCGGCCAGCCGCGCGGGGGCTCGAGCTGGGCGTCGAGGTCCTCCAGCAGCGCCGTGACCGCCTGGTCGGTGCGCTCGGCGCGGACCAGGTCGAGGCTGAGCACGTTGGTGGTGCCCTCCCAGATCGGCAGCACCTGGGCGTCGCGCAGCAGCCTCGGGATGCCGGTGTCCTCGATGTAGCCGGCGCCGCCGAACGACTCGACCACCTCGCTGGCGTGCGCCACCGCGTCCTTGCCGGTGAGCAGCTTCACCACTGGGACCAGCGCGCGCAGGGCGCGCTGCTCGCGCTCGGAGGCCAGGCCGTGCTCTGCGCGGCCGAGCAGCTCCGCGGCGCGCGCCACCAGCGCGAAGGCCGCCTCGGCCTCGACCGCCAGGTCCACCAGCGTCTCGCGGTGCAGCGGCAGGTCCCGCAAGCGCTGGCCGAAGGCCTGGCGCACGCGCGCGTAGGCCACGGCCAGCTCGACCCCGCGGCGCATCCCGGCGGCGGCGCTGATGCCGTTGTGGACCCGGGTCACGTTGAGCATCCCGGCGATCTTCTTGAGGCCGGCCTCGACCCCGCCGACGGGCGTGGCCACGGCGCCGGCCAGCTCCAGCTCGGCGGTGGGCACGGCGCGGGTGCCGAGCTTGTCCTTCAGCCGGTTGACCAGGATGGTCTCGCCGAGCTGCGAGCGGCCGGTCAGCGGGTCGACCGCCTCGACCAGGAACAGCCCGAGCCCGCGGCTGCCCGGATCGGCGCCCTCCGGCCGGGCCAGCGCCAGCGCGCAGTCGGCGGTGGTCGCCGAGGTGAACCACTTGACGCCGTACAGCCTCCAGCGGCCCCGCTCGTCGGTCCTGGCGACGGTGGCGGTGCGGCCGACGTCCGAGCCGCCCTCGCGCTCGGTCATCCACTGGCCCGAGGTCCATGCCCGCTCCGGGTCGCGCGAGGTCAGCAGCGGGACCACCCGCTCGCGCAGCTCCGGCGGGGCGTGGTCGAGCAGGACCCGGACGGCGGCGTCGCTCATCGCCAGCGGGCAGGTCGCCACCGCCGAGGACGGCGCGTACAGGTGCAGCAGGGCGTGCTGGAGCACGCGCCCGTGCGGGCCGTGACGGCCGTCGTAGGCCACCGCCACCAGGCCGGCGCGCGCCTGCGCCGCCAGCAGCTCCTCCCAGGCGGCGCTCACCTCGATGCGGTCGACCCGCCGGCCCCAGGCGTCAAACTGGACCAGCCGCGGCGGGGCCGCCTCGGCCAGCGCGCCGAGCCTGGCCAGCTCGCCGGCGGCGGCCTCGCCCATCGCGTCCAGCTCCGGGGTGGCCTCGGCCAGCAGCTCGGCGGGCAGCAGCCGCTCCAGGTGCTCGCGCAGGACGGTGTCGGACCGGAAGGTGTTGGTGAGGGTTGGCGGCTCTTGGAAGAACGTCACCGCGTTCCCCTTTCGGTTCGGGACGGCTCCAGCTCGTTCAGGATCTCAAACAGCTGGGCGAAGCGGTTGATCGTGACCCTGCCGATCGCCGGCAGCAGGCGTTCCTGGTTGATCAGCAGGAAGCGGGCGGGCTGGTAGCGGTCGATCGGCTGGCCGAGCGCGTACTCGACCCGTTTGACCAGCGCGCCGCCGCTGGGCAGCTCGCTGGCACGCGGCGCGCGCAGGCCCGACCAGGCCAGCAGCTCCAGGTAGAAGCCCTCGCCGAACAGGTCCTCGATGCCCGCCTCCGCGGTGCCGGTGACCTCGGTGAGGGCCACCAGCCGCTCCGGCAGCAGCAGGCCGTCGGCGACCAGCTCGGTGACCTCGGGATGGCCGGCGCCACGGCTGAGCAGCACCGCCGCCCGCAGCGGCGCGCCCAGCATCGCCGCCAGCGCCGGGATGGCGTGCAGGCCGCCGGCCGGCAGCGGCACCCAGCGGGGGTCCAGACCGCCGCGGCCGGCCTCGCGCAGGTAGGCGCTCATGACCTCCAGGTAGACCAGGTCGGCGGGGCTCGACACCAGCAGGGTGTCGGGCCCGAGGTCGACCTCGGCGGCCACCCGGCTGGCCAGCGCCGCCCGCAGCGGCACCAGCGTGTCGGGATGCACCGCGCCGGCCGGCTCCCGGACCCTGGTGCCCTCGCCGTCCAGGTCCTCGACGGTGCGCACCCGCCGCGGCGCCGTGGGATCGACCATGAACGGCGAGTGGGTGGTGTAGACGACCTGGTGGCGCGGGGCGAGCCGCTCGCCGATGTAGCGCAGCAGGTCGGCCTGGGCGGCCGCGTGCAGGCCGAGCCCGGGCTCGTCCAGCAGCACGACGAGCTGGTCGGTCTCGCGGACCTCGGAGAACGCCGCCACGAACGAAAAGAACCAGACGAAGCCCTCGGAGCGCTCGCCGAAGTTCATGGTCACCCGGTGGCGCTGGTCGCGGATGCGGATGTCGAGGAAGGGCCCGGGCTCGCCCCCGGGGCCCTTGGGCCGGAAGTCCACGTCCAGCTCGACCTCGAGGTCGGGCCCCTGGCTCCAGTAGCGCAGCACCTCGGCGCCGATGCGCTCGGCCGCGACCTCCAGCGCCACCTTGCGGCGCTCGTAGGTCGACTCGACGAAGTCGTCGGCGCCCACGCCGGCCAGCCGCAGCAGCGAGCGGGCGGTCCGCTCGCCGGGAGCCAGCCGGGTCGGCGGCAGGGTCTGCAGGCGCGGGATGCTGACGCGCCCAGGCAGCACGTTGTACTGGCCGAAGTACAGGAAGCGGGGCACCCGGGCGGTGACGAAGGAGGCCAGCGCCGCACCGCCGCCGCGGGCCCGGCCGTCGTCGTCCTGCTCGACCACCAGGCGCCGCCGCCCGCCGTAGGTGCGGTCCAGCCGCACCGTGCGCGAGGTGACCACGCCGGGGCCGAACTCTCCCCAGAGGTCGTCCACGTCGGCGTCGTCCAGCTCGAAGGTGGCGCTGACGGGCACGGTCGCCGCGATCTCCTCCTCGCTGCCGCGCAGGCGCCGCGGGTAGTCGCGCAGCTCGTCGAAGGCGAGCGGGTCGTCGGCCAGGGGGTTCAGGCGGGCCAGCGCCTCCAGGAAGGCGGTCTTGCCGCTCTCGTTGCGACCCACGAGGCAGGTGACGTCAGGCTCGAACCGGACGACCTCGGAGTCGTCGATGCTCTTGAATCTCTTCACGATCGCGCTTGTGAGGTGCATTTTGCCGTGCCCAGCCGATCCCCCCATTTCGCCGGGGGCAATCCTACGAGAGCCGGGCGCATGATGCGCGGTCGAGGTGTGGCCGCCGTCGTCCTTCACGGTGCCACGCCCCATCCCAGCTCGCTGCGCCGGACCCGCGCGTGCGTACCGTCTGGGTCACCTGCGCGGGATCATCCGCTTACCGGACGAACCCGCTGATTCGGCTGATGCGGATTTGACTCTTCGGCGCGATATTGGAGAACCTGCGCGGGTCATGCTGCGAGCGGCAGAATTCGACCGATGAAAGGACCCAGCGTGACCCAGTCAGACAGCGCGGCCGCCAGCGAAAGCTCGAGCAGCCGCTCCGCGATCTCCCACGCTGGTAGCAGCCGGACGCAGGTCGACCTCGAGCGGTCTGCGCGCAGCTTCGGCGGAGGCTCGGTGCAGCTCGCCGATCTCGAGGAAGTCGACGTCCGGACCGTCTTCCAGCGCGACGGCGACGGGTTCTCCGGCTGGCTGGCGGGGAACCTGGACAGGCTCTCCAAGGAGCTCGGCGTCAGCGGCCTGCGCGAGGTCGGCCGCGACATCGCGGTCGGCTCCTTCACCGTGGACATCCTGGCCCAGACGGACAAGGGCCGCCGGGTGGCCATCACCAACCAGCTCGAGACGACCGACCACATCCACCTCGGCCAGGTGGTCACCTTCGCCGCCGGCCTCGAAGTGTCCGCCGTGATCTGGATCACCACCAAGGTCGGCGAGGAGCACCGCGCCGTGCTCGACTGGCTCAACCAGCACGGCGACGACGAGGTGCGCTTCTTCGCGGTGGAGCTTCGCCTGCTGCGCATCGGCAACTCCCTGCCGGCGGCGGTGTTCAACGTGGCGACCAAGCCGAACGACTGGCAGAAGGTCGCGCGCCAGCGGCAGCGAGTCAGCTCGCCGTTCAACTCGCGCATGCGCGAGTTCTGAATCCCGCGACGGCACCTTCCCTGACGCCGGACCCTCCCTTGGGGGTCCGGCGTTGCTGGTGCTGTTCCCGAGGCTGCTGGCCGTCTGAGCGCGGGCAGGAAGCGGCCCGCGCTCAGACGGAACCCCGGATGGCCCGGTGCCCCGATCAGCTCAGCTCGGGGTCGTTGACGTTGAGCAGCCAGCGCGGCGAGGGGCCGACCTTGACGACGTCACCAAGGCGATCGACGCTGCCGTTGCCCTCGCCGTCCTCCAGCTCGTCGAGGTCGACCAGGGATGCGCCCGTGTACTCCAGGCCGTAGTAGCGGTACAGGGCTGCTTCGTCCTGCGGCCACAACCGCCCGCCCGCCGGCATGCCAGGCGCGCGCTGAACGGTTGCCAGCTCGAACGGCAGCTGGATGCCCACTGCCAGCTCGTTGGCCTCGCCGAGCGGGACCAGGCTGGTCTTCCCGTCGGCCTGCTCCAGATCGAGCAGGGCCCATCCGGGCTCGTCGGTCTCGGCGTCGTAATAGACATCCACAACCGAGCCGATCCGGTGACCGTCGCGATCCAGCGCGACACGACCCTTCCACCTGCGCACGACATCAAACGCCGGCATCTGCCCCCCCAACAACTCGTCGGTGCCGCCCGAACCGAGCGACACGTGGCTTCTGCGCGGCGGATGTTACCTGGGCCTTCGATCGCTAGAACAGCGGACTTCGAGGTGAGTGACCGGATAACGACGATCTTTTACGCAAACTCTTCGCCAGACAGCGGCGCAATTGGCACCCGCAATAGCGGAAACGGGATGCAATTGGCACCGGCAGTTGCACCGCGGGCCGCTCCATTGCCGTCGAGGTCTGGCGCCCGGGACCGGGCCCCGCTCAGGCCTCCAGGGCCGGCATCTCGGCGGCCAGGCGCTCGGCCTCGGCGTCCAGCTCGCCGGCGTCGAGCGCCGCGGCCGCCAGCTCCCCGTTGCCGGCGGCGGCCTCGAGGATGGTGCCGGGACACTCGCGGTGGGCGCCGCCCTCGTGGGCCGCCGCGTTCACCTTGCCGAGCACTTCGGCGAGGACTTGGACCTCGTCGTCGGCGAGGTGGCGGGCGAAGTGCTCCTCGATGCCGCGGAGGTGCACCGGCGCGGCCCGGCGCAGCAGCGCGCGCCCCTCGTCGGTGAGCACCGCGTAGGCGCCCCGCCGGTCGGAGGGGCAGCGCTCGCGGCGTACCAGCCCGGCTTCCTCCATGCGGTCCACCAGGCGCGAGAGCCCGCTCTTGGAGAGCAGCACCGACTGGGCCAGCTCCAGCATCCGCATGCGGCCGTCGGGCGCCTCGGCCAGCTTGAGCAGCACTTCGAACTTGCTGAGGGGCAGGCCGCGCTCCTGCTCCAGCTCGCGCTCGAGCAGGTCGGTGACCGCGGCATGCGCCTCCATGAGAGCCCGCCACGCGGCCAGGCGTGCGGCGTCGGGACGGTTACGCATGCGCCCATGGTAGGACGAACCTGCGACTCCCGGGTAGTTGCGGCGGCAACCACAAGCTCGGCCAGCTCGGACGACCGCCGGCGCGACCCCTGGTCCATCCGGGGCGCCGCCGCGGCCTCAGATCGCCCGCAGGCCAGCCAGGACGCGCTGGAGGAGAGCCAGGTCTGGCTGGGCCTCGGGGCTGCTGGGGCGGTGGATGGAGACGAGGCCCTCGGCCGCCATGTCGCCGACCAGCACCCTGGTCACGCCCAGCGGCAGGTCGAGATGGGCGGACACCTCCGCGATCGAGAGCACCTGGCGACAGAGGTGGGCGATCGTCCGCCGCTCCATGCTGAGCCGCGGCGACTCGCTGTCACCGAGCGCGGTCGTGGCCACCAGCGACTCCACCTCCAGTTCGGTGTGCCGCGAGCGGGTGCGCCCACCGGTGACGGCATAGGCGCGCAACAGCCGGCTCGGACCGCCGCTCGGGTGGGAGCCGTCGGCGTCGGGGGTACGCATCGCCCGTCCTCCGTCCAGGGCGCGTCGATCGTCACGAAGCAGGTGGTGGACTGTCACCCGCCGGTGGCTCGTCCGGCGGGCGGCCAGGCCGGCGGCTGTGGGCCGTGACCCGGCCGTGCACCATTCCGGTGCGGTAGTCGTCGAAGAGATCGTTGGAATGCCGGTCACCCGGGCCTCCCACGGATGGCGCCGGATCGACGCCGGGCTCCGGCAGCGGCTCGAAGATCGAATGCTCCGATCCCGCCGGCCGCCGTGGCCCGTGGCCGGCCGGGCCGTCGCTGTGGCCACCACCGTCGGCGCCGGTGGAAGCCAGGCCGGCGCCGGTGGGCGCGCCGTCGCCATCGGGCCAGGGGATCGGGGCGGGGAGCTGGCCGGTCGAGGGCTGCGGGCCGCCGGCCATCGAGCGCGCCATCTCGGGCTCGGCCAGCAGCAGCGCGCTCGGGATCAGCACCAGCGCGGTCACCCCGCCGTACCACGAGTGCCGGAGCTGCACCTGGATGCCGTGCCGCTCCGCCAGCCGCCCCACCACGAAGAACCCCAGCATCCGCGAGAGGGCGAAGTCGATCTGCGGCGGGTTGGCCAGCCGCTCGTTGGCCCCGGCCAACTCGTCCTCGGTCATGCCGAGGCCGCGGTCCTCGATCTCGATCAGGTAGCCGGTCGCGGTCGGCTCCGCCGCCACCCGCACCGGGGTGTCCGGCGGCGAGAAGGTGGTCGCGTTCTCGACCAGCTCGGCCAGCAGGTGGACCACGTCGCTGGTGGCGTGGCCGGCGAGCAGCACGTCGTCGCCGGTCATCAGCTCGACCCTGGTGAAGTCCTCCACCTCGGAGCCGGCCGCGCGCATCACGTCGGCGAGCGGGATCGGCTCGCTCCAGCGCCTGCCCGGCTCCGCGCTGGCCAGCACCAGCAGGTTCTCCGCGTTGCGGCGCATGCGCGTGGCCAGGTGGTCGAGCCGGAACAGCTCGTCGAGGTGGTCGGGGTCCTCGGTCCTGCGCTCCAGCTCCTCGATGAGGTTGAGCTGGCGGTCGATCAGGCTCTGACTGCGCCGCGCCAGGTTGACGAACATGTCGCCGATGGACTTCCGCAGCGCCGCCTGCTCGGTGGCGACGCGCACCGCCACCCGGTGCACCGAGTTGAACGCGGTGGCCAGCCGGCCGATCTCGTCGGTGGACCTGATCGGCAGCCCGCCGGCCGCCTCCTGCGCGATCGCGGTCAGCTCGGCGCCCTCGTCGGCCCGCTGCAACCGTTCCACCACGCCCGGCAGCTCGGTGGCGGCCACCTCGCGGACCCTGCGCTCCAGAAGCACCAGCGGCCGCGCCATCGATCGGCCCAGCAGCAGCGACGACCCGAGCGCCAGCGCCACGACCAGCACCATGGCCGCCACGTCGGTGGTGGCGCGGCGGACCGCCGCCGACCTCGCGGCCGCGCTGGCGCTGGCGACGTCGCCCGCCACGCGCAGCTCCACCTGGTGGAGCAGGTCGACCTTTGCCGAGCTGGCGAAGAACCAGTCCTTCGGCGCGATGCCCCGGGGCAGGTCCCGCGCGGTCAGCACCGCCTGCCGCATGCCGGCGATCCGATCGATGTCCGGGCCGGTCACCGTCTCGCCGAAGAAGTCGCGCTGCGCCTGGGTGGCGGCCTGGCGGAACTGCGCGAGGTAGGCCTGCTCCTCACCGGTCAGCGTGGCGAACTGCTGATACTCCTCCGGCCCGAAGGTGCCGGCGGTCAGCACCGAGAACAGCAGCCCCTGGGCCTGTGAGGCGGCCTCCTTGGCCCGGGCCATCGCCACCAGCGCGTCCACGTTGTTGCCGAGCGAGCCGCTGCCCTGCTGCGCTCCGACGTCGCCGATGACCGCCAGCAGCGCGTCGATCTGGCCGCCGTAGTGGCCGGCCACCTGCAAGGTGTTGAGCGGCTGGCTCTCCATCCGCGAGCGGAAGTCGGTCAGGTCGCGGAGCGAGCCGTTGGCGGTTCGGAGGTCCCTGCGGAACCGCGCCGAGAAGCCGCTGGTGTCGAGCGACCGCAGGTTCTTCTGGAACGACTGGAGGGCGGTGTTCACCAGGACCCGGTCGGCGATCATCGTCCCGTCGTTCGCCCGCTTGCCGCTGGCGACGTACCCGCCGGAAATCGCCCGCTCGCGCTGGAGCGCGTCGACCATCGCGGTCAGGCTGGAGACGAACTGGGTGGCGCGGTTCAGCCGGTCGGCCTCGACGCGGCTCCCTACGCTCGACACCACCTGGACGGTGGCGAAGGCCACCAGGGCGAGCAGCGGCACGACCACGATGGCCAGCAGCTTCGAGCGGATCTGCACGTTCCGGAACACGGATCGCCACCCCCACCGGGCCTGGCGGACCTACTACCCAGAATCCCACCAGGCCATACCAGCGGCCCAAAAGTAACCAGGTGGCAGAATCTAGCCCACCACCTACGCCTTCGCAAATAGGGTGGGTGACCGTCCGCAACCAGCGCGAATTTGCGCAGATGAGAAGGGCGGCTCACGCGGGGTAGTCGCGCGTGTATTCGCGCGGGTGTCCGGCTCGGCGGCGCTATGGAGCGGGTGTCCTCGGTGAGGGCGACCAGCGCAGCGGCTCGGGCGGGCCGAGGCGGTTGCGCAGCACGCCGACGCCGCTGACCTCCAGCTCGATCACGTCGCCCGGCTGCAGCCGGCGGCCGAGCTCCAGCCCGCAGCCGCCGGGGACGGTCCCCGAGGCGATCAGTTCGCCGGGCTCCAGCGGCTCCGATGCCGAGGCGTAAGCGAGCAGCTCATCGACCGACCACATGATCTGATCGATCGAGCCGCGCGACCACTCCTCGCCGTTGATCCTCGCGGCCATGCGCAGATGGTCCAGATCCAGCTCGTCGGCGGTGACGATCCAGGGCCCGAGCCCGGTCGCGAAGTCCTTGCCCTTGGCGGGCCCGAGACCGCCGCCCATCTCACGGCCCTGCGCGTCGCGCGCGGAGAAATCATTGAAAATCGTCACGCCAAAGAGCGCGCCTTTCGCCTCGTGCGGCGTCAGGCTCCGGCCGGAAGCCCCGACGACGAAACCGAGCTCCAGCTCATAATCCATGTACCGAGAATATGCGGGCCACGGGACCTCGGCCTCGTGACCGATGAGGGTGCCGGGATTGCCTTTGTAATAGATCGGCAGCTCGTAGAGCTGCGGGGGCACCGAGGCGCCGAGCACGGCGTAGCTGGCCCGGATGTGCCCCTCGAAGGCCATACAGTCGCGCATTCGCGGCGGGTCGAGCGGCGCCAGCCATCGCGCACGGTCCAGCGGCAGCACCGCGACCTCCGCGGCCACCTCGGCGGCACGCGCCGCCGCCTCGGTGAACAGCGGCCCGGCGCCGATCGCCGCGGCCATGCTCGGCGGGAACAGCGCCGCGGCGATCCGGCGGGCCGCCGCGTCGCTGGCGCCCTGGCGCCGCAGGCGCTCTCGCTCCGCCAGCGCCAGATCGATCAGTCGCTCACGGTCCGGCTCCACCAGCACCAGCCGCGCCACCGGCCCATCGGGCCCGTCCACCTCGACCCGCCCGAGTCGCATCGCACGCTCCCTACTGGCGAGGATCCTCGACAGGCGTGAGCCTAACGCGCCGTTGACAGGCAGACGAGCCGCTGAGAGGGTCGTGTTCGTCCCAGAGCGGGTCCAGGGCACCGGGTCGCGAGGTGGCGATGCGAATGGAGCGCGTGGCGGTGGTCGGCGCCGGTCTGATGGGCCACGGCATCGCCCAGGTGTTCGCCGAGGCCGGTGCGCCGGTGACCATTTGGGACCCCAACCCGGAGGTGCGCGCATCGGTCCCCGATCGCGTGCGGGCGAACCTGCGCTCGCTCGGGCGGCCGCGCCAGGCCGCCGATCAGGTGGTCGAGCGGATCACCGTGCACGAGACGCTCGAGCCGGCGGTCGACGGCGTCGACGTGGTCATCGAAGCCGCGCCGGAGGACCTCGCCACCAAGCAGCGGCTGTTCGAGCGCCTCGGTGCGCTCACCGGAGCGGGCACGATGCTGGCGACCAACACCTCGGTGATGTCGGTCGCCAGCATCACCGAGCGCACCGAGCACCGGGGGCGCACCCTCGGCACGCACTGGTGGAACCCGCCGTACCTGATCCCGCTGGTCGAGGTGGTGCAGGCGGAGGCGACCGACGCCGAGGTCGTCCGGCGCATGATCGAGCTGCTGGCCTGGGCCGGCAAGACCCCCGTGCACGTGCGCAAGGACGTGCCGGGCTTCGTCGGCAACCGGCTCCAGCACGCGCTCTGGCGCGAGGCGTTCCGGCTGGTCGAGGAGGGCATCTGCGACCCCGAGACGGTCGACGTGGTGGTCAAGTCCAGCTTCGGGCGCCGGCTCGGCGTGCTCGGCCCGATCGAGAACGCCGACCTGGTCGGCCTCGACCTGACCCTGGCGATCCACGAGTACCTGCTGCCCCACCTGGACCGCACGCCCGGACCGGCGGCCAGCCTTCGCGACAAGGTCGCCCGCGGCGAGCTCGGCATGAAGAGCGGCAAGGGCTTCCGCACCTGGCGCGAGGGCGAACCCGCCGCCGTGCGCGAGCGCCTGCTGCGCTACCTCGCCTCGCAACGCGACGCCGACGGCGAGGCAGGACCGGGCCGCTGAAGGTCGCCGCCGAAGTACGTGACCCGCTCCCGCCGAGGCCTGACCGCGGTTCTACAGGGATCTCGGCGGTCGTCCGATTACTCGGTCGGTCAGGTGGAGGCAGGCCTGATCACGGACCGGCCACGGCGCCGCGCGAGACGAGCGGCCTGCCACCCCACGACGGCACGCAGCTCACCCAGGCCTCGTGCAGCTCCCTGGTCCAGGGCGAGATCCCGGGCAGGGCCGACATGCCGTCCATCCTGATCACCAGGCCCGCCGCCGGCCTCGCCCTCGGCAGGTCACGGCCGACCACCTTCGAGGTCAGGGTGGCCCGCTGACCTGATCACAGCCACTGCCAGCCGATCTTGACGGTGGTCCACGCCGCCGTCACGAGGCCTTGCGACCCGGTCGGGCTGGTGACCGCGATCTGCCACAGCCGGCCGTCGTGGGTGCAGAGCACCTGTGTTCGCCGCTGCGGCTGGCCGCCGGACCGGATGGTCAGGTCCACCTCGACCGCGGGGTCGGCACCGATGGTGCTGTGCCGCAGCGTGCCAGCGCCACTGGCTCCCTGGTGCTGGAGTGCCCGCACCTGGTCCGCCGCGAGCTGGTCCAGTGACCGCCCGCGGTCGGCGCCGCTCGGGAGCCGGCTGATGACGATGCTGGCCTCGGGTGTGACCAGCGAGCCAGCCTGGCCGGCGAGCGCCTGCACGGTGCTCCGCTCGGCCGGGTGCTGGGTGCGGTAGCTGTCGGTGACGTCCTCGAAGCCGTCGGGGATCCTGATCGAATAGAACGCGTTGCTGACCCGCGAGCCTGGGCCGTCGCCGGACGGTGGAGGCTCGGCGCCGGCGCCGCTGGTCGTCGAGGTCGGGTCTTCGCCGGGCGTCGATGGTGGGGCGGTCGGCTGCGGAGCAGAGGTCGGGAACGGAGCCCCGACCACCGGCGCCGGCGGCCGCTGCCCCATCGCGTAGAGGATCGCGAAGCCGCCGAGCGCGGCCACGGCCAGTCCCAGCGCCCCCAGGATCCCCACGATCCACGCGACCGCGAGCCGGCTCTGCCGATCCGGGTCGGGCGGAGCCTGGTACCCCGGCTCACCCCACCGAGCCCCGCCCCCCGGCCGAGGCACGGCGGAAGGCCCCACAGGCGGCGGCCCCGCGGGCGGCGCCGATGGCCCGGCGGGCGGGACGGGGGGCGCGGGTGGGGGCTGCTCGTGTGGGGTGGGCGAACGCGGCGGATCTTGCATGGCGCAGCTCCAGGAACGGCGGACTCGTCGAGTTTAGACCGCACCGGGGGGTCTCCGGAGAGGCCTGTGGATACCCGGTTGCGCGTGACGGAGGGCTCCCCGACCATATCGGGGCGCGGCTACGCGCAGAAATCTCGGAGGCATGATGACCGTTCCAGCGCCAGCACCCCCGCTGGCGGGCAGCCAGTCCAACGGCGACCTCGTGGTCGTCGATCAGCTCGTCAAGCGCTACCCCAAACTGCCGTTCAACGGTGTTCGTGTTCGGCAAGGTCCTCACCGATCTCGCTTTCGCGCGCGCCGGCTTCGCCGAGCTGCTGCTGCCGGGGATCATCGCGCTGACCGTCGCCGTGACCGGCCTCCAGGGAACCGCGCTGCCGCTGGTGATCGACTTCAGCTTCACCAAGGAGATCGAGGACCGCCTGCTGGCACCGCTGCCGGTCGGCTTCGTGGCGCTGGAGAAGATCCTGTTCGGCACCCTGCGGGCGCTGATCGCCGGGGCGATCATGTTCCCGATCGGCAGGCTGGTGCTCGGGACCCTGCCGTTCCAGGCCAGCCGCACCTGGCTGCTGATCGCCTTCCTGCTGCTGGGGGCGGTCATGGGCTCGGGCCTCGGCATGACACTGGGGACCCTGGTCCAGCCGAGTCAGATCAGCATCGTGTTCGCGCTGGTCCTGACACCCCTGCTGTTCACCGGGGTGCACCCAATACCCGTGGCCGTCACTGTCGAGCCTCCGGTGGTTCCAGGTGCTCACGCTCGTGAACCCGCTGACCTACGTGAGCGAGGGCGTGCGCGCCTCGATGGTGCCCCAGGTGCCGCACATGCACGCCTGGATCGCGGTCATCGTGCTGATCTTTGCCACGGTCGGGCTGGTCGTGGCTGGCGTCATGGGGTTCATGCGCCGTGCGATCGACTAGATCGGCTCGGAGCCGGCCTGGTCGACAAGCGAAACCGGACATGCGGGAGGTACGGGTTGCTGCTGGAGAGCAAGAACGCGGTCATCTACGGAGGGGGCGGAGCGATCGGCGCGGCGGTCGCTCGCGCCTTCGCTCGCGAGGGGGCAAAGGTCCACCTCGCCGGTCGAACCCTGGAGCGCCTCGAGGCGGTGGCCGGCACGATCCGCTCCGCGGGAGGGGTGGCCTCCACCGCGCGGGTCGATGCGCTCGACGAGAGGGCGGTCGACGAGCACGCCGACGCCGTGGCCGCGGACGCCGGAGGCATCGACATCTCCTTCAACCTCATCTCGCACGGGGACGTCCAGGGGACGCCGCTCGCCGAGATGCGGCTCGAAGACTTCGAGCGACCGGTCGTCACCGCGGTGAGAACGATGTTCCTGACCTCCAGAGCGGCGGCGCGGCACATGATCAGGCAGGGATCAGGGGTCATCCTCGCCTTCGGCGGCGACGGCGACCCGCCGCCCTGCTACCATCTGGGAGGGCTCCAGGTCGCCTTCAGCGCCATGGAGGCCCTCTGCCGCAATCTGGCCTCCGAGCTCGGGCCGCACGGCATCCGCGTGCTGACCCTGCGGACCGGCGGGGTGCCCGAGACCCTCCCCGAGGGCTTCGATGGGCGCCAGGCGATCGTGAACGACATCGAGGGGAACACCATGCTGAAGCGGGCGGCGACCCTCGACGACGTCGGCAACGTGGCCGCCTTCGCCGCCTCGGACCACGCCCGCACCATGACCGCCACGGCGCTCAACATCAGCTGCGGCGCGATCGTCGACTAGAGCGCCGGTCATGTCGCGCCCCTTCGCGAGCGCGCCGCTTCGCGAGATCGGGCCGCGCCCGCATCACGTGGGGTGACAGGGAGCCGACATGGCGCGCACCGCGGGTATGTGACCGGCGCTCCAGCAATACTTCGTTAGGTCGCTGCCACGATCTGTGAGGACTTCCTCCACTACGACTTGAACCTGCCGTCCGTGACCCGCTCGCTGGTGGGCACGCGGCTGACGCTGCTGACCTGAAGCTGCGCCCCTCAGCGTTCGAAGCGCCAGCGAGTCGCGCCGTACGGTTCCGCGGTGGCGACCCCGAACGCGGTGTGGAAGGTGAACAGGTACAGGTGCCACGGCGGCGGTCCGGCGCTCGGGGCGCTGAACGGCGCGGTGAACGCGTCGCCCTCCACCTCGGCAGGCCACCCGCCCTCGCGGTACAGGCGGGCCACCCGCTCCAGCGTCGGCGGATCGGTGACCCTGGCCGCCTCGCCCTCCAGGACCAGGTCGATGCCCTCCAACCCGACAGCAAACGTGCAGGCCGGGTTGGACGCCAGGTTGCGAGCCTTGCGGGTGCCGGGTCCGCTGGTGAAGTACAGGTCGCCGTCGAGCCATGCGGCGCCTAGGCTGGCGGCGTGGGGGCGGCCGTCCGGCCGGGACGTCCCCAGGAAGTAGGGGGTGCCCGGCTGCGCCGGGCTGGCCACGAGGAGGTCATGCGGCCTGCTCCACGGCAACGGCGGGGATCCGTAACGGTCCAGGTTGGTCACCTCGACGGGCTCTCGGTCGGTCATCGCTCACCTCCGGT